>Ga0075421_100009861_pt1 | contig 11781 bp, 9 predicted proteins | sample SoiMetdeltSBSDD5_FD_75292 | JGI IMG/M metagenome (GOLD analysis project Ga0075421, IMG submission 75292) | Bulk soil microbial communities from a Populus tree surrounding site in Tennessee, USA - Soil MetaG P. deltoides SBSDD5 | ecosystem: Environmental > Terrestrial > Soil > Tree plantation...
TGTCGTCGAGCTTCGAGATGCGCCATGTCGGCGACCGGTGGGCAGACGAGGACCGTCATCAGACTGCTCGTGGTTACACCCTATTCAACTGGACGGGCCGTTATCGTTACAAGAACTTCGAGGCCTTCCTCAGCATCGAGAACCTCACCAACACGGAGTGGCGGGAGGCCCAGTTCTTCTTCACGTCTCGCCTGCCCGGCGAGCCCGCCGCCGGCGTCGACGACATTCATTTCACTCCCGGCACACCGCGGTCGTTTCTCGGAGGCATCGCCTTCCACTTCTGATCGACGGCGTGAAACGGAGCACCAGCGACGCCGCCCTTGTCAGGGCGCCGTCGCCGGGCTCCGACGTGACTCCACTCAGCCGCGATGCACCCGCCGAAGCGTCACGGCGATTGGGGAGCGCTCGGCACCTTGTGCAGCTCCACGGCCACGTTGACGCGCTTGGTGCCGGGGTCCACGGTGACACCGTAGAGGGTGTCGCCGACACGCTGGAGCGTCATGCGCGATCCCGACGCGGCATCGACAAAGCTGACGCTGGAGCCATTGGCGGCCACGGTTCCGGCCATCTGGAGCCGACTGGCTCGACGCGAGCCCGCCACGAGCTGGGTGTTCCAGCTCCCCTTGTAGGTACCGTCCGGGTTGATCTCGCACACGATATCGCCACGAACTTCTCCGGAGTCGCCGGTCATGACCTGGCCGAAGGATCCGCGCCACGTTCCCTCGAGACTAGGCCTGCTGACGGCGGCCGAGCCTTCCGGCAGTGGAAGAGCCGAGCCGAGCTCCGTCCTCTGTCCGGCGCACCCGGTCGCCGCCACGATGAGCACCACCGCCAGTGGAATGATGGAAATCCGCTGTCTCATGCGACTGTCCCTCTCCTTGGTCGAGCGTTGAGCATGAACGACGCTACGACTGGAGATGTGGCTCGCCCGCCGTTCGGATTCCCGTCACGGAGACTTCACCAACTCGTAAGAGTTCTGGAGTCCGGCCATACTCGAGCCGCCGTCGGGCAGTTCGCCCGATTTAGCCTGACCAGCCGCAGACGCGCTTGACGAGGTTCTTCGCCGGACGCGGGAGCCAGCGCCCCAGCGAGCTCCGCATGGCGAACCGTCCCAGCGACCGCCGCAGCCCTCTCGGCCATGGCTCCAGAATGTCGGCGCGACGCGGAGCCAGGATCGGGAATCGGCGCTCGTTGTATCTCTGATGCTCCCAGCCGTCCTGGAGCGGGTCGAAGAGCGGCGCCGCCGTGCGCCGGAAGAAGGCCGTCGTGTCCACCACGGACAGCAGCTCGAACATCGCGTCGTCGGCGAGGAACGAGAAGAGATGGAAGATCGTCGGGATGTGGATGTCGTCGATGACGAGCAGCCCGTTCTCGGCGAGATGCGGATAGAGGTGGTAGTACTCGAGCTGCGGAAACGGATAGGCGTGCGGGCCGTCCAGCATCACGAGGTTTAGCGGTTCGGTGAAGCGAAACTCGGCGAGCGTCCGTTGCGTCGGCCCCAGCACGAATTGGACGCGGCTCTGGCGCAGCAGCTCGGACTTCTGAACGGCCGCCAGGCTGTCGCCGTCGCCGGCGTCTTCCTTGGTGAAGACGGTGTGATGCTCGCTCAGATGCGAGAGGAGAAGGGTCGTCTTGCCGGTCCCCGTTTCGACCGATCTCCGACATCGGAGCGGCTCCGCGTACCGGACCAAGGTCCTCAGCACGTCCGGTCCGCACGATCCGGCGCCATGCCACGCGGCCGGCAGCCGAACCACGGCGTCGAGAACATTCATTCGCGCTCCTTCATCCGATCAGCATAGGGGGGCGTCCGACACAACCGATCATTCTTTCGCGCGTCGCCGCCGTCCGCGCGGCGCCGGCGACGGCGCGGTGTTGTATCTTTGGAGCCTCCGATGAAGTGTCCCCGGTGCCAGCACGCGAATCCGCCAGGTGGCAAGTTCTGCGGGAATTGCGGCGCCCCCCTGGCGGGCACGTGTCCCTCCTGCGGCGCGGCAAACCTCCCTGCCCAGAAGTTCTGTGGGGAGTGTGGCGCGACACTGCATCCGGTGGACGCACCGAAAATGGCGGCGCCCGACTCCTACACGCCGCGCCATCTCGCCGAAAAGATCCTCGCGTCCCGCGCGGCCGTCGAGGGCGAGCGCAAGCCGGTGACCGTACTGTTCTGCGACATCGTCCAGTCGACCGCGCTCGCCGAGCAGCTCGGGGCGGAGGGAATGCACGCGCTGCTGAGTCGGTTCTTCGAGCTCGCCACCGCGGAAATCCACCGCTACGAGGGGACCATCAACCAGTTCCTCGGCGACGGCTTCATGGCGCTGTTCGGGGCGCCGCTGGCGCACGAGGATCACGCGCGCCGCGCGGTGCTGGCGGCGCTGGACCTCCGGCGCGCTCTCCAGAACCAGCCCCTCGAAACGGTCAGCCTCCGCTTCGGAATTCACACCGGCTTCGTCGTCGTGGGCGCCATCGGCGACAACCTCCGCATGGACTACACCGCCGTCGGCGACACGACACACCTGGCCGCGCGACTGCAGCAGATGGCGCCGCCCGGGGCGATCGTGATCAGCGACAGCACGGCGCGGCTCGTCCGCGGCTACGCGCAGCTCGACCCGCAGGGGACGGTCCAGGTCCGAGGACGCTCGGCGCCGGTGTCCATCTACCTCGTCGTCGGACGCGGCCCGCGCCGCTCGCCGCTCGAGGTGCGTGGCGAGCGTCCGCTGAGCCATTTCGTCGGACGAGGCCGCGAGGTCGGCACGCTGCGCGATCTCCTCGTCGAGGTGGAGGCGGGGCGCGGGCAAGTCGTGGGCATCGTCGGCGAGCCCGGAGTCGGCAAGTCGCGGCTGCTCCTCGAGTTCAAGCATGCCCTGACCGGCCGTCCGGTCCGGTACCTCGAGGGCCGCTGCCTTTCCTTCGGCAGCACGACCCCGTTCCTGCCCGTGCTGGACCTGGTGCGCGCGACGTGCGGGCTTGCCGACACCGATCCGCCCGAGGTGGTGATCGAGAAGGTTCGAGCCGCCCTCACCGAGGTCGGCCTGGGCACAGCGACGTTGGAGCCGTTCGTGGTTCATCTCCTCGGCGTCAAGGATTCATCGGAACCGCCGGCTGGCCGCCTCGCCGGGCTCAGCCCGGAGCTGGTCAAGACACGCACGTTCGACATCCTGCGGCAGATGGCGCTGCGTGACAGCCGTCGGCGCCCGCTGGTCATCGTCATCGAGGATCTGCACTGGATCGACCGGACGTCGGAGGAATACCTCGCCTCACTCGTGGAGAGCCTGGCGGGTGCGCCCATCATGCTGCTCGTCACGTACCGACCCGGTTACCGGCCCGCGTGGCTCGACAAGTCGTACACGACTCAGCTCTCCCTTGCGCGTCTCGCTCCGGAGGACAGCCTCACCGTGGTGCGGTCGGTCCTGCCGGAGGCAGTCCTGGCCGATCCGGTCGCCAGGCTCATCCTCGACAAGGCCGAGGGCAATCCGTTCTTTCTGGAGGAGCTGACGCGTGCCGTGGGTGACGCGGGCGCCGCCGCGTCGGGCCTCACCGTCCCCGACACCGTCCACGGAGTTCTCAACGCCCGCATCGACCGGCTGGCCGAGCTGCCGAAGCGGTTGCTCCAGACGGCATCCATCCTGGGTCGCGAGTTCTCCGCCGGTCTCCTCGAGGCGGTCTGGGCGGGTGACCCGATGGAGGCGCATCTGCAAGAGCTGATCCGGCAGGAGTTCCTCTATGAGCGTTCGGGAACCGACGAGCCCGTCTATGTCTTCAAGCACGCCCTCACGCAGGACGTCGCCGAGGCGACGATCCTGGCCACGCGTCGTCGCGAGCTCAACGCCGCGGCCGCGCGCGCGCTGACGGATCTCTATCCCGACCGGCTCGGGGAGCTGGCGCCGAGGCTGGCTCACCACTACGTGCAGGCGGAGGCCTGGGGACTCGCGTGCGAGCACGCCACGCGCGCCGCCGAAGGGGCGTGCGCCGTCTACGCCAACCGCGAGGCCGTCGCGCGATACAACCAGGCCCTCGCGGCCGGAGAGCATGCAGGGCTGCCGGCGCCCGAGCGCATGCGGCTCCACGCGGCGCGGGGACGGGTGCACGGCGCGCTCGGCGAGTTCGACGCCGCGCGCGGCGACCTCGAGGCGGCGCTCGCGCTGGCACGCGAGACGCGGGACGCACGTGCCTGCGCAGAGCTCCTCGGGGCGCTGGGGGAGCTGTGGGGCGGTCACCGGGACTACCAGCGCGGCCTGGAGCTCACCGTGGAAGCAACACGGACCGCCGAGGAGGCGGGCGACCGGCGCGCGCTCGCCGAGGCGCTCGTTCGAACCGGCCTCATGCGCCTCAACCTCGCACGGATGAGCGAGAGCCAGCACGATCTCGAGCAGGCCCTGGCCATCTTCCAGGAGCTCGGTGACGAGCACGGCAGCGCGCGGACGCTCGACGTCCTCGCCATGACGGATGGCATCGTGGGGCGAATCAGCCGCTCGCTTCAGCGCGGTCGCGAGGCCCTCCGCCGTTATCAGGCGCTGGGCGATCGGACCGCAGAGTCGTCCATGATGACGAACATCGGCTTCTGGCTCGGCTGGGCCGGGCAGCGCGGCGAGGGAGAGCCACTGGTGCGACAAGGGCTCGAAAGCGCCATCGCCCTCGGCGCGCGCGGCGACGAGGCCTACGCCCACGCGGGGCTGGGATGGGTGCTCGAGATGTACGGAGACTACGGCCGCGCGCTGCAGGAAAGTGAGGCCGCGGTCGAGCTGGCGCGGCGGATCGGCCACCGCGAGTGGACGGCGGCGGGGCTGAGCATCAGCGGGCGGATCATACGCCTGAGCGGACAGGCGGCTCGCGCACGCAGCCTCCACCAGGAGATGCTCGACATCACGCGCGAGCTGGGCACCGCTCTGTGGATCGCCGCCGCCCTCGCAGAGCTCGGCGCCGACCTGATCGCGCTCGGAGACGAGGCGGAGGGCGACCGACTCCTCGACGATGCGATCAACGAGGCCGGTGAAGCGGTCGAGTTCATCATCCCGCCTCTCCTCGTCCGGGCGGATCTCCTGCTCCGGCAGGGTCGCTTCGACGGCGCGCTGGAGACGGTGCGGCGAACGTCTCAGATAGCGGCCGAGTACGCCGTGCTGTCGCTCCACGCTCGCCAGCTGGAGGGCCAAGGGCTCATCGCGCTCGGACGCCTGAACGAGGGCGAGCGTGTCCTGCGCGACGCGCAGGCGCAGGCGCGCCTCATCGGCGCGGGGCCTCCCCTGTGGCAAGCATGCCTGACGCTGGCGGATCACCTGAGCGCGCACGGGCGCAGTGACGAGGCGACCGCCCAGCGAGCGGAAGCGCTCGACTGGCTCGAGCGCGCGGCCGCTCAGCTGCCGTCGAACCTCCGGGAATCATTCGCGGACACGCCCGCCATGCGCAGGGCGCGCGGGACTTCAGGGTTGCCCTGACCTCAGGGCGAGGTGCATAATTTCTCGGTTCGATACGTCGAAGGCACGTATGAAACAGCGTTTAGCGCAGTGGCTCGGAGTGGTGGTGGCCGTCATCGTGGGCGTAGCACCGGCCGCGGTGCAGGCCGGCCCGTCGAGCGATAACCTTCTGGACCTCGCCGCCAAGGGCGGCCCCTTCGTCGGCTTCGGCTTCGGCATCTCCCCGCTCCATTCGGAGCCCATTGCGCTGCCGGAGACCGTTCCCGGCTCGACGGCAGCCGAGACCAGCATGCTCGGGGACCGCGAGCCGGCGGGCCGGGCGGTCTCGTTCGATATCAAGCTGAAATGGCCGACGCCACTGCTGCCCATCGAGCCCTATCTCGTCATCGGGCCGGCGCTCCTCGTCGAGCAATCGCACGAGCTCTATAGCCTCGTCGGAGCTCCCGCCGATCCCGTGGTTCGCCTTGGCGCCAAGGCGGGCGCCGGTTTCAACTGGCGGTTGACGAAGGATGCGACGCTGTTCGGGTCGTACGACGTCACCACCACCGCGGCCGACCGATTCTCGTCCCCCGGGGCCAGAGGATCTGCGGCAAGCTCGCCCGTCGGTTACGACCTGCTCTACGGCGTTCGCCTCCGCTACTAGACTCCTCGCCTAGCTGTCCGCGTGCTTCGCGACGCAGGGCCCTGGTGCGCGCCATGCGCCGGCGCGCGAAGCGCCGCCGCGCCGGCACTGAGTAGCCGCCATCAGCGGCGGGGACTCCCGGCGACGGCGCAGTCGCGCGGTCGTCCACCGGCGCGGACCACCGGTGGACGACCAACGACGCTACGCCGCCACCGTCCTGACGCGTGTCTTCCACGCGCCACTACGAAACGCGAGGACGAGGGTGGCCGCATAGACCAGGAGCCCGGACGCCGCCACCACCCCCAGACCGCGGAGCCCGCTCCCGGTCACGTGGACGGCAATCCAGCCGCCGGCGGCGACGACCACCACTCGGCTCGCGATGGCGAGCAGAGGCCAGGTCGGCTTTCCCGCCGCCTGGAGTGCCGAGGCCAGAGCCACACCGAGACCCAGGAAGGGATACGCGAGGCCGGCGATGCACAGATAGCTCGCCGCCGTCAGGTGAACGGTGGGATTGGCGCTGAAGAAGCCGATCCAGGCGCTGGGCCAGGCGAACGCGACGAGGCCGATGGCCGCGGTGATGCTGCCGGCGAGGGCGGACGCCGTCCACGCGATGCGGGCGGCGCGGCCGAACTGCGAGGCGCCGATGTTCGTGCCGACGAGGGCCAGCACACCGGCGCCAAGCCCGAATGCCAGCGGGTACAGCACGTACTCGAGCCGCACGGCGATGCCGAACCCGGCCAGCGCCGCCGGCCCCAGCGTGGCGACGAATCCGGTCAGCGTGGCGAGGCTCACGTTGTTGAGCACCGGTTGCAGCGACATGGGGGCGCCGACGCGAAGGATCTCGACGAACAATCGGCGCTCGAGCCGAAGCGCTCGCGAAGACAGCGAGACAGTGGTGCGGCCGGACACGATGTACCAGGCGAGCACCGCGCTGGAGGCGGTGAATGACGTGACCGTCGCGAGGCCGGCGCCGGTGATCCCGAGGGGTGGGATCGGTCCAAGACCGAACACGAACGCCGGCACCAGCACCACGTGGAGGGCTTCGGCAGCTAGATACGTGACGGCGAGCACGGTGGGCTGCCCGGTACCGCGCACGACACTGGTCAGCGCGCTGAGGATCCAGTAGGAGGCGGCGCCCGCGAAGATGGCATTCGAGTACTCGACCGCGGCCGCCAGCGTCGCTCCGCGCCCGCCCATGACGGCATACACGGTCGGGCCGGCGAGCAGGAGCACGGAGGTGAAGAGGGCAGCCATGCCGCACGCGATGAGCAGCGCGTGCGTGACGAGCGCCGAGGCGTCGTCTCGACGTCCCGATCCGATGGCACGGGCGATCGCCGACGCGGTCGCCCCGCCTATGCTCGAGTTGGCCATTTGTTGCATGAGCATCAGCAGCGGGAACACCAGCGACAATCCCGCCAGCGCCCCGGGTCCGAGCTTGCCCACGAAGTGAGCGTCGACGCTGGCCGTCACGGCAATCAGGATGACGTTGACAACCACGTTCGGAGCCGCCAGACGCAGGAGCGTCGACACGATCGGCCCCTCGAGCAGGAGGCGTGTGCGGGCGGACCGCGTCGCCTCCGGCGGTTTTGCGGAGGACACACCGGCCGGGCCGGGAAGTCCGGACACGCTCGGCTGCGGAGGACGTTCGGCGACGGTGGTCGGAGTCATCGGGTGGCCGTCCTTTCTCGGCGGCTCCTCGGCCACAGCGTCGAGATGGCTTCGATCAGGTGCGACACAGCCGCCGCGGGGCGACGCTGGCCGCGGTCCCGTCGAGCGGCGTGCAGCAGCTGACGGCGAGCGCCGTCGCGTCGCGCCTCGGCGATCCGCTCGCGAATCAGGATGTTTTCCACGTAGGGGTCAATCAACATCGCCGCCTCCTCGATCTCTGATTGGTCTTTGTGTTGCTTGATGAAACATTAGTTTCATCTATCTGTCAAGCAGCAATCGCCGCGAGCCTGCCAATATCGGGGCAAGAGCCTGTTTAAAGAGACGTTATCGGCGTGTTCTGCCGCTGTATGCGGGTCGGGGCGAAAGCTGGGCTCAGGCGGCGGCTTGACACATATTGAAACTTATGTTTCCTTACAGTGCATGGCGCCGCAACAGCTCCTGCTCCTCCTGGTTGGCGTGCCCCCGAGCCCGTCCAGCCTCCGCGTGCGCGTCTGGCGGCGGCTGCGGTCGCTGGGCGCGATCCCGCTGAAGCGCTCGGCCTATCTCCTGCCCGACACCGCCGAGCGCTACGAGGATTTCCAGTGGCTCGCGCAGGAGATCGAGCGCGACGGCGGAGAGGCGACGCTCATCCGGGTCCAGCAGATCGAGAACGTGAGCCCGGCGGAGGTGCTGCGGCTCTTTCACGAGCCGCGCGATCACGACTACAAACAGCTCGCCGGACGCTACCGGAAGCTGCTCCAGGAGCTGGAGCGCGCCAAGTCAGAGGCCGCGCGGGCGCGGGTCCTCGAGCAGAGCGCGCGTCTGGCCAAGGACCATCACCGCATTCGTGACATCGACTTCTTCGACGCCCCCGGTGGCGCCGAGGTGAGGCGGCTCGAGGAGGCCATCGCCATGCGGACCCGACGTCCGGAATCGCCACGCCGCGAAGAGCCCGCCACCCTGGACCTCACCAAGCTGCGAGGGCGGCGCTGGGTCACGCGCCCGCGGCCTCATATCGACCGCATCGCCTCCGCGTGGCTCATCAAGCGGTTCATCGACCCGGAGGCCACGTTCGTCTTTGCGCCACCGGCGGAGTTTCCCCCGGACGCTGTCGCCTTCGACGCGCCCGGCGTGGAGCTGACGCATCATGGCGAGGACTGCACGTTCGAGACGCTCGTCAAGCGAGCGCGTCTGCGTGACCGCCGGCTCGGCAAGCTGGCCGAGCTGGTGCACGAGGCCGACCTTCGCGACGGCAAGTACCCTAACGAGGAAGCGCGCGGCATCGACCTGGCCATCCGCGCCCTCCTTGCCGCCTCCAACGACGACCACCAGGTGCTGGCCCAGGGCATGTCCCTGTTCGAGGGCCTCTACGCCACGACGTCGAAGAAGGCCTGAGCGTCATGCTGATCCTCTCCCGTCGCGACGTCCTGGATCTCCTCACCCTCGGTGACTGCATCGACGCAGTGGAGCGCGCCTTCCGTCTGCACGCCGGCGGCGAGACGTTCGGACCGGGAGTGCTGGGGGTCCCGACCGAGGACGGCGGCTTTCACATCAAGGCGGCCGGGCTACGCGGCGAGCCGAGTTACTTCGCGGCGAAGACGAACGGCAACTTCCCCGACAACGCGGCACGCTTCGGCCTTCCCACCATCCAGGGCACGGTCATGCTCGCCGATGCCAGGCGGGGCACGCCTCTGGCAGTGATGGACTCGGCGAGCATCACCACCCTGCGTACCGGCGCCGCCACGGCGGTGGCGGCCAGGTTCCTGGCGCGCCCGGACGCGCGGACGGCCACCATCGTGGGGTGCGGCGTTCAGGGTGAGGTGCAGCTCGCCGCGATCGCCGCCGTCCTGCCGTTGCAGCGCGCCTTGATGGTCGATGCCGATCACGCGCGCGCCGAAGAGGCGGCGGCCCGGGCGACGGCACGCCTCGGGCTGCGCGTGGAGGCCGCCAAGGATCTGCACGCGGCGTTGCGCGCCAGCGACGTCTGCGTGACGTGCACGCCGGCCCGGCGCGCGTACGTGATGGCCGCGGACATCGCCCCCGGCACCTTCGTGGCCGCCGTCGGCGCCGACAACAAGGGCAAGCAAGAGATCGACCCCACGCTGGTGGCCAGCGCCACGCTCGTCGTCGACGTGCTCGAGCAATGCGCCGAGATCGGTGAGCTGCAGCATGCGCTCGCCGCCGGGCTCATCACTCGCGAGGGGGTGCACGCCGAGCTGGGCGACGTGGTGGCCGGGCGCAGACCGGGCCGGACGCACCGCGATGAGATCACGATCTTCGACAGCAGCGGGACGGCGCTCCAGGACGTGGCGGCGGCGATCGCCGTCTACGAGAAGGCGCGCGCAACCGGGCGTGGCACGGAGGTGACGCTCGATGATTGAGATCTTGCTCGGCTTCCTGAAGGTCGGCGCCACGGGATACGGAGGTCCCGCCATCCTCGGCGTCATGCAGGCGGAGTTCCAGGAGCGCCGCCAGTGGACCTCCAAGCCGCAGTTCCTCGAGGGTCTCGCGCTCGTGAACGTGCTGCCCGGCGCCACCGCGACGCAGCTCGCGATCTTTCTTGGCTACCTCCGTGGAGGCTGGTGGGGCGGACTCCTGGCCGGACTGGGGTTCGCCGTCCCCGGCTTCATCGTGATGCTGGCGCTGACCGTGCTCTACAGCGCGTTCGGCGTGAGCCCGATCTTGCGCGGCGCATTGTATGGCCTCGGTCCGGTCGTCCTTGGCATCTTCGTGGCCGCGCTGTTCCGCCTCGGCAAGTCGGCCCTGCGCTCGCGGACGCACGCCCTCATCGCCCTCGCGGCCGCGGTCACGGCCGCCCTCAGTCCCCTCGGCCCCGCCGCCATACTGCTGTTGACCGGCGCCGCCGGCCTGTTCCTCTTTCACACCAGGCGCGCGGGCGCCGTCGCCCTCGTCGTCGTCATCGCCGTGCTCGCCGCCGTCGCCCTCGTTCCACTCCCCACGGCGGCGACGGCAGAGACGCCAACCCTCGCCAGCGTCGCCAGCCTCTTCGCCGGCATCGGCGCCTTCACGTTCGGGGGTGGGCTGTCGATCATCGCGCTCATGGAAGAGCACGTGGTCCACCGGCTACACTGGCTCACGCCGCGCGAGTTCGTCGACGGCCTCGCCCTCGGCCAGCTCACACCCGGGCCCATCATCATGCTGGCGGCCTACGTCGGCTACAAAACCCTCGGCCTCGGCGGTGCCGTCGTGGCCGCCGCCGCGAGTTTCTTGCCGTCGTTCGTGATGATGCTGGCGCTGCTGCCCGCGTTCGACCGCATCCGCAACCTCGTGTGGGCACGCGCCGTCATCCAGGGCATCGTTCCGGGCGTGATCGGTGTGATGACGGTGGTGCTCGTGCGCATCGCGCCGCATGCCGCGCCCGATCCGCCGGCCATGGCGGCCCTCGTCGTGACGACGGCGGTGCTCGTGGTGTGGCGCGTCGCTCCCCTGCAGGCCATGGCCGGCGGCGCCCTCTTCGGCATCCTGCGCGATCGCGTGTGGGCGCGCTGATGCGTCTACGCCGATCAGTGTCATCAAGCTTTTTACCGCAACAAGGAGCGTCATCATGAAATGGATCACGCGCGAACGTGCTCGAGTGGATCGAATTGCGTGCCCGTGGCTGATCTCTCGCTTCGTGGATCCGAAGCCCGAGTTCCTCTTCGTCCCCGCCCGCGAGGTGCCGGCGGCGGCCAAGCGGGAGAACGCGATCCCGTACGACATTCCGGATGTCGAGCTCGGACACCGCGGCCCCCTGTGCTCGTTCGACGCCTTCATCGACCGATACGAGCTCGCCGATCCGGCGCTGGCCGCCCTCGCCGGCATCGTGCGCGGCGCGGATACCGACGATCGGCGTCTGACGCCCGAGTCCGCCGGTCTCTACGCCGCCGCGACGGGCTTTCAGGCCATCAGCCGCGACGACTTCGACAACATGGCCCGGCAGTTCCCGATGTACGACGCGCTCTTCGCGTACTGCCGCACTCAGACGGCGGCCGTCCCCCCACCGGCGCGCGTGCTCTTCGTGTGCCTGCACGGCGCCGCCAAGAGCGTGATCGGCGCCGCGCACTTCCGGCGGCTCGCCTCGGCGCGGGGGCTCTCGATCGAGGCCGT
>Ga0075421_100009862_pt1 | contig 11781 bp, 4 predicted proteins | sample SoiMetdeltSBSDD5_FD_75292 | JGI IMG/M metagenome (GOLD analysis project Ga0075421, IMG submission 75292) | Bulk soil microbial communities from a Populus tree surrounding site in Tennessee, USA - Soil MetaG P. deltoides SBSDD5 | ecosystem: Environmental > Terrestrial > Soil > Tree plantation...
GTGGAGTTACAGGAGTCGCAGGACCCGCCGTAGACATCACACACGCTCTCGTTCACCACGTTGCCATCATCGCATACCTCCTTGCCCCCATCCGGAAAGAACTGCTCGGCATCATCACCACACGTGGGCCCGGTGAGAGGCTCATATCTTGCGCAGGTGCGGTTATCGCAGGCCTGGCAGGTTCCCATCCCGTAGGGACATTCTCTCCAGTCGGTGGACTCATCGTCGCAGATCTCGCCCCCGGCATCGTTGATGTAGTTATCGCCGCAGATCGAGCGTGTGCACATACGAGTACACCTCGCAGTGTCGATCGGGATGCCGCCGTCACCATCGTCGCAGTCCTCGCCCTCATTCGTGTCGGTGATCCCGTTGCCGCACCCCAGCCTAGACTTGCAGTCGAGGCTACACTTGCCCCCACCATCCGGGTTGTCGCCGCCGTTGTATGGCCCATTGTCGCACACCTCGCCCTTCGAACTGTCGATGAGGCTGTTGCCGCACCGGCCGTCAGAGGTGCAATTGTTGACGCAATTATCGGTGTCGTCGGCGTTCCCGTCGTCGCATGTCTCTCCCACCTCGGTATCCAGGCGCCCGTCCCCGCACCTGGAGCTGGAGTCGATGCACCCGTCCCCGGAGGCCGTGCACTTGTATCCCTCGGGGCAACCGCCGCCCGATGCGCAGGTCTCGCTCTCCGACTGGAAGCAGGAGCCGACCGCCAGCGCGATCGCGATTGCCGCAACGATGCTACCGATCCGTCGCATGCGTCACCGTCCTAGAAATCGAACGCCATTGCCACGCCAGCCGAGCCGGGAGCCAGCACCGGCACCACCGCCACTCCCTCTGGGATGGGCGGCAGCCGCGGCCTGTTGATGTAGAGGAGCGCGGCTCCCGTCACCAGCACCACCCCGCCGCCCACGTACGAGGCGATCGCCCCGGCCTGCCACCGGTTGCCGCTCTCCTGGAGCGGTACCAGCAGGGCGGTTTCGTTGGCGGGGCAGATGTACCGCGCGCCGGCCGGCTGTGAGTCGGCACACGTCCTGATGCCGTCGTCGTAGGCCCGGAAACTGAGCCGCGCCTGGTAGTGCAGCAACCCTCCTCCTCCAGCGCCGATCGCTACCCCCGCCACCACCGCCGTCCAGGGAATCCAGCCGGGCCACGGGGACTCCATCAGCTCCTCGTCAGAGCGAGCCTTGAGATGGAGGGCGACCTTCTCCCCCTTCATCAGGGTGCGCTTCTCGACATACGGCCGGGAGTACCCCTGCTGGTCGATCCGGATGCGGATGGAGTGCGGCCCTGGATGAATCCAGACCTCTTGCGTCCTGGGGCAGGCGAACAGGTCCTTGGGGCCGTCGATCGAGACCTTCGCCCCCTCCTGGTCGCAGGTGATCACCAGCCTCGACAGCTCGGCCTCGACCGTGACCAGGTCTTCCTGGGCCTTCTCAAACTCGTTCTCGTCCGCCATCCCCTCCGGGCCGTACTGGAGGGCGATCAGGAGTTGCTCCCGCGCCCCCACGAAGTCGGTGAGGCCCCTCAGGGCCGCCGCGAGGTTGCGGTGGAAGACCGGGAGGTCCCAGAGCTTGATCGCCTCGCGAAAGTCCTGCGCGGCGTCCCCGAAGCGGAGCGAGAACAGCTCGAGGACCCCTTTGTCGAACAGGACCTTCGCCGCCTTCTCCTGCTCCGGGGTGGCGTTCTCCCAGGGGCGGCCCCCCTCCGGCGCGGCGGCCACCGACAGCGCGACCCAGGCTGCGACGCTGAACGAACCGAGCATCACCTGGCCCCCTTCGGCTTCTTGATCTCCGTGACGAAGCCCAGCTTGCGCATCAGGTCCTGCTGCTGGTCCAGCTGCCGCTGGGCTAGCTCCTTGTCTTTGACCGCCTGCAACCGGGCCTGCTCCGCTTTCTGCTCTGCCTGCCTCGCGAGCCGCGCCTGCTCCTGCGCCTTTCGCGCGTTCTCCTCCGCCTCGCTCTTGGCGCGCACCAGCTCCCCCTTCGACTTGCTCAGCTGGGCGTTCACCGCCTCCACTTCCTGCGTCTTCTGCTCGGCCTTCTCCTTCTCGATCAGGACCTGCTTCTTGCTCTCCTGGAGGTCCGCCAGGTTCCTCTCGGCCACCTGGGTCTGCCTCTCGGCCTCCTTCTGCGCGCGCCGGACGACCACCAGCCCCGCCGTGGACGCCGCTCCTCCAAGCACCAGCACCACCCCCACGCCCACCACCAGCGCCCGCCGGAGCCTCGCCGCGCGCGTGGCGTTCGCCAGCACCGCCTCCAGGAACTCCCTCTGCTGCTTCGGCAACTCCCCCCGGTACCGGCGCTGGAAGCGTCGCGCCTCCTCGACCAGGTCCCCCCGCCAGAGCAGGTCGCGGCTCCGGCGCTTCGCCTGCCACTGCCTGGCCGCCCCGCGGAGCTGCTCCAGGAAGGCCGTGTCCTCCTGCCCCTCGTCCAGCCACCTCTTCAGCGTGGGCCAGGTCTGGATGAGCGATTCGTGCACCAGCTCTACCGTGGCGCCCGCGCCCGGCCCACCGGTCTGCACCACCAGGAGCCGTGCCTGGACCAGGTGCTGGGCCAGGCGCTGCATCTCGCCGGCGTCCGAGGACATCTCCCGCAGCTCGTCCAGGGGGACGATGGCCCGCGTCCGCTCCGGAGTCACCAGGCGCAGGAGCAGCGCGCGGACCAGCGTCTGCTCCTGGGTCGAGAGCGCCGCCAGCACGCTGTCCGCGTGGGTGGCCAGCGCTCCTTCGATCCCGCCCATCTCCGCATACGCGCGCTCGGTCAGTAGCTTGCGCGCCGGATCCCGCGCCTCCCACAACCGCGTGGCCGCGAACTGGAGCAACGGCAGCGCGCCCTCGATGGACTCCAGCCCGTGGAGCATGCGCACCACCATCTCCGGCGTCTCGAAGTGGTAGCCAGCCATCTCCGCAGGCTGGACCAAGGCGTCGCGCAGGCCATCGCCCTGGGGCGCGGTGAGGAAGAACAGGCCCTGGGTGATCTCGGCCATGAACCGTTCGTCCTCCGAGACCCGGTCCAGGAAGTCCGACCGGAGCGAGACGACGACGCGCGTGGGCGCGGTGGCGTCGTCCGCCACGCTGGCCAGGCAGGCGGTGAACGCGCGCCGCTCCGCGGCGTCCGCCACCTGGGTGTACAGCTCCTCCGTCTGGTCCACGAAGAGCAGGATGTTGCTGCGCTCGCGCCGGGCGCGCCCGCGCAGCACCGTACCCACGTACCCCGGCTCGACGCGCAGCCGTTCGACGAGCTTCCGCTGCTGATCGATCTCGTCCTCCAGCGTGGTGGAGCTGATCACGAACGGAGCCACCGTGGCCGCCAGCGCTCCGAGCGGATCCCGGCCGGGGCGGATGATGATCGCTTCCCAGGTCTGGCCGGACCGCTTCAGTACCGGTACCACGCCGGCGCGGATGAAGGACGACTTCCCCGCGCCCGAGGGCCCCACCACCGCGAGCATCGGCCGATCGTGGAGACGATTGACGAGCGCGGTGATTTCCCGGGCGCGACCAAAGAAGCGATCGGCGTCCGACTCCTGGAACGAGCTCAGCCCGGCGTAGGGCGTCTCCTCCACGCGCAACTCGCGCACGCTCCGCCCCGGCAGGAACGGCTCCAGGGCGCGCATCAGCGAGAGCGCGTCCGAAAAGCGCTCGTCCCTGCGCTTGCGCAGGCACCGGTCCACCACCGCGGCCAGCTCCGGCGCCACGTCCGGCGCCGCGCCACACAGCGACCGCATGGGCTTGTCCATCTCCTGGGTGACCACCAACTGGAGACCCTGCAGCGGCGCCAGCGGATGCTGTCCGGACAGCATCTGGTAGAGCATGATCCCGACCGCCCAGATGTCCACCCGGTGGTCCAGCTCGGCGCCGCCGCGCCACTGCTCCGGGGCCATGAACGGGAGGGTGCCGAGGATGGCCCCCGCCTGGGTGATGTCGCTCCTGTCCGCGCCGCCCCCACCGAGACCGGCGGCGGCCGCCACCGGAGAGGCCGCCTCGCCCGACTGCATCACCTTGGCGATCCCGAAGTCGAGCACCTTGATCGTCCCCGACTCGGTGACCACCACGTTGTCCGGCTTCAGATCGCGGTGGACGATGTTTTGCCCGTGGGCGCAGACCAGGGCTCGCACCACCGGCACGATCAGCTCTACCGCGCGCGCCTGCGGGACGTGCTGGCCGCCCAGCAGCTTCTTCAGCGACTGCCCCTGGAGGTACTCGAGCACCATGAAGGGCATCCCCTCGTGCTCGCCGACCTCGTGGATGACCACGATGTTCTCGTGGCTGCAGCTGGCCGTCGTGCGCGCCTCGAGGATGAAGCGCTGGGTGAGCTCCGCGTCGGAGGTGTGCAGGAACTTGATCGCCACCCGGCGCCCCAGCCTGGTATCGCGCGCGAGAAACACGGTCCCCATGCCGCCGCTGCCGATCTCGCGGATGAGCTCGTACTGCTGCACGCTCGCGCCCGGATCCCATCCGGCGGCGGTATCACCTTCATTGCGAAGAGCCCTCCCGGCCGTGGCGGCCATGGTCACCGCAGACTGCTCGTCTTCGGCCCTCGCGACGATACTGGTCATGTCGGCTCGATCCCCTCGCACCGCTGACGCGGTGGCGGTCAATTCTTACGTGCGGGTTCGTCCCAGGTAAATCGACTTCGCCACTAAAACCCGTTTGTTCATGATAGACTGGTCCTGGCGGCAATGCCTCGGGGGATGAGCTTGAAGGGGTTCCATGCGAATCTTACTGCCACACTGATCCTTCCCCTGGCCGGGTGGTCCCAGGGCGCTGATGCCCAGCAGCATGCTGCGCCTACCTCTCCACCTGGCCCTCAAGCCACCGCCCCGGCGCCAGGAGCCCTGGAGGAGCAGGCAGCGCAACTCTTCAAGACAACCCGGGCCGGGTACCAAAAGACCCACGCGCGGCCACCTCTCCAGAAATCCACCGGGTCCAGGTCCAAAGGCCAGGGACACCGTTTCCATCGCGTTCACACCTCGCGGCGACGTCAATGGGGTTGTACGCCGCGCGTTTCCGGGTGGTATCAACCATGAGCATCGCCCAGGGTGTCCTCGGGCTCGCGCCCGTCGAGAAGGTCCGGTTCACGTTCGAGACCGCGGAGGACGCCGGTCTCTGGAGGGTGGTCGAGCTGCGCGCCTCCGAGGGGCTCTCGGAGCTCTATTCGTGCACGCTGGAGCTGGCAAACGAGGACGTCGCCGCGGGTTCTGACGAGCTCCTCGGCATCTCCTGCACGGTCTCGATAGCGCGCGGCGTCATGGCGCGGCGGATCTGCGGAATCGTCCACCGCATCGAGCATCTCGGAGCCAGGGGAGGTCATGCGCTCGTCCGCGTGCACGTCGTCCCCGCGCTCTGGAGCCTGTCCCAGAAGCGCGACGCGTACATCTTCCAGGAGATGACGGTGCCCGAGATCCTGGAAGAGGTCCTGGGCGAAGGGCTCAAGCCGTTCGACCGCGCCTGCCGCCTCGCTCTGCAGCGAGAGTACTTGCCCCGTGAGTACTGCGTTCAATATCACGAAACCGATCTTGATTTCGTGCTCCGACTGATGGAGGAGGAAGGGATCGGCTTCTACTTCGATCACTCGGGAGAGAACGAGGAGCTGGTGCTGTTCGACGACAGCTCGCAGTGCGCCGCCTGCGAAACAGCGCTGGGGATGCCGGTCACTCTCCGCAGGTCGGAGGGGATGACCACCTCGGACGAGACGCTGCGCGCCTTCGAATTCGTGCAGCAGATGCGCTCGACCAACGTGGTGGTGCGCGACTTCGACTGGACCCAGCCGCAGGTGGACGTGACGAACAAGGCGGGTGAAGCCGATCAGCACGGGCACGAGCGCGAGGTGTACGAATACCCGACCCCGCTGGTTGGTCCCTATGACGGAGGGAGCAAGCGATACAAGCACGACCGGGCCCACCAGGCGCAGCTGCACCGCGAGGCGCTCGAGGTGCTGCGCCGCCATGGCTCGGGGAAGGGAGACGTCCTCGGCTTCACGGCCGGATACAGCTTCGAGCTGACCGGGTACTCCCGCCCCGACCTGGACCAGAAGTACCTGCTCACCCGCGTCGAGCACCTCGGCCATGCGCCGGACGAGTTGCTGAACGACGCACAGGAACAACCCGAGCCTGGAAAGCATCGCGAGCGCTACTCCAACAACTTCGAGTGCATCCCGTTCACGGTGCCCTACCGACCGGAGCGAAAGAAAATCCGTGCCCGGATGAACGGGCTGCAGACCGGGACCGTGGTGGGGCCGTCCGGCCAGGAGATCCACACCGACGAGCACGGCCGCATCAAGGTCCAGTTCCACTGGGACCGCGAGGGCCAGCGGGACGAGCACAGCTCGTGCTTCCTGAGAGTCGTCCAGAGCTGGGCCGGGGCGGGGTTCGGGACGTTTTTTCTCCCGCGGATCGGCATGGAGGTACTGATCGACTTCCTCGAGGGAGACCCGGATCGGCCCATCGTCGTGGGGTGCGTGTACAACGGGCAGAACCCGCCTCCCTACCCCCCTCCGGACAACAAGACGCGCAGCACGCTGAGGACCCAGAGTAGCCCGGGAGGTGACGGGTACAACGAGCTGAGGTTCGAAGATGCGGCGGGCGAGGAGGAGGTGTTCTTCCACGCGCAGAAGGACTTCAACGAGACGGTGGAGAACAACCATTCCACCACCGTCCACGCCAACCAGACCAACACCGTTAATGGGAACCAGACGCAGAGCGTCGGCGGCGACCAGACAGAGCACGTCACCGGCCACGCGTCGGTGACAGTGGACAAGAACCACACTGTCCACGTCAAGGGGAGCCAGAATGTCACCATCGACGGTGAACAGGCCAACGGCCCCAACACCGGAGGGAAGCTCAGCATCACTGGTGCCTACGGGGTGGAGGCTTCCAAGACCATCAAGGTGCAAGCGCCGGAGAACATCAAGCTGATCTGCGGCGACAGCTCCATCCTCATCGAGCCGGGAAAGATCACCATCACCGCCGGCGGCCAGGCGCAGGTGGTGCTGGACGCCAACGCGCTGATGAAGAGTTCTGCCAACAGCAACGTCCTCCTCGACGCCGACGCGGAGATGAAGTCCTCCGGCAACAGCAACGTCTTGCTCAAGGCCACCGCGGAGATGAAGGCCCAGGGAGGGGGGACGGTCACCCTCAGCGCCGACGCGGTGATGACGTCCAAGGGCGGGAGCAAGGTGAGCCTGGATGGGAGCGCCCTGCTGCACGGAGCCGGGAAGGCCCTCGTGGACGCCCCGGACGTCGCCGCGGTCCAGGGGGCGACGGCCAAGATCAAGGGCGACGGCGGCTCGGTGACGGCGGACGCCTCGGGGGTGAACGCGTCCGGCGGCTCGGCCACCATCTCGGGCGACAGCGCGGTGACCGTCACCGGCGGCATGATCAAGCTTAACTGAGGGATGCCTAGATGACCGCCATCGGCCTCCGTCTCGAGCAGCTCTCGGACGACGTCTCGTGGTTCGCTTGCGCCACGGAGCTCCGCCTGCACCTGGTGCTGGTCGAGGACGACGCGCGCGAGGCGGCGCTGAGGCTCACCCTCCGCGGCGCGCGGATCCATGAGCGCCCTGTCCCCTACCTCCTCTTCGTGGAGCCGTTCGCGGGAGAGGAAGCCGGGTGGACGGAGCGCCTCCAGGCGCTCGAGGTGTCCTACACGACGGTCCGGGACGAGCTCCAGAAACGCGGCGCCACCATCGCCGAACCGCCCGCGACCCGAGAGGTGCACTCCCCCTACGTCAGCTTCGGCGCGCGCCTGGCGCAGTGGGTCGCCGCCACCGCGCCGGCGGCGGACGGCGCGGTCGCGATCCTTGCTCCGGACCAGCTCGAGACCCCCGAACGGTTCCGCGAGGAGCTCACGGCGCTGGTAACCGCCGACCGGCTCTCGGCCGTGCGTTGGGTGGTGGTGCTCCCGGATGCGGGACCAGCGGCGCCGCTGATGGCGCAGCTGGGGGCGGCCGCCCTGACTAGCGACTGCGTGGTCCCACCGGCCGAGTCCGCGGCGGAGATCGAGCTGATGATGACCAACGCGAGCGCCGCCGGACCCGGGGCAGCGCCCCATGCCCTCGCTGGGATGGCCTGGCCCGCGCAGCCGCCTCCACCCCGGAGGATCGCCGGAAGGCCCGTCCCGGCACCGGAGGTGGACCCGAAGGACACCGCGAGGTTGGCCATCCGGACCTCGCTCCTCCAGGCCGCGGTGGCGACGCGGGCGGGGAAGGGGCTGGACGCCGTCCGCGCCCTGCGCGATGCGTATGACGCCAGCGTCGCCGCGGAGTTGGTCGACGAGCGCTGCGCGATCCACCTGATGCTCGCGGGCACCGTGGCCGGGCTCGGTGAGGGGAAGCGCGCCATTGCCGAGCTCGAGCGCGCGGTGGCGGAGGCCCTGGCGCTCGACCGGCCGATGGCGGCGGCGCAGGCGGCGCAGGCGAAAGCCGCGCTGCAGGCCGTGGCGAAGGACATGCCGGCGGCGGTCGCCAGCTATGCGGAGGCGGTGGCGGCGGCGAAGAAGGCGGGCGAGGCGGCGAAGCTCATGCTGATCGACATGCTCCGGGCGTCCGGGCAGATCTGCATCGAGGCTCGGATGGAGCAGCAGGGAGTCGCCTGCTGGCGGGAGGCGATCGCCCTGGCGGAGGAGCAGCCCCCGGGAGAGGCCGGCACCGCGGTCGACGCGGCGCGCGCGCTCGCGCAGCTCTGCAGGAAGCGCGGGTTGATCGACCACGCGGTGTCGCTCGAGGCGCAGGCGGACCGCCTCGCGGCGCCGCCCACTCCTGGCGCGGAGGCGAACTGATGCTCGGCTCGAAGCTGATGGACGTGGTGATGGGGCTCGACATTCACCTCGAGCTCGTGCCGCCAGCCATGGTGCCCGTGCCGTTCCCCGCGCCGTTCATGGCGGTGATCTTCGATCCGATGAAGCTCGCGTCGGCGTTGCTGCCGGGCTGTCCGCTCATCGGGTTCGTGGGTATGGCCATGGACCCGATCGGCTCGCTGGTGAACATGGTGGCCGACAAGCTGGAGCCCGGCGTCGGCGGGGGGCCGGTCCATATCAACGGGATGCCGGCGACGAACACCGATACCGACGTGACCAACCGGTGGGGCGTCCCGCACATCGTCATCCCGCCCGGCACCATGTTCGCCAGCGCCGGGAGGCCGGTCATGCTGGGGGACGGGAAGCTCTTCCTCGGATCGTCGTCGGTGTGGATCAACGGACGCCGGGCGGTGCGGTCCCTGATGGATCCGGTGTTCACCTGCTCGGATCCGGTGCGTTTGCCGACGTCGATCATCATGCCGATACCGCTGGGGCCGCCGGTGATGGTCGGTGGGGCTCCGGTGCCCGACCTCCAGGGGATCATCAGCGGCGCGATCCGCAAGGCGGTGACGTCGAGGATCAAGAACTTCGTCGGCCCGCGGCTCCAGGGAATGCTCCGGAAACTTCCGTACTCGCGGTTGCGCAACTCCCTCAGTACGCTTACCTGTTTCTGGACGGGTCATCCGGTTGACGTAGCCACGGGGCGCATGTTCATCACAGAGGTGGATTGGGAGCTACCCGGTCCACTACCACTGATATTCGAGCGCCACTACTCCAGCGCAGTCAGCGATCGCGACGGCGCGCTCGGATTCGGGTGGAACCACGCGCTCGACCAGTCCGTGTGGCTGGAGCGCGGACGGGTGGTCTTTCGGGGGGCCGACGGAAGAGAGATCCAGGCGGATACGATGGAGTTCCCCGAACGAGTGATGCGGGCGGGAGACGCCGCCTTCGAACCATTCAGCCGTCTCACGTTTCGCCGCGTACAGGATGGGTGGGAGATTGAGGAGGTAGACGGCACCATCCACGAGTTCCGCCGGGTAGAGGGAGACCGATTCCCGGACCGGTGGCGCCTGACGAAACTCCGGGCTCGCGATGGGCACGCGATCACGCTGGCGTACGGCAGGCATGGAACCCTTGAGCAGGTACAGGATAGCGCCGGGCGGGTTGTGCGCTTCGAGCATGACGCGAAGGGTCACCTCGTACGCGTTTCCCTACCCGATCCAAGCAAGCGCGAATGGATCACACATACGAAGTACAGCTATTCGACGGACGGCAACCTGGTGGCCGTCGAGGACGCGCTCGGCCATGTCATGCGCTATGAGTACTCTGGGCACCTCATGGTCCACGAGACCGATCGGACAGGTGTGAGCTTCTATTTCGGCTACGATGGGAGCGATTCCGAAGCATGGTGCGTCCGGACGTGGGGGGATGGGGGGGTCTTCGACCACACGCTCGACTACGACAAGGCAGGTCTGAAGACATACGTGACCAACTCGCTTGGACACACTACCGTCTACCGGATGAACGAGGCACTCGCTGTCCTGGAGGTGACCGACGCTCACGGCGGGAAAACTCATTACGAATACGACGAGGCGTTACGAAAAACCGCAGAGATCGATCCGCTGGGAAATGTCACCCATTACGAATTCGACGCGCGGGGTAATCGGACGAAGCGCATCGACCCCGACGGCACCTCGGCATGCATGGAGTACAACGACGCCAACCTCCCCATACGCGGCACGGATGCCATTGGAGGCGAATGGCGCTGGATGTATGACACGAGCGGGCATGTCACCGAAGAGATCAACCCTCTCGGAGAACGGCAACTATACGAATACACCGACAACCTGCTCTCGGCGCACACCAATACCGCCGGGCAGCGAACGACCTTTGCATGCGATCGCCTGAAGAACCGCATCTGGATCGAACGACCTGACGGCACGAGGGTTCGCTTCGATTACGACGGACTGGGCCGCAGGACGTACGTGCGAAACGAGCGCGGGGCCGAATGGCGCATCAGCTTTGATGCAGCCGGACGGGTACTCCGTGTCCAGGACCCGACCGGCGAAGTCGAGTATCGTCGTTACGACGCTACAGGCAGCCTCCTGGAGACCAAGAGCAGCCTGCGTCACATACGATTCGGCTATTCCCGGCTTCACAAGCCGGCCTGGCGCGAGGAGGACGGAGCGCGAGTCGTTCTTCACCACGACACCGAAGGCCAACTCACGGCGATCACCAACGAGGCCGGCGAAACCCATTGCTTCGCTCACGATGCACTTGGTCGCGTGGCGAGCGAGCGAAGATTCGACGGAGTTACGCGAAGCTACCGATACAATGCTGCCGGCCACGTGATCCAGGTGCGACACCCGGACGGCAAGGCTGACGTTCTCACATATGACGCAACAGGACGCCTCACCGAAAGGCGCTACGGCGACGGAACCTTCCGGCGATTTCGTTATCGACCGGACGGAGCGCTTCTCGAAGCAGAGAACGAGCTAGGCATTGTCGTATTCGAAAGAGATGCCCTCGGCCGTGTAATGATGGAGCGTGAAGGCGAGCATCACGTATCCTCGCGCTACGGATCCGATGGACTCCGCAACCTGACGGAGACGTCACTTGGAGGTCACCAGGCCATCCTGCGCGATGTCCTTGGTCGCGCACGTGCTCTACACTTGGGGAAGTTCCAGGGACCTGTTGTAGAGATCGACAGGGATGAGGCCGGCTTCGAAACAGAGCAGAGATTGCCTGGAGGCTTGCGCGTCGAATGGCGGCGCGATCTTGCTGGCCGGCCAGTATCTCGCCGTATATCACAGCGGACGCCTACCGGAAGCCGCGCATTGCGCACCATTGCCTACCACTGGGCGGGCGAGGATCAACTCCGCGAGGTCGTGGACTCCAGCATGGGAGCCACGATGTACACGCATGACTCGCGAGGTCGCCTTGTCCGCGAGGAGCGACCAGGCACGACGCTCTATCGCACCATGGAC
>Ga0075421_100009863_pt1 | contig 11780 bp, 3 predicted proteins | sample SoiMetdeltSBSDD5_FD_75292 | JGI IMG/M metagenome (GOLD analysis project Ga0075421, IMG submission 75292) | Bulk soil microbial communities from a Populus tree surrounding site in Tennessee, USA - Soil MetaG P. deltoides SBSDD5 | ecosystem: Environmental > Terrestrial > Soil > Tree plantation...
TTGTTCGTATCGGCGGCCTCCGCGCAACCGGGGGCCTGTCCTCCCAGGAACAAGTGCTCGAGCGTGAGGATGGGGTCCGTGATGTCGTTCCTGCCGTCCCCGTTCCCGTCGCCGCGGCGGAAGGCCCCTCCGGGGCATTCGTCGGGGACTCCGTTCCCATCCAGGTCCCGGCTGAGGGGCGGCAGAGCATGGTTCTCGAGGATGCTCAGATCGCCCGAGTTCGAGTTCGCGGTGATCAGATCGAGGTCGAGATCGCCATCGAGGTCCGCGGCAACCACCGCGGTGGGCGCCAGGCCGCCCGTGAAGTAGCTCGAGGCCTGCATGAAGACGCCGGTTCCCGAGTTGATGAGCACCGACACGTCCCCTCCCTGATGGTTCGCCGTGATGAGGTCGGGAGCCCCGTCCGAGTCCACGTCCGCGAGGCCCACGAAGGCCGGCTGCCTTCCCGCCGCGAATCGCACCGGACCGCCGAAGCCCGCGCCGCCCTCGTTACGGAAGAGGACGACTTCTCCGAAGATGCGGTCCGAAGCCGCCAGATCGTCGTCGCCATCGCCATCCACATCCCCCGAAGCCACGCTCGAGGGCAGCCCGGCGCCGGCGAGGACGTCCCCTCGCGCGAACCTTCCGGAACCATCGTTGAAGAGGAGGAATAACGACGAAGACGCGGCGAGCGCGAGGTCGAGGTCGGAGTCGCCATCGATGTCGTCCACGGCGATCGAGTTGCCCACGCCGGGACCGGCCACGGGGTAGCTCTCCGCGAGCGCGAAGGAACCCGTGCCATCGTTCACGAGGACGGATGCGCCCGGGGGGTCGTGGGCGGCGACGGCGGCATCCGCATCTCCGTCGGCATCGAGGTCGGCCAGGGCGATCCCGACCGGCTTCGAGCCGGCGGGCACGGCCGCCGAGGGCGGATCGAGGTAGCCCGGGCGCGCGTTCTCGACCACGACGAGGGTCCCCTCCTTCATGAACGTCAGGGCGAGGTCCAGGTCCCCGTCGCCATCGAGGTCGCCCGCCGCCCCCGCCGTGTACGTGGACGCGGCGCCCGGGACCGAGATCCGCCGCGGAGTCTCGAATTGCCCCTCCCCGTCGTTTCGGAGCACGTGCAAACCTCCGGGGCTCATCGCGACGAGATCGAGGGCCTCGCTCCCGACCAGGTCCGCGGCGAAGACGGAGAAGAGGACGGCGCCCGTATCGATGAGCCTCGGCCGCGAGCCGGCGCCGAGGACGAGCAGCTCGGAAAGGTCCCCGGCCCCGCCGTTCCGGAGAACGCGCACGGATTCCGTGCCCTCGTCGGCCACGAGCACGTCGCTGTCGCCGTCGGCATCCATGTCGGCGGCGGCGATGGACATGGGCCGATCGAGGATCGACTCTCCCGCCTCCTCGAACCTGCCGTTGCCGCCGTTCAGGAAGACGACGAGCGCGCGGCCGGTCTCGCTCACCGCCACGAGATCCGGGGCCCGGTCTCCATCCAGGTCCGTCGAGAGGAGCGCGCTCGGAGGAGCGATGACCCCGAAGTTGAGGGCGGGAGCGAAGGAGCCGTTTCCCAGGTTCCGGATCAGGGAGATGTTGTTCGGCAGCTCCGAGCCCTCGAGCAGGTTCGCGGTGATGATGTCGTCGTCTCCATCTCCGTCCTGGTCCCCGCCGGCGAGGAGGACGGGGTTCGAGCCGACCGGGAAGTCGGCCAGCTCGACGAGGACTCCGCCGCCCACGTTCTCGAGGAGGATGACCCCGAACGGCGCCGCCGCGGCGAGGTCGAGGTCACCGTCCGCATCGTGATCGACGGGCGCGATCGCGACGGGGCTTCCATCCACGGGATGCTCCACGAATCGCCACTCGCCGCTCCTCTCGCCGAGGAGCGTCACGATGGACCGCGCATCCCGCAGGACCATGGCGAGGTCCAGGCGGCCATCCCCGTCGATGTCGGCCGCCAGCAGGGACCGCGGCTCGGCCGCCAGCGGCTGGGCATGGAAAGGCGCGAATCCCCCCGCTCCGTCACCGCGCAAGGTGAGGACCGACGGAGGCCGGGTATTCCCCACCGCCGCATCGACGATCGCGTCCCCGTCGAGATCCGCGGCGGCGAACGACGCGAGCCCCGCGCCGGCAGGGACGCTGCGCGAGAGTCGCAGCTCGCCGCGCGCCCCCTGGAGGAGCACGTGGATGCCCGCCGGGCCGCCGGAAGCCGCGAGGACATCGGGCAGGCCATCGCGGTTCGCGTCGGCCACGGCCACGGCCCGCGCGTCCGGGGCCGGGAAGCCGACCACGGTGGGGAAACCGAACCCGCGAGGCCGGAGATCGAGAGCGTCTTCGATCCCGTTTCCGTTGCAGTCCGCGGCCGCCGCGGGGGCCGCGTGGATCAGGGCGGCGACGAAGGAGGCCATCCACCGCGAAGGGGTCATCTCAAGGCACCTCCAGGGGGATCACCTCGAGCGCCGCGAAGCCGGGCTGGCCGGCGCGATGGATGGGAACGATGTCGAGAAGTCCGTCGGTGAGCTCCACGTCCACCGATTCCTTCCCCGCGGCGGCGAAGCCTGCCGAGAGGGGCTCGATGCCCGTGAGCGCCGGCTTCCCCTCAATCTCTACATCGAAGCGGCGCCTCCCCGGGACCCTGTCCGAGATCTCGGCCAGGTGAACGACGACGCGGTAGCGGCCGGGCGGCAGCGGGATGCGGTAGCTTCCGGGGAGGGGCTCCTCCGCCCCGAACCACCGCACCGTCTGGTAGAGCGCATCGTCGTTCGTGAGCGCGATCCCGCTCCGAAACGGCGAGGGACCGTCCTCGAGGTTCCCCCCGATGTGGAACCTGTCGCGCGACCAGGACGTTCCATCCTCCGAGACATGCTCGTCTCCTCCGCAGTCGATGCGGATGGCCTCTCCGTCCCGGACCTTCTCGAGGAGCCACCCGATGTCCTCCGCGGGGCTCGGCGGCTGGCGAGTCCCACCGGGCGGCCGCTCGGGCTCCGGCCTGCGCGGGAGATCCTCCAGGAGGGCTTCCGCCGCACTCCTTCCACCCTCGAGCCCGCGGGCGGCCCAGGATTCCCAGACCTCTCTTCGGGCCGAGCCTTCATCCAGGGCGCGCCGGAGCGCCGCTCGGGCCCCGGAAGGATCGCCCAGGGCGTGGAGACAGCGCGCGAGCGCGAGCGCCGTGAGCGGCTCGCCAGGCTGAGCGGCCGCCGACCTGGCGAGGCTCTCCGCCGCGGCGCGGAGGTCCCCCCTGCGTTCGAGGAGCCGCCCTTCGAGGTGCCACCGCATGGCCTGCGCCCGTCTTTCCGGGCCGCGGAAGACCTGTCCACCGGTCCCCGTCGCCGGTGCGGCCGGGGCGGCCGTCCTCCCCTCGAGGAATGCCGCCGCGAGGAGGTCCGGCTTCTCGCCCGGCGCAGGGAGGACCTCGAGCGCAAGCACGTTGGCGCCCGCGGCGAGGAGAGAGGCCGGCACCCTGTGGCGGTGAAGGAGGACTCGCGGCCTGAGCGCGAACGGGAACGGCAGTCGCACTTCCTCGAGGTCCGCGACGTGACGCGCGACCTCGGAGCCGTTGAGCCACACGGCGTAGCCCGATGCCGCCTGGACCCCGAGCTCGACGGATGCGAGCGACGAGGGGTCGGCGATCTCGAAGGAAGCGCGGATGCGCAGCGAGGTACCCGGAGTCGGCTCGATGCGCGCACCGGACCGCAGGTCGGAGATGCGGCTCGAGCCATCGTCGAGGGAGGCGGATGAGAGCGGGAGCGCGCCCTCGCTCCATGCGGAGTCGTCGAAGCCTGCGGTCCTCCAGTCTTCCTCGTCCTCGGAGGGCGCCGAGAAGCGCGCGGGAGATCCGCCGGAGAGGAGAGTCACCGAGTCGAGCGCATTCAGGGATGCTTCCAGGGAGGCGACCGATGGCAGATCGGGGGCGACGGCATTGCGGTGCTCCGCCAGCATCCGTTCCATGAACAGATCGGCCCCGGGAAGGAGGAGCGCTTCCTCGAGACCGAGGATGGCCTTCTCCTCTTCCCCGTTCGCGGACCGCACCGAGGCGAGCGCGGCGAGGGGAGCCGCCTCGCGCCTCCGGCTGCGCTCGACGCCGAGGAGGCCGTAGCGAAGCGCCATGGACACGCTCTCCCTCGATGCGGGATCCCTCGAGAGCGCCACGGCCGTGGATGCCAGGACCTGGGGCAGCATCGGGAGGTCCACGTCGGCCATGACGATCCGGTCGAGGAGCTTGAGGAGACGCTTCATCTCGGGACCGAGCTCTCTCTGGCTCCGATCGCGGAGAAGCCTCGCAATGTTCCTGTGGACCTGGGTCGACCTCGGAGACAGCTCGAGCCCGTTCACGTACTCCGCCAGGGCTTCCCGGGGGGAGCCCTTCCGCTCGAGGGCCATGCCGAGCGCGAGGAAGGCCATGACGTCCTTGCGGAGAGGAACGCTCCGTCTCAGGAGATCGATCGCCTCGTCCAGCCGGCCTCGATGGACGAGGGCGTGCCCGAGCATCTGCATGGAGTACCCCGAGTCCGGGTCCACGGCGAGCACGCTCCGGTACACGTCGACGCCCTCGTCGATCTTGCCCCGCGCGAGGGTGAAGAGCCCCAGGTTGTAGTACGGGGCCTTGAACTTCGGGTCATCGGCGATCATCGACCTCCACATGGCGTGGGCCTCGTCGACCTTCCCCAAGAGCTCGAGCGCGATGCCCGTGTTGTTCCGCGCCCACTGGTCCCCCGGCTCGAGCTCGAGGGCCTTTCGGAAGCACTCGAGGGCCTCCTCGTTCTTGCCCCGCGTCCAGAGCACCCAGCCCAGCGACGTGAGCGCCTTCCACGAGGACGGCTCGAGCCGGAGCCACTCGCGGTATGCGGCCGTGGACTCCTCGAGCCGGTCGAGTCTGTGCAGGCAGCTCGCTCGCAGCCTTTCCCGGAGGGCTCCGGGAGACAGCTTCTCGGCCCAGAGGAGGGCCTTCTCGAAGTCCTTGAGCCGTCCGTGGACGTTCGAGATCCAGACGGCGAGCTCATCGCTCTTCTCCCCGGATGTCACGCGCGCGAAGATGCGCTCGAAGGTCGACTCGGCCTGCGCCCGCTCCCCCTTCAAGTGCCACGCCTTGCCGAGAAGGAGCGCCGGCTCCAGGGCCTCCGGCCAGCGGTCGCTCGCGGCGCCGAACTCGAGGACAGCGCCGTTCAGGTCCCCCTTCTCGAGAAGGGCGTGCCCCCTTCCGAGGCGGAACTCGATGGCTGCGCCCAGGTAAGGCTCTCCCCCGCGCCGCGACATCTCGATGAGCTTCTCGTACGCTCCTGCCGCTTCATCCCAGCGCTTCGCGGAGAGCGCCTCCTGCGCCGCGACCCAGTCGGCGGCCCACTCCGGCGCGCCGGGAGCGAGTCCCGCGGGCTCTCCTCCAGGGGGGCCGCCTCCCGAGGGGCCGCCTCCGGGGGCGGCTCCTGCGATGACCCTCTTCAGCATCCGCGCCGGGATGAACGTCGCATCGATGGCGAGCACGGTGTCGAGCTCGTGCCCGGCCTCGTCGAGGCGCCCGAGACTCTGAAGCCCCCTGGCCCTGTGGAAGAAGGCGTCGAGCCTGCGCGGGAGCAGTCTCGCGGCTTCCTCGAGACGCTTCACGGCCCTCTCCACCGAGGTGGCGCTCGGCTCCGCGGAGGCCCGGTCGAAGTCCATCGAAGCGACGCCATCCCACGAGTGGCTCTTCGCGGGCTCGCGGGACCACGCCCCCATGCTGAGCTTCCGCCACTCGAGCTCGAGGGCGGCATCGTTCACCATGCGCTCGTAGTCGGAGGTCGTCCTCGTCTCGAGCTCGCGCGAGTGCTTCACGAGAAGGAGCCCGGTGGTGACGAGGAGGAGGAGAGCGCAGGCGCCGGCGGCGATGCGCGCGCGCTGCCGCCAGGCCCTGCGGATCAGCCTCTCCCAGCGCGCCTGGGGTCGCGCCTCTATGGGGTCTCCCCTCACGAAGCGGCGCAGGTCCTGCGCCAGGGCTTCCGCCGTTCCGTACCGCTCGCCCGGGTCCTTCCTCAGGCACTTGAGCACGATGGTCTCGAGCTCTCTCGGGATCCGGAAGTTCACGGCCCGAGGCGGGTCCGGGTCCCTGGTCGTGATCTGGGTTAGCGTGTCCTGGTTCGACTTCCCGCGGAAGGGGGGCCGCAGGGTGAGCATCTCGTAGAGCGTGGCGCCGAGCGAGTAGATATCGGTCCGGTGATCGATGCGGGACTTCCGCGCCCGCACCTGCTCGGGGCTCATGTAGAGAGGCGTTCCGACGAAGTCCCCGGTGTCCGTCAGGCTCTCCTGGCCTTCGATCCGCGCGAGACCGAAGTCGAGGATCCTCAACCGGCCCCGCTTGTCGAGCATGAGGTTCGACGGCTTGAGGTCCCTGTGGATGATCGCCTGGGCGTGCGCGCTCTGGAGTCCTTCGGCGGCGCCGGCGAACGCTTCGGCGACCGTGAAGGCGTACCGGGCATCCACGCCCTCGCCGGCCCGCCCGACCCCGTCGGCGCCCGGGGGCTCCGGTGGCGGGGACGCGCCCGAATCGTGCTCGGTCGAGCGGTCGCCGTTCTTTCCGAAGATCCGGGACAGGGCGGCGAGGACCGGCGGGCGCTCCCGCGAGGAGGAGCCCCGCCGCGCGGACCCGCCGCTCGCGGTCGCGGACACGGCCTCGCCGGGCGCCGGCCGGCCCTGATCGCGGAGCCTTTCGATGATCCTCGAGAGGGTCTCGCCCTCGACGAACTCCATCACGTAGTAAGGCGTGTTGTCGTCCACGCCGATTCCGTGCACCGAGACGATGTTCGGATGCTGGAGCTTCCCCGCTATTCGCGCCTCGCGCTCGAAGCGAGCCACGGTCTTCAGGTCCGCGAGGAGTCCCCCCGGGAGCACCTTGATCGCGATGCGCCGCTCCATGGAGCCCTGCCATGCCTCGTAGACGATTCCCATGCCGCCCCGCCCGAGCCGCCGGACCAGCCGATAGTCGCCGAGCACGCCCAGCGGCTTCTCGTCGTTCCTTCCGATCCGATCGTAGGCGCGGAAGAGCTCGAGCACCTCCTCGGCGATCAGCGGGTGCTCCGCGCGCAGGCGCTCCTCGCCGGTCTCGTCGCCCCGGTTCCTCCCGTCGATGAGCTCGGCCAGGAGCCGCTCCTTCAGCTCATCGGTCGATTCCTCGCCCGAGGTGGGAAGCTCTATCCTCTCCTCAGCCATGCACGGACTCACCTTCCGCAGGCGGACGGTGCGGCAGCCGGAAGCTCTCCGTCTCTCCAAAGGTCGAGCGCAGCTTCTGGAGGGCTCGCCAGAGGAGCTGGTGGACGGCTTTCGTGGAGCGATGCATCCGCCGCCCGATCTCGACCGTGGAGAGCCCCTGGATCCGGGAAAGCAGGATCACTTCCCGGTGATCGGGGCTCAGGCGCCGGAGCGCATCCTCGAGCCGGTCCAGTCTCTCCGCGCGCCTGAGGCCGGTGAGGGGAGAGTCATCGCCCGTGGGGAGATCGAGATGCGCGGGCATCGATGCATCCCGCGCGTGACGGCGCGCCCAGTAGAGGATGAGGTGGCGGGCGATGCCGTCGAGCCACTTGAGGAACGATCCCTCGCCCCTCCACTCGAACGTCTGGATGGACTGGAATGCTTTGACGAGCGTCTCCTGGATGACGTCCTCGATCTCGACCTTCCGCCGCAGCCCTGCCCCGAGCCTCGCCGAGACGAGGGCCTCGAGCTCGGAGCGGTAGCGCTCGACGAGGCGTTCGAAAGCAACCCTGTCCCCCGCGCGAGCTCTGCCCGCCAGGGTCCGCGTGCTCTCCTCGGACGGCATGCTTCAGGACGGAACGTGGGCGGCAGTGGCCCTGGGAGTTTTGCGAGCACCGGCCCGGCACGGCATGGCTCCCGGCCTCCACGCGAGGAGGCGTGACGAACCATGGATCCGTGTCGGGCCGGCGGAGGGCCGCCTTGCTGCAGGCTTGCCGCCCTCGATGAATCTACGAAGCTATCTCAGTTACTGCAGGTCGTGACGTCTTCGCAAACGAAGCCGTTTACGGGCGAGGTCCCACACAACGGGAACGGGTGCGGAAGGGGATCGCCGCCGCGGAACTGCTGGTCGAGGAGGATCACCGCATCCGTGAGGTTCAGGATGAGGTCGTCGTTGGTGTCGGCAGCCGTGCCGCAGCAGAACGGTTCCCCGCTCAGGAAGAGGTTGTTCAGGATCGTGATGGCATCGGTGATGTTGACGTTACCGCTGCAGTCCGTGTCGCCGCGAAGGAAGAAGGCTCCGGGGACGCCCAGGGGCGAGGCCTTCGAGATGACCTCGATCTCGGCCAGGGCCAGCGAGGGCGATCCGTCGAAGATCCCCGTGATGTCTTCTCGCTTCACCGTGAGGGTGAGCCCATCGAACTCGAGCGAGGGGTCCCACGCGACACGCGTGCCCGTGAGAGCGACGGTGACACGGGTTTCGATCGGATTGCCGACGGGGGACCCGTTCAGGGTCGCCGCGAGCGTGAACGCGTTGACCTGCTGGTTCCCCCGCGTCCCAATGCGAGGAGCGTAGACCACGATCTCCCGGGCGTAGATCGGGACCGTCCAGGACAGCTTGACCCAGTTGTCCGCCTGGAGCGTGCCGGCGGCCCACTCGGCGATGCCCGGGTCGGTCCTCCTGTCGACGAGCATTTGGGGCTGGAACCGCGGACCTTCCCGGGAGGAGCTCGCCTTGACGACCGCGCTCGGCGCGAGGTTCGTCCAGGAGGCATCCTCGGGGACCTGCATCATGGAGTGCCCGGCGTGACAGCCGACGCACTTCCCTGTCTCCCCGGCAATGTTGAAGTTCATTCCGCCGACGTGGAAGATCTGGCCGTCGCGGCCGATGGGGATGGTGCCATCGGGCCTGCGGAGCATCTCGAAGAGCGGAACGCCCGGGGGCAGCTCGAACTTGATCTTCCCATCGGGACCGATCGTCTGGGTGCCGAGCGATATCGGCTCATCCGCGTTCTCGAACTGGGTCCTCTGCGGAGCCATGAAGAACTCGATGGAGAGACCCTTGCCGATCGGGGGCGCGGTCGCTATGGGGACATCGACGGGGGCGTTGAAGAAGATGTTCTCCACCTCGAAGGTGAACTTGCCGCGGGCGTAGGCCTCCTCCCTGGTGGGCGGGGCCGGCTGCTCGGACATGTGAGGCACGCGGTCCGCGATCGCCGGCGCCGACCGGGCGACGAGGGGGACCGGGTCGAGCTCGGCAGTTCCCTGTGTGCGAAGGACGATCGTGGGGGCTCCGTTCCCGGACTGGACGTAGAGGTCGAAGTCGAAGACTGGGGACGGAGCGGCACCGGAGACGATGAAGCTTCCCGACGGAAGGACCGAGGCTCCCTCGTACACGAAGGACACGGGTATACCGGGCACGGGGAACGGCACCTGGCCCCTGGGATCCATGCCGGCGATGCCCAGCGAGAACGTCTGGGGACCGCCGAGGGCCTCGGGCTTCGAGGCTCCCTTGTGGAAGCGCCGGAGGCCGTTCAAGGGGAGCGAGCCGATGATCGGGGTCTGGGGGATGAAGAGGGCGATCACGCTTCCATCGGCGCCGAAGCTCGGCCGGTAGGCCTGCGTTTGCTCCCTGTCGAGCCGGAAGCCGCTCATCATGGCCATCCCGGTCCCATCCGGATTCACGGATGCGAGGAACCAGTTGTTCACGCCGGGGAACTCCGAGGCGCTGACGCTCCGGAGGACCTCGGGGACGACCCCGGTCTCGTCCGGCTTCCCATCGCCATCGTTGTCCTGACCGCCGCCATTCGAGCCGCCCGTGTCACCATAGCCCGGCGACCCCGGGGGAATGGGGTTCGGATCGACGGAGGGGTCCAGGTTGAACTGGCCCGTCCTCCACCACCGAGAGTAGACGATCTGTCCCGTGCTCGGGTCGATCGCCGGCGTGTCCGCGCCGAAACGCTCGGATGTGATCCTGTGCATGTCGGTGCCATCCGCATCGACCACGTAGAGGTTCGTCGAGCGCATACGGGTGTCGGGCGCGATGCCCGGGTGCCTCGTCGAGACGAAGCAGATCCTCCCGTCGGGGAGGTAGCAGGGATCCAGGTCATCGTAGGTCTGGAACTGCGAGGCGGCCTGCCCGTAGACGCCGAGATCGATATTGCGGTCGCTGCGGGTAACCTGGCGGAGGCCCGAACCGTCCGCGCCGACCTCGAAAATCCTCCAGGCCTGCTCGGAATCGGAGAAGCCCGCGAAGACGATGCGGGTCGCGTCGAAGGACACGTCGGGATCCATCACATCGCTCGGAGTGCCGGGTCCCGGCTGGAAGACCGGGCTGGCGGAGCTCGAGTTGGCAGGGAGGAGCATGAGCTTTCCCGAATTCGCCTTGGTGACGAGCCCGGGCATCCGGCCGGCGAAATCGAGCGCCAAGTCCCGGGACACGAAGACGACGGAGTTTTCGACGGCTCCGAGCGGCGCGGCCGAGAGGAGCGCGGCGAACACGGCCACGCCGGACATCCGGCTAAGGCCTCGAGACCCAACCACCCTGGAAAGCGAGCGCATCATGCAGGAACTCCCTTCTGAGACCGGGGACACGCGATGAGAACCCAGGACGCGCGCCCTCTTCCTGATACCCGACGTCTCCTGTCATTCGAGAACCTGAGAACATCATCCACGAGAGGAGTGCGGGAGAAAGAGATTTTTTACGCTGAATCCGCCCGCGGCCGGCCGGGGGGTATCCGGGGGGTTGCAACCCCCACCCCCCGTGCGGACGATAACAGGCTCACCCCCGGGCCCCCCGCATGCCCGCAGAAACCCTTTTCCAGGGCCGCGACTTCCGCCAGACCCGATGTGCACGGGAACGCGGCCCCCCTCGCCCGAAGAAGAGGTCCTTTCATGGATAGGCAAGTCCAGGGAGCGCTGCTCGCAGTCGTGGCAACCGCATCGTCATCCGCAGGGGCGGAATCGTCATCGACAGGGGCGGAGAGGAGCTTCCCGGATCCCGCGCTTCTCCCCGAGCGGATGGGCATGCCGGACCCGCTCATCGGCCTCGACGGCTCGCGCGCGAAGGACGTCCGGGACTGGAACGAGAAGAGGAAGCCCGAGCTCAGGGCGCTGTTCGAGCACTACATGTACGGGAAGATCCCCGCCCGGCCCGAGGGGATGCGCTTCGTGGTCGAGTCGAGGCACCCGGACCTCCTCGGGGGCAAGGCGATCCTCGAGCTCGTCTCGATACGGTATGCTCCGGACGGGACCGCCGGAGCGCCGCGGATCGACCTCATGCTCATCGCGCCCGCCGTCCGGGAAGGTCGCGTTCCGGTCTTCCTCGCGCTCAACTTCTGCGGGAACCACGCCGTGATCGAGGACCCACGCGTGCCGCTCACCCGCAACTGGGTCAAGGAGAGCTGCGGCGGTAAGGACGGGCGCGCCACGGAGGCCGGGCGCGGGACCCAGGCCGGGGACTGGCCGGTGGACGAGATCATCCGGCGCGGCTATGCGCTCGCGAGCTTCGCCACGGCCGACATCGATTCCGACAGGGCGGAGGTCGCGGGAGACCTCCCGTCCTGGCTCGCGAGGAAGGGAGGCGAGGACCCGGGCCGGGCGGGTCCGGCCGACCGCGGCACCCTTGCCCTCTGGGCATCGGGGTTCCACCGCGCCGTCGACTATCTCGTGACGCGGTCCGACATCGATCCAGCCCGGATCGCCGTCGTGGGCCACTCGCGCAACGGGAAGACCGCCCTGCTCGCGGCCGCGTTCGACGAACGGATCGCTCTCGCCATCCCCCACCAGGCCGGCTGCGGGGGCACGGCTCCGAGCCGCGGAACGGTCGGGGAGTCCGTGAAGCAGATCAACGAGGGCTTCCCCCACTGGTTCAACGG
>Ga0075421_100009864_pt1 | contig 11780 bp, 10 predicted proteins | sample SoiMetdeltSBSDD5_FD_75292 | JGI IMG/M metagenome (GOLD analysis project Ga0075421, IMG submission 75292) | Bulk soil microbial communities from a Populus tree surrounding site in Tennessee, USA - Soil MetaG P. deltoides SBSDD5 | ecosystem: Environmental > Terrestrial > Soil > Tree plantation...
AAAAGATGAACTAGCGAGGCTCGCGGCGGCGTTCGATGAGAACTTGCTTATCCCTATGGTGCGAGCTTCTCACATCCTCGGTATGCCGGCGGCTGAGATCCCGCGCCTCGGATTGCGCGCGTTCGAGGGCCGCAATCAACTCCTCGGTGCGGGAGCGTTCTTCCGGAGGTTTGCGGTCCTTCATGACTTCATGACTTCCTGCCTGCCTTAAATGCAAGCACCCTGCCCAACTTCTCGGCTCCGCCGCTTCGTCGCGGCAAACCCGAGCTGAGGCTGTTCAGGTCGTGGGCTCGAAGGTCAGCGCGACGCCGTTGATGCAGTAGCGGAGACCCGTCGGCGGAGGGCCGTCCGGAAAGACGTGGCCGAGGTGTCCGCCGCAGCGGCTGCAGTGCACCTCGGTGCGCGCCATGCCGTAGCTCTTGTCAACCGTCGTGCCGATGGATCCGTCGAGCGGCGCAAAAAAGCTCGGCCAGCCGGTGCCGCTCTCGAACTTGCGGCCGGCGGCAAAGAGCGCCTGGCCGCAGCCGGCGCAGCTGAAGGTGCCCGCGCGCTTCTCCTGCAGAAGCGCGCACGACCCGGGTGCTTCGGTGTCGTGGTGGCGCAGCACCGCGTACTGCTGCGGCGTCAGCGTACGGCGCCATTCCTCGTCTGTTTTTTCAACTGGAAATTTCATGATTTCTCTTGCCGGGTCCGCTTCGCGGAACCCGGCCTACGTGTTTCACGGAACCCGGCCTACATGTTTCGCGGAACCCGGCCTACATGTTTCGCGGAACCCGGCCTACATGTTTCGCGGAACCCGGCCTGCGTACGTAGGGCGGGTTCCGCGAAGCGGACCCGCCTACGCCAGATCAAAAACGAGAACCTCGCCCGCGTCGGTGCCCTCGATGTTTAGATGCCGCTCATCGGAAATAGCTACGCCGTCGCCGGCGGCAAGCTCCTGACCATTGAGGCGGACGCGTCCTTCCGCGACCTGGACCCATGCGTGACGTCCGTCGCCCAGCGCCAGGTCAACCTGCTGCCCGGCGTCGAGCACGCCGGCGTACACACGGGCGTCGGCGTTGATGCGAAGGCTGCCGGCGTCGCCATCGGGCGACGCGACCAGGCGCAGCCGCCCGCGCTTGTCCGCAGCGGGAAATGTCTTCTGCTCGTAGCCTGGTGCGATCCCTTTCGCATCGGGCTTGATCCAGATCTGCAGAAAGTGCACCGGGTCGGTCTTAGATCCGTTGAACTCGCTGTGCACCACGCCGGTGCCGGCGCTCATGCGCTGCACGTCGCCGGGACGCAGCACGCCGTCGGTGCCCATCGAGTCCTTGTGCGCAAGTGCGCCCTCGAGCACGTAGGAAATGATTTCCATGTCGCGATGGGAGTGCGAGCCGAAGCCCTGTCCCCGCGCGACCCGATCGTCGTTGATGACCCGCAGCGCCCGGAATCCCATGTGCGCGGGATCGTGGTAATCGGCGAATGAAAAAGTGTGATACGAGTCCAGCCAGCCGTGGTCGGCATGCCCGCGATCGGCCGCTTTCCGGATCGTCAGCATCTGTTCATTGTGGCCGATCCGGCCGATAGATCCGTCACTGCATGAGTTTCGTTCTCGCCGTTGAACCGGATGACAACCAGGTCAAGCTGCTTCGCGGCCTCGTCAGCGGTCCCGATACCGAGCTGGTCGTGGTCGTTTCGCCGAAAGCCGCCCTGGACGCCATCACCCGGCGCATGCCGGATCTGGTCCTCCTGAGCGAGTCGCTGGGATACAAGAACCAGCCGGTCATCGACCGCCTGCGCACGCTGCCCACTGCAGCGAACGTGAAGACCCTCACCATTCCTTCGCTCAGCACGGCGGATCCAGAAGCGTTCGCGGCCGAAGTGATGTTGTGCCTGCTGCGGGGGAAAACTCCAGAAACCAAAGACCAGGCGAAGCCGGCAGGGATCGCGCCGGAAGTGCACGAAGCGCACATCGCCCTGCTCCAGGCCGACGCCGAAGCCCGCCTCGCCTCCGAGCTCGAACGCGTGCGGCGCGAAGCCGCGGAACAGCGCGCCGCGGAGCTGGCGCGGCTCGAGAAAGAGGCTGAGGAGAAACGTCGCGCCGACGTCGCGGCCGCACGCGTCGCCGCGACAGAGGAGGCGCGTCAGGCATTGACGTCCGAGCTCGCCGGGATTCGAGGCGAGGCGGAGGATCTGCTGGCCGCGGAACTCGCTCGAGTCCGAGACGAGGCGGCGCAGAAGCTGGCAGCGCAGCTCGAGGAAGCCGACCTCCAGCGATCGGCGGCGGTCGAACAGGCGCGGCTGGCCGCGGAGCAGACGGCGCGCCAGGCGCTCGAAGCGGAAGTCGCGCGGATCAAGGCGGAGACCGACGGACAGCTCGCGTCAGAACTGCAGCGCGTACACGAGGAAGCGGAGCACGCCCGCGCCACCGCGCAGCAGACAAAGCAGGAAGCCGAGGCGGCGCTGGCGGCCGAAATGGAGCGCGTGCGGCAGGAATCGGAGGCACGGCTCGAAGCGGAGCTTGCGCGCGCCCGCGCCGAGGCCGAACAAGCGCTGCGCGCGCAGCAGGCGATGCAGGTCGATCTCGAGGCGATCCGCGATGCCGCGGCGCGGGAAGCGCGCGCCTCCGCCGAAGAGCAGCACGCGCGCGCCGAAGCCGAACAGGCCGCTGCCCGAGCGCTCGAGGCCGAAGCCGAACGCGTCAGAGCCGAAGCGGAGGAGCGGCTGCAGGACGAGCTCGCCCGCGTGCGCGCTGAAGCGGAACACGCCCGCGCCACCGCGCAGCAGACGAAGCAGGAAGCTGAGGCGGCGGTGGCGGCCGAAGTGGAGCGCGTGCGGAAGGAATCGGAGGCGCGGCTCGAAGCGGAGCTCGCGCGCGCCCGCGCCGAGGCCGAGGACGCGCTCCGCGCGCAGCGGGCGATGCAGGTCGATCTCGAGGCGATCCGCGACGCCGCCGCGCGGGAAGCGCGTGCCGCGGCCGAAGAGGTGATCGCCCGCGAGGCGCGCGCCGAGGCCGAACAGGCCGCCGCCCGCGCGCTCGAAGCCGAAGCCGAACGCGTGCGCGCCGAAGCGGAGGCTCGGTTGCAGGACGAGCTCGCCCGCGTGCACGCCGAAGCCGAGCGCGTGCGACAGGAGCAGGAACGCGCGCAGCTCGAAGCCGAGGCAGCGCTGGCCGCCGAAGTGGAGCGCGTGCGGCAGGAATCAGAGGCGCGGCTCGAGGCAGAACTGGTGCGCGCCCGCAGTGAAGCCGATGAGGCGCTGCGCGCACAGCAGGCCATGCAGGTCGATCTCGAGGCGATCCGCGACGCCGCGGCGCGTGAAGCGCGCGCCGCCGCCGAGCAGGCCGCGACCCGCGCGCTCGAGGCCGAAGCCGAACGCGTCCGCGCCGAAGCGGAGGCGCACCTGCAGGAGGAGCTCGCCCGCGTCCGCGCCGAGGCGGAGCGGCTGCGGCACGAGCACGAACAGGCGCAGCTCGAGGCAGAAGCCGCGCGGGAAGCGGACGCGCGGGAAGCGCGCGAGACCGCGCTGCGCGAGGCGCGTGAGGCGGCCGAGCGCGACGTGCGTGCCGCCGCCGAAGAGTCAGCGCTGCGCCGGGCGGACGCGGAAGTCGCGCGCGTCCGGGCCGAGGCCGAGCTCAAGCTGCGCGAGCTCGAGAAACGGCAGGAGCAGGTCGAGCTCGCGCGCGCGGAGAGCGAGTCGCACGTCGAGCAGGTGCGGCAGGAGGTCGAACGCCAGGCGAGGCAGCGCTCCGATCAGGTATTGAGAGCGGAAATCGCCCGCGCCCGCGCCGAAGCGGAGGCGCGGCTCGCCCTCGAAGTCGCCGAAGTGCAGGCCGAGGCGGAGCGCCGGCGGAACGCCGAGCTCGCCGAGATCCGCAACCAGCTCGCGCACGCCAACGCGAGGGCGCGCGATCACGCGCGCGCGGCCGCCGCCGGCGCAGTGTCGGCCGAAGTTGCGCGGGCCGCAATCGAGCTGCCCGGCGCCGCGGCCCGCGCCGCGCGTACGGGAAGCCATGCGGCGCTCGCCACCTTCCGGGCGGCAGGCGTCGCGGTCCGGGGCATCGGTCAGGCGCGCCGCGTCGCCGTCCCCGTCGTCCGCGACCTGTGGGAGCGGCTACCAGAAGGCTCGGTGCAGATCGCGGCGGCGTTCGTCGTGGTCGCGGCAATATTTGCGTACTTCGATATAGCCGGTTTGACGCAACGTGGATTTTCTGCCGTCGCCGGCCTGTTCAGCAGCGCCAATTCTGCATCGGGGTCTGACCCTCGGTCTGACCCCGGGTCAGACCGAGGGTCAGACCCCGGATCAGACGTTTTCCCGGGAGCGCAGGAATCGGCGGCGCTGGCAGAGGCGCCCGGCACGCTGACGGTGTTCTCGCGCGTGGCGATGGACATCTACATCGGCGGAAAACGGGTCGGAACGACCGAGAGCGGCCCGATCATCCTCCCGCCCGGTGTCCATCGCGTGGAGTTGGTCAGCGAGCGGCTGAACTACCGCGGCGCGGCGACGCTCAACATTCGGCCGGCCACCGTCACATCCCACAACGTGACGCTGCCGAACGGACGACTGCAAGTGAATACCGAACCGGGCGCGCAGGTGTCGATTGAAGGAAAGCCGGTGGGCGTCGCGCCGCTGGGACCGCTGCCCGTCCAGATCGGGAATCGCGAGGTGGTCGTCACGCATCCCAGCCTGGGCACGCGGCGGGAGTTCGTCGAAGTCCGGCTCGGAAGCGTCACCCAGGTCAACATCGCGCGCCGCGAAGCGATGGACCCAAAGAAGGACTACCCGCTGCCGAACCTCGGTCAGCCAAGCGCGCCCATTCGATAACCGGAGGCCTAAAGGCCTCCGGCTACCAGCTACGAACTACTTCGCGAGCGGATTCGGACGCACCTGGAACTTGAGCACCTTGCTCGCCGTCCCCTTCCCCGTCTCCGTATGGAACGGCGCGCGCGTTGCGAACGTCGAGTAGATGGCCTTTCCCTTCCACCCGGCATTCGGATCGTCGATGCGGCCGTCGTACTCCTTCACGTAGAAGCCCAGTGATACGGCACGCGGGTCTGCATCCGGCCGTTCACCAGCGCGACCAGCGCCTCCGATTCATTCCCGGTCACCATCGGCACGTTGTTGCTGCCGGTGCTGAGCATGTCGAAAAACAATCACTGCCCGGGTGGCGTGTAATTAGGCTTCCTCTTCGCCGCCTGATCGATTTCCTCGGGGCTCAGCAGCACCGTGGTGCGTGCTACCGCGCCGCCGCTTGCGCCCACCGCCAGCGCCACGGCCGCAGCCGCGACGTTGTCGGGCGCGTCGACGATCAAATAGGCGTCGTGCTTGCCGAATGCGAAATAGAACGACTCGACCCGGCCGCCCACCGCCTTCAGCGCCGCGTCGACGGCCTGCCGCCGCTTGGATCCGCCGTCCTTCAGGAGGCCCTTGGCGCCTTCCGTCGTGTACGACGCCGTCAGCAGATACTTCGGCATAAGTCCCTCCGCAGGCCGCACTATACCGCCGATCAGCGCAGGGCGGATCATGGATCGGGCTACCGGCGGCAGGGAAAATCGTGTATAACGACGCGGCCCTCCTCAGAAAATATCCGCAGAGAATGCCCGGCTGTTCGCGCGCCGGACACGTCGTAAGGCTGGTGTCTTGACATGCTTTGTCCGCAGTGCCAGTTCGATAATCCCGGCGGCATGCACTTCTGCGGTCAGTGCGGAAGCAGGCTGTCGAACGCTTCCGCCCCGCGGAGTGCTGTCGTTGAACGGACACATGACGCGCCTGACGCCGAGCGCCGCCACCTGACGTTGATGTTCATCGATGTCGTCAACTATACGAGCCTGTCCGAGCAGCTGGACCCCGAGGTACTGCGAGAGGTCATGCTCCAGTACCAGACGCGCTCGGCGAGGGTGGTTCAGAGATTTGAAGGTCATGTCGGGAAGTACCTCGGCGACGGGGAGCTGGTGTACTTCGGATATCCGATCGCACATGAAGACGACCCGCGACGCGCGGTGCTGGCAGCCGTAAGCCTCATCCAGGACGTCGAACAGCTCGCGCCCGAACTCAAGAACACGTTCGACATCGATTTCGCCATCCGCATCGGCATCGACTCCGGCATGGTGATTGCCGGCGAAATGGGGGTTGCCGCAAGTCGTGAGCGGCTCGCCGTCGTTGGCGGCCCGCCAAATGTCGCCGCCCGGTTACAGGCACTCGCCGAACCCAACACCGTGGTGATCAGCGCTAATACCCATCGGCTCACGCGTGACCACATCTCGGCCACCTCTCTGGGTCAGCATGTCCTGAAGGGCGTGTCGGAAACGATGGAGGTGTTTCGAGTCGAACACGCGCAACACGTTCACTCGCGTTCGAAACTGATCGTCGAACAGAAACAGACGCCGCTGGTCGATCGGAACGACGAACTCAGGCTGCTGCTGGAACAGTGGTCGTCGGCCAAGCAGAACAAAGGCAGCGCGGTCCTGATGGTGGGTGATCCCGGCATGGGCAAGTCCCGGCTGACGAGCGCACTCATCACGCATTTGTCCGGCCAGGAGTGTGAATGTCTCGTCGGCTATGCCTCTCCGTACCGCCGCAACAGCGCGCTGCTGCCGATTGTCGAGCTCCTCCGATCGCAGTGCGGATTTTCGGACGACGATCCGCCCGGCCATCGTCTGGAGAGGATCGAAGCGAAGGCCGGTCGTCTCAACTTCAACCTCGCGCAGACCGTACCGCTTCTTGCATCGTTCCTCTCGGTGCCTCTGTCAGGCGCATATGCAGCGCTGGATCTGACCCCGCCAGCCTATCGGCGCGAGCTGCTGGGGTTGCTGGCGCGCTGGTTCCTGCAGGTCGCCTCTCACAAGCCGCTGCTGTTCATCATGGAGGATCTGCACTGGACCGATCCCTCGACTCTCGAACTGCTGGAGCGACTGGTGAAGGACTGTGCGTCCGCGCCGCTGTTCCTGCTCTTCACGACCCGCAACGATTACCAGGGCGCGCTGAAGAGTCATGCGGGCGTCAAAATGGTTTCTCTGGGCCCGCTGACCGAAGACGACTCCCGGGCCTTGATTTCCACGGTGAGCGAAAGGATGTCGTTGCCCGACCTGATAGCGTCGAAAATCGCCAACAAGACAGACGGCATTCCGCTCTATATCGAGGAAGTCACCAAGATGGTGATGGCGTCCGACCGGCTGGCGATACCCGAATCGATCCAGGATTCCCTGACTGAACGCCTCGACAGGCTGTCCGACGGAAAACAGATAGCACAAACCGGCTCCGTCATCGGGCGCGACTTCAGCTTTGATCTGATTTCAGCCCTGTCACCGCTCTCGAAGGACGAACTGGAACTCGGGCTGCAGAGGCTGGTCGACTCAGAATTGCTCTACCGCACGAGACGCCACGACAAGGTGACCTACACGTTCAAGCACGCCCTGATTCAGGACGCGGCCTACGAGTCGATGCTCCGAACAAAGCGGCAGGAGAACCATGAAAAGGTCGCCGTCCTGCTGGAGGGCGAACGTCATAAGGAACTGCGCGCGACGCAGCCGGAGGTGCTCGCCCATCACTATACGGAGGCAGGCATTCACAAACCGGCGGTCCGATACTGGCACGCGGCAGCAATGCGATCGCTGTCCCGCTCGGCCGTACAGGAGGCGATCAGTTATCTGCAAAAGGCCCTCGAGGTTGTGGCGCTGATGCACGAGGGCAAGGACCGCGACGAGCTCGAGCTCGATGAGCTGATTGCGATTGGCGGCCCGATGTCCGCGGCACAAGGATATTCCGCCGCAGACGTCGAGCGAGTCTATCTTCGTGCGAAGGAACTGGCCGAGTCGCTGGACGACGAGATCAAGCTGCATCAGTGCCTGTCAGGTCTGTACCGATGCTACGTCACCCGCGCGCAGTACGGGCGCTCCCTGCAGGCAGGCGAGACGATGCTGGCTCTTGCCCGGCGGAAGCCCGAGGAATCCGGCTACCTGCTCGAGGCGGAGCGTGCAGTCGGCACGACGCTGGCAGGGCGAGGATGTCATCACGAGGCGCTGGAACATTTCGAGAACGGCATTCGCATCTACGATCCGGCCAAACACCATGTGCATACGCTGCACTTCGCCTCGGATCCCGGGCTCACCTGTTTGTTATGGTCACTGGTGCCACTCTGGATAGTGGGGTACCCGGAGCAGGCGATCAAACGGAGTGACTACGCCCTCGCCCTCGCGACCGACTTACACCATGCGTTCACGCTCTCCTTCGCCGCGGCGTTTGCCGCCTGGGTCCGGGTATTCTGCCGCGACTGGGCGGCCGCGAGGCAGTATGCCGAGAATGCCATCCGGATTTGCAGCGACCGCGGTTTCTTGCTCTGGCTCGCGGTGTCGAACGTCTTCCACGGCCGCGCCCTGGTGAAGTGCGGCGAACCGGACACCGGCATGCCCGAACTGCGCCTCGGGATCGCCTCGTACCGCCGAACCGGCGCGCAGATAGCCGTCCCCCAGCTGCTGTCGCAGCTTGCCGAGTCTCATCTCGAGCTGAATCAGCTGGATGAAGGACTGGCCGTTCTTCAGGAAGCGATCGACACGGCCGAGCACAACGACGAACGCTTCTGGGAAGCCGAGCTGGTGCGTCTCCAGGGCGACTTCCTGCTCGCCGGCAAGGCCAGCGAAGGCCGTATCGTCGAGCGATATCAGGCAGCCGTGGACATCGCGCGCCGCCAGGGTGCCAAATCCCTCGAGCTCCGCGGGCTCATGAGCCTGGTTGAACTGCGCAATCACGCCGACGATCGCGCGCAACTGCGATCACTTTACGACTGGTTCAGCGGCCAACACCCTTACCGCGATCTCTCGCGGGCGAAAGAACTGCTTCAGTAACCACTATCGCCGCCGCAGTCACCGCGGGCGCAGCAGGTATTGCCCGTTTCCTACCTGCCGACCGCCCTGACCCCTGAACAGCGCGCGGGTGAATCGGAAGTAGTAGTTCCACTTCCGATAGAACGTTTCATCGTACCCCCCGATCCTGAGAATCGCGCGCCGGTTGGCCTCAAAGTTCTGCTGCCAGGCTTCCAGGGTGCGCTGATAGTTGCTGCCGTTCAAGAACCAGTATCGATCGATCGTGAACGCATCCTGGTACTTGAACAGCTCGCGATCATGCCAGAAGCGCGAGTGCGGAAAGATATGCCGGCGCATGAACGTGTCACTCATGTCGAAGTCGGCAAACCGTTCGATCAGTTCCGTGTAGACGATGTAGTGCACGAGACAGGCGCCGTCGTCCTTGACCAGTCTCCGGATTGTGCCGAGCGCCTGTCTCAGGTTCGCGACGTGCTCGAACACGCCGATACTCACGACCCGGTCGAACCGTTCTTCCAGCGTCGTCTTGCTGAAGTCCTCCTTGCGGGGGCGGAATCGCGGGGTATTGAGCGGGTGTCCTGGCACCTGCTGCTTCGCCACCATGTAGCGATACTGTGTGTCGCTCAGCGTGAGGCCGACAACCGAACAATGCGGGTAGCGCTCGAGCACGAAGCTCGCAAAGCTGCCAAAGCCGCAGCCGATATCCAGCACGGTTAGACCGTCGCGCATCCCGATTTTCCTGCACACGTCGGTCAGCATCGCGTCTTGAGCGTCATCGAGATTGGTGGCGCCGCTCGCCCAGAGCGCCATGGAGTACTTCATGCTGCGTCCGAGAAACTGCTCGAATATCCCGGCGGGAAGATCGTAGTGAACGCTCATGAGGGCCGCGCCGTTCCCGGGCGTAACCTCGCCCCGGTCGCCGGCCCATTGAGGGGGCATCGTGTCTAGGCGCTTACCGAATCGATAGTAGGACTCCACGCCAATATTCAGAAGCGCCTGCAGGACAGGGTCAGGCAGCGGAATGCGGCCGGAGAGATAGCTCTCGACGAATGCGTTTTCGAGCGGCGCTCCGGCTTTACCCTCTCTGACGGGCATGGGTCGGTCGTTCTCCCTGGCGCAACGCCACGATCGCATCCCAGGTGGTTGCGGCCGAGGGAAGGGCCCAGTAGACTTCGGGCCGGCTCAACAGTCGAGGAGGGCTCTCGATGACGTTCACGCCGGATCTGCTGGCGGGGAAGGCCGCGCTCGTCACAGGCGGGGGCACCGGGATTTGCCGGGGGATAGCCCTGGCCCTGGCCGCGTACGGGTGCGACGTCGCGATCACGAGCCGCAGAATCGACCACCTCGAGCCGACGGCGCGGCAGATCGAATCGATCGGCCGGCGGTCCGTGGCGATGGCCGCAGATGTGCGCGATCCGGCCGCCGTCGAAGCGGTCGTGACCAGGACGGCTGCCGCCTTCGGTCGTCTCGACGTCCTTGTCAACGGCGCGGCTGGCAATTTCCTGTGCCTAGCCGAAGACCTGACACCCAATGGGTTCGCGAGTGTCGTCGACATCGACCTCAAGGGGTCGTTTCATGCCACGAAGGCTGCATTGCCCCATCTCAAACAGAGCAGGGGCGTCGTGCTGAACATCAGCGCAACGCTCCAGTACCTTGGCACTCAGGCTCAGGTTCATGCGGCAGCGGCGAAAGCCGGGATCGATGCCCTCACAAGAGTACTGGCGGTCGAATGGGGTGGGTACGGTATCCGCGTCAACGGGATTGCCCCCGGTCCGATCGCGGAGACTGAGGGCGTGCGCAGACTGTTGTCGGGCCCGGCCAGGGACCGGGTTGAGCGGACGGTGCCTCTGGGTCGTCTCGGCGCGATCGACGACATCAGCAACGCGGCATTGTTTCTCTGCTCGAGCGCCGCATCGCACATCACCGGGGTCACGCTGGTCGTCGACGGAGGGCTGTGGCTTGCCTCGAACTGGATGGCCGAAGCGTCGGCCGCGCGCATGGAGAGCTAGCGTATGAATGTAACCGTCCAACCCGCAGCAGAAGACCGGGGCATGCCCCCGGCGAATTATCTCGACAGCTACGCCGCCCTCGCCGCGGAGCTTCGGCGACAAGGGTGGTTTCGAAAAGCCACCGGTCGGCTGATGATGGAATTCGCTTTTCATCTGGCGACATTTGTCATCGGAATCATCATTGCGGTCAACGCCACGAACGTCTGGATGTGGCTGGCAGGTGTCGTGATCAACGTGATCGGGGCAACCGGGATCTCGACCAACACGCACACGTCGGCGCATTTCGCGACCAGCGACTTTCGGGGGTTCAACCTCCTGATGGCGTGGATCGGATACCCGATCCTGGGGCAGTTCTCCATCAGCTACTGGTGGAAGAAACACAACGACGGGCACCACCGGGTTCCGAATGTCATCGGCGTGGACCACGACTGCGACTTCATGCCGCTGTTTGCCTACAGCGAGCGGGATGTCGCCGGGGCAGGGGTCCTTCGCCGGCTCTACTACCAGTATCAAGGCGCGCTCCTGCCGATTCTGGTGCTGCTACACGGCTTGAACATTCAAACCTACGACTGGCGTCACCTGGCTCGCACGCTGCGCGACCCGCAACGGCGCCGACTGCTGCACTGGATGGATGCGCTCGGCCTGGTTCTGCACTGGGTGGTGTGGGTGATTATCCCGGCGCTCTTTTATCCTCTCCTCTACGTCGTCTTGTTTCATGTCGCGCATCGAGCCCTCTTCGGCGTCGCGATGTTCGTCATGTTCGCTCCGGCGCATTATCCGGCAGAAGCCGTGGCGGTGGATACGAGCGAGCTCAAGAAAGATCCGCTGTTGCTGCAGACCGCTGCGACGGTCAATTTCCGGACCGGCATGGTGGGACGGCTGTATTGTGCCGGGGTGGAATACCAGATCGAGCACCACCTCTTTCCAGGCATGTCGCACACGCACTACCCTCGGATCGCTCCCATGGTGCAGGCAT
>Ga0075421_100009866_pt1 | contig 11779 bp, 6 predicted proteins | sample SoiMetdeltSBSDD5_FD_75292 | JGI IMG/M metagenome (GOLD analysis project Ga0075421, IMG submission 75292) | Bulk soil microbial communities from a Populus tree surrounding site in Tennessee, USA - Soil MetaG P. deltoides SBSDD5 | ecosystem: Environmental > Terrestrial > Soil > Tree plantation...
CGGCTGAGCATTCAGCTTGACCGCTTTGCCGCCTTCGGTTGCGCGATACAGATTGAAGGCAATCGCGTCCGGGTCAGTGCCGAGCAGCCGCCCGCCAATCCAAACTTTGTGATCGGCTTGGCATACGCCAACCAGCCCGCGGCCCGAATTTTCCATCTGGCGTTGCGCGAAGATCGTCATTGCCAGCAATGCAGTGATCAACACGGCGGAACACAGATTGCGGAGCTGGCTCAAGCCCCTACTCTCGGCGCCTCTTTCAATACTTCTTCAGCTCAACGCGGTCGAGCTTCGTGTCCGGCAGCCCCTTGCCGTTGAGCAAGCTAAAATCTGTCACGTTTTTCAGCACCAGCAGCGGCGCATCGACGCCGCGTTGCGCTTTGATGCCGCGCAAATCCGCGCCTTTGACATCATCCAGCACAATGGCCGGACGCGCGTCGGCTTTGGTGAAACTCACCTCGACATCGTGCAGTTCCAGGCCCTGCACGTGACGCGCATAAAAGCCATAGGCCGGAATTGTCCCGAACATGCTCGGTTCCGGGTAATTATTTTCGCGTTCGGGCGGTTCGATGGCCGCGTCTTCTTTGGTTCCACCGCCACGATACACGATACGGATGTTGCTCAAGCGCACGTCTTCAATCGGATGACCGGGAATGCCGACAATCAGCGAAGCGAACCTGGCTTCAGCGTCGAAGACATTGATATTGCTGATTGTGACGCGGCGAATCGCGCCGACTGGTGTATCTTTAGGCCCGCGCATACGGCTGCCCAGCCGCAAAAAGATCGGCGCGGTCGTCACGTCGCGCATCGTGATGTTGTTGATGGTGATATCTTCGATCAGCCCGCCGTCCACGGTTTCCAGCGCCAAACCGCGCGAACGATCAAAGGTACAATTTGAGATCGTGATGTTCTTAAAACCACCGTTCGATTCGGTTCCGAATTTAATGCGTCCTGTCACGCCATCGCGGTCGGGCGCTTGTTGCTGTGTGCGTTTGGACGCGCCGTCCAAAAAGCTGCCGAGGTCGTAACCCATCACCTGACAATTAGTGATCGTCACGTGTTCGGTCGCGCGCGCCAAGCCCAGCGCGTACGAACTCTTCAACACGATGGCATCATCGTTCGGCGTGTTGACGGTGCAATTCGAGATGCGCACGTAACGGCAGGCATCTATGTCAAACGCATCGCGATTAGTGTCGATCTTCAAATTGTCGAGCGTCAGGTTGTCTACGCCCGTAGCGAGAATGGCGAAATGGCCGCCGTTCTGAATCGTGAAATCGCGCAGCGTGACGTTGCGGCAGAGCTTCAATCCGATGGTCTTGTTGCCCTGCCCATCCATCGAATTGCTCGGATTGCGTTGCGCGCCTTCGCCCAACGGTGTTTGCAAACGCGCGCCGGGACGCCCGCCGCCCAAACTGTTCGGGCTGTCGCCGGGCCGCGCTTCGGCGCGCGGGCCGGGGCCGCGCCGCGTCAGTCCTTTGGTGCCATCAATCTTGCCCGGGCCGAGGATCGAAATGTTTTCCAACCCAATGCCCCAGATCAGGCTGTTCTGCCAATGGCTATGGCCGAAGTCCTGATACATATCCCACTCGTTCGGCTCCGGCAGATCGTACTGGCCTTTGTGCGTCGCCGGGTCAGCCGCCAGCAACGTCGCACCCGCACCCAGATAAAGCATGATGTTGCTTTTCAGCCGAATCGAAAAACTCAGATACGTGCCCGCTGGAAAGTGAACCGTGCCGCCGCCTTTGGCTGCTGCCGCTTCGATGGCTTTGTTGATGGCTTCGGTGTCGAGCGTCGTGCCGTCGCCCTTGGCGCCATACGCTTTCACGTCATATGCCGTTTGGCTGAAGGCAGCCGTGCACGCAAAGACGCCGAGTAAAAGCTCACCCAGCACATGCCCGAAGTTGTGACGACGCATCACAAGGAACCTTTCCTTTACGACGTTTTTCGCGGCGCGCCACCTTGCGGCACAACCTTCGGCGCAGTCGGCGGAATCGGCGTTTGTTCGGGTTTGATCAGTTTCGCGTCAGGCAAAGTCTTGATGCGCCAATTCTTGAATTGCACTTTCATCGGCGGCCCCACGTGAACCTGCACGCCGACCAAGCCTTCCAAGCGGCGTCCTTTTTCATCGTGGTCAACGAGGTCGGCGGTCATTACGCCGTCAATCCAATGCTGATGATGATTGCCGACGACCAGCACGCGGTACTCGTGCCATTCGTCGGGCGTGAAGTTTTTGATTGAACCGGTAGCGCCGACTACCCAAGGCTGACCCGCCGTATCCACGACAACCTTTTCGCCCGCGTGCGCCAAAATGCGGCGACCGCGCTCTTCGTAAAGCATGCCGTTGTAATCATTGCGGTTTTGCACGACGTCGCATTGATAACCGGTCAGCACATCCGGCCCCACATCGGGGAGCGGCGCACTGCGATATTGCAACCCGGAGTTGCCGTCTTTGGTGATCTTGACCTGCACGCGCATCTCAAAGTTTGAGACCGTGCCGCCGCGCCAGATGATGAAACTGTTCCGCTTCAACGTGCCATCCGTCACGCCGGTCAATGCGCCATCCTCGACAGACCAGTATTTGGGATCGCCTTCCCAATCGGTCAGGTCTTTGCCGTTGAAGATATATTTGAATCCGCGTTCGAGTTTTGGCTGTGCGCTTTGAGCAGCCACCGTCATGACAACCAGCAACAAGCAAAGCGCCAACGTTTTGGGATGAACTTGTGGTCTCATCAAATTCCTTTCAACACCGCCGCTAAACCATAGCCCCTGCCTTTTTGCGTTTGCAGTTTTACTTCTTTCTGTCCGTCATGAATCGTGACCGGTTCGCCCGACAGAAAGCAGTAGTCATGAAAATGTAAGGCTGCCTTAGCTACTGCGCCGCATGGCGGCGGTTGAGTTTGGCCCGGCGTCTTAACGCCAGGTGGTTGAGTAATCACCGCCTGCGCCGCGTAGCGACGCCTGAATTCAATCGTCTCTACGCGACGTGGCAGCTTTTCTCCGTCTGTACCCGGCGTTCAAACGCCGTGCTAAAGTCAGCTTGCCGCTGCGCGGCAATATGATTCTGCCTTACATTTCATGACTACCCGCGCCTGGAAGGCTTGAGCATCAAAATTCGACTCTCAGTTTGAACTGAAATACGCGCGGTAGATTCACCTGCGCGCTAGCCCTGCCGAAGTTCGCGTTCGTGATGTTCGTGTTGATGCCTCCCAAACGAACATTGTTGAAGATGTTGAACCCATCCGCCCCAAATACGAATCGTAAGTTTTCGAGGATTTGGAAATTCCGCGAAAGGCTCAAGTCCTGATTGAAGAAATGCGGATTGCGCAGCCCGTAAGCGCCCGTCGCCGGCGTGTTGCCATAGGTGAACGCAGCCGGATTGACGAAGGCATTCACGTCAATGAAAGGCTTGTCGCTTCCTTCTCCATCGAGCTCCGCAGACCCGGTGAAGTTCGGGTTATAGCTGGCCCAGCAGGTGCCTGCCTGTGGCACGTTGCAGTTTGCGGTGAACGGCCCGAGCGGCGCGCCCAATGCGTACCGCGTGATGCCGGAAATCTGCCAACCGCTGACTACTGCGCGCGCGACTTTGTTTTCGGGGTCGAACATTTGCCCTTTTCCGAAGGGCAGTTGGTACGAGTAGAAGGCGTTGAGCACGTGCGGCTGATCCGTCGTGGAAAGGTGTTTCTCCTGAATATATGCGCTGCGATTGCCGTTGATCGTGCCGAGCGCCTTGCTGAACGTGTAGTTGAGGTTGAAGGTCAGCCCGCGCGCCAGCCGCTGCTGAACGGATAATTGCAGCGCGTTGTAGTTCGACTGACCAACGTTGCCGTAAACATCGGTGACGCTGTTGTACTGCGGGAATGGGCGAAGAGCTTGAGCGATGGTGCCCACGAAGGTGGGGAACGGGAGGCTGACGCCCGGCACGATGGCTGCGGCAGCGGCGATGTTTGCTGGAGTTGCCGTTTGGGTGAGCAGATTTCCCAAGACCAGATATTTGGGATCGATCTGATTCGACCAGATGCCGCGCCCGCCGCCGCGCAACTGTTTGCCGTTGCTTCCTACGTAAGCCGCTGTCACGATCAACGAATTGGTGAGGGAGCGCTGTACCGAAAGATTCCAATTCTGATAGCGCGGCGGCTGGCTGAACGGATCGCCGTAGGTCACTGCGCCGCCAGACCCTGTGCCGTTGAAGCCGGTTTGATAGGTCTGGTCGTAAATCGGCCCTTTGGCGTAAGGCGGGATGCCGCTGTCCCAGTACAGCGCCGGAATGAATGATCCGTTCGGACTGACGATGGGCGCGTTGGCGTTGATTCCCGTCAAGCCCGTGCCGATGCGCGCGCCGTCACGGCCGCCGACCGCGCCGCTGCGCGAATACATCATCCCATAACCGCCGCGCAGCACCGTCTTGTCATTGAGGCTGTAAGCGAATCCGACGCGCGGGCCGAGCGCTTTGTAATACGTGTTGATGATCTGGCCGCAATTGCAGCTAATGGCATCCGGCGCGTTATCGCCGCCGAACCGCAAGACGCCCGGACGCCCGCCGGCTGCCGGGTTCGGAATGGCCGGATCAAGATAAGTAAAGTTATCGCCGCTTTCGGTGTAAGGCAGCATGATGTCGTGGCGCAGCCCCAAGTTCACAGTCAGCCGCGAATTGACTTTGAAATCATCCGCCACCCACCAAGCATAGCTGCTGAATTGCGCGACGGTCAGGACTACTGCATCATCGTTGACGGTCGCGGAATTCAGCGCCCCCAGCAAGAAACTCGCATAGGCGTTACCAGTGCCGGCTAGCAATGTACCTGCGGCGTTGAAGCCGGCCGTCTGTAGATTGCTGAAGTTGGTCGTCAGCAGGCTGCCCGTGTCGTTGGTTTTGGTTCGGTCAGATGTTCGCTGGTATTGGAAGCCGAATTTGAAAGAGTGCCGGTTCTTGACCCACAACAAGCTTTCCTGGAAGGTGTAGTTGTAATTGTTATCCTCGAAGTCCCTGGAGTTCGTGCCGCGCCAGCCCGAAGGCGCATTGGGGCCTGCGAAGGCCGCTTCCAGAAAAGCGTCGCTCGCATCTCCGGCGGGCAAGCCTTTGAGACCCGACTTGCTGGCCCACTGACCTTCCGAAGTAGCGTTGGTGATAGGAACGAAGAAGTGGTTGAAGCTGAAGTTGAGTTGGTTGACCAGATTGGAACCAATCGTCCAGTTATGCTTCGCCTGGAACACGGTCGGGATCTCGGTCACCAACCGCGTGTCTGTGTAGGGCAGCGGCAACACGGTTTGCGGAATGGCGGAACTGGCTTCTCGGTAAGGGCCGGGCTGACTGCGCTTGCCGTGGGTGTAGATGCCTGACAGGCGGTGATTCGCCGTCAGGGTATAGTCCACTTTCGTGTTGAAGCTATTGTTGTCATACGCGACGGGAACCGATCCCAGGTAATTGTTCTGAAGCCCTGAATTAGTCGGCGCGGGCAGCAGTGACTGATAGACCTTTGAGATCGGCGAGATGCGGTTCGCCGGAATGATGTTCCCCGGAAACGCCGTTCGCGCGAAGCCGCCGGGGACCGCAACCGTCGTCAGCGGGTCGTAGATCGCCACGGGCAACTCGCTGAAATCGCCCTGTTGCATTTTCAGCGTCGGCACGGTGGCGAACTGCGTCGGGCTGGCGACCCGATAACGCCACCCGTCGTAGGAGAAGAAGAAGAAGAGCTTGTTCTTGAGGATCGGGCCTCCGACGGTGCCCCCGAACTCGTTTTGATGCTCGATGGGACGAACTGCCGGGAAGAAGCCCCTGGCATTGAGCACGGTATTTCGTAAGTACTCGAACCCCGACCCATGAAACCGGTTGGTCCCGGATTTGATCGTATAATTCTCCGAGCCTTGCCCGTTGAACTCCACGCCGGTGCCGCTGGTTTCTACCTGAAACTGCTCGACGGCTTCGACCGAAACTCCCAGGCTGATCGTGCGGCCTTCGCCCTGCTGGATCGGGTCGGTGATCGGAACGCCCTCAATGAACACATCCTTGGAAAAGCCCTGCGCGCCGTTGATGGTTCCCCAGCGATTACCCTCCGAAACTCCAGGCAGTAAAAAAATGAAAGCGCCAGGATTTCTGGGGCCTTGACCAATGCCCGAACCGGCGACGGCGGTGCCCATCGCCAGCGGCAAATTCGTGTACAACTCATTGCGGATCGTCGTGCCGAGCCGCGCGTCCGTCGTGTTCAATTGCCCTGGCGCCGACGTGATCGTCACCGTGTCGCTAGCCGCACCGACCTGCAAGCTCAAGTTGAGGCCGACCGTGCTGAGCGCGTCCACGACCACCTGATCCTGTTCAAGCTGCCGGAAGCCAGTGGCGATGACCGTCACTTTGTATTCACCCGGCGGCAGTGGCGAGATCACGTACAAGCCAGCATCCGTCGTCTGGCGCTCCGTCCTGACGCCTGTGGCAACGTTGGTCGCCGTCACGGTCGCGCCGGGAATCACCGCGCCGGTCGCGTCGGTGATGACGCCTTGAATCGAACCTGCCCCGCCGATCTGCGCAAAGACCGTGTTCGAAGAGGGCAACGCCCCGGCCAAAATGATTAGCGGGAACAGAAATGCGCTGATGGACTTTGCGTTCATGGACAGCTCCTTTCAACGCGCTGGTTGGTTAGCAGTCAACGAAGAAGGCTCTTGTTACTTCGCCGTCGTGCCCAGGTAATAACTTGTCATCGGAACGTGCGTGTATCCCATCGCCCTGTGCGTCACATCATTCCGGTAAATTGAATCCTGCATCAAGCAGACGCGACGATCCGCTGCGGGAATCGGAGTGCTGTAAATCCGCAATTCGCCGCCCGTGAAGGTCAAAATCTCTTCGCGCCAATCGCCGAGAATGTCGGCTACGTGCTGCACGCTGCCCTGCGTTGTGCCGAGCGTTGCGCCTTTCCATTTCGAGACCGTCCCGCGACTGTGCAGTTCGCGCAGCAGATCGGCATCCCACCAGACCAGTTCGTTCTGCGGCGGAACCGGCCCTTCGATGATCTGCCCCTTGGCCGTGAAGAAGAACTTGTCGCCCCAGCACTCCATACCCGGATGCGCTGGGTCGATGTCACCGACGAGTCCGCCCGCAATCTGGTTGTCGCGATTGGCTTCGCGCGCGCCGAAAAGCAATGCGCCGGTGCGAGCGTCCCACAGGCTGACGCCGTTTTGCGGATGGGGGTCCTCGATAGTATACCAGACCTCCAGCCCGGGGCGATCCGGGTCAATATCCGACAGGTAAAACCGGTCGCCGTGTCCCATCCCCGTGCACCACAGCGTCCGGCCATCGTTATCAATGGCGATGGAGCCGTTGAGGATTTCGTCGCCACCATCGCCGTCAATATCGCCGACCTTGATGCTGTGCTGGCCTTGCCCCTGGTATTTGAAGGGTGCGCGCTCATTCGTCCAGCGCCAGATTTTTTCGAGCTTGCGGTTGCGCAGCGTCCACGCATCCACTTTCATCAAGCCATAAGTCCCGCGCACCACGAGTACGCTCGGCGTCTTGCCGTCGAGGTAGGCCACGCCGAGCATATGGCGGCTCGAACGATTGCCAGTGGTGTCGGCCCAATCCGTCACCTTGCCGCGCTCGATCCAATCCACCTTGTCGATCTCTTTGCCGGTCGAGCCGTCGTAAACCGCCAGGTATTCCGGCCCTTCCAGTACGAAGCCCTTGCCACCGTCCAATGCCTGTTCGCGCATAGCGGCATAGGGCGCGGCGCGCAGGCAGACTTCGGCTTTGTTATCGCCGTCCAGATCGCGCACCACCATCGGCGAAAACCAGATGCCCAGATTGATGTTCCAGCCGAGATCAATGCGCCACAGGAATGTGCCCGTCTTGCCGTCGTAGCCGTCAACCTTGAATGTGTCGGGGCTAGGCGCGCTGCGCCCCGGATCGATCCTGCCCGATGGATGTTTGACGACGAAGTCATAAGCGCCGTCGCCGTTCAGATCGCCAATGCCGACGCGGTCAACCGAGCGCACGTCGTCGCGCAATTTAATCGCTTTGTAGCTTTGCGCCTGCGCGCTCGCGGGCAGCGTCGCGCGCGCTGAATCGGCCTGTTCGCGGTCTTGCAACACCGGCCTCACCCACCAGGCGTTCTCTTTGTCGAGCGGCGCTTTTGCGTCCACGAAATCCGTCGTCCGGCTGACAGGCTCAGCGTTCAACTTCAGCGCAGCGCCGCCCGCGGTCGAGCGGTAGACGTTGAAGGCAGTCTGGTCGGGATCGGTCTTGAGCAACCGCCAACCCAGATAGACTTTGCCGCCTTCCACGGCCAGCGCCGTCATTCCGCGATCCAGCTTTTCTTCAATGCGTTCGGAGGCCCAACCCAGCGGGGTGCCGGGCCGGTAGAGCGGATCAATTGCGTAAAAATTCAGGTTGGGTGGAATCTCCTCTGGCGTCAGCGGCCTCAACGACTCGTCGTTGTTTTCCGGCGGTCGCGTGGAGGGTTGGCCTGGGGCAGGCGTCTGCGGATTCTGCGCAATCGCCGTGAGGGCGAACAGAGAAAAGAAACACAGCAAACGTAAAGCTCGGCTCTTCATCAAGGTCGCGTGCTCCATTGATATCAATCTGCAATCGCGTGCGCAGCGCAGCGGCCCGGGCGCGAGTAAAGGCCTGATTCGTACATCCACCTTTGCTTGCGCGCAGTCCACTGCCACGAGTTTAGAAAAAGAACGTCGCCGCCAGTTGGATAATGCGCAGGGGGGCGCGCGCCGTTGTATTCACCGAAGTACGTGCCAAGCACCGACGTATTCCCCGCCGGACGCAGGTTGGTGGTGGCCGTCAGCCCCGTGAAGTCGCCGAAGAGCGCCGCGCCGATTTGGCCGGCGGCGTTGGTCATGTTGGTCGTCCGGTTGACGCCGGAGAATTGCGTGTGGTTCAGGAAGTCGAACATCTCCACGCGCAACTGCAACCGGTATTTGCCTTCGCCGCCGAACGGGATGTTCCTGAGGATCGAAGGGTCGTGGTTGTTGATGCCCGGATTGCGCAGGTAGAAACGCGGGTACCGCCCACGGTCGTTGATGCCGGGAACGCTGAAGGCCGAGGTGAAGCCTTCAACCACGTTGTGCAGGCGGCGCTCGTGGAGCCTCAAAGCTTGCTCGCCCGACCCGAGGCGGCTGACGACAAACACTACCCCTCCCGACCCCGTCGCCTCGTCGTGCAAGACGGCGAGGGCGAGGCTATTGACTTCGCCCTCCCGCCCGCGGGTCCTGAACGTCTCGGCGTTGGCCGCAGCCTTCGCGCCGGCTTGGCCCGTCTGGGGAAGGGCTGGCTCTCTCAGGAATGGGGCACACATCAAGCAGGTCGCGGACCTGCTGAGGGCAGAGGTCACTGACGATGCTTTAGCGCCCACACATTACTCCGCAAACACCTGGGCCGCCCAACGCCCAGTTCATCCGGCCCGGCCTGTGACCACTGGGATCAAGTGTCACACCGCTCGGCGCGCTCAGGTACAATGGATTATCGGTGTGCCGGGCTGTTTCCCGCTCGCTCTCTTCGACATTCCTTTGAGACCGTTGTAGGGTCTCTCGCTGGGGAACGCAACAGGCACGCGGGTGCTACGAATCTGCAACGCGAAGCGCTACCGACGCTTGCTAACATCGATTCGACCACCCACGTGCGCCCGGCCTCGACAACGAATCCTCAGATGACGTCGCCGACGACGGCTCTACTATAAATCTTTCGCCGGGCCCGGGCCAGCCTGTTTCGCGCCTTCGTCGACTGACCTTCCCCTCTCGGGGGTGATGCCCTAGACGACTTCGCCGCCTACATCGGGATCGACTGGTCCGACTCCAAGCACGACCCCCGCCTCCTCGAGCACGTCTCTGATCGCCGGGAGTTCGCTGTCCTCGAGCACTCCCCGGTGCGACGCCCGGTTGATCTCAGATTCTCTTTACCTTTATAAAGGTCAAAATCAGTTAGGCCCGGCGGAGCGGATGGCCAACTCTCAAGAAAGGCGTCGTCGTGAAAATATTCCTTTGCTGGTCTCAAGCACGAAGTCAGAAACTCGCTCACTCCATGAAAGGCTGGCTGACCCACATCATTTCCGGGCTCTGCGACGAGGAGGTCTTCTTCTCGCCGGAGATTGAGAAAGGTCTCGACTGGTTCGATGAAGTGAGGCGCGGCCTCGCGGAAGTCGACGCCGCTTTGATCTGCCTGACTCCGGAGAATATTCAATCGCAGTGGATGCACTTCGAAGCCGGGGCCGTCATCGGGCGGCTGGAAAAGAACAGAGTCTTTCCGTATCTGTTCGGCGTCAGTCCTGGGGATCTGAAAGGCCCACTGGGGGCTTTTCAGGGCACCTCAAATAACGAAGAAGATACCCGGCGCCTAGCCGCGGACCTTTGCCGGCTATCCGGGGCCCCATTCCCTGCCGATTACGACGCTCACTGGAAGAAGTTGAAGGGGGACATGGAGGAACTCAAGATCGACCGCATCTCAAATGTCGTCCCGAATTTCCGGGAGCTTTTTCAGCGGAAGACATTTCAGGAAGAACTCCGTGAGTGCACGAATCAGACGTGGGTCGACCGCTACTCGGGCGCACGCGAGACGCTCAAAGCCTTGCAAGGGTATAAGGCCATGATTGATCGGATCTGTGAGCCTTACCAGAAAGAACTCTTCAACCAACTGACCAGCTCGATTGATGGTTATGCCGGATTGCTGAAGAGCTTTTTGATTGAAGAAAAGAAGTTCCGGGTCGGCGAAGCCGGCGATGTGGATTTCACTAAGACTGCGGACGGCTCGCCGGGGCCGGGAGATGTCTCCGCCGCTTCCGAAAGGCGTTTGAGGCAAATCCAGCGGCTGGTTTTCCTTCTGGACAGTCCGTCGGCGGTCGCAGTCATGCCGGAGTCGGGTGAGTTCTCTCGCCTGACCGTTTTTGCGGAAAGGAAGGAACTGGTGCGCGCCAAGCGGCAGGCGATTCGAAACGATGAACTAGTCCTTTCCGCGGCTCAGGTATCGAGATGCCGGGAGAGCATCTGGGAACTAGATCGAATAGTCTACTATCTCCTTTTGGAAGCGTCGGAGGCGCCGAGGGCACAAACCTTAGCCGAGTGCATCGAAGGGGAACTGGAACGACTGAGAGCCGGGGAGACGAAGCTCAGTGCCATGCCTCTGCACTATGCTATTGGCGCGCTCCTCACTCCGGGCCTGGTTCGAGACGACCCCGGCCTCGACATGCTGCTCGACGAAGTCGAACAACATTTCAGTGCCACCGGGAGCGATCAGGGCCGTCAGATCAAACGAAATCTGAAGAAGTTTCGGGAAGCAAATGGCCCTCAGTCGGTGGCGTCTGCCGGTTAGTCGTAAATATCAGGGTCTGATTCCACAAATGGCTGTTGTCCGAATACTCTTGACTGTCAGAGCGCTTGGTTTGTTTGCTGCGCCTGGGCGTAAAGCAGAGTCGGTAAGAGATTGGTCCAGCGGTTACATCCTCGAGCCGCAAATAGGGCGCGCATGGCCCGCGCCGACTGACGGAAAAGACGCGGCGGATCCGGCCTTTGTAATACACCAAGTCGCCCGTGGTCATTGCTTCAGCTTCTGCTTTGGTCAGGAATAAATCTTTTCGCTCTCCCTGCCGCACGAGCGGCAGCCCGCAGCATTGCCGAATGTAGTTGGCGAGAGAGGGGCCAGCTGCCTGCGCCTTTGCCTTAAGTTTAGCCTTCTGCGCGCCCGAGAGTGGCACGATGATCCGCTCCGTTATCATTGGCCTATCATAACGTATGTCAGGAAGCGAGTTGATCAGGGGACGTTTCGGCCGCCTCGCCTCTAACGTTAACAAGGCGTAAAATC
>Ga0075421_100009867_pt1 | contig 11779 bp, 10 predicted proteins | sample SoiMetdeltSBSDD5_FD_75292 | JGI IMG/M metagenome (GOLD analysis project Ga0075421, IMG submission 75292) | Bulk soil microbial communities from a Populus tree surrounding site in Tennessee, USA - Soil MetaG P. deltoides SBSDD5 | ecosystem: Environmental > Terrestrial > Soil > Tree plantation...
GGGATGGGGCTGGGGCGCTGCTGGGTGTCCGCCAGCTCGTCGGCGATCTCCTTCGCGAGGGCGGCCGGCCCGGCGGCGGGAGGCGTCAGCGGCCGCACCTGCGGCGGAGCGAGCGCGGGATCGGCGGTGGCGTCCGGCACCAGCTCCGTCGCCGAGTCCGACGACACCTTGGCCGACTCCTGCGATGAGGGACAGGGACGGTCCGGGTCGTGGTCCGTCCCGCATTTGGCGCAAGCCATGAAAGAGGTCCAACCCCCCGGGGGCGACCCGCCGCTTTCTAGCACGCCTGGAGGCCGCTCGCTCGGGACGGGAGCCTGGCGAGGGCCGGGTAGGTACGGACCCGCGGCCTCTAATGCCGCATGGAGCGCAGCGTGGCGAGGAACTGGTCGGCGGACTGGGTGTTGAGGATGTCGCTCCGCCGCGCCCAGCCCTTGCGCGCCGTCCCCACCGAGTAGGTGAGGAAGCTCAGCTCGGACGTGGCGTGCGCGTCGGTGCTGGCGACCAGGCGCACGCCGCGCTGCAGCGCCATCCGCACGTAGTCCGCCTTGATGTCCATCCGGTGCGGGCTGCCGTTGACCTCGATGGCCACGCCCTTCTCCGCCGCCCGGTCCATCACCGCCTCCATCTTCAGCCCGTAGGCGGCGCGCTCGTTGATCAGCCGGCCGGTGGCGTGGCCGAGGATGTGGAGGTGGGGGTTGTCGAAGGCGTTGAGCACCCGCCGCGTCATCCCCTCCTCGTCCAGCCCGTGGCGGACGTGGATGGAGCCGATCACGATCTCCAGCTGCTCCAGCACCTGGTCCGGGTAGTCCAGCCGGCCGTCCTGCAGGATGTCGGTCTCGATGCCCTTGAGCAGCCGGAAGCCGTGGGGCGCCAGCTTCTCGTTGAGCGCGTCGATCTCCGCCCACTGGCGCTGGAGGCGCTCGTACGTCAGCCCGCCCGCGTAGCCGGCGGACTGGCTGTGCTCGGTGACAGTGAGGTAGCGCAGGCCCATGGCGCGCGCGGTGTTCGCCATCTCCTCCAGCGTGTTGCGGCCATCGGACCAGGTGCTGTGGCTGTGCACGTTGCCGGCGATGTCGGAGATGGAGATCAGGTCCTGGGGGAGCTTGCGCTCCAGCGCCGCCTCCACCTCGCCCCAGTCCTCGCGGAGCTCGGGCGGGACGTACTGCATCCCGAGCAGCTCGTAGAGCGCGTTCTCGTCCGGGACGGGGAGCTTCTCGTCGCCGCGGTGCACGCCCCACTCGGAGATCTTGAGGCCGCGGTCCTGCGCCAGGCCGCGCAGCCGGATGTGGTGCGCCTTGGAGCCGGTGAAGTGGTGAAGCGCGGTGGCGAAGTCCTCGTCGGGGACCACCCGGAGGTCGACCTGGAGGTCGGCGCGGAACAGCCGCACCGAGCACTTGGAGTCGCCCTTGGCCAGCACCTCCCGGACCTGGCCGTGCCGGGCGAAGGCGTCCATGACGTCGAGGATGTCCGCAGGCTCCGCGGAGGCGATCAGGTCCACGTCCGCCACCGTCTCGCAGAACCGGCGCACGCTGCCGCCCAACGCGGCGCGCTTCACGCCTGGCATCGCCTTGACGTCCTGGAGGAGGTCGTCCGCCACCGCCAGCACCTCGCCCAGGCGGCGGCGCTCCGGGGCGGCCACCGCGCGGCGGTAGACCTCGATGCCGGCGAGGATCTTGGACTCGCTCTTCTCGCCGAAGCCCTTCAGGGAGCGGAGCTTCTGCTCCTTGCAGGCCTTCTCCAGCGCGGCCACGTCGCCGACCTGCAGCTCCTTCCACAGCTGCGCCGCCTTGCGGGGGCCCAGGTCGGGGACCTTCATCAGCTCGATGATGCCGGGCGGGTACTGCGCCTTGAGGGATTCGTAGTACTCCATCCGCCCGGTGCGGACGAGCTCCGAGATCTTCTCCGAGAGCGCGGCGCCGATGCCGGGGAGCTCCTGGAGCCGGTTCGCGTGGACCATCGAGGCCAGGTCCTCCTGCAGCCCGGAGATGCGGTCGGCGGCGACCTCGTAGGCGCGGGATTTGAAGGAATTCTCGCCCTTCACCTGGAGGAAGACGGCGATCGAACGGAGGACGCGGATGACGGTGGCCTTGTCGACGGTCTCCACGGGCGCACCATACGGGCCGGCGGGCCTGCTGTCTTCAGGGAGGGCGCCTGAACGTTCGCTCGCCGCGGGTGGAGCCGGGGCGTGGACTTGGGTCTGGGTGGCGGTGCGGTTAGAAGAGGGCTGCATGCGGATCAACCTGGGCCCGGCCAACTTGCGCGACAACGAGATGCGCGGGTTCCAGATCGGCAAGAAGAACGTGGTGGTGGCGAACGTCGGCGGGCGGTACCTGGCGCTGGATGACTGGTGCAACCACGCCGGCTGCCTGCTGTCGGGTGGGAGGCTGGACCAGCGGATGGTGATCTGCCCGTGCCACGAGGTGGGGTTCGACTTCGAGAGCGGGAAGAACCTGACCTCGCCCGGAGTCTGCGACGACCAGCCTGCGTTCCAGATCTCGCTGGAGAACGGGAACATCATCCTGGAGGGGTTCGACCCGAACCCGTAGGAGAGGGGAACGCCATGGGGCACGATCCGGAGCAGGGCGGTGGGCACGGTCACGGGCACGCGCACGAGCACAAGCAGGAGCACGAGCACTCGCGGGCGGTGGAGGAGCACAAGTCGCACGCGCCGGCGCAGGTGGCGTGCTTCGTGGTGACCTGTTCGGACAGCCGGGACCAGTCGCAGGACGAGAGCGGCCAGACCATCGTGGACGTGCTGGAGGCGGTGGGGCACTCGATCGCGGGGCGGAAGGTGGTCAAGGACGTGCCGGCGGAGATCCGCGCCGCGCTGGACGAGGGGATCGCCTCGGGGGCGCGGGCGGTGGTGTTCAACGGCGGGACCGGGATCGGCCGGCGGGACACCACCATCGAGGCGCTCTCGCCGCTGTTCGAGAAGGTGCTGCCCGGGTTCGGGGAGCTGTTCCGGTACCTGTCGTTCAAGGAGATCGGCAGCTCGGCGATGATGTCCAGGGCGATGGCCGGGACGTACAAGGGGGCCATCGTGTTCGCGCTGCCCGGGTCGCCGCAGGCGGCGCGGCTGGCGCTGGACGCGCTCATCCTCCCGGAGCTGGGGCACCTGGTGCGCGAGCTGTCGAGGTGACGCTGCGGGACACGATGGAGGCCTTCGCCGCCCGGTATCCGCGGGCGGAGCGGATTCGATTCGACCCGGTGGAGATCCCGCACGGGTACCCGGACCCTCGCGACGTGGAGGTGAGCGCGCTGATCTGCGCCTCGCTGGCGTACGGGCGGGTGGACCTCTTCAAGCCGAAGCTGGAGGAGCTGCATCGCCGGATGGGTGGGTCGCCGGCGGCGTTCGTGCGCGAGCTGCGAGTGGATGAGGCGGCGAGGTGGCTGCGGTCGTTCGTGTACCGGTTCAACGTGGGGACGGACCTGGCGGTGCTGCTGATGGGGATCGGCGCGGCGCTGGGGGAGCACGGCTCGCTGGAGGCGCTCTTCGTGAGGGAGCTGGAGGCGGCGGGTGGATCGGTGGAGAAGGCGCTGGGCGGGTTCACGCGGGCGATCCGCGCCGGGGCGCCGCTGGGGGAGCTGCGGCGGGCGCTGGGGAAGGAGCGCGGGCTGCACCACTTGCTCCCGGCGGTGGGCGGCGGCGCGGCGAAGCGGCTGAACCTGTACCTGCGGTGGATGGTGCGCGGGCCGGACGAGGTGGACTTCGGGATCTGGACGCGGGTCTCGCCGGCGCGGCTGGTGATCCCGCTGGACACGCACATCCACCGGATGGCGCGGCACCTGGGGCTGACGAGGCGGAAGACGGCCGGGTGGAAGACGGCGGAGGAGATCACCGCGGCGCTGCGGCGGATCGATCCGGCGGACCCGGTGAAGTACGACTTCGCGCTCTGCCACTTCGGGATGAGCGGCGCGTGCCCGCTGAAGCCGGCGCGGGCGGTGTGCGTGCGCTGCGCGCTCCTCCCCGCGTGCCGGACCGGGCGGCGGATGACGGCGCGGTCCGCGCGGGCGTGACGGCGGACGGGTATTTCAGGGCATCAGGACAGGGTCAGTCCCCCTTCAGCCCGAAGATCTGCTTCAGCCTTCCGAGGATCCTCCCCGCCTCTCGCCCGATCTCCGCGTTGCCGCCCGCGGCTTCCGCCGCCGCCGCCTTCAGCTGCGATCTCCGCTGGGCGAGGATGGCGGACAGCTCCCGGGCCAGGCCCTGGTGCTGGCTGAACAGCCTGGCGAACACCGGCCGGTCCAGCTCCAGCAGCACCGCGTCGGTGGCGGCCATCACGGTGGCGGCGCGCGGCTCGCCGGTGAGCAGTGACATCTCCCCGAAGTACTGGCCGCGCTTGAGCCGCGCCACCTCCGACTCGCCCGGCCCGGCGCGCACCGACACCTCGCCGCTCACCATCAGGTAGAAGGTGTGACCCGGCGCGCCCTCCTGGATGATCCGCTCCCCGCGCCCGAACCGCCGCAGCTGCATCTCCTTGCGCAGCTCGTCCCGTTCCTCCCGGCTGAGCACCGCGAAGATCTCCACGCTGTCCAGCAGCACCGCCCCCGACTCGTCCGGCGCCTCGGCGCGCGGCTCCGGCTCCTTGAAGTGGACGGTCCGCTGCGGGTACGGGATCTCGATCCCCTCGCGCCGCAGCCGGTACCACAGCCGGGTGTAGATCTCGTCCATCGCGTTGTCGGCGTGGAGGTAGTCCGCGACGAAGTAGCGGATCTGCCACTTGATGCCGTCCGCGTCGTACCCCCAGATGCGCACCCGGACGTGCGGCTCCGGGAGCACGTTGGGCACCGTGGAGACGGTCTGGAGGATCGCCTCGCGCACGGCGTTGGGCGCGGCGTCGTAGCTGAGGTGCACGTAGAGGTCGATCCCCACCGGCTGCGACGCGCGGGAGTAATTCTTCACCGGCGTCTTGGAGAGGATGCTGTTGGGGAGGGTGATCACCTCGCGCCGGAAGGTCTCCATCCGGGTGGCGCGCCAGGCCACCTGGAGCACCCGGCCGGTGTGCTCGCCGATGGAGACGTAGTCGCCCACCTGGAAGGGCCGCTCCAGCTGGATGGAGAGGCCGGCGAAGAGGTTGCCCAGCGTGTCCTGGAGCGCCAGGCCGATGACCACCGACAGGACCGCGGAGGTGGCCAGCACCCCGGAGAGGTCCACGTCCAGCTGCGACTTGAAGATGGTGATCGCCGCGATCGCGTACAGCACCATGTCGATCACGTCGCGGACGATCTTCGGGGTGGGGACGCTGGAGCGCAGGCGCAGGAACGCCAGGGCCAGCGACACCGCGGCGCGGATCAGCCCGAAGGTGAGGGTGATCAGCCAGGCCACCCGGATGGCCCGGTTCACCTGGTCCGGGACCAGGTGGGAGACCCGGTCGCCGACGAAGCGGATCACCAGGAAGCTGACCAGGTAGAGGATGGCGCCCTGCAGATCGCGCCGCAGCACCTTGTCGTTGCTGGCGGAGCGGATCGCGGTCAGCAGCAGCGCGATGATCGCGCCCACCGCCACCATCATGTTGCTCTGGAGAAGCTGCAGCACGGCCGCGGCGGACTCTGCCGCCCCGATCCCGCAGGGTCAACGTCGAACGAGCCCACCATGAGCTGTTGACCGCTCGCGTCTCGCGTGCGATCCACCGCGCCCGGCATGACGCTGCAGAAGGTGGAGGGACAGCCGCGGGCGGTGGAGACGCTGAAGGCGGCGCTGCGCTCGGGCGCGGTGCACCATGCCTACCTCTTCACCGGGCCGGAGGGCGTGGGCCGCGAGCTGGCCGCCGTCGGCTTCGTCCAGGCGCTCCTCTGCACCGTCCAGCCGAACGAGGGCTGCGGCAGCTGCGACACCTGCCTCCGCGTGGAGAAGATGAGCCACCCCGACGTGGTCTGGGTCATGCCCCAGGAGGAGATGGTCGCCCGCAAGCTCGCCGGCCGCTCCGACTTCTCCGGCACCGTCTCCAAGGAGATCCGCGTCGAACAGGTCCGCTCCCTCCAGGAGCGCCTCTCCCTCCGCTCGCTCGAAGGCGGCTACAAGGCCGCCATCCTCCCTTGCGCGGAGAAGATGAACCCGCAGGCCCAGAACGCCCTCCTCAAGACCCTGGAGGAGCCCCCCGCCCGCACGCTCCTCATCCTCCTCGTCACCTCCCTGGACAAGCTCCTCCCCACCATCCTCAGCCGCTGCGCGCGCGTCTCCTTCGGCCCGCTCCCGCTCCCCCTGCTCCGCGACCAGCTGGTCCAGCGCCGCGGCCTGGACCCCCACACCGCCGAGCTGGCCGCCGTCCTCGCGGGCGGAAGCTTCTCCAAGGCCCTGGCGCTCGACGTGGCCGGCCTGGCCCGCCGCCGCGAGGTGATCGAACGCTTCGAGTCGCTCACCCCCGGGGACGCCCGCGGCTGGCTCCGCTTCTCCGAGGCCATGGCCGGCTCCCGCGAGGAGGCCGAGGACGCCATCCGCGTCCTCTCCCTCTGGGTCCGCGACGTGGCCCTCACCCAGGCCGGCAGCCGCGACCTCTGCAACCACGACCTCGCCGACCTGGCCGCCGAGGCGGCCCGCAGGTGCTCCCCCGAGGCGCTCCACCGCCGCCACGAGCTGCTCAACGAGACGCGCGAGGCCATCGTCGCGCACTACGCCTCTCCTCGCCTGGCCATGGACCGGATGCTGATCGGCATGCTCACCCCCACCTGGCTCAACCCGCCGCCCGAGAGCTGGAAGCGCCAGTGAGCTCCAGCTCCGCTCACGAGCTGGAGGACGTCCTCCGCGAGGCCGCCGCCGGCGAGCTCCAGCCCGCCTACCTCTTCGCCGGCGACGAGTTCCTGGTCCGCAAGGCCGCCGACGAGCTGGTGAAGCTGGTGCTGCCCGCCGCCGCCGCCGGCCTCAACTTCGTCATCCTCGACGGCGTCTCCCCCCGCGAGGTGGCCATGGACCTGGCCACCCTGCCGCTCTTCCCCGGCCCCAAGGTGGTGATGCTCCGCGACCCGGAGTTCCTGGCGCCGAAGAAGGGCCGCACCGACGCGCTCGCCAAGGCGCGCGAGGCGTGGCGGGCGGGGCGCCGGAAGGAGGGCGCGCGGCGGCTGCTCGCGCTGGCGGCGCGCGCCGGCTGGGGACCGGCCGAGCTGGATCCCACCGCCCCCGGAGCGCCCTCCGCCGAGGCCTGGCGCAGCGAGCTGAACGTGGAGCTGGCGGACGTGGACGTGGCCTTCCTCAAGGAGGTGGCCGCCTTCTGCCGCGACGAGAACCTGAGCGCGCCGGAGGGTGACGTCACCCCGCTGCTGGACGTGCTGGGGAAGGACCTGCCCAGGGGCCAGATGCTGGTGGTGGCCGCCTCCGACATCGACGGCAAGAACCCGCTGGTGAAGTGGATCTCCGATCGCGGCCGGCTGGTCGAGCGCAAGGTGGCGTCCAAGCTGAAGGAGCTGGACCTGTCGGAGATCGCGGCCGAGGTGCTGGGGCCGTCGAAGAAGAAGCTCTCGCGCGCCGCGGAGGCCAGGCTCAAGGAGCGGTGCGGCGGGAACATGCGGCTGCTCCAGACGGAGATGGAGAAGCTGGCGCTGTTCGTGGAGGGGTCGGTGATCGAGGAGGGCGACGTGGAGCTGCTGGTCGCCCACGCCCGCGAGGAGGAGTTCCTCGAGCTGTCCGACGCCCTCCAGAAGAAGGACCTCCAGGCGGCGCTCAAGTACGTGGAGGAGGCGGTGGGGCAGGGGACCCACCCGCTCCAGCTCGTCGGCGCGGTGGCGTCCATCACCCGGTCGCTCCTGGAGAACCACGAGCGCCTGCAGTCGCTGGCCGGCGGCGCCGTGCCCCGCAGCTACGACCAGTTCAAGGAGAAGATCTTCCCCCGCATCGAGGAGGAGGCGAAGGCCGCCAAGTCGCGCGTCCCCCACCCGTTCGCCGCCTTCAGCGCCATGAAGTCCGCCTCCCAGTACGGCCGGGTGCGGCTGCTGGCCTCGCTCGTCGCCTGCGCCGAGGCGGACTTCCAGCTCAAGTCCTCCGCCGGAGGGAAGATGGTGATCGAACGCCTGCTCTGGACGATCTGCGGCTAGCTCGGCTCGCCCGGCTCAGGGCTTCTCGATCAGGAACTGCGCGAGGCGGGCGTGCTCCTCGTGGGTGAGGAGGTTCCCCAGGTACGCCTTCAGCTCGAACGGGTCGTGGAAGCAGCGGCGATGGGGGTTCTCGGCCTGGGCGACCAGCCGCTCCATCTGCAAGCTGAAGATGGCGCTGTCGCTCACCAGCAGCCCGCTCCGCTCCAGCGTCGGGTTGTCGGCCTTGAGCACCTGCAGCGCCTTGCTGGCGACGTCCGGGGCGAAGACGGTGGCGCGGGTGAGGTCACCGACCCCCACCAGCTTGAGGGGGGCCTGCCGCCGGAAGAGCTGGACCAGGCGCTGGTGTCCCTGCTCGATGTCCTGGAGCGTGACCGGCGCGATCAGGCGGATCTCCAGCAGTCTCCCCACCTTGACGTCGACCGAGAGCATCTGCGGCGGCCTCTCCCCTTCCCCAGCTCACGTGCTCACATGTTCGGGCCGGGCCGGAAGATCGCCGAGCATACCGACCCGCCCAGGCACAGCGCGAACATCCCGCCGGCGATGGCGAGCACGATCCTCCACGGCGGCCACCCCTGCTTCGCCGGCGCCGCGGGCGGAGGCGTGGGGACCGCCAGGGGCACCGGCGTGGGCAGCGCCTGGATCGGCTGCGCCTGGGGCTGACCGCCGCTGGTCCACGGCACCGGCGTCGCCTGGAGCACCGGGGCGGCCGCGGACGCGTGCGCGGGCGAAGGCCCGGCGTACGGCGCCGGACCCGGAGGAGGAGGAGGCGGCGGCGGCGCCTTCGGCGTCTGCCGCGGTGGCGCGGTGGCGGCCATCATCGACGAGTCGGAGATGGGCCTGGCGGGCACGTTCGGCGGCGGTCCGCCCGGCGTCGGGCGCGGGGTGGCGGGGGCGCCCATCATCGACGCGCGCGGGAGAGGCAGCCCCGCGGCGTGGCGGAGCGCGTTCGCCATGGCCGCCGCGCTGGCGAACCGCTGCGACGCGTCCCGCGCCAGCGCCCGGTCCACCACCTCCGCCAGCAGCGGCGGCACCGCGGGCGCGACGCTCAGCAGCGGCGCCGGAGGCTGCGTCTTGATCTGCACCAGCAGGTCCGCGTAGCTCTCCGCGTCGAACGGGAGCCGCTTGCCGAGCAGCTCGTAGAGGATCACCCCCGCCGAGTACAGGTCCGCCCGCCCGTCCACGTCCTTGGCGCTGAAGAACTGCTCCGGCGCCATGTACGCGGGCGTCCCCATGGCCATCCCGGTCTGGGTGAGCGCGTTGAGCGCGCCCTCCTGCCGCACCTTGCTGATCCCGAAGTCCAGGAGCTTGATGAAGTCCCGCTCGCCGCCGCCGTCCCTCGCCTTGCGGGTGACGAAGATGTTCGCCGGCTTGAGGTCGCGGTGGACGATGCCCTTGGCGTGCGCCGCGTCCAGCGCGTCCAGCACCTGGACCATCAGGTCCGCCAGGCGCGCGGGAGGCACCTGTTCGCGGTAGGTCAGCTCCTTGAGGTCCAGGCCGTCCAGCAGCTCCATGGCGAGGAACGCCTGGCCCTCCGCCGACACCCCGGCGTCCAGCACGCGGACGATGTGCTCGCTCCCCACCGCCGCCGCGGCCTTGGCCTCGCGGAGCAGCCGGTCCAGCATCACCGGGTCCTGCGAGAGGAAGCGCTTGAGCACCTTCAGCGCCACCTCCGACTCGGTGTGGACGTGGCGCGCCCGGTACACCGCCCCGAAGCCGCCCGCGCCCAGCAGCGACTGCACGGCGTAGCGGTCCAGCCTGGCGCCGATCAGCCCCGGCGCGTTCATGGGCTCGGTGGTGATCGGACAGACGGGAGGCGTGGGGCCCCCGTGGTCGCGGCCGCAGTGCTGGCAGTTGGGCATCGAGTCGAACTGTGCCAGGTTTTCGGGGCTCAGAAGCGGAGCAGCGCGTGCATCTTCACGCCGCCCAGCTTGCCCGCGCCCTGGAGGAACCCCAGCTCCGAGAGGAAGCTGTACCCCGCCAGCTCGCCGCCCAGCCGCTGGACCAGGCGCCCCACCGCCGCGGCGGTGCCGCCGGTGGCCAGCACGTCGTCCACGATCAGCGTCCGATCGCCCTGGGCGATCGCGTCCTCGTGCAGCTCCAGGGTGTCGCTGCCGTACTCCAGGGCGTACTGCTCCTTCACCACCCTCCAGGGCAGCTTCCCCGGCTTGCGCACGATGATCAGCCCGGCCCCCAGCGCCAGCGCGATCGGCGCGGCGAAGACGAAGCCGCGCGACTCGATGCCCACCACCTTGACGATCCGCTCGCCCCGCCAGGGCTGGACCATCCCGTCGATCGCCGCCTGGAACGTCGGCCCGTCCGCCAGCAGCGGGGTGATGTCCTTGAAGACGATCCCCTTCTTCGGAAAGTCCGGGATGTCTCTGATCTTCGCCCGGATAGCGTCGCTCATTTCGGCCCTCCCTCCCTTTCAGCCGCCTGAAGCTTGTCAGTCTCGGACCATACCGCCGTCGTCTTTTGCTATGGAGGGCTAGCCCGTGAAGACTCTCATCACCTCCGCGCTGCCCTACGCGAACGGTCCGATCCACCTCGGCCACCTGGTGGAGTACATCCAGACCGACATCTACGTTCGCTTCCTCCGCTCCGCCGGCGAGGACGTCGTCTACTTCTGCGCCGACGACACCCACGGCACGCCCATCGAGCTCAACGCCCGGAAGCAGGGCCTCAGCCCGGAAGCGTTCGTGGGCCGCTGGTACGACGAGCACCTCCGCGACTTCGACGCCTTCGGCGTCCAGTTCGACCAGTACTGGACCACCAACTCGCCGGAGAACCAGTACTACTCGGAGCTGATCTACGAGCGGCTGAAGGCGGCGGGGGACATCGACCGCCGGGACGTGGAGCAGACCTACTGCGAGGTGGACGGGCGCTTCCTCCCGGACCGCTTCGTCCGCGGCACCTGCCCCAACTGCAAGGCGGCCGACCAGTACGGCGACGTCTGCGAGAAGTGCGGGAAGACCTACGCGCCCACCGACCTGATCGACCCGCGCTGCGCCACCTGCGGCACGCCGCCCGTCCGCAGGACCTCCGAGCACCTGTTCTTCCGGCTCTCCCGCCACGCGGACTGGCTGCTGAAGCTCATCCGCCGGCCGGAGTTCATCGACCGCGGCGTCGCCAACCAGCTCCAGCAGTTCTTCGAGAAGGGCCTGGCGGACTGGGACATCAGCCGGGACGGGCCGTACTTCGGCTTCCCCATCCCGGGCGAGAAGGACAAGTTCTTCTACGTCTGGCTGGACGCGCCCATCGGGTACGTCGCCACCACCGAGAAGTGGGCCAAGGCCACCGGCAAGGCGAAGGACGCGCTGGCGTACTGGGGCAAGGGCGCGGACGCGCGCATCGTCCACTTCATCGGCAAGGACATCGTCTACTTCCACGCGCTGTTCTGGCCGGCAGAGCTGGACCGGGCCGGGTTCAAGCACCCGGACCAGGTGGTCGTCCACGGGCACCTGACCGTCAACGGGCAGAAGATGTCCAAGTCGCGCGGGAACTTCATCAACGCTCGCCAGTACCTGGACGCGCTCGATCCAAGCTACCTGCGCTACTTCTACGCCGCCAACCTGGGGCCCGGGCCGGAGGACCTGGACCTCTCGCTCAACGACTTCCGCCTCCGGGTGAACGGCGAGCTGGTCAACAACGTGGGCAACCTCGCCAACCGCGGCCTCAGCATGCTGGCGGGCCCGCTGGAGAAGCGCCTCTCGCCCGCCGCGGACGGCCCGGGCCGCCAGCTGGTAGAGCAGGCCCT
>Ga0075421_100009868_pt1 | contig 11778 bp, 8 predicted proteins | sample SoiMetdeltSBSDD5_FD_75292 | JGI IMG/M metagenome (GOLD analysis project Ga0075421, IMG submission 75292) | Bulk soil microbial communities from a Populus tree surrounding site in Tennessee, USA - Soil MetaG P. deltoides SBSDD5 | ecosystem: Environmental > Terrestrial > Soil > Tree plantation...
GTATTCGGCGGAAATCGTCGGTATCGTCGGCAATAGCCGGTATCGCACGATCGGTGAGAGCCAGAAGGCTGCGACGTATGAATCGTTCCTCCAGCGAGGAAGCCGCGGCAAGCTCGTGCACTTGATGGTTCGAACGCGAACGGATCCGCCGTCGGCCATTGCGGACGTACAACGTGCGCTGGGTGAGATGGATCCTTCGGCTGCCGTGGACGTGCGGCCGATGCGTTCCGCGCTGGCATTTGCGTTCCTGCCGAGCCGTGTCGGTGCCGCATTGCTGGGCGTTCTCGGGGCACTGGGCCTGGCGCTTGCGATGGTGGGCCTCTATGCCGTGATCTCGTATGCCGTCAGCCGACGAACGACGGAGATTGGAATTCGGATGGCACTTGGCGCGACTCGAGTGGCAGTCGCTCGACTGGTGCTTTCAGACGCCGCGATTCTTGCCACGTGCGGTATCGCGCTGGGCCTCGCGATCGCGGCGCTCGTAACCGAACCGGTATCGATGTTTCTGGTCTCCGGCTTGAGCGCGAGCGATCCTCTGAGCTTCGTCTCGACTGCCGGGCTGTTCGCGCTCGTCAGCCTGGCCGCGGCGTGGCTGCCCGCCCGGCGCGCCATGCGCATCGATCCGGCTGTTGCGCTCCGAGATGAGTGAATGCAGCGAGCAGCGTTATTTCTTGATCGTCACCCCACTTAGTTCCGCGATCGCAGCAAGCGTTGTCTGCGCGGCGTTGAGACCGAGACGAAAATCCTTGTCGGTGTACGTCGTGAACACGTCGCTCGGCTGGTGCCAGTTGGGATCCCAGCCGGCGCCGATGTGCATCCCACGCTCGTTTTCACGAAGGCTGATTGCCGGCACAAAATTCATGAAAGGCGTCGAATCGGTGTTGGTCATGTGCGGACCGACAGTGGCCGGATAGTCCGTCGCGTACCGGTCGTTGGCAGCTTTGAAGATCCACGCGAGCTTTTGTGAACCTTCGGCCATTTTCGAGTTCATCTGGAACTCGATATTCACGTCAGCCTCGCGGCGCTGCTCGGAACTCACTTTGCCATCGGGCCCGGGCATTCCGTGATCCCACATCATCATGTCGTGCTGGATTATGCCGAGCCACTTCGGCTCAGGATACTTCTTCGAGCCGGCAGGATCCTCTTTCCCCTGAAGATCCTTGCGCTGATTCACGTAGGCCCACGCGCCGTTCAGTCCCGTCTCTTCGTTGTTCCAGAGGACAAAGCGGACGGATCGGTCCGTCTGCACATCGGGTGAGCTGAACACGCGCGCGACCTCCATGACCAGGGCCGTGCCCGAGCCATCGTCATTCGCCGCTTCGCCCCACCCGAGACCGTCCATGTGCCCACCGATGATGTACATCTCCTCGGGATGCGTGGTTCCAATCTTCGTACAGTAGACGTCCTGTCGCTCGCCGGGCGTCGTCGGTTGCGCGTTGAGCGCCTGGAGACGTGGATCGAGCGGCGCCGCGCCAGCGGCATCAGGCTGATACACACCCACACGTGAGCGCGCGCCAAACTGTGTGCTGCCTCCTTCGCGCCCTCGTCGCGTGTCGCTGCCCGCCGGTGATCCGGCCGGCGCCGTTTCTCCGCCGCGCCCCCGGCCTCGGCCGGCGCCGGTCCCGCGCGCCGGTGCATTCGGATCTGAAGCCGCGGCAGAAGGATAGGTGTAGGTGATTCGCTCGGTGTTGGTGCAGCCGTAGCTTTTGAGTTGCCCTTCGATCCAGTCGAGCGCGGCGCGATTGCGATCCGTTCCCTGACGCCGATCGCCGAACTGCGTCAGCCCTTTGATCGTCGCCTTGTACTTCTCGAGATCGAGCCGATCGACGAGGGCTTTGATCGCTGGATCCTGCCGCGCGGCAGCCGCATTCGCTGCCGCCGTCGTCGCGGGTTCTGGTTCCTGCGCCGCCGCGACCGCCGCGAACGCGCCCACCATCAATGACACGCCAATCACGCGAGCCCAACGCATTCACAATCCTCCACTACCAAACTTCACACTTGTCCGCGGCCGCTCGAACCATGGCCGCATCAGGTTTACACCCGAACGCCTGCGCGAATTCCGGCAAATTCGATAGCGGCCCGATCACACGGTACTTGCCGATTGGATGCGGATCACCCTGGACCATCGTCCGCGCGAATTCCGGCCGCACGGCATCGCCGCGAAACTGTCCCCAGGCAATGAAGAACTGCTGCTCCGGCGTGAAATCGTCAGTGACTGGAATCGCTGGCTTGCCGCGCTGTGCAATCTGAAACGCTCGATACGCGATCTTCGCTCCGGCGAGATCTCCGATGCTTTCGCCGAGCACGAGTTTGCCGTTGTGATGAACGCCAGGCTCGACGAAGTAGTTATCGAACTGCCGCACCACGCAGTCGGTACGAGCCTGAAACTTTTTCAGATCATCGGGGGTCCACCAGTTGCTCAATCGGCCCTGCGCGTCGTACTGCGCCCCCTGATCGTCAAAACCATGGCTGATCTCGTGGCCAATCACCACGCCGATGGCGCCGTAGTTGACCGCGTCGTTGACATCCATGCTGAACGCCGGCGGCTGCAGGATTCCGGCCGGGAACACGATTTCGTTGAGCAGCGGATTGTAGTAGGCGTCGGAAGTCGGCGGCGTCATTCCCCATCGTCCGCGATCGACTGGCTTGCCGATGGTCGACAGGTCGTCACGGACGCTGAAGCCGCGTCCGGCGACAACGTCGTCCCAGAACGAGGTGCGGCTGATTGGCACCTCGCTGTAATCCTTCCACCGATCCGGATAGCCGATTTTCGGATTGAAGGTGGCGAGTTTTTCGGTGGCGCGTGCCTTCGTCTCCGCGCTCATCCAGTCGAGTCCTTGAATCGTCTCGCCCATAGCCGCGAGCAGGTTCTTGACCAGGTCCTGCATGCGCGCCTTTGCCTCGGGGGGAAAATACTTTTCGACGTACTTTTTGCCCAGCGCCTCACCAAGCAGCGCGTCGGTCATCTCCACGCAGCGCTTCCACCGCGGCTTCAACTCGGTCGCGCCGTTGAGGAATGCGCCGTTGAACGCAAAATCTTCCTTGACGAAATCGTCCGAGAGTGCGGGCGCTGCGCTGTGGAGCAGGTGCCATTTCAGATACATCTTCCACTGCGCCACTGGTTCTGCCGTGAGCTCGCGACTGAAGGTTTGTACAAACTTCGGCTCGGTGACATTGAGCGGCGCAGGCGTCAAGCCGGCCTGCTTGTAATACGCCATCCAATTGAATGTCGGCGCCAGGCGCTGCAGGTCGCTGAATACCATCTTGTGGTCGGTTGCCGCCGGGTCGCGCAGCGCAACGTTATCGAGCGACGCTTCGGCGAGTCGCGTTTCGAAACGGAGAATCGACGCGGCAATGGTGCTGGCTGCCGAGTCGGATTCACCAGCAAGCCGGAACATATTCCTGACGTGCAGCACGTACTTCTCGCGCGCCTCCTTGAAACGGGCATCTGGCTTCAGATAGTAGTCGCGGTCGGGCATGCCGAGCCCGCTGGCGAGGATCTGGGCGATGACATCGGCCGGTTTGTGATTGTCAGAGCCGGCGTAGAGCGCAAAGGGGACGCGAATGCCCATCGCATGGAACGTCCCGATCATCCGTTGCACACCGGCGACATCGCGAATCTGATCGATCTCTGACAGACGCGGCGCGAGCGGTTTCACACCGAGCTCGTTGATGCGCTTGTCATCGGTGCACGCGGCATAGAAGTCGCCGATCAGCTGCTCGACAGAACCCTTCGGCTGTGACGGCAGCGCGGATACCTGGGTCAGAATTTCGTGCAACCGATCCTTCGCCGATTCTCCGGCTGCCCAGCGACGGCTCCATCGGGGCATCGTCGCCGGAATGGCGTTTTCCGCCCGCCACTTGCCGTTCGCGAACTGGTAGAAGTCGCCGCACGCGTCTGCCGTTCGGTCGATATCCGACGGGTCGATGCCGCGGAGTGTGCCACTCTGCGCTTGAAGGAGCACCACCGACAGCGCTGCCACAACAGGGACGATTCGGATTACTCGCATGAGATTCTGCCGGTTTGGTGAATCACCGGGGCGCCGGCGCGCCGACCGCGGCCTGCAGCCGTTCGATGACCTCGGCCGGGAGGTCAACCGCGCGCAGTTCACCCTTTTCCTTCGTCGTGCACACCGCGGTCATCGATCCTGTTCCGACGATCGCGCCGGCGGAGGTGATCGTGAAGCCGTAGCGAATGGACCGTCGTGTCAACTCGGCAATCGAGACGGTCACCTCGAACTCGTCCTCGAAGCGAAGTGGACGCTTGTACTCAAAGGACGCCGCGACACGCGGCCAGCCGCCCGTGATTTCCGCCGCGCCGATACTGAGTCCGGCGGCGCGCCACAGCGCGTGCTCGGCCTCCTCCATGAACCGGAAGAACGCGCTGAAATGCGCGATGCCGGCGAGATCGGTTTCCGAGAACTGCACCCGCCTGCTGTAGCGGAATCCAGGCGTTTTGGTGCTCACCGTGTGCGTCCCTCCGGAACCTCGAGATGCGGCGCCTTCTCCTCGAGCACCGCACCTGGCGTGCCGGCGTGCCACGGAGGAATAGGAGTCTTGCCAGGTTTGTAAAGTGATTCCATCGGTCCCCAAACCGCGTCAACCCGCGAGGTGAAAAGATCGCCGATCAACAGGTCGGTGATAGTACCGCGAAGGTGCGGATACTTTCGAACGAATTCACCGAAGCTGAACCCGTCGTAGAACTCGCAGACCAATCGTCGCATCCGATCGACGCCTTCATTGAAATTGGTTCCCCACCTCCCGAGCTGCGCCTCGCTGACGTCGCCGCGTTCGAGCCCCTCGACAATCGCGTCCGCCGCCAATTCGCCCGATTTGAGCGCCAGCAGCACACCTGACGAATACAACGGATCGAGAAAACCGAACGCATCGCCGACGAGCACCCACCCGTTTCCCGCCACTCGCGTCGAGCGATAGGAATAATCGCGCGTGACGAAATAGCCAGTTGCGCGCGTGGCGCCGCTGATGCGCTGTTTGACCGCCGGGCACCGGTCGACTTCTTCGAGATACGTCTTCTCGTGATTGGTGCCGCGCCCCTTGAACAGGTAATCGAACGGTGAAACGACGCCGACCGAGACGATGTCGTCGTGTTGAGGAATGTACCAGAACCAGCCGTTGCGATTCTGTGTCTGGAGCACCATCGTCGCGCCTTCATCGCGCCCCGTGTCGCGATAGGCGCCCTGCCAGTAGGTCCAGATCGCGCCCTTATTGAGGATGGGATCCCAGACGCGAAGTTTGAAGCGGTTCTGGAGCATCGCCGCCTGGCCGCTGGCGTCAACGACGACCTGCGCGCGGACCTGTCGTCGCGCGCCGTCGCTGTCTTTGATCGTGACGCCGACTGCGCGGTCTCCCTCGAAGAGCACTTCGAGCACGTGGACCCCCTCTTGGGCGTCGACACCATGCTCGCGCGCGTTGTCGAGCAGCATCTGATCGAACTCGCTGCGGACGACCTGCCATGTCTGCGAACACTCGTGTGGCTTGTTGTCCCAGAAATAGAAGGGGGCCGACAACTTTCCGTTCGCGTTGACGAACTGGACGCTGTACTTCTTCACGAAGTGGCTTCGCTGCATCTTTTCGAGCATGCCGATTCGTTTGAGCACCCAATACGTCTCGGGAATGAGCGACTCGCCAATGTGAAATCGAGGAAACCGTTCGCGCTCGAAGAGTCCGACGCGGCGACCCTTATCGGCAATGAGGCTGGACACGGCGGATCCGGCGGGACCGCCGCCAATAACTACGACGTCATATTCGGAATGGGGCATTAGATAATCGTGTTGATTGTCAGTTTTGAGTTTTTGGGTTTTTCGTTTTGCGCTTTTGGTTTTTGGTTTTGGTCTTGGTTCTCGGTTTTGAGTCTCGGTTTCAAGTTTCAAGTCTCTTTTTTTGGTCTCTTTTTTGGCTCATTTGGTTCCGGGTCCGGGCGTCTCGACCCGACGAAAACCCAAAACCAAACCTAAAACCAAAACCAAAAACCAAAACCTGAAACCAAAGACCTAGAACCAAAAACCCAAAACCCAAAACCGATAGTTATGTATATCGGATCCCCGTATGCTGCGGCAGGAAGAAGCGCGGCAGCAGGACGTCGACGCGGAGCAGGCCCGCGCGCGTGAGAGCGATCGCTTCCTGATCGGCCCGTGCCAGGTAGCCGGCCGATTGCAACGACGCAAGACCGTCGGCGAACCGGTCCAGCACATCGACGCCGTACTTCGCGGCGAAATAACCTGGCTTGAGGGTGCCTCGCTTCAACTGAAGCACAAATTCACGAATCAGGCGTTCTTCGACCGTCGGCCGATATGCGCGGCCGAGCGGGACTTCGTCGCAATCAATCGCGGCGCTGTACTTTTCCCACGTGTCGAGGTTCTGCATGTGGACGCCGTTGACGTGGCCGAATGATGCGACGCCGAGGCCGATGAGATCGGCGCCTTCCCACAGCCGGTCGCGGTAGACGAACTTCGTGGTCGCAGGGTTTTTCACGGCGGTGTAGGCGCTGCCGATGTGGTAACCCGCCCGTTCCAGGGCGATGAACGCTTCCTCAACCCAGCGGCGCTTCGTCGCCCAGTTGGCAACACCCTCGGCAAACTGGCCGGTGCCGTTCAGAATATCGCTGCTGATCGTCGTGTTGTACGGCAATTCCATCTGATAGATGGTGACGCTGTCGGGATCGAGCGCCAGCGTGCGGTCGATACAGGCGCGCCAGTTCTCGTCGGTCTCGCCGAGCATCCCCGCGATCAAATCGATGTTGATCTGCGGAAACCCGAGCGACCGCGCAAACGCGTACGAACGGCCGATTTCAGGTGAGCGATGCGCGCGGCCGTTGATCTCGAGGATTCGATCGTCGAAGTTTTCGACACCAAGACTCAGCCGCGTCACTCCCATTTCGCGGATCGCGCTGAGCTTCGCTTCGGTCAAGGTGCCAGGCTCGCATTCGAACGTGATTTCTTCGGCCTCGGACCACGGCGTCGCGCGCGTCAGTCGCTCCACCAGCCGGGTCAGTTGCGGGGTCGAAAGAAATGATGGCGTGCCGCCGCCGAAATACACGAAATCGACCCGGCGGCCGGCGACCGCGGCCAGCGGCGCATACAGCTCCCACTCGCGGCCGAGGCGATCGAGATAGGACTCGACTTCTTTGGCGTTCCGATCGGTGTAGACACGGAAATAACAAAAGTGGCACCGCTTGCGGCAGAACGGGATGTGGAGATAGACGCCAAGCGCAACGCCGGGGACCGGCGGTGAGGCGAGTGCCGGTTTGGCATCCCTGGAAACGGCATCCGCGTGCCACACCGAAAACGGCGGGTAATTGGCAACGAAGTAACTGCCGACTTCGGTCTGCTCGACCTCGGGCGGCGGCGAACTCTGCGACATCTCCGTACTATACGTCGACGGCGTGTGTTTGCTTACGCACGGGCGCGCTTGCAACGGGAACGGGACGAAGGAACGTGCGGCCGTCGAATCGCCGACGCCCTGATCTCAAATCATCCAACCGAGGTCTGGTTGCCGTGCTCTAATGACTCATCGCCAGGATTCAAGGATTCAGCGATTCGAGGATTCAAGGATCAGTGATTCGGGATCAGTGATTCGGGATTAGCGATGCAGATCTTCCGTCCTCTCTCGCGAAGGGTCACCCGTCCGCTGACCTTCGTGGTGTTCTGCGCCTGGGTTCCGACCATGGTCCTGCTGGTTCAGCGGTCGTGCGTTGCTGCCGCGTCAACCAGTCTCGCAAGCGATTTCGCGCGATATGGCACGTCGGCGGAATGGCGAGGCGTCTACTATCGCAACGAGAAAATTGGATTCACCGTCAGCCAGACGATCCCGAAGGGCGACGGCTTTCAGCTGCAGGAGGACGGACGCCTTCAGATGTCACTGCTCGGCGCGCGCAATGTCGTAGCCATTCGCACGCGCGCCGACGTCGACAAGGATTTCGCGGTGCGCTCGTTCGATTTCTCGCTCGACCCCGGAACTGGTGGGACCACCGTGCGCGGGACGATCAACGGGCGTCGGCTTCACCTGACAGTTTCCACGGCTTCGGGCACTCATGACGAAGACCGCGATCTCGCCGATACTCCTGTCCTTGCGCTCAACCTCGCTCGTCGCCTGGCAGATGCGGGGTTGACGCCAGGGGCACGATACACGTGGACGATCTTCGATCCGGCGACTCTCGGCAACTCACCGATCACTGTCGAAGTCGGACCGCGTGAGCTTGTAACAGTGAACCGGCGCCGCCTCCCGGCATTTCGCGTCGACGCCAACTACGCAGGATTGAAAACTACCTCCTGGATCACTGATACCGGCGACGTCGTGCTCGAAAAGAGTCCGATGGGATTCCAGACCGTCCGCGAAACACAAGCCGAAGCGCAGCTGATGGCCGTGCCGTTCAACATCCGGAACGATCTGTTGAGCGCGTCCGCAATCGTTCCGAGTGGCGGACTGCAAATCAATGAACCGCGAGACGTTCGGCGATTGAAATTGCGTCTCAGCGGAGCAGAGATCGATCGGGCGGCGATGGGCGGAGTGGGGCAGTCGGTGGACGGCGACGTCGTGGAAATTCGCGATGCGCGATCGTTGCAGCCCGGCAACGCCGATCCTGGTGTGTCGCAGTACCTGCTTCCCGAGGCGCTGGTCGAGAGCACGGCTCCGGAGATCGTCGCCGAAGCGCAGAACGCCGTTCGCAACATCGCCGGCGATCGGGCGCGCGCCGAACGGTTGACGCGCCACGTTAATGCAATTCTCGAGAAAAAACCGACCGTCAGCATTCCGTCGGCGCGCGAGGTACTCCGAACGAGAGTTGGAGATTGCAACGAGCACACGGTGTTGTTCGTTGCGATGGCTCGCGCCATCGGCATTCCCGCGCGCATCGCCGTGGGCCTCGTGTCCGTTCACGGCGCGTTCTACTATCATGCCTGGCCCGAGGTGTATCTATCAGATGGACAGACACGCGGCATGTGGCTGCCTGTCGACCCCACGCTGAATGAGTTCCCCGCCGATGCGACCCACCTTCGTCTTGCTCGAGGAGGACTGGATCAGCAGGCACAGATTCTCCCGCTCATTGGTCGGCTGCGGATCGAAATCCTCGATCTCGAAACCGCGCCTGGCTCTTCGCCTGTCGTCATCGGACGCCGACCGACTGATCTGAGCCCGCTCCGCGTCAGCATGCCAACTCGAAGCGTAGGCGATTGCTGGTCGACACCGCCTGAGCGTCGCGCTCGCCGATGATCGCCGTCCACGATTTGGTCAAGAAATACGGCGGGTTCACTGCCGTGAACGGCGTGTCGCTCGAAGTACGTCCAGGAGAAATTCATGGGTTTCTCGGCCCGAATGGTGCCGGCAAGACGACGACGATTCGGATGATTGCGGGACTGCTGAAGCCGACGTCGGGACGCATTCTCGTCAACGGTCACGATCTCGCATCGGATCCCGAGCGCGCGAAGGCGTCCCTCGGATTTGTCCCCGATCGTCCGTTTCTGTACGAGAAGCTCACCGCAGGCGAATTCCTGCGGTTTCATGGCGGCCTGTACGGACTCGAGGGCGCGGGCATCGGGGATCGCGTCCGCGAGATGCTTGATTTGTTCGAGCTCGCCCGGTGGGAACACGAGCTCGTAGAAAGCTTTTCCCATGGGATGAAGCAGCGGCTGGTGATGTGCGCGGCGTTTCTCCACCGTCCCGAAGCGGTGCTCGTGGACGAACCGATGGTCGGTCTCGATCCCAGAGGTGCGCGCCTGATCAAAGACGTGTTTCGCACGATGAGCAGCCGCGGCGTTGCGATCCTGATGAGCACGCACACGCTCGAGGTCGCACAGGAAATGTGCGATCGCATCAGCATCATCCTGCAAGGGGGAATCATTGCGAAAGGAACGGTTCCCGAGGTTCGGGCGATGAGCGGCAATCCTGACGATCATCTGACGAACGTCTTTCTGAAGCTTACCGGCGGAAGCGCGCTCCAGGAGATCGATGAGATCGTCTAGGCAGGTCGTCTTTCCTTATCTGCTGCTGCCGTCCCTATGGGCGTCACGCAATCGAGCGCACCGGCGCGAGCGCGGGGATCTGGTGCGTGCCCTGACATTTGGGGGCATCGGCCTCTCGGTCGGTGTTGCGATCTTCGGCGGATCGTTCTGGCTCACCTGGCAACTGGCCGACTTGGGCGAGCTGGGAGATTACCTGTTGCGCGCCGGCCTGTCCTGGCTGTTCCTGACCTTTCTGTCATTTCTGGCGTTCAGCGGCCTGGTCACCGCGCTGGCGACGTTTTTTCTCTCGGGTGATTTGCGGCTTCTGCTGGCGACTCCGGTTGCCTCACGACGGCTGTTCTATGCGCGATTTGTCAGAACACTCGGTCAGGCCTCGTGGATGGTGGTGGTGTTTCTCGTACCAGTGTTGTTGGCGGTCGGGCTCGCGCGCTGTGCGCCGTACTCGTTCTACGCGATCGCGATCCTCACGATCGTGCCGTTTGCCGTCATCCCCGTCGTGCTGGGAACGGCGGTCACATTCGCGCTCGTCAACGTTTTTCCGGCACGCCGCGCGCGCGATTTTCTCATGGTGACCGGCCTTCTGTTTGCCGCGTCAATCGTGATCCTCATCCGCTATATCCGCCCCGAGCGGTTATTGCGTGTCGAGTCGCTGCCTGACATCACTGCCTTCTTCGCGACGTTGCAGTCGCCGATCACGCCGCTTCTGCCGTCGTTCTGGGCCGCCGAAACGCTTTTTGCCAGCCTTCGTGGCGGGCGCGATTTGCTTCACTTCCTGGCACTCTGGACGACCGCTGCCTCACTGACCCTCGTGCTTCGTGCCGCACATGAGCGATGGCACTTCAGCGGGTTCAGTAACGCACAGGAAGCGCGGAAGACGCGGTTCACGAAACTCCAGACTCTCGATCGGCTCGCGAATCGTTTGCCGATCTCGGTGGTCCGTCGTCATCTGCTTTTGAAAGACGCGAAGGTGTTCTTCCGTGACGTCAGCCAGTGGTCGCAGCTCCTGCTGCTCGTCGCGCTGATGCTCCTGTATCTCTACAACTTTCGTGTCCTGGATCTGGACCGCATCCCTTATATGAGCGGCGTCATCAAGAACGTGTACGCGTTTGTGAATCTCGGGATGACCGGGCTGGTGATGGCAACGGTGGCGGTCCGATTCGTGTTTCCAAGCGTATCGTCGGAGGGAGCGGCGTTCTGGATCGTCCGCTCGGCGCCGATCAGCCTGCGTGATTTTCTGTGGTCGAAGTTCTGGATTGGACTTGTTCCCGTGCTCGTGCTAACCGAGGCGTTGACGATCGTCGGCAACTACCTCCTTGGAGTCGACCCTTTTCTGGCCGCGATTGCTCCCATCGTCGTGCTGTTCATGAGTCTTGCGCTGGTCGGGTTGGCAACGGGCCTCGGCGCGCGCTACCCGCGCTTTGCGGCCGACAATGCGAGTCAGGTCGCTGGTTCCTATGGCGGCATTGCATTCATGGTGATCGCCGTCCTGTTCGTGCTCATCATCGTCGTGCTCGTTGGTTGGCCCTCATCCGTCTACCTTTTCCACCAGGTTCGTCGTCTCCCCCTGTCGTCTTCTCAACTGTTCAACATGTCCAGCTGTTTTGTCGCTGCCGCGGCGATTAGTCTCGCCAGCTGGTGGATGGGCATGCGAACCGGGATCCGAGCGCTCGAAGAACTCGAATAGGGCAGAACCTCGTAGAGCCCAGCAGAACCTAGTAGAACCCGTATAATGATCGTTTGCGAAATATGGACCGAGACACCCCAGACGCGACCATCGGTGGCGTCGATCGGGATGCCACTG
>Ga0075421_100009869_pt1 | contig 11777 bp, 12 predicted proteins | sample SoiMetdeltSBSDD5_FD_75292 | JGI IMG/M metagenome (GOLD analysis project Ga0075421, IMG submission 75292) | Bulk soil microbial communities from a Populus tree surrounding site in Tennessee, USA - Soil MetaG P. deltoides SBSDD5 | ecosystem: Environmental > Terrestrial > Soil > Tree plantation...
GAACTGCTGGAGGGTGAAGAACGGGATCGCCAGCTCTTCCTAGAAATCGCCGAACTCGCTCGCCATCGCGGCGCGCTCTTTCTGCCGGTGCGCTTGACCATCTCCCCCCTCGAATTAGCCCGACGCATTGTTGCTCCGGGTCGTGCCGAGCGGCTGAAGGCAACCGATCCACAGGCTGCACTGACAAAAGCACGGGAGCGCGAAGTGCTCAGACCGCATGGCTGCAGCTTTCTTGAGATTGACGTCACCACGACAACGGCGGAAGAGGTGGCAGAGAGCATCCTTGTTAGTTTAAGGGAGATGCCCACCACCTAATATTCACTGGGGGAGGAAGGGAAGTGCAAGGGCCTCACCGCTTATCGTGGAGCACTTGTCAGATGATGAGCTTGAGAACAGTCATGGCCACAAGATATGTCACCCCGTTACGCGAGGGCGGATCGCTGCCAGCAATCATCGAAGCCGATGATGATGGCATGTATGTGCTCAAGTTCCGCGGCGCAGGTCAGGGGCCTAAAGCACTCATTGCTGAGCTCGTGGCGGGGGAGGTCGCCCGCGCCGCAGGGCTGCCAGTGCCTGAGATCGTCTTCGTTGAACTCGACCCCGAACTCGCCCGCACCGAGCCTGACCCGGAGATACAAGCCCTGATAAGAGCCAGTGCCGGCCTCAACCTCGCCCTCGACTACCTGCCCGGTGCCGTGACGTTTGACCCGGTTGCGGAGCAGCCCGACGCGGAGCTCGCCTCTACGGTCGTCTGGTTCGACGCGTACGTAACCAACGTCGACCGTACGCCACGCAACACGAATATGCTGATATGGCACCGACGACTCTGGCTCATCGATCATGGTGCGGCCCTCTACTTCCATCACACATGGACCGACTACCGCGAACGCAGCCGAGCCCCTTTCCCCATGATAAAAGACCATGTCCTCCTCCAGTTTGCCCACTCCCTCCAAGAGGTTGACGCACTGATGACCGGGCGGATCACGCCAGATATTATTGACAGCGTAGTTAAACTTATTCCTGATGCCTGGCTGGTTGAAGACTCTCAGTTCGGCAAGAGCAACCAACACCGGGACGCTTACATGGAGTACCTGCTGAGCCGGCTAGAGCCCCCGCATGTTTTCTTGGAGGAGGCGATCCGTGCGCGATCACGATACGTATGATTACGCTATAATCCGCGTCATTCCCAGGGTCGAGCGCGAAGAGTTCGTCAACGTCGGCGTCATTGTCTCATGCCCAGCCAAAGGCTTCCTGGAAGCGCGCATTGAACTGGATGAACTGCGGCTGCTGGCACTTGATGCGACCCTGGATATCGTTACAGTGCGGGACCACCTGGCGGCCATCCCCACCATTTGTGCTGGTGGAGCGCCGGCAGGGCCGATTGGCCAACTCTCACCGGGGGAGCGCTTCCGCTGGCTCGTTGCACCTCGCAGCACCACAATCCAGACCTCGCCTGTGCACACCGGTTGTTGCAAGAACCCAACCGCCGTACTTGAGCACTTGCTTGACACGATGGTGCGACCGTCTCGCGCGGCATCCCCGGCGGTGGAGACCGGGTGAGTGAGCACATCTGAAGATGGGGAATAGGTTGAAGAGGCAGATCGTATGAGGGGAATTCTTCCATATGCATACCGACACCATGCTGACCGTGGACGCCGTACAACCGCTTCTCCAGCAGCTCTTCCCCAAAGCTGCTCATGTGCCTCGTATTGTTCCGCTCACAGCCGATGCGTCAACTCGACGCTACTTCCGGATACACTGGGATGAGCCCGCTGCCGGCTGCCCCGCCTCGTGTGTCATGATGGTGTATGAAGCCTGGCAGCCCCAGGATATCCCCGACTTTCTCACCGTGGGACAGCACTTGCGTGCGCATGGCGTGCGCGTACCGGAGATCTATGGTGTCTCACCCCACCAAGGGTTGATGTGCCTGGAGGACTATGGGGATTGCACTCTGGCGGCGCAATGGCAGATGAGCACCCCCAGAGAACAACTGGCATGGGGGCAACGTGCCATCGAGGAACTGGTGAAGATGCACACCAGCGGCACACAATACTCCAACCCCGCCTGCCCGGCATTTAAGCTGGCCTTTGACGTCCCCAAGCTGCTGAGCGAACTGCAGTTTTTTCGGCAATACGCCATCGAAGGATTATGGCAACACACGCTCACCCCTATGGCATGCGACGACCTCGACGCGGCTTTCGAGACGCTCTGCGCTCTATTGGCGTCAGCACCACGCTATTTCTGCCATCGTGACTACCATGGCTGGAATATTATGGCCTGCAAAGGGGCTGTAGGCGTTCTGGACTTTCAAGATGCGCGCATGGGTCCGCAGCCGTATGACCTCGCGTCACTTTTGACGGACCGTGGCACACCCGACCTGCTCGGGAGTGCTCTGATGACAGCGTTGCTGGATTACTACAGCCAGTGCATGGAAGCTGAGGCAGGCCGACGCACTGACCGAGACGCCTTTGACCAGCTCTTCGATTATGTCGCTATCCAACGCTGCCTAAAAGCAACGGGCACATTTGCCGCCATGGGCGTAGTACGGCAACGTCCGCAGTATCTGCCGTATATTCCTCCAACGCTGACTTACCTCCGGCCACTGCTGCGGCGCTACCATGTCTTGCAACCGCTCGCCAGACTCTTGCAGCGCTATGTGCCGCTCTGGCAGACATGAGGTGCAAAGTGTAGCGATCAGGCCGTAGGTTCCCGGGCGAGACGCAAAATCTGAGCATGTAAGTGCCCATTTGTAGCAATGAGACCGGCACGCAGCGTCTCAGGTTGATTGAAGCGAAAAGGGTGCCCTTGCAGATCCGTCACTCGTCCTCCAGCTTCCGTTACTAATAGTGTCCCGGCACAGATATCCCACTCGTTCTTGGGGACCAGACTGAACGTCATATCACACTTCCCCTGAGCGACCTGCGCCAGCTTGTAGGCGACGCTGCCCATCGGGCGCACAGTCAAAAGGTCCCGGAAGCGCTCCCATTCGCCGCGGCCCGTTTCGCTGCGGCTCGCCAGGACCAGGGCTCCTGGCAGGTGTGACGTTTTACTGACGTAGATAGGTTGATCATTACAAAACGCTCCCTGACCACGACAGGCATGTAATAACTCTCGCCGCACGGGATTGTAGGTCACAGCCACCTCAACCTGTTGCTGCACAACGAATGCCACTACCACCACGAACTCGTCAATGCCCTGGATAAATTCTTTGGTGCCGTCGATGGGATCGATGATCCACACGTAGTCGTGCTGCAGGCGGGCGACATCGTCAGCCGATTCTTCAGAGAGCCAGCCGGCCTCTGGAAAGGCAGCCAGTAAGGTTTCGTGTAAGACACGGTTCGCCGCCAGGTCTGCAGTTGTGACCGGATTGTCGACGCCCTTGCTCTGTACTTCATAGTAGGAGTTATAGTAAGACAAGATAACCTCACCAGCCCGGTGGGCTGCCTCTTTCGCGGCGGCTAATGCTTGCTGAATCACAGGTGTATGCGTCCTTATGCTTGCAGAGGGAAAGTTGCCTCACTCCCGTCACAATTCTCTCCCAGAGGGAAGGGGCGCCGTTAAACTGGCGCCCCTCCGCCGACGCAGTCGCGGGGAGAAGGACAGGAGGGCGAAAATGTGGTAGTGTCATGAGCAGACATATGCTTGCACACGCGTGTAGGCGTGTCATCGCTGTTGTATTGCACGACAGCAGGTGTCATGTGGCGCCTGCTGCCACGTTTTCATAAAGGAGTCGCTATGACGCAAGCCCTTGCCAGGCCAGCAGAATTCTTTGACGACAAATATGGCATGGACACCACCAGTCTGCAACGCGTTCTCGGCAAGACGTTGGGGAAGCAGATCGACTATGCTGATCTCTACTTTCAGTACGAAGTGAGTGATGCGGTATCGTTGGAAGAAGGGCTGGTGAAACAGGCCTCTAAGCACGTCAATCAGGGTGTGGGCGTGCGGGCGGTGGCCGGGGAGAAAACAGGGTATGCGTTTTCCGATGAGATCACCATCTCAACCCTGGAAATCGCTGCCCATACGGCCCGGCAGATTGCCGGTAGTGGCGCGGAGACAGCCAGCGTGGCCATACGTGGGGCCCAGGCACCTGCCGCCAATCTCTACCCTGTGCAGACTCCCGGTCCGGATATTCCTATTGCGCGCAAGCTCGATCTGTTGCAGAAGATCGACACCTTCTGCCGCGCCTATGACCGGCGCATTACCAAGGTACAGACCTCGTTCAGCAGTGTCCACAAGCTGGTGCTCGTTGCCACCGCGGAAGGGCTGGTGGTCGGTGATGTGCAACCCTTGATGCGCCTCAACGTCCTGTGCATCGCCGAGGACGGGAACAACCGCCAGAGTGGCAGTGCTGGCGGTGGTGGACGCATGGAGTACGAGGTGTTTCTGGAACATGACCAGTATCTTGAATATGCCCGTGAGGCAGCGCGCCGGGCGATTCTGAATCTCGACGCCGTTGAGGCGCCAGCGGGTGCCATGGATGTTGTCCTCGGCCCCGGTTGGCCTGGTATCTTGCTCCACGAAGCTATTGGACACGGGTTGGAGGGTGATTTTAACCGCAAAGGGGTCTCGGCATTCAGCGGTCGCATTGGGCAGCAGGTAGCGTCGGAGCTGTGCACGGTCGTCGATGACGGGACAATTCCGGGCCGGCGCGGTTCGCTCAATGTAGATGACGAGGGGACGCCCACAGGGCATACGGTGCTGGTCGAAAACGGCATACTGCGTGGTTACCTGCAGGACCGCCTGAATGCTCGCCTGATGGGTGTGCCCCCTACCGGCAATGGCCGCCGCGAGAGTTATGCGCACATGCCAATGCCGCGTATGACCAACACCTTTATGTTGGGAGGAGAGTCAGACCCCCAGGAAATTATTGCGTCGGTTGACTCCGGCCTGTATGCCGTGTCGTTTGGCGGTGGTCAGGTGGACATCACCAACGGCAAGTTCGTCTTTTCTGCGAGTGAAGCCTATCTCATCGAAGATGGCAAACTCACGCGTCCAGTCAAAGGCGCTAGCCTCATTGGCAATGGCCCTGACGTCCTCACCCGCATTACCATGGTGGGTAACGACCTCGCCCTCGACACCGGCGTGGGCACGTGCGGCAAGAATGGGCAGTCGGTGCCCGTGGGGGTAGGCTTGCCGACCATCCGTATTAACGGCCTTACGGTTGGGGGCACACGGTCATAGCTGCGGGCGCTACTGACTGCTGATGGCAGGAAAGGGCATAGTATGGCACTCGATCCGCAATTGGTGCAAGACCTGTTACGTACAGCGCGCCAGCGCGGGGCCACCGCTGGCGATGCGCTGCTGGTGGACAATGAATCTTTTGAGGTGCAGGTGCGCCTGGGAGAGGTGGAGAAGGTGCAACAGTCGCACCAGAAGCGCCTGGGATTGCGGCTGTTCTTTGGCTACCGCTCCGCCACCACCTCAACGTCTGACCTTTCGGAAGCGTCGCTGCGGCAACTGCTGGATGATACGTGTGCGCTCGCCCAGGCCATGGCTGCCGACCCGCAGGCTGGCCTCCCAGACCCTGAGGAAATGATTACGACCATCCCCGATTTGGTCCTGTGGGACGACGCTATCGCCCAGTTCCCGGTGGAAGAGCGCACGGCTATGGCCCGTGAGGCGGAACGCGCCGCCCTGGACTATGACAGCCGCATCACTAATTCCGAAGGTGGGGAGTACAGCAGCTCGCAGTCACACGTCCTCTACGCGAACAGCCATGGTTTTGTTGGGCACTATCAGGCCGGCACAGTGGGACTATCGGTGTCGCCGATTGCCTCCGAGGCTGGCGGCATGCAGAGCGATTACTGGTTTGCCACCGGGCGTAAATTGAGCCAACTCCAGGCGCCAGCGGCCATTGGTCAGGAGGCGGCACGGCGGGCGCTGCGCCGCCTGGGCGCCCGGAAAGTGGCGACGCAGAAAGTGCCCGTAGTCTTCGATCCGTCCACGGCTGCCAGCCTGCTGGGACATGTGTGCGCGGCAGTGTCAGGCTCGGCTCTATACCGTGGAGCGTCGTTTCTGCTCAATTGTCTGGACACGCGCATCGCCCCTGAGACGGTGACGATTTACGACGATGGCACCCTGCCTGGGGCGCTCGGTTCCAAGCCTTTTGACGGTGAAGGGATACCCACCCGTCGTACCACGGTGGTGGAACAGGGTATGCTGCGCAGTTACCTGCTGGATACTTATACTGCCCGCAAGCTGGGCCAGCGCTCCACAGGCAACGCGGCGCGGAGTGCCGGCGAGCCTCCCAGTGTCAGCCCGACGAATTTTTATCTAGCCCCAGGGGCATATACGCCAGAAGAGATTATTGCGTCGGTGCCGTGCGGTCTCTACGTTACGTCGCTCATTGGTTTTGGCGTGAATCAGGTCACGGGCGATTACTCGCGTGGTGCGGCGGGATTATGGATCGAGAACGGTGAGCTAACTTGTCCTGTAGAAGAAATCACCATTGCCGGGAATCTGCGTCAGATGCTGGCACACATTGAGATGATCGGCAATGATCTCGACATGCGCCGCCGGGTCACGGCGCCAACACTGAAAATTAGCGAGATGACGGTGGCTGGAAATTAAAGAGAGAGGGAATATGGGAGCCCGGCATGCGTGTTTTGATGCTCCATGTCAAGAGGTGTCAGAGTTGGCAAAAGGCTTCAGCGCTTTGGCATAACACCGGGATCAGGGGGGAGTTTCGTGCCAATGAGCACCCGTACTGGTTTGGCTTGGCTATCAGTGCCGGTGAGAACAACATGGTACGTTGGTGCGAGCGGTTCGAGTTTGATGCATCCACTGCCTTCTGGACAGGTCACAGTAAACGTAAAAGGGAACCGAAATGTCCCATGCGCCCTAACTTCCAGGGCCCCTGGATGGTCCGCCCATCTGCTCCAGAGTGCGTGGCGGTGCCACTGTAGACGGTGTAGGTCATGGTCGTGAAGATGAGGGCAGTCCCTTGCGTCTCTCGGAGGACAAGGACAAAGGTGCAGGCATAGCGCTCCCCGACGGGATCTGCTGCTGACCTGGCATCTGCAATATACCATGCGATTGGGCCACTCGTGCCTTCGGTGTGTGCTTGCCAATAAGCAGCACAACCAGCGATGACGCCCCCTAGGAGCACAGCAAAGCGCAGATGAATCATCATGTTTCTCCAGATACCCGCTCCGTGATGCATGAGCCCGTGCACTATCGCTGGTGGCATGCGGTCTGACGCCATGCCGTAGGCGCTCCCCAAGCTCATATGACCAGACGCAGAGCTATAGACTGGATGAGGTTGAACAGCAGCATACGACTTTTGCATATCACCCTCTCCATATCGTGCAAGGCGTCAAACTGCTCTACCGACAGGTGAACCCATCGATCGTGCCACCGAGGCATGCCGCCCTGCGTCAGCAGGAAGAACAGCTCCACACGCATAGTACACCATTGTTGATGCGTGTACACCGCAGCAGTGCTTCACGGACTTGTGTCAACATCTATAGTCAATGCCGATGCCTCAGTGACTACCTCAACACACTCGAAGGACTAGAGGAGACACGTATTGGCCAGGCGGCTTTGTTGCTATCTCGCTCATTTTGTATCTTTTCTCTTGAAATGCATCGCCTGCTTTGAAACAATACCGTTCCTCTAGATGCGATATCTGTGGTACACACTTTGCCCATCTGCATGCGACAGCAAGAAATGTGATGCGTGCGGAGAGGGGGGGCTATGACCGCAGCGCAAGATTTTGACGAGACTGTCCTTGCAAATCTCCAGAGGCTAGGGGGTGTACAACTGGCCCAGCGTATTCTTGCTCTCTTTCTCGAGCACACTCCAAAACGACTCGCAGCGGTGCGGGCAGGTCTGCAGGAGGGCAACCTTAAATCGGTCGCGCGGGCCGCCCACTCACTGAAATCGACTTCTGGGCATCTCCGCATGATGACGATGCAGGCCCTGGCTGGGAACATTGAACGGCTGGCGGTGACAGAACAGCGTGAGGCTATTTTAGGACCACTGCATGACCTCGAAGTAGTCTTTGCACGGCTAGCCCCCATACTCGAAAAGCATCGGAGTGAGCTGGGCACATGACGAAGATAGCCATCGTCGAAGATAATCCGGATAATCTCTTGCTCTTCAGGGCCATGCTCGAAGACCTCTATAAGGTCACGACCTATGAAACAGGCCCTGAGGCACTGCGCGGATTTCAGGACGAACAACCAGACCTCATCCTCCTCGACATCTCACTTCCTGAGATGGATGGGACAGAGGTCTTGCGGCGCATTAATACCGATCCACGCCTACGGGGTATTCCCGTGATCGCTCTGACGGCTCATGCCATGGCCGGTGACCGTGAAGCCTTTCTGGCGGCAGGCTTTGACGAGTATGTTACTAAACCCATTATTGACGAGCATATCCTCCTCGATACTATTGCACGCTTTCTTGCCTGAGCCCAGCCACCTCAGGCGGGTGAGACATCGAGAGGCTGACCATGCATGATGCAGATAGTGCTCCAGAATCGCTTCTGGCTGAGCTGGCAGCGCTGCGCCAGCAGCATGCCGCCTTAACTGCTGCCCTTGCTGACCAGCAGCGCGCCGAGCGGGAGAGTGACGCCCGCTTCCGCGACCTCATTGAAGGTTCTATTCAAGGCATCGTCATTCACCGCAACTTCATCCCTCTCTTTGCCAACCAGGCGTATGCCACGATTCTGGGATATGAGAGCCCAGATGCTATTCTCAAGATGGGCTCCTTACTGCCGCTCTTTCCTCCACCTGAGCGTGCACGGCTGTCAGGCTACGTGCGGGCGCGCCACGAGGGCAGAAGCGTCCCGGGGCAACAAGAGCACCAGGCAGTACGCAAAGATGGCACGCCCATCTGGCTAGACGCCAAGATACGCGAGATAAGCTGGGAGGGCGAACGCGCCCTCCAGGTGACGATCTTTGATATCACCGAGCGCAAGCGGGCTGAAGAGGCGTTGCGGCAGCAGGCCGAAGCCCTAGCGCTGGCCAACGCGGAGCTGCAACGGGGCATTGCCGAGCGGCAGCAGGCTGCTGAGGCCCTCCGCTTAGCGAAAGACGCTGCTGAAGAGGCCAGCCGTGCCAAGAGCACCTTTCTCGCCACGATGAGTCATGAATTGCGTACGCCTCTGGGCTCGATCATCGGTTTTGCCAATCTCCTTGCGAAAAACAAGGGCAAGAATCTCCAGCCCCAAGAACTCCTCTATGTGGAGCGTATTCGTGCTAATGGCCTACACTTGCTGGGCCTCATCAATAACATCCTGGATCTCTCAAAGATTGAAGCGGGCCGTGTGGAACTGGAGCGCGCCCCTACCTGTCTCACCGCCCTCGTCCAGGAAGTGGTGGCACAGTTCGCGGAGACAGTCCGCGGAGCGAAGGTACAGCTCCTAACCAACATGCCATCGCGGCTTGCCCCATTCGACACTGATGCCAGTAAACTCCGACAAGTCTTACTCAATCTCGTCGGCAACGCCTTGAAATTTACACCCAGGGGCCAAGTCACTATACGGGTCGAGAGCGACCCCGTGACCCAGCAGCCCAGACGCATCGATGTCATCGACACGGGGATTGGCATCCCGGCGGAGCAGCTCGCGGATATTTTTGAGCGCTTTCAGCAGGCCGACAACAGTCTTACTCGGCACTATGGGGGAACGGGCCTGGGGCTGACCATTTCGCGCTCGCTGTGTCAGTTACTCGGCTATCAGCTCACGGTGCACAGTGAGATGGACAAGGGCTCAACCTTTAGTGTGATCTTTACGCCTGTATGATCTCAGAGACAGGTGCTGTATGGAACAGACGCTGCAACCGCGATCCTGGCGGCGTTTTCGCCCCCTGATGCTGACCCTGGGGGTCGGCATCGGCCTCGCTTGCCTAGCCTATATCCTGGTGTGGTCCCTGGAAACACGCCGGCTGCAAGCCGAGTTCTCCCGCGCTGCAGAAGACCACATTGCCGCTGTGCGTACGACCCTGGCGAGCTATCTTGAACCACTCGATGCGATTGCCGCGTTCCATGCGGCCACAGACCGCTTTGACCGCCAGGCCTATCGGACATTTGTGACCCCACAGCTAGCACGCCGCCCGGCGATCAGCTCGCTCGAGTGGATACCGCGCGTCTCTCAGGCGCAGCGGGAGGCGTATGAGGAAGCGGCCCGAAAGGACACATTTGCCGATTTTGACTTTGCGGGTTTTCAGTTTACTGAACGCTTCCAGCAGGGTGTCATGGTCAGGGCCAGCGAGCGTGCAGAGTATTATCCAGTGTACTATCAAGAACCGATCGTGGAAGGTGGCATTGCTCTTGGCTTTGATCTCGGGAGTAATCCGGAGCGTCTGGAAGCCCTGCTCCAGGCGCGTGACACAGGCCTCATGGCGGCCACCGCCCGCGTTATTCTCGTGGAAGAGACGCAGGAAGAGCGCTATAGCACACTGGTATTTCGCCCTGTATACCAGGCAGGTGCTGCTCCCGCCACCCTACACGAGCGGCGTCATAATTTGGCAGGTTTTGCGCTTGTAGTGTTACGCATTGACGTCGTCGTGGCTGAGGCCCTGGTGCAGATGACCCCACAGGGCATTACGCTCACCATGTATGACGCCTCTGCACCGCCTGGGCAGCAGTTCTTATACCGTCATGAGGCCGAAACATCTCAAGCGGCCTTCGCCCTCGGAAGAGGGCCTGTAACAGCGCAACGTACTGGCTTGCATTCAACAGGGGTCTTCGACATGGGTGGACGGCAATGGCTCCTCGTCGCTGAGCCGACACGCGCGTACCTCATAGCCAAGCAGAGTTGGTATCCCTGGCTGGCTCTGGTGTCGGTACTGACTTTGACCGCCATGCTGACGGTCTATCTGCATGCCAATATTACTCGTAATGCCCGTATCACCCTCCTGGTCGCAGAGCGTACTGCCCAACTCCACTGGGCCAACGACGCGCTACGAGCCCAACAACAGCGCGAGCGGGCTTTGGTCGAAGCCGAACTTGAGAAAGTCCGTCGCCAGCTTGTGCATCAGACGCGTCTGGCCACGCTTGGACAGATAGCCGGTATGATTGCCCATGAATTACGTAATCCGCTGGGTGCTGTGCGTAATGCGATCTACTACCTGCAACGCCATGTCGTCAAAGATAATGCTGAACTCGCCGAATTTCTGCGGATCATTGACACCGAAGTGCACACCTCAGATCAGATCATCAGCAATCTATTAGAGATGACCAGAGCGAAGCAGCCAACCTTTGAGACCGTCAATCTGGCTGATATCGCCGAGCAGGTATGGCAGCATCTGCCGCAGCGCGACAACGTCCGTTGTCGCTGTGTCATGCACCCCGAGCCTTTCCTGTGCCACGCTGACACAGCGCAATTACGTCAAGTACTGACCAATTTGCTGGCCAATGCAGTCCAGGCTCTCAAAGGTACTGGTGAGATCGTTATTAGTGGTCAACGGGACGAGACGTGGGATATCATCACAGTTCAAGACGATGGCTTAGGGGTCCCTCCTGACGTGCGCGATCGCTTGTTCGAGCCACTCTTTTCGACGAAAACGAAGGGCACGGGCCTGGGGCTGACGATCTGTCGCCAGATCGTCGAAAAGCACGGCGGTACGCTCACCCTAGGAGAGAGCACCTGTGGTGCGGCCTTCCGTATCACCTTGCCACGGCAGAGTGCGGATAACAAGGAGGCATAGTCCAGTGCAACCGACAAGAGCTGCTGCGCCTCTCCAGCCCTCTCCCACAGGGAGCAGTGGCCTGGATCATCCACGCTTCTCATGTCTGCTGATTGTGGAGGATGAAGCAGCACAATTACG
>Ga0075421_100009871_pt1 | contig 11777 bp, 11 predicted proteins | sample SoiMetdeltSBSDD5_FD_75292 | JGI IMG/M metagenome (GOLD analysis project Ga0075421, IMG submission 75292) | Bulk soil microbial communities from a Populus tree surrounding site in Tennessee, USA - Soil MetaG P. deltoides SBSDD5 | ecosystem: Environmental > Terrestrial > Soil > Tree plantation...
ACCACGTCGAACCCGTGGCTCAGCACGCCCGCCCAGAGGAACAGCAGGACCGCCGCATAGATCGGGTGCCGCCAGTAGCGATACGGCCCCCAGGTCACGAGCCCGCCCGCCGTGGGATTCGCCGCTGCGTGGAAACTCCGCCGCCCGAACGTCACGCGTGCCCAGAGCATGAGCAGCACCGCCAGGACCTGCAGCGAGATGCCGACCGGCCCGGCGCCTACCAGCTCGTGACGATAGAACAACACGATGACCACGCCCATGAGGACGAGCGTCGCAACGATCGATGCGGTGCGGGCATTCATCGGATCAAAGGGGTCAGAGTCATTTGAATTCACGGACCTAGGCACTGCCAGGATCTCCAATTCAAACGACTCTGACCCCTTTGATCCAGCTCGAGCGGTCTAGCGCACGACGACGCTTGCCGCCGCCGGCAGCCACTGCGGACGCAAGTGGGCATCCACACCCGTCGTCAACCGCACCAGCCCCGTGCCGTCCGGCTTCATCGTATAGATGTCGGACATCGGGTTCTCGTGGCTCGACGAAAACGCGATCAGCTTCCCGTCGGGCGACCACGCCGGAGCGCCCTGGTACAAGTCGATATGAAGAGGGATCACCGTACGGCTGCTGAGCGTCACAACCATAATGTCCGAGTCGCTGTTGGTCGCGCGACGGAACGCGACCCGAGTGCCGTCCGGCGACCAGCTGGGCTCCGTATCGATCACGTCCGTCCCCGTGGCAGCCGGAATCAGCCGCTGCTTGTCGCTTCCGTCCGCCCGCATCGTCCAAAGCTTGGCGTGCGGGTAGGCGTCGATGTCGCTGGAGTAGGCGATCCGGCTTCCGTCCGGCGACCAGGCCGGATTGTCCTCGTTGCTCGCCGCCGGGAGGAAGTCGTTCGTCAGGTTCGTCTGCCCGCTGGCGTTCGCGCCCATCACCCAGATGTCGCGTTGCCCCGACCGGACGCTGCGGAACGCGATCCGCGTGCCGTCGGGCGACCACACCGGCTGATCGTCCAGGCCCTCTGCAGTCGTTAGGCGCTGCATGTTCCCGCCGTCGATCGTGGCGACGTAAATGTCGCCGTCCATCTGCGAGCTGCTTTCGGGATACCACGCGACCGAGAAGGCGACGCGCGTCCCGTCAGGCGACGGCGTTGCATCGCGCACGTACGCGCCCGGAATCGCCACGACGAGCGGCAGCGTCGTCGACGCCCCCGTGCTCGGCGACAGCCGCCGAGTGTCCCCGAGCCCGTTGAACGCGCGCCGTTCGAACACGAGATCGAACTGTTCGTCCGGTTCCGGCGTCGTCACGGTGACGATCGAGTTCACCCACTTGCCGTCGACGGTTGCCGTGATGTCTGCGTAGCCCGGCGCGACCGCCTGAACCAATCCGGCCGCCGACACCGTGGCCACGGAAGGCGCGTCGGTCGTCCACGCAATAGCTCGTCCTTCCACAACGTTGCCGTCAGCGTCGAGCGCCGCTGCCGTCAATTGGCGCGTCGCGCCGGGCTCGAGCACCATGGTCCGCGGCGTCAGGCGAACGCTCGCCACCGGCGCGCGTGACACCGCGATTTCAGCCTGACCTGTCTTCCCTTCGACCGTGGCCGACACGGTCGCCGTGCCCTCTCCGACGGCCGTCACCACGCCCGCTGACGAAACCGTCGCGATCGACGCGTTGCTGGTCGCCCACTGTACCGTGCGACCGACGATGGTGGTCCCACTCGCATCCTTCGCCGTGGCAGCAACCTCGGTGGTCTGGCCGATGATCAGGGCCTTGGCCGTCGGCGTCACCGCCACCGTCGCGACCGCTCGTGGTGGGCTCACCGGATCCGGCGAGTTCGACGAATCCGAGCAGGCGGCCAAAAAGGCGATGACCGCCGAATACACCGCGATATGTGCAGCCATCAGGTACTGTGGACGGAAGGTCGCAGCTGGCTGGAGGGAGCGCTCGCACTTTCCGACCCGAAGCTCGGCGACGCGTACCGGGCCGCCGCGCTTTTCGGCGCGGGGGTCATCGCGTCGCTACAGGGCCATGGTGCGACCGCGCGCGCATGGCTCGAGGAGAGTGGCACAATTGCCCGCGCGCTCGGGGATCGCAGTCTCGCCGCGTACTCCGACAGCTACATCGGCGTCGCGTTAGGTCAGGAAGGACAGGCGGCGGCGGAAGCCCCGGCGCGTGCGGCACTCGCCTGGTTCGAGGAAGTGGGTGACCTCTACGGCCAGCGTCTCGCGCTGTTGGTGCTCGCGACGCTGCTCACCCGGCAGGGCGATCTGGCGAAGGCACGCGTTGTCAGCGAACAGGCGGTGCGCGTGGCGCGCGCGTATGACCTCGGCCGTGAGCTCGGGATCGCGCTTCAAGTGCTCGGCACTGTTCAGCTGCAGCAAAGAGAGCTCGATGCCGCCGCGGCAACCATCGCCGATGCGCTGGCGGCGTTGCGTCGCGATCCTCAGCCGTTCTGGATCGCGCGCGCTCTGGAGCTCATGGGCGTCGTGGAGTGCGCGCGCGCTCGGGGATCGAACGCGGCGCGACTGTTCGGTGCCGCCGAACGACGGCGTGAGCGCATGGCGCCGTGCTGTTCCACCTGGATCGCGAGCGGCTCGCTCCCACCATCGCGGCGGCACGCGCGGGTGTGGGGGCCGAGCGATTCGACGCGGCTTGGGACGCGGCTCGCGCCGAGTCGTTCGACCGCGTGGTCGATCTCGCCATTGATTCTGTTGTCCGCCCGAGCGCGGCTCCGCATGCGCCGGCGGTGATCGCGAGCATCGCGCCGGAGTCAGGTTCCGCGTCGCGCGTGGCCTTGCAGGTGCGAGTGCTCGGCCACTTCGCGATCATTCTCGACGGCGCCGAGATCCCGCGCTCGGCATGGAAGTTCGCACGGCCGCGCGAACTGTTGGTGTACCTGTTGGGCCATCGAGACGGGCGATCTCGCGAACAGATCAGCGTTGCCTTCTGGCCTGAGGCTTCCGCGGCGCAGGCCAAGAACAACGTCCACGTGGCGCTTCATCAGCTGCGTCGCGTTCTCGGTCGAAACGACTTCGTGCTCTACCGGCGCGAACGGTATGTCACGAATTGGGCGCTCGGCGTCGACGTTGACGCCATTGCGTTCGAGCGCGACCTCGAGGCCGCGCGCCGTGCGTTGCGCGTGAACCCAGCCGCTCCGGATGCCGCGGCTCGCCTGGGTGCCGCGCTCGACCTGTATCACGGTGACTTTCTCGAAGATGAGGATGCCGGCGACTGGCACCTCGAAGAGCGCGCTCGGTTGCGGCGTCTGTGGACCGAAGGGTTGGCCACGTTAGGCTCGCTGCTCACGGGGGCGGGATCGTATTCCGAGGCTGTGGACGTCTACCGCCAGCTCGTCCGCGCTGACGAATGGGATGAGGTAGCGCACCGCCATCTCATGTCGGCACTCGCTCGGTCGGGGCAACGGGGCGCGGCGTTGCGGCATTACGACCACGTCGTGGCGCTGCTCGAGCGGGAGCTGGGATCGGCCCCGGCGCATGAAACGGTCCTGTTGTACGACCAGCTTCGCGGCGCCAGCTTCGACAGCTGAGCCACGGCGGCACGCGGATAGCACGGGATCGGACGGGCAGCAAACTCTTAGCTTCGGCACCTTGTCCAAGCTGAAGCCTTTACCCGTCGATCATGGGCAATCTCAAGCTGGCACTCCGGACGCTCTTCAAGACGCCGTTCGTCACCGCGGTCGCGGTCCTCTCGCTCGCCCTCGGGATCGGGGCGAACGCGGCGATCTTCTCGCTCTTCAATCAGATGCTGCTCCGCCCGCTTCCCGTGCCGGAGCCGCATCGCCTGGTCAACCTCGCCGGTTCGTTCCCGAACGGCGGCTCGCAGTCCTGTTCGATGGCGGGCAACTGCGACGTAGTGTTCAGCTACCCGATGTTCCGCGATCTGGAGAAGGCTCAGACGGTTTTCACCGGCATCGCGGCGCACCGAGGGTTCGGCGCCAACCTGTCCTTCAGAAAACAGACACTGAATGCCCGGGCGAGCTTCGTGTCCGGGTCGTACTTCCCGGTCCTCGAGCTCAAGCCTGCGCTCGGCCGACTGTTCGGCCCGGCCGACGACCTGGGAGTCGGGGCCAGCCCGCTCGCGGTCCTCGGATACAGCTATTGGGAAACCCGACTCGCATCGGACCCGACGGTCATCGGCCAACCGATCGTCATCAACGGCCAACCGTTCACGATCATCGGCGTCGCGCCGAAGGGGTTCGATGGTACAACGCTAGGTGAAAGGCCGTCGATATATGTGCCGATCTCCATGCGCGGTGCGCTCGAGCCGGGGTTCAATGGGTTCGACCGCCGCACGTGGTACTGGATCTACCTCTTTGCGCGGCTCAAGCCCGGCGTGTCCGTGGCTCAGGCGAAGCGCGGGATCGACGCCATCTACAGGCCGATCATCAACGACGTCGAGGCGAAGCTCCAGCAGGGCCTGAGCGACAAGACGATGGCGCGCTTCCGCGCCAAGGTAGTCGGCGTGAGCGATGGCGCGCGCGGACAGAGCAGCCTCCACGACCAGGTGCGCACGCCGCTCTACCTGCTCATCGGCATCACGGCCATCGTGCTCGTTATCGCCTGCGCGAACATCGCGAACCTGCTGCTCGCTCGCGCGGCGAACCGGTCGATGGAGATGGCGGTGCGTCTCTCGTTAGGTGCGAGCCGACGCCAGCTCCTGACGCAACTGCTTACGGAGTCGTGCGTGCTCGCGGTGCTGGGCGGCATCGTGAGCCTGCTGGTTGCACGCTGGACGCTCGGAGGCCTCGCGGCCATGCTGCCGCCCGATTCGCTCGGCGGCGTGCAGTTCGCCGTCGACCCGACCGTGGTGGCGTTCGCGGCCGGTCTCTCGATTCTCACCGGCGTTCTGTTCGGGCTCTTTCCGGCGCTGCATGCCACGCGTGCCGACCTCGTCACCACGTTGCGGGCAAACTCCGGTAAACACTCCAGTACTCGTGCGGCGATGCAGTTCCGGAGCTCGCTCGTGACGGCGCAGATCGCACTCTCGATGGCGCTGCTTATCGGGGCCGGCCTCTTCGTGCGGAGCCTGCTCAACGTCAGCAGGGTGAAGCTCGGTCTCTCGATCGAGAATGTCGTCACGTTCTCGGTCTCGCCGGAGCGCAACGGCTACACGCGCGAGCAATCGCGCCAGTTCTTCCAGCGGGCGGAGGAGTCGCTCCGGGCGATTCCCGGCGTGACCGGCGTCACCGAGACGTTCGTGGCTCTCCTCGCGGGCAATAGCTGGGGCAACGACGTGGAGGTCGATGGCTGGAAGTCCGGCCCTGACATCGACAGCAACTCCCGGTTCAACGAGGTCGGCGCGGGATACTTCAAGACGTTAGGCGTGACGGTGTTGTCGGGCCGCGAGTTCACGGCCTCCGACCGGCTCGGGTCGCCGAAGGTTGCGATCGTGAACGAAGCATTCGCGAAGAAGTTCAAGCTCGGCCGGGACGCCGTCGGCAAGCACATGGCGCCGTCGGGCGCGAAGATCAACGACATCGAGATCGTCGGGCTCGTGAAGGACGCGAAGTACAACAACGTGAAGGATGAGATCCCGCCGGTCTACTTCATCCCGTGGGCGCAGGACAGTACGACGGGTTTCCTGAACTTCTACGTGCACACCGCGATGGAGCCGCGTCAGATCATGCGGACGATCCCGGCCATGATCGCGCGGCTCGACCCGAACCTCCCGGTCGAAGACCTCAAGACGTTGCCGAGGCAGGTGCAGGAGAACGTGTATCTGGACCGGGTGATCAGTACGCTGTCCGCGTCGTTCGCCGCGCTGGCGACCCTGCTCGCGGCGATCGGACTGTATGGCGTGCTGGCGTACACGGTGGCGCAGCGCACGCGCGAGATCGGCGTGCGCATGGCGTTAGGCGCCGATGCCGGCCGCGTGCGCACGATGGTACTGCGCCAGGTCGGGCGTATGACGCTCATCGGCGGCCTGATCGGCGTCGTCGCTGCCCTGGCGCTGGAAAAGACGGCGCGGTCCCTGCTCTACGGCTTGGAGGGCCATGATCCGCTGGTCGTGATGGGCTCCGCGGTCGTGCTTGCGCTAGTGGCTCTTGGTGCAGGGTACTTGCCAGCGCGCCGCGCGTCAAAGATTCATCCTATGCAGGCGCTCCGCTACGAATGACGGTGGGGGACGGGAGGGGTAGGGAGCGCGCCGCGCCGGAGAGGCTTGGCAGCTATGCGCCGATCGATTCTTGCCTTGGCTGTGTCCTTCTCGACGCTCGGGGCGTACTTCCGGTGCGTCGCTGGCAACGTGTCGTGCGGGGACGGCGGGCTGTTGATCGTCGTGAGCCCGTCGGTGGTGATCGTCGCCGTTGGCGAATCGGTGACCCCGACGGCGTCGTTGTGCCATGACAGCCGGATCGACGTCATGTCGCCGAGCTGGAGTCTCGGCTCGCCTGGTGATACGAGCGTCATCGCGCTCGACCGCGCAACCGGGCGCATCACGGGTCGCCGGCCCGGTCAGGCTAGTGCGATTGCGACATCCCGTGGCGCCGAAGGCGCACGGGTATCAGTGACTGTCCGGTAGGATCGACGCACCACCCCACCGCATCTCCGGAGTTTTCAGTCCAACTACCAGTACCGAGTGAATCAGTCCTCGGTGTTCAGTCGTCAGGCATCAGGTTCCGTTCCCTCCAGTTGGGAGCGCGAGAGAGCGGCGCGACCGTTCCGCCGGAATCTCTCGCGTCAACTACTTTGAGGAAACGGGACCTGATGCCTGATGACTGAGGACTGACGCACTGACGGCTTGGAACTGGCCAGGCCGCCGCCGGACGGCCGCTCCTGTCGGGCCGGGCTGGAGGCGTGTCTGCGTTCGTTCGATGGGAGCGGAGTCTTCCCCCAACAAATCCCAGTAACCAGCAACCTGTCCCGGTAACCCGTACAATCCGTGTCAGTTCCTCACGGTGCCGTCCTGAAAAACTGACACGACCGGCTGGTGGCAGTCCACCAGCGGCGCGTCCACCGTTGGCCAAGCCACGCTGCTGCGCGCACTTCTGCGTCTGCTCGGCCAGGATGGACCGGTGGCACTCGGCTCGCGTTGAGCGGCGGCTCTGGCAGCGTCATCCAGCCCCTCATCCACGAGGTCGAGCCGTATGCGCCGAGCTTTCTGCGACACCATCGCGTCTCTGGCTATCGTCGCATCGTCCGCGAGCTGCGTCATCGTCGACCCCGGGTGCGGCCCGGGCGGTGCATCGATTCTCATCAGTCCGACCGTCGTCTTCGTTGCGGTCGGTCAATCCGCCACGCCCAAGGCGTCGTGGTGTCGGAACGGCCACTACGATTCCATGACACCGGAGTGGAGTCTTTCTTCCACCGCCGACGCGAACATCGTCTCGCTCGACCCCTCGACCGGGCGCATCACGGGCCGCCGCGTCGGAACGGCGACGGTCATCGCGTCTTCCGACGGCGTCGAAGGCGCCAGCGTGTCGGTTACCGTCAGGTAGCCGGCCGGCATCTTACTTCGCTTTCTTTTTCGCGGCGGCTTTGCGTTCAGGCCCGAATAGCGTTTCGCCCCTCTCGAACCTCGCGATGAAGTCGGCGATCCGCCGCGCGCGGGTCTCGGGCTTCTTGGCCGTCTGTACCCGGAAGATGACGCCGTAGCGGTTCGGGCCGCGGAGCGTCTCGAAGAATGCCTTCGCGTTAGGTGAGGCGTCGAGTGCCGCCTGAAGCTCCGGCGGAACGTCGTGATCGCTCCACGACTGATACGCCGACTCCCAGCGTCCGTTGGCCTTCGCCGATTCGATCGCGGCGAGGCCGGCGGGTCGCATGCGGCCGCTCTCAATCAGCGCTTTGGCTTTCCCGGTATTGATCTTCGACCAGATGCTCCGCGGCCCGCGTGGCGTGAAGCGCTGCAGCCACGTGCGCTCGTCGAACGGCCGCTTCTGGCCGTCGATCCAGCCGTAGCACAACGCGACGTCGAGCGCTTCCTGGTACGTGGCCGACGAGAGGCCGCTGGCCTTCTTGGCGATCTGCATCCAGATCCCGGCCGATTTCGCGTGGTTCGCGCCGAGCCATTTCTCCCACGCGGCGGGTGTCTTGAACAACCGGACCGGGAGATCCAGTTCCTTGGTAGAGCCCTTGGCCATCGGCATGGTTTGGAGTTGCGTCAAGCTTTCTGAAAGAAAAACGATGATGCGGATATTGCGGAAACGGCCGGATACTGCCTAACGGGCCAGAGTCCTGTCACAACGAGCCGGGTTTTCTTGGTGAACTGCCCCGGGAAACTCATATCATGCGTCCCGAGGCAGTCACAACATCTCGGCTCGTTGGGCGAGCGAGCCTGATGGCAAAGCCGGATCCGGTACTTTTGGGCCGTTTCCGCTTCATTGCTGTTCCGGAAAAAGTTTGGTTAGACAGCGATGCCTACGCCGGCAACAGCTCGGTCGTCGTATCGCGTCTCCGCTTGCTCCGCGCGAATCCTTTCACGTACCTGATCGCTCCGGGCGTGTTGTACTTCCCCGCGTACGCGTCGTCCACCGCCGCCTTTGTCCGCTCCGACGTCCGGGTCACCGCCCGGACCCGGAGCTCGCGACCCGCCGCCTGGATACGCCCAACGGGCTCGTTCACGAAGGCCTGATACCACCCGGCCCGCTTCAACCCCCACGAGCGTATGAAGACCCGGCCATCGACCACCACCACCCACACGCCGATGAATCGGTGGTCGCCCGAGCCCGCCCGGACACCCAGTATCTTGTCCTTTGCGATCGCCGTCGTGACCGCCTTGGAAAAGCGTCTCGCCGCCATCCGGCCCCCTGTCGATTTGGGTCATCGCCAATCGACTACTTCCCGACCATGCACCACACCACGGCCTACGATATCCAACACATTGGAGGGACGCCATGAAGTACCTGTGCCTCATCTACCAAAACGAGGAGACCTCGGCCCGTAACGCCCAGCAGGGCGTGCCGATGTCACAGGAGTATTTCGCCTTCACGCAGGAGATCCAGAAGAGCGGACACATGCTCGGTGGCAATGCGCTCCAGCCGGCGAACACGGCCACGACCGTGCGTGTCCGCAACGGAAAAGTCTCGACAACCGACGGGCCGTTCGCCGAGACGAAGGAGCAGCTCGGCGGGTACTACTTGCTCGAGGCGACGGACCTCAACGACGCCCTCCAGGTCGCCGCAAGAATTCCCGGTGCGAAGACGGGGTCGATAGAGGTTCGGCCGGTCATGGTGTTCAGCAACCAGCCGTCCTGACCCCGGTAGGCGTGACGCGTTAGGCATCCCCGGATGGGACACGCCGCCGACCCTCACGCTGCGATCGACGCGATCTACCGCACCGAATCGCGTCGGGTACTCGCGACTCTGATTCGACTGCTCGGCGACTTCGACCTCGCGGAAGAGGCGCTCCACGACGCGTTCGCGACCGCCGTGGAGCGCTGGCCCGAGGATGGCATTCCCGCGAACCCTCGTGCGTGGCTCGTCTCCACCGGCCGCTTCAAGTCCATCGATCGGGTGAGACGCCGCGCCCGGTTCGACGCGAAGCTCATCGAGGTAACCGAGCGACTTGCGACCAACATGACGCCAGCGCCCGAGCTGGATGACGACGAGGTCGAGGACGACCGCCTACGACTCATCTTCACCTGCTGTCACCCGGCGCTCGCTCCCGATGCGCAGATCGCACTCACACTGCGCGAGGTCTGCGGTCTCACGACGGAGGAGATCGCCCACGCGTTCCTCACGCCGGCGCCTACGCTCGCGCAGCGCATCGTCCGTGCGAAGAACAAGATCCGCGACGCGCGCATTCCCTACCAGGTTCCTCCGCTGTCGGAGCTTCACGAGCGGCTGGACGTCGTGCTTCACGTCATCTACCTCGTGTTCAACGAAGGCTACTCGGCCTCGTCCGGCGCGTCGCTCACGCGACACGATCTGAGCGCCGAGGCAATTCGACTCGGTCGCCTGCTCGTCGAGCTGCTGCCGGAGCCCGAGGCCACCGGCTTGCTCGCCCTCATGCTGCTGCACGACGCGCGTCGGTCCGCGCGCTCATCGAACGACGGCGAGCTGCTGCTGCTCGAGGAGCAGGACCGGTCGCTCTGGAACAGGACGCAGATCGACGAAGGCCGGCGTCTCGTCGAGCAGGCGCTGATGGCGCAGCCGGTCGGCCGCTACGTGCTCCAGGCGGCGATCGCGGCCGTCCATGCCGACTCGCCTGACGCGGCGGCGACCGACTGGCGGCAGATCGTGGGTCTCTACGACATCCTGTTGCGCATCGAGCCGACGCCGGTGGTGGAGCTCAATCGAGCGGTGGCCGTCGCGATGGCCGACGGTCCGGCGGCGGGTCTCGTGCTGATCGACGAGATCCTCGCTCGTGGCGAGCTGACGGAGTACTACCTCGCGCACTCGGCGCGTGCGGACCTGTGTCGTCGGTTGGGTCGCCGGAAGGATGCGATCGCAGAATACGAGCGAGCGCTCGAGCTCACGAAGCAGGAACCGGAGCGCCGCTTCCTCGCGCGGCGACTCGCCGAGCTCGTGGGGTGAGTGGCCCGCGCTACCAAGGACCAAGTCGATTCCGCAGCGGGCGTGTATTAGTCGTACTAGCGGCGACATCCGGAAGAGCCCTCAGCCTGGGTGTCCTGAGATTCGACCCATCCCGCACGTGAGTCAGGAGGCTTGTGTCGAAGCAACTGATTGGGGCGGTCGTCGTGGGCCTGGGTGTGAACGTTCGCTTCGCGCCACCGACCGTGATCCCCGAGCCCGAACCGCGATCCATCTCTTGCGCGACGAACCAGGTCGGCGCGCGCGCATCGCACTCGCTTGCGTACGACGTTGCCTCACGCCGCGTCGTGATGTTCGGTGGGGTCTCCGCCGACACTGCCGCCGCGATGCCGCGCTCGCTCTGGGCGTGGAACGGACGTGCGTGGACGTGCATCGCGGCCGACGGCCCGCCGGGTCGGGCCGACGCGTTTCTCGCCTTCGACGCCGCCCGCGGGCGCCTCGTGCTGTTCGGCGGCAGAGTCTTCGAGGCGAATCGACGCGTGCGATTCCTTCGCGACACGTGGGAGTGGGACGGAACCCGCTGGACCCTCGCGGACACGGCCGGGCCGGGGCCTCGCATCCACGGCGCCGTCGCCTATGATGCCGTCCGCCGTGCCGTCGTGATTCACGGTGGCGGTGGCGCCGACAGCTCACTGCACGACACGTGGGAATGGACCGGCACGACGTGGCGCGAGGTTCGTGTGCGCGCCCCCGCAGGGGCGATCGGGGATGCGCTCTTGCCGACGACCCGCGGCCTCACCTTCCTCATGGCCACGCGCGATCCCTGTCCCAGCGGACACCGTGCGACGCCTTACGAGGTCCGGGGCGACTCGTTAGGCTCGATGGGGTCGCCGGGGCCATGCGTGAGCCCGATCTCGCCGGCGACCGCCGCGCCGGACGGATTCCTGCTCTACACGGGCTGGAACAAGGACGAGCCGGCGAAGGCGTGGACCTGGAAGGGGAATGCCTGGCTGAATACGCCAACGGCTCCGCCACGCCGCCGTGGCACTGCCATGGCGTACGACCAGGCGCGCAATCGCGTCGTCCTCTTTGGCGGCGACGGCGAATCCGGGCTCCTGGGCGATACGTGGGAGTGGGACGGCCGCCGATGGACGCGCGCGATCGGCCCGTGAACGGGCAGCACTCCTATTGGCGGGTAATAGGAGACGATGCTACGACGAGGCTTGAACAACGAAGGATGGGTCGTTAGCATGGCCTCAATGCCGATAATTGTTATCGGAATTAGGCCGTCTGCTAACTCCATGGAGAAATGCGTTCGCTGCCAGCCCTC
>Ga0075421_100009872_pt1 | contig 11776 bp, 11 predicted proteins | sample SoiMetdeltSBSDD5_FD_75292 | JGI IMG/M metagenome (GOLD analysis project Ga0075421, IMG submission 75292) | Bulk soil microbial communities from a Populus tree surrounding site in Tennessee, USA - Soil MetaG P. deltoides SBSDD5 | ecosystem: Environmental > Terrestrial > Soil > Tree plantation...
GGCGCGATCTCGCCGTCCCGCTCGCGTCGGGCACTCTCGCGTCGATGCTGCTCGTCCAGATCGGGCTGGCTGCGCGCCAGCCAGTTCCCTCGATCGACGGCTTCCGGGACGTCGTGGCGTACGTGGAGGAGCTCGTGCCCGAAGGGGCGGTCTTCTACGACGGATACCATCACGGCATCTTCATCTCCTATCTCCAGGCGAGCGATCCCGGGTTTCGACGCCGCGTCGTGTTGGGGAGCAAGCTCCTGTACGCCTATGCCGTTCACACGGGATGGCGGCTCGAGGAATACGCGAAGTCTCCGGAGGAGACCGTCGAGCTGCTGCGCCACCGAGGCGGCGCGCAGGTGCTGCTGATCGAACACGGTGCCTACATGGACGAGGTCGCCACCCAGCGATACCTGCGCGAGGCCGTACAGGGCGAAGGGTTCGAGCTGCTGCGCTCCTTCCCGATCGAGGCAGCGGCGCTGGATCGCATCGACGTCTACCGCATGCAGGGATCGGTCGACGAGGCCGAGACGGTCGATCTGCCGTTCCCGATTCTCGGATCGGGCGTGCGCTACAGCGTCAAGCCGATCGAGCGCTGAGTCAGATTCCCGCGCGCAGATCGGCGATCCGGTTGTAGAGCCACGCGATCGCCCAGCCGAGTACGCCTCCGGTCAGGAAGCCGTAGAAGAAGCCGATCGCCACACCGGGCCACGTCACCGTGTAGCCGGGGAAGTAGTTGTTCAGAAGGCCGAGGTGCGGCCCGATCGGGTCGCCGCCCTGGATCAGCAGCCAGGCGGTTGCGAGCGCCAGCAAGGTGCCGCCCGAGAACCCGAAGACCACCGCCATGACGGAGGTCCGCAGCCGGGCGATGGCGCTCCGCAAGAGCGTGAGCTGCGCTTCCTCCTCGTGCGACGGACGCATCAGAGCTCGCCCTCGTCGACGCTCTCGAGCGCAGCGCCGATCTCCGCCTGGTAGAGGAAGCGCCTCGCGTGGAACTCGATGACCCCGTTCAAGAGTGCCGCGAGCGCGCCTCCGAGAAGGCCCCCGAGCGCGGTTCCCTGGAAGAAACCGAGCACCGCACCGCCCCAATCGACCGCGTATCCAGGCAGATAGTTCGCGAGCAGCGAGAGATTCGGGCCGAGGGGACGCCCTCCCTTGAGGAGCAGGATCGCGGTCGCGAGAAACAATCCCGATCCCATCGTGAGGCCGAGCGACCCGGCCAGCGCGACGGGGTCGTAGCGCGCGAACGCCGCGCGCACGAGCTCCTCGACGCTCTTCGGCCGCACGGGGGACGGCGTGGCGCGGTCGCGGATCTCCGGCCTGTGCTCGTGGTACTCCTCCTCGATGTTGACGTTCCAGATCTCGTGCTTCGCGCCCGCGAGGTTCTGCGCCGCGTAGATCGCCGTCACCATCGAGTGATCCTGATTGTTGTAGCGATGCTGGCCGTTGCGACCGATGAGCTGCAGATTCTCGAACCGATCGAGATAGGCTCGGATCCGCTCGAGGGCGCGCGGGTACTTGTCATCGTAGGTCGGATAGGCCTTCGGCATGCGGATGACGGCGCCGTCGACGAACTTCGCCGGATCGACGATGCCGATGCGAGCGCACTCCTCGAGCGCGAACTGGACCAGCTCGCGGTCGGGCATCGACCAGATCGAGTCGCCTTCCGAGACGAAGTACTCGAGCCCGAGTGCCGTCGTCGACGCCTCGGGGACCATCTCGGGACTCCAGTTCTTGAAGTTCTGGATGCGCCCGAGGCGCACTTCGGGGCTGTGGATGTAGATCCAGTTGTCGGGGAAGAGGACCGCCTCGTCGACGATGAGGAGGACGGTGACGAAGTCGCGGTAGCTGAGATCGTTTCCCGCCTCCAGAACGTCGGCAGGGGGAGCAGGGTCGAGCGCATTCACGAGGTCCCGAATCGGCATCGTCGAGATGAGGTCGGTTGCGGCGACGAAGCGCTCCCGCCCCGAGGCGTCGCGCACCGTCACGCCGGTGATGCGCGAGTCGACGTGGTGGACGTGGCGCACCTCCGTCTTCAGGTGGGTCGCATAGCCGCGCTGCGCGACGATCTCGCAGCAGCGTGTCCACATCATGCCCGGGCCGAGACGCGGGTAGTGGAATCGCTCGATCAGCGAGTCGATCACGGGGCCTTTGCGCGCACCGAGCACGGCGTTCCTCACCGCGCTCACGAGGTCGAGCTGCTTGATCCGCTGCGCGGCCCAGTCCGCGCGGATCTGCGAGCACGGGATGCCCCAGACTTTCTCGGTGTAGGACTGGAAGAAGATCTGGAACAGCCGACGCCCGAAGCGGTTGGTGATCCACTGCTCGAAGTTCCGCTCTTCGGGCTCCGGGAAGGCGCGTGCACGCAGGTAGCTCGCCCCGATGCGCACGGCCTCGACGACCCCCAGCCCGGCCAGGGCGTTCCACGGCTTGAGCGGGTAGTCGAAGAACTTCTCGTCGTAGTAGATGCGAGACAGCCGCGGCCGTTCGAGCAGATCCTCTCCCAGGATCTCGACCCAGAGGTCGTGCACGAAGTCGACCTTCGTGAAGAAGCGATGTCCGCCGATGTCGAAGCGATAGCCGCGGAAGTCGCCGGTCTGGGCGAGTCCGCCGACCCGCTCGTCCCGCTCGAACAGCACGGCGGGAATGCCGAGCTTCGAGAGCTCGTAGGCCGCCGTGAGACCCGCCGGTCCGGCTCCGACGATCACGCAGAACCGCTCGTCGTCACCGCTCTGCTTCACGAGCCCGCTCGGCACGAACGCCAAACTAGCCGACTTGCGGATATGGTGTGTGCCGATGGCGATGGAGCCGGTCGACCCGAGCCTGGACGTGATCGTTCCGGTCTACAACGCCGCCGGAACGCTCGACCGGGTTCTGGCGGCCGCCATCTCGGGAGCAGGCCGCGAGCACGTGATCGCGGTGGATGCGGGCTCGCTGGACGAAAGCGCGGCGGTAGCCGAGCGGCATGGCGTACGCGTCGTCCGCCTCGCCGAGCGGGCCGGGCCTGCTCGGGCGCGCAACGAGGGCGCACGCCACAGCAACGCGGATGTGCTGCTCTTCATCGATTCGGACTGCGTCGCGCACGCCGATTGCGTCGAGCGGGTGCGCACGGCCTTTCGCAGCGATCCGGGTCTCGCGAGCCTGACGGGCTCCTACGACGTCGCCCCGCCGGATCCAGGCTTCTTCTCCCAGTACGTGAATCTGCGACACCACTTCGTCCACCAACGTGCGCAGAAGCACGACGCGACGTTCTGGGCGGGCTGTGGCGCCGTCCGCCGCACGCTCTTCCTGCGCGCGGGCGGGTTCGACGCGGATCGCTATCCACGCCCGGCGATCGAGGACACGGAGCTGGCGGCGCGGCTCCGAAAGTTCGGCGCGACACGGCTGGACCCGGATCTCCAGGTCACGCACCTGAAGCGCTGGACGCTCCGGTCGATGGTCGAGACGGACATCTTCCACCGGGCGGTTCCGTGGGCGCGTCTCCTGCTGGAGCGCGGCGAGTTGCCGAACGACCTGAACCTGAGGACCTCCCAGCGGTTCGCGTCTCCCGTTGCGCTCCTGACCTTGCTCGCTCTGATCGGGGTGGCCCTCGCACCGCGCCCGCCGCTCCCCCAGATCGCGCTCGTGCTCGTCCTGCTGTCCATCGCGCTCAACGCCCCGATCCTGCGTTTCTTCGCGCAGCAACGGGGGCTCTGGTTCGGCGTGAAGGCCTGGCTGACCCATCAGCTCCACCTGGCCTATGGCGGTGCGACGTTCGCCATCTGCGCGGTGTTGCACTGGACGCGTCCCTCGCCCCCGCGCGGTAGCTAACCCAGCGAGGAAGGCCAGCGGAAGCGCTCGACGAAGAAGCCGGCAACGGTGGCCACCTGGCTGGCGAACAGCAGCGCCGCGATGCGCAGCCTGCCGCGCGCGGGGCGAGCTCCCCGGAAGGGCTGGCCCACGAGATCGACGTAGAAGCGCAGACGCTCGAAGCGGGAGTCGGGCGGATGGCGCACGGCCGAGAGCCGGTGGTAGACGAACGCGCCCCGGCCGTAGTTGAAGTGCTGGCGCAAAAACGACGCGAGATCGAGCGCATGCCGGTGCTCCACGACCGCGTCGGGCGCCGGGATCACGGGGACACCGATCTTCCGGCACTTCGCGCAGAGGTCGCGGTCTTCGCCGGCCGCGAGGGCGAAGCGGACGTCGAAGCCGCCGATCGCCTCGAACGTCGCACGGGACAGCGCGAGATTGTTCGACGGGAAGAACGGTGCGCCCTCCTCGAGCCAGTGGTCGATCACGTACGCGACGAGCAGATGGGTCGCCTCGGAGCAGGCGTTCGAGGCGAGACCATTCAGCACGCGACCCCCGAGAACGGCGTCCGGTTCGCGCTCGAAAGCCGACGCCAGCTCGGAGAGCCAGCGGGGGGAGGGGAGGCAGTCGTCGTCCGTGAACGCGAGATTCTGGAACTGCGCGCGAGCTGCCCCGAAGTTGCGCGCCGTGGCCGGCCCGGAGTGCGCCTGTGCGACGAGCCGGACGTCGAGGCGGCCCTGGAACGGCGCGATCACGGCCGCGACGCGTTCGGGAGCCGGGGTGCCATCGTCGACGACGATCACCTCCCACGCGCCGCGCGGGTAGTCCTGTCGGGACAGCGCCTCCAGGCACTCGCGGAGCCGCGCGGGACGGTCGCGGGTCGGGATGATCACGGAGATCGTCGGGCGGGTCATGGGGCGTCTTGCACCATGTTATGCTGGAACCGTGACAGGCGCTGAATTGCACGTGACGGATCTGGCGAGGCCCGATCCCGAACGTCCTGCGGTCTCGATCGTTCTCGTTTCCGACTACAAGAGCGGCTCGGAGGCGAGCTGGGACGAGGCCCGCGCGACGTTGCAGGCCCTGCGCGCCCAGGATTTCCGGGAGCAGGTCGAGTACCTGCTCGTCGAACGCGAAGGAACGACGGTTCCCCGCAGCGTTCTCGAAGCGCTGCCGGGTCTTCGCGTCGTGCGAACGAGCCAGCACGCATCCTTCGCGATGAAGAACGAGGGCGTCGGCGCCGCCAGCTCCGATCTCGTCATCTTGCTGGATCTCGACTGCATTCCGCAGATGGGCTGGCTCAGCGCCTTCGTCTCCGCCATGCGCCGGCGGCCGACCGCCGCGGTGGTGAGCGGTCGCACCGTGCATCCCGGTCAGGGCCTGACGGAGAGGATCCTCGGCCTGCTCTCACGTGGTCATCTCGATCCGGGAAGAGCGGGCTGGACGCACCAGCTGGCGAACCAGAACGCCGGCTACCGGCGCGCCGCCTATCTCGCGCATCCGCTGCCTTCGGACACCTTGCCGTTCACGAGCACCTTGCAGTCGGAGGCCATCCGGCGCGATGGAGGTGGGCTCTGGTTCGAGCCGGGCATGCTCACCTTCCACGAATACGCCGGGTGGTCGGCGCAGCGCGATATCTGGATCAACTCGGGCTACGGCACCGTGCTGTGTCGCCTGCGCGATCCCTCCATGCCGTACGCCTGGCTGACGCGTCTCGGCGTCGCCTCGCTCCCGCTCTTCGTGGCCGGGAAGATTCTCGACGCATGGATCATCTGCTTCCGGTGTGCGCGCGCGTACGACGTGCCGTGGTACGCGCTGCCCTACGCCATGGCGCTCGCCGTCTGGACGCGCCTGTGGGAAGCGCCTGGCATGCTGCAGGCGCTGCGCGGGAAGGCGCTCGCCTCGACCGACTACCGCTGATTCGCCCGCCTCAGCCGTTCGAGATCGACTTCCAATGGCTGAGTCGCTCGGCGAGCAACGCAGCGCGCTGCTGATCATCGCGGCCGTCGAGGATGCGCAGGTCCTCGGCCTCGGCGCGCAGGTAGACGCCGGACGTCCTCGCCTTCACCTCCGGGCGCCCGTCCGCGCGCGTGATCCAGTAGCCGGCTGCGCGGTCAGCCGATTCCAGCCGGATCTCGCCCGTACCTTCGAGCTGCGGCGCATTCGCGTCCCGGGGCCGTTCTCCCTTCCAGTAGTAGAAGATGCCCGCGGGTTCCTTCTTCTCCTTGACGGCCTCGCTCCAGTATCTCGCGGACAGGCCGCCGTCCTCCTGCCACGCGCGGCCGACGAGCTCCAGCGCACCCGTTCCGTCGCGCGAGATCCGCAGCAGGCTGACGGCCGAGGGCTCGTGCGCATCGCGCGCCGACAGCGAGAGCTGCCACCAGAGGCCCTCGATGCGGGCGCCGCTTCTCTCGTTCTCGATCGCCTTCCGCAGCTTCTCGACGATGGTCTTCAGCTCGGACGGCGTCGTCGAGTCGTAGCGGACGCACGTGAGGCCGAGCAGATCGGTCGGCAGCTTCGCGCCCTTCGCGTGCAGGATGAAGGTCCTGCGCATGCCGAGCCGCGCACCGAAAAGGCCGGCTTCGAAGATGACGTTGTCGCGCGGCGAAGCCTGACCGGGCTCCGCCGCAGCGGCCGCCGGCCCGCCGGCGCTCGTCCAGTCGTCCTTCGCGAAGACGAACGCGGCGAAGTCGACCTCGTGTGCGAGCTCGACGAGGCGCCCCAGCGTGGTGGTCCCCGGGTCGAAGACCGTCGTCCACGGCTCGACGTGCGCGATGTCCTCGAGGCCGCGCGTCACCGCTTGCAGCAGCTTCACCTGCTTTCCCGACGATCCGAGAAAGATGCGCGGCTTGTCCATTCGTTCACTCCCTGACGCTCACACGAAATGCGGAATCGGGCCGAGCTGCGGCGTCGTGTCGGCGCCGAGATCGAGCATGACCTCGTCCACGAAGCACCACGCCCAGCCCTCGGGCGGGTCGTAGCCCTCGATGATCGGGTGGCCGGTTGCGTGGAAGTGCTTCGTGGCATGTCGGTGCGGCGAGCTGTCGCAGCAGCCGACGTGGCCGCAGGTCCGGCACAGGCGCAGGTGCACCCACGGCGAGCGGAGCTTCAGACATTCCTCGCAGCCGCGTGCGCTGGGCGTCACCTGGCGGAGGCCCGCCGCGTGCGCGCAAGTCTCTGCCATCAGGCGCTCCGCACCCGTGCGAGGAAGGCGTGCAGCGCTGCCACGACCTGCGCGCCTTCACCCACCGATGCGGCGACGCGCTTGACCGAGCCACAGCGCACGTCGCCGATCGCGAAGACGCCCGCGCGGCTGGTCTCGAGCGGGTGGCGCTCGCCGGAGCCGGCGTCGGCGCCGGTGCGCACGAAGCCCTTCGCGTCGAGCGCGATGCCGCTCTGCCGGAGCCAGTCCGTGTTCGGATCGGCGCCGATGAAGAGGAAGAGCTGGGAGGCGGCGATGCGGGACTCGCGACCGTCGCGCGCGCGCCAGCGGATGGCCTCCAGATGGCCACCGCTGCCCTCCAGCGCGGTCACCTCACAGGTCAGGTGCACGCGGACGTTCGGGAGCGACGCGATGCGGTCGACCAGGTAGCGCGACATCGTGGCGTCGAGGCTGGCGCCGCGCACGAGCATCGTGACCTGCTTCGCCTGCTCCGCGAGGAACACGACGGCCTGACCCGCGGAGTTCCCGGCGCCGACCAGCGCGACCTCGGCGTCGGTGCACAGGCGCGACTCGAGCGGCGACGCCCAGTAGTGGACCGTGGTGCCCTCGAACTCGGCGAGGTTGGGCACGTCGAGACGGCGGTAGCGCGCACCGCTCGCGACGACGATCGCGCGCGCGCTGACCCGTTCCTGGTTCACGAGCGTCAGCTGGAAGCGCGCCTGCTCCGAGTCCGGATGGCACTCGAGGTGGACGGCCTCGTCGGGGATCGCCATCTCCGCCCCGAACTTCTCCGCCTGGTTGAAGGCGCGCGCCATCAGCGCCATGCCGGAGATGCCGGTGGGGAATCCCATGTAGTTCTCGATGCGCGCCGACGCTCCCGCCTGGCCCCCGAACGCGCGGCAATCGAGCACGAGCACCGAGAGCCCCTCGGACGCCGCGTACACCGCCGCGGCGAGGCCGGCGGGCCCCGCGCCGATGATCGCCACGTCGTACACGCGGCTCGCGTCGATCGGGCGCACGAGACCGAGACAGCGCGCCAGCTCGGCCTCTGTCGGGCTCTTCAACAACGTTCCGTTCGTGCAGAGCACGATCGGGAGCTGTGACGGCTCGACGTGGAAGCGCTCGATCAAGGTTTGCGCGCACGTATCCACGTCGGGGTCTAGCGATTGGTGGGGCTGGCCGTTGCGCGAGAGGAAGCCCGCCAGGCGCAAGGTGCCGGCGTCTCCCGCGCGACCGACGATCAGCGGGCCCGCGACACCGCCCTGGAGCAAACCGACACGGCGCAGGATCAGGGCGCGCATGATGCGCTCGCCGAGCTCGGCCTCCGCGACCAGCACGTCGCGCAGGCGCGGCGACGGGATCACGAACGCCTCGACCCGCCGCACGGCCTTCGCGTCCACCAGCGACGGCCGCCCGGACAGCTGGTTCAGCTCGCCCATGAACGAGCCGGGACCATGCGTGACGATCGCCTCCTCGTAGCCGAGCGCGCTGCGCTGCGTGACCGCGACCTCGCCCGCGAGGATGACGAAGAGGCCCGGGCTGACGTCGCCCGTGGCGAGCACGCGCTCGCCGTCGGCGTAGGCGCGCGGCTCGCCGAAGGTCAGCAGGCGCTCGATCTCCGGCGCTGCGAGCGTCGGGAACATCTGGGCGGAGCGGGTCTCGATCACGGAGCGGCCGGCTTCACGCATGCTGCGTCCACCTTACCGATCCGTCCCGCGGAGCGCCGCGCGCGTGGGTCGACGTCAGCGCGTCGAGAGCGCCTCCGCGACCTCGTACGCGGCCCCGTAGCCGGGGAGAAACGTCACGCCCGGGCCCGGGTGGCAGGACGCGCCGCAGAGATACAGGCCGGGGATCGGCGTCGCGTGCGCGGAGCCCGGGACCAGCAGGCGGCCGCCGATCATCTGCTCCGGGTGGATCAGGCCGTGCGTGAAGTCGCCGTTCGTCGCGCCCTGCATCGCCGCGAAGTGATCGGACGAGAACACGGCGCGCTCGACGATGCACTCGCGCAGATCCGGCATGTACTCGGAGAGCCGGTCGAGGATGCGCTCCGCCATCTCGTCGCGCAGCTTGCCGCGCTCCTCGCGCGGCGCGTCGCACGGGAAGAAGAAGCCGTACGTCGTGGCGACATGGAAGCCCGCGGGCGCGAGGGAGGGATCCATCACGGTCGGGATCTGCATGCCGACGGCCGGGTGCTCGGGCACCTCGCCGCGCCGGCAGGCCTCGTAGCTCGCCTGCTGGAGCTCGGGATCCGGCACGAGCGTCGTGTTGAAGCGCGTGCGCGGGTCGGCGTTGAGGTACTCGAAGGGCGGGCCGTGCCTCGGCAAGCGTGAGAGCTTGAAGAGCAGGTGCATGTAGGCGCCGCGGTGCTCGATGCCCTGCACGCGCTCGATCGTCTCGGCGTCGAGATGCTCGGGACCGACGAGCCCGAAGAGCGTTGCCGGCTTGTCGAGGTTCGAGACTACGGCGCGCGCCGTGATGCGTGTCCCGTCGCGCAGCTCGACGCCGGAAGCCACGCCGTCCTCGACGACGATGCGACGCACCGCCGTCTTCGTGCGCACCTCGCTGCCCTTGTCGGCGATCGAGCGGCACAAGGCCTCCGAGAGCACGCCCATGCCGCCCTTCACGCGGCGCATGAGCCCCTGGCCCTCGTTCTGCGCGAAGGTGTAGACGAGGCAGAGCGCGCTGCCCGGTGTGAAGGGACCCTTGTAGGTCGACTGCACCGCGGCGAAAGCCACGAGCGCGCGCAGGGTGCGGTGCTTCTTGCGATCCGGCAGGAAGCGCTCGACGAGATCCATCGCGCTGCCCGTGAAGGCGAGCTCGATCTGCTTGCGCCGTTTCTCGTTCGGGGCCCTGGCGAGGAGCTCGTCGAGCGTCGGCGGAACGCTTCGCGGCGTGAAGCGGTCCATCAGGCTCGCGGGGTACTTGCAGAAGGCCATGAGCCGCACGAAGCCCAGCATCGCGCCGACGCCGAAGTTCCGGAGCACCTGGAGCGCCATGCGCAGCGGGCTCGCGTAGAAGACCGCGGGCGGCGACTCCTTCGAGTTCACGTTCACCGCCATGATCGGGAGCTCGATCGTCTCGACGCCGTAGCGCGCGAGCTCGAGCTCCTCCGCGAGCCCCTTCGCGAGGGGAAAGAGCAGGCTCGCCCCGACGTCGTTGCGGCAGCCCGTCAGGATCTCGCGCGTCCCGGCCATGCCGCCGACGTAGCCGTTCTTCTCGAGGCAGAGCACGCGCAGGCCGCGCTTCGCGAGCAGCGCCGTCGCCGCGAGACCGTTGTGGCCCGCGCCGACGACGATCACGTCCCAGTCCGGTCTCGTGTTCATCGGGTCCTCGTATTCCAGCGGAGCTGCCGCTCCTGCGCGGCGAGATAGAGCCCCATCGAGAAGCCGAAGCTCGTGAAGAGGCTCATGACGAAGTAGATCCACGCGTGCCGCAGCCCGCGCCGCGGGCCGTCGACGATCGTCCAGAGCGGGAAGAGGACGACGTTCGCGATGATCAGGTCCTGCGCGATCGATCCGCCGGCCGGCGTGTCGAAGAGCTGCCGCGTGAAGTGGAGCCAGCCCGCCTGCTCGGGGTAGGCAAACTGGTACGTCTGGTTGAAGTACCAGCCGAGGCACACCGACACGAGCGCGACCGCGTAGTAGACGCCTTCGAGGAAGGTCACGCGCGAGCCCGCCCAGTCGCGCCGGTAGAGATGGCGGTTCGCGTAGAAGAAGAAGACGACGGTCGCGACGCCGAGGGCCGCGTGGACGAGCAGCGAGGTCACGGGCCCATGAAATCACGGCTGCGTCGATCGGACCAGCCCGTTCTGTCGCCGTGGATATACGAATTGACAGATCGGGCCATCTGTCCAAGTCTGGCCTGGAACCCACGACGCGTGAGGCGAATCGATGACACCCGCTCGAGCAGCGGACGGGGAGGAGGCGCTGCGCGGGCGCATCCTCGCTGCGACACGGCGCTGCCTCGCTCGCTACGGCGCCGCCAAGACGGGGATCGCCGACGTCGCATCCGAAGCCGGCGTCAGTCGCCAGTCCGTCTACAACCACTTCGAGACTCGCTCGCACCTGTTCGCGTCGGCGCTGGCCGCGGCGGGCGACGAGTTCGCGGACCGGGTCGCCGCCTTTCTGGCCGATCGGGACGGTGAGCCCCTCGATCTCGTCGTGGACGCAGTCGTCTACGTCGCGCGGGAGCTGCCGCAGGACCCGGTGCTGGGGGCGGTGGCGACGCTCGGGCGCGAGCGCGGAGCATTCCTGCTCGACCTCGGCCGGTCCATGACCCGGGAGTTCTCACGCCGCGCCCTGGCCCCGGTTCGGGCTCGCTGCGACACCGCAAGGAACCAGGACTTCGACGTGCTCGCCGACCTGATGCTCCGGATCACGCTCTCGTTGTTCGTGGTGCCGTTACCGGGCACGCCGTCGGAGAGAAAGCTGCGATCGCTCGTCACGCGCTGGCTGACGGCGTCCGAGTGGGTGAAGTAGCGCCACACCCGAAGGCTGGACTGCTCGCGCGTCTCCAGGTCCGCGCGGCGCGTTCTACATTCGTGGCCTCGAGATCGCCCGTGGCGCACGAGGCTGCAGCGTATGCAGGCATGGCGATTGCACTCGTCCCGCCGGAGGAGGAATGACTCATGCGCAGGTCATCCAATCACATCGACACTCGCCGCCTCGCGGCCTTCGTCCCGCGGAACTTCGACTCTCGCCGCCTCGCGGCCTTCATCCCGCGAAACTTCGGGTTCGGTCGCACGCCCTCGCGGCGTTACGGCCCGCTCGGCTGGCTCGCGCTCGGCGCGGGTCTCGCGACCCTGGGCCTCACGCTCTTCGACCCGAGCCGCGGCGCGGC
>Ga0075421_100009874_pt1 | contig 11771 bp, 8 predicted proteins | sample SoiMetdeltSBSDD5_FD_75292 | JGI IMG/M metagenome (GOLD analysis project Ga0075421, IMG submission 75292) | Bulk soil microbial communities from a Populus tree surrounding site in Tennessee, USA - Soil MetaG P. deltoides SBSDD5 | ecosystem: Environmental > Terrestrial > Soil > Tree plantation...
CGCCTCTCCCCTGACAGTAAAGGGTAAATAGATCTCCGGCATGAGCGGGTTGGTGAGTCCACGATTGAGCGTATCCCTCACCACGCCGACAATCTGCAAAGAATCGTCGGTTACCGCGAATGGAGGTTGAGTCAGCCGCGGAATCCGAATAACCCGACCCAGCGGGTCGCCTCCGTCGATCCTTTCCTTCACGAAGCGTTCATTAACGAGGGCCAATTGCCGCCTGCCGCTGACATCGCTCTCTGTGAAAAGACGGCCGCGTACCAGCGCAATCCCGAGGACTTTTGTGTAGTCGGCATTGATCTGATGGATCATGGACGGTTCGGCGTTATCCGCCTGCGCACTGCCCACGACCTGCACCGGCGCCGTAACATTCCCCATCGGATGCGTACCGGTATTCAGCCCGACGGCCTCCACTCCAGTCACGCCAGCCAGGCGGGGCAGCAACTCCTGAAAGAAAGCGACGCGGCGTTCACGGTCGGGATAACGTTGCTCGGGCAAAGGGACTCGAATCGCCAACAATCTATCGGTTCGGAAGCCAAGCTCGACGTCCTTCACCGCGATGAATGTACGGATCATGAGGCCGGCGCCCACAAGCAGCATCAGAGATAGTGCCACCTCCGCGACTACGAAAGTTTTCCGCAACAAAGCCTGCCTCGATCCGCCGTGCAGACCGCGTCCTGCTTCGCGCAGCGGATTGGCCAGATCACCTCGACTCGTGTGCAGCGCGGGGGCGAGACCGAACAGGAAACTCGTCAGGCCCGAGACGATGACGCTGAAGAGCATGACCGGCATGTTGAGAGCGATCTCGGATTCGGCAGGAATCGTGTTCAGCGGGACAATAGCCAGGATAGCGCGAAGAGAAACAAACGCCAGCGCCACCCCGAGAACGCCGCCGGCCGCCGCGATCAGCAAACTCTCGGTCAACAGTTGACGAATGAGCCGAGACCGGCTCCCTCCCAAAGCGGCACGCACTGCCATTTCTTTCTGCCGCGCTGTTGCTTTCGAGAGCAGCAAATTCGAAACATTGGCGCAAGCGATCAATAACAACAACCCGACAGCGCCGAAGAGTATCCACAGATCATTTCGAATACTGCTGGGAAAGGTCTCCTTGAAGGACAGTAGACTGACCCGCCAGTCACCTTGAGGAAATTGCGCGGGCTCCCTTTCTATCAGTGTCGCGATAATAGGACGGAGGTCCGCTTCCGCTTGCGATGCGGTAATGCCCGGCTTCAATCGTCCGAGCAGATGTACGTTGCGTACACCCTCGATCACGCGTCCACGATCGAACGTGATCGGAAGGTACACGTCCGCACCGCGCCACATGAAGCGCTTCGGCATGACACCAATTACGGTGCGGACGTTATCGTTCAGTCGAAGCTGGCGCCCTATGACGCCCGGATCGCCGCCGAACTGGCGCTGCCAGAAGCTGTAGCCGAGGACCACGACCGGCATTGCGCCCGCTTGGGCATCCTCAGGCGTGTACGTCCGGCCCAGGAGTGGCGGAACGCCCATCACCTGGAACGTGCTGAACGTCCCGTAGTTTCCCCTCAGCCGCTGTCGTTCATCCGCATTTATCCACAAGACATCGCTGATGGTTGATGCCACCACGCCGTCGAAGATTGTGTTTCGCTCAGCAAGCTCCAGGAATTGACCCGTGGAATAGTTCGTCTTGCCGCCACGCTGCCCTGTGACGAGGACACTCGTCAAATTGTCCACGTCTTTGTAAGGGAATGGCTCGAGCACCACAGCGTAGACGACGCTGTAGATGGCCGTTGTGGCCATAATACCGAGAGCGAGCGAAAGCACGGCAATTACGGTGAGTCCCGGACTGCCCGCGAGATAACGAATGCCGAACCGTATGTCACTCAGAAATTCTCTAAGCCAGGCGGTCATTCACACCCCCTTACACAAGGTCACAAACGGTTGTCACAAACGGTTGCCACAAATTGTAGCCGCGCCGCCGAAATCGATGGCGCTAGAATTCACCCATGACTGAAATTTCACAACAGTGGAACGCTCAGGACTACGCGCGGGATGCGGGATTTGTTGCGGCGCTGGGAGAGCCGGTGTTGCAGCTGCTCGCGCCAAAGCCCGGTGAACGGATTCTGGACTTGGGCTGCGGTGATGGCGTGCTCACAAAGAAGCTCGTCGAGGCCGGCGCGACCGTCATTGGCGTGGATCACTCGCCGGAAATGATCGCCGCCTCCCGGACCTTGGGACTGGACGCCCACCTCGGCGATGCTGCTGCGCTGAATTTTGAAGCCGAGTTTGATGCCGTGTTCACGAATGCCACCTTGCACTGGGTCAAAGCAGACCCCGCTGCTCCTGCTTCTGGTGCGTTCCGCGCATTGAGACCAGGTGGACGGTTCGTTGGCGAATTCGGCGGACATGGATGTGTTGCGGCCGTTGTGGTTGCCCTGCTGGCCGAACTGGAGCGGCGTGGCGTGACCGATGCGGCGGAGTGGATTCCCTGGTACTTTCCGACCGCGCAGGAGTATCGCGCCGTACTCGAAGCTGCAGGCTTCCATGTCGATTACGTGGAGGTCATTCCGCGTCCGACTCCTCTTCCTGCAGGTATGCGAGCGTGGCTCGAGGTCTTCGCCAACCGATTCTGCGCTGCGCTGCTTCCGGATCAAAGGGATCAGTACTTATCTGACGTCACAGCCCGGCTTGCGCCGGTGTTGCGCGACAGCCACGGCCGCTGGACAGCGGACTACACGCGACTCCGCTTCACGGCCACGCGCGCCCAGTCGTAGATGATGTGAATGAATCAGAAAAAATGTTTATTTGGAATGATGACGTATGCGAAAGCAGGGGCCCTCTCCCGGAGGGAGAGGGCTCCTGCCTTGTACATGTTCCCGTAATTTACGAACCACAACACTTTTAGAAATTGAGCTGGAGCCTGGCTACCGTTGTCCAATATCGGGTTTTTCCATCGACGGGTGTACGCAGCGGGTCGCGTAATGTCTCACGAATGCCGTTGAGCTGAAATTTCATGTAGCGGCTCGCGTGCCAGTTGAGACCGAATGTCCATGCCCGGTCGTCATTACCGACCACGTTCGCCGCACGCGGGCTGCGCGATGGTGAGGCCGCAGTTCCGTCCGAGGATTCACTTCCGAAACGAATGACTTCATATCGAGCGGTGGCCTCGAGAAGACCACGTTGAGCGCCGGGCAGAATCGAGCGCAGAAACCCTCCACGGTTTGTATTTTTGATACTCCCAAACACCGGTTGGACAGCGCTCAGAAACCAGCCCTGCGTGCGCAATGCCGGCAAATTCTCTCCGTTCAAACCCTGGCCGAGACGCTGTTCGCGTACATCCATGAACTCGCCTTTTATGGCCAGGGATCCCAACGTCCCACTCCACTCAGCACCGCGTCGGGTGCGGGCTCCGCTGGCGTACACTCTCGGGAAAAAGACCTGATTGGAGACAGTCGCACCATGCATGCTGCTCAACCCGGTCACCAGGTCGCCATGTGTGAATGCAGCGCTAAAGGTTAGATCGTGAATTGGAGTGGACACTGACAACAGTTCCAGTGGTTGAATCGAGACGCGGGCGGCGAGTGTTCGATTACCTCCCGGCAGGAACTCCTCTGTCGAGGCAAAGTCCTCAATCTCGGAGTTTCTCCCGTCGTGGCGAAACGCGCCGGCCGAGTATTGAATCTTACCCTGCTCCAGTTGCCCGAAGATCATCGCTCCCGTGTCGCGTCCAGGCGCCACGATACTGCCGAGGCGGGAACGCTGAACAAAGTCGAGTTCACTGGAATCCGTCAGTTGATCGAGCCCGAATGGAATCTTGAAACGGCCGGCCTGTACTTGAAGTGGACGGAATCGCTGGTACACGAAGAAGAAGTCTCGCAACACCGGTCCTGTTGTGGTTTCGGTTCTTACCATATAGCCGATGTCGCGAAACAAGGTTCCGTCGACACCAAAACGAGCGCTACGACCGCGGAAGATTTTGGTTTGGTCGTCGAGTTCCGGCTGGAAACTGCGCAGATCCAACTGGATTCGCGTTCGCGGATTGAGGGTCAGCCAATTGCCGAAGTGAACCGATGGTGGGTCGTTGTTCGATGGTGTTTCCTGCGCCATCGCGGGAACGGGGAATACCAGCCAAATTAGGACTAACGTGAAAATATAATTTCCCACTTGGAGATTCCTTGGATGTAAAGACGCGCCCACCAACCGCTGACCGAATCCGTTTCTCCTTCCTCCAATCCCATCACTTGTGGATAAAATCCCGCGCGGAAACCGATCGCTTTGCCATCGAGCAGTTTTGTCGGTTCTCCCCAGGTGGATGGATCGCTCAAATCGGAGACGTAGCTGATGTAAATACCTTCCTGCAGCCATCCGGCCTCGCAGCACGCACGGTTCATCAACACCACATACTTCTGCAGATACGTATTCCAGTGAACCGCAGGTCCCCAGAAGGAATTGGCATCCTCGAATTCCCACGATTTAGTTGCAGGATAAATCGCCGTCATACGTCCACCGAGTCCCGGTTCGTTCCATTCGCCATTACGAAACTTCCAGACGGCGCCCGCCGGACCAAAACGGTCGGCATATGACATGCGCGCCACCGCCACACCTTGTTCATCCGCAGCGCCTGCATAGTTGGAAAAAAAGAAATAGAAATACTGACCATCACGATCGGGAACGACGGAGAAATCGCCGTGGCCTCCGGCGAAATATCCATTCCGAGCTTCGCAATTCAAGTCCTCGCCGGATGTCAAGATAACGCCGAGGTCTTCCAGTGTTTTGCCGCCATCAAAGGAAACAGCGGCACCGATTTCCGGCGCGGTCAAACGCGAACCGTCCCAGCAAAGCCCGATCGGTTCGTGGTGATACCACGCAAAGAGAATGCCGTCGTTGTCCATCCACGCGGATTCCACCCAGATGGGATAGTGGCCTTCTACACTGCCCTGAACCATCTCGGTCGCCCACGGCCCAAACTGATCGCGGGATTGGCTGATCATCTCGGGCATGCCAATGGACGTGAAGAGTGTGAATTTGCCATCGCGCCAGAATGAGGGACTGTTGCCGTCCACGCGCATCGGTAAATCGCGCTGTGGAACTCTGCGGAGTTCGGCATGCTGTGCGGCAGCGGGCACAAGAAGACAAAGTGAGAGGAGGAATGCCTTAGCGAGGAAGGTATAACAGCTGCGAAGGGATTTGAGTGCGTCCATTCCCCACCTGGCCTCTAAAAACAGCGACAGCGCGCAAGTAGCACGAAGGATCTACCCTCACTACACCCGCCATTCATGTTACGCTCCCGCTCCGGCAAAGGTTACAGACCGATGAAGTTCGAACACGTCGCCGTGGTGCACGGTGATCCCGAACAGGTTTTCGCCCGGACACAGGACTACTCTCGACGGCTGACTTGGGATCCGTTCCTTCGCCGTGCTGAACTTGTCGGCGGCGCTACGGTAGCAGGGGTCGGAGTGCGAGCGTGGTGTGTCGCGCGCCTGGGAATAGGAATGGAGACGGAGTATGTCTCGTTCGCGCCGCCACGAATTGCGGCGGTGAAAATGACGCGCGGGCCATGGGTGCTGGAATCGTTCGGCGGTGCCTGGGAGTTTACCCTAATCGGCAAACACACGACACAAGTGACGTTCCGGTACCAGTTTCGGATGCGCCCCCGCTGGCTGTCGTGGCTGCTCGAGCCCTTGGCACGACGCTGGTTCTCATGGGAAACGCGGAAACGAGTTATCGCATTGCAGAAGGCACTGCGGCAAACCACATGCTGAAAAACTAAGGAAGTTTCGATTGACGCCATCCCGCCAGAGTACGGGATACTCGGAGCCAGTTTTCCGACCGAAAATCTAGAGCATTAACCCTGAGCAGTACGCTCGCTTCGAGTAGGACAGGAAATATGGCTACGGCAAGAAAAGCACGCAAAACTGAAACCCGAACAAAGAGGCTGGCTGCCACGACAGCGCCCGCTGATTTAACTTCTTTCGAGACCATTGCTGAAGAGATCTCGGCTCGAATTCGGAACGTGCACATGCCCTATGGGACGCTCATGGACCCGATCTTTGCATCTCCGGAGAGCGACGAGATCATCAGCTATACCCACACCGGTGACTCCGCAATCTGGACTGGACACTACCTGGCTGCGGAGGCTTTTCGATATCGCGTCACCCGGCACCCCGTCGCACTCGACAATGTAACCGCGGCGATCGAAGGAATTCGCGGTCTTGTCGATATTACGAATAACGACGTTCTTGCGAGAGTTGCTGTCCCAACGGATTCTCCCTATGCCGCGGACATACAGAAGGAAGAGGGCGGGCACGGAGTTTTCACCGGCCGTCTGCAGAACAGCGACTTTTTCTGGATTGGCAACACAACGCGAGACCAGTACTCCGGAGCGCTGTTCGGTCTGGGAGTTGCCTTGGAGATGGTCGATGACGCGGCGGTGCAGCTGGAAGTGACCGAGTTAATCCGAAGGCTGGTGAACTATCTCGTATCGCATGTTTGGACTGTCCGAATGCCAGATGGAAAAATCAGCACCGTGTTTGTACAGCGTCCGGATCAGCAACTGGCCTTTCTCCAAATCGCCAGGAAGGCAGCCCCGGGCGAATTCAATACCAGGTACAAGGCGGCCGCCCTGACTTTGTCGCCGGCCATCACGGTGCCGATCCTGTATGACGGGTTTGACGACCATCACTCCTACTTCAAGTTCAATCTCAACACTATCAATATGTACAGCCTCCTGCGATTCGAGAACTCGCGCACGGTCTTCTACAAGCCCTACACGTCGGCCTATGACCGTCTCAGACGAACCACAGCCGGCCATCAGAACGCGCACTTCAATATGATCGACCGCGCCATCAAGGGCGAAAACCAACGGCGAGATGATGAAACCGTCCGGCTCCTCAATGCCTGGCTGGAACGCCCGCGACGTGATCCGTTCGTCGATCTGCGTGGCACATTGGCCGCGTGTGGCGAAGATCGCGCTTGCGACGTAATCCCCGTTCCGCAACGGCCAACCACGGACTTCTTATGGCAGCGCAGCCCGTTCCTGCTTTTCGGCGGTGGAGTCGGCATAGTGGAGGGTGCAGGAATCGACTTCATCCTGCCGTACTGGATGGCCCGGTTTTTTGGGGTTATTTGAATCGAAGTAAATCTCGTTACTCCCTGGCGTTGGCGGCGGGTCGCTCTTCAACTCGCCGCAGCTTTCTTCGTCGCGGTCCGGCCTAATTCGGCTGCGGCCTCTCCGCTCCTTCAATCACCAGACTTTCAACCGGACCTTTTGATGATTCCAGTCTCAGTCCGAGTTGTTCCTGAAGTGCCGTAAAGATGGAGGGGCCATTCGGGTCCACAATCGGGCCGTTGGGTCCGATCGGGATGAACTCCGGCGCGAATTCGAGGCGGATGTCGAACACTCCCGACAGACCGGTTCGATCAACAACAGGCCGGCCGACAATGCCACTGAGGTATTGCGCCAGTTGTGCCATGGATCGTCTTCCACTGTAGCGTCCAACTCGTACATTCGCGGATGACGAGTCGGGGACCGATGCAAGCTTCGATCCGTTTCTACCCAAAATCAGCTCATAAATCGGGCCTTCCTTTGTTTCGCGGCGGACCTTGAGTTGAAACCGGTCGGCAAGGGATGTCTGAATCATCCGAAGCACTTCATCTCGATTCGCATTGCGTTCGGATCGCGCTTCCACATCGTAGCGATCGACGTTCACCCAGTTCGGACCGCCCGACACTTGATATTCCTGCAGACCGTAAGCCAGTTGCACGAGCGCCTTCAAAGTCGAGTTGGTCCTGCGAAAACTTCCGCCCGGAGGAAACAGGGTGATGGATGGCTGGCCATTCCCGGCATTCTCCGGCGGTGTAACCTTGACGGAAACCACCTCAAACGCCTCCGACACCGCCGGCGATATGATTTGCCCACTTTCGATTCTTTCGCCGCTCGTTATGGCGCGCGATTCGGCGCTGGAAATGCGATATAAAGGTCCGTCTACCGCAGTAGCAACTCCACGGACCCGGGTGTAAGAGAAGAAAACGATAAGGACAAGCGCCGCGGAGGCAACCGCCGCGAGCCAAACGGTTGTACGGCGGTTGCGCGCGACTGCCATCAGCCCGCGGGGAGGACGAGGCTGGCGTGGCTGAAATTCGCGAAGAAAGCCTTCGAGCTCATCATTGTGCTGCCAATCCATATCTCTATCCTTTCGCGACCGGCCGGAGTTGATCCCTGAGCTTCATTAGCCCATATCGATAACGCGATTCCGCCGTCTTCGGCGGAATCGCGAGTGTGGCGGCGATCTCGTCGAAGGTCATCTGCCCCCAGACACGCAGGGTAATGGCCTCGCGCTGTTCCAGCGGCAGCGCGCGTAACACCGACTGCAGAACGATACCGGCCTCTTCCATGCCTGGTGGGCTCTCGAGCCATGCGCCATCCAGCTCGACATCGCGTGACCGATTACGAATGTCGTTAAGGGCCGCATTGCGCACCGCACGATACAAGTAAGGAACCGGTGAGCCTTGAATTTCGAGGTTGCCGCGCAACAATCGCTCAAATACCTGATGCATCACGTCCTCCGCAGACGCGAAACCCGGCAGGAACGCACACGCGTACGCAATCAGGCCTCGACCATGCTGTTCGTACAATTGTCGGATTTGTTCTCGATCCAGCTTCACGCTGCAGTCCGCTGCCTTTCCCTAACAAGACACATCAAAGCGCCGATTTCCTTTAAACATTCGGCCAAACCGTAATCGTTCATACACTCTTCTCATTCACGCAGATTTGTTCGCGGCGACAGCCGTCGGGTATACTGCGCGACGCAAGGCAATAGGCAAGGGAGCGTATCCATCATGAAGAGTATCGTCACCAGAGCTTGCGTCCTCCTGATCGCGTTTGCATTTCTCGCGGCGTCTGCAGTGGCAGCGCCTCCGGATCCCAACAATCCCACAGGAACGACCGGCCTGATCATGATCGACAAGCGCGGAGGCCTTGTGCGTTTCTTCGATCCGGCAACGCTGAAAGAAGTTGCGACTCTGAAGCCTGAGGCGCTACCGCACGAACTGGCGATTTCCCCAGACCATAAGACAGCCTACGTTCCACTCTATGGCGACGGAGTGTACGGGAACAATCCGAATCCCGGTCACAAGATCGTGGTGATAGACCTCCCTACTCGCAAGATCACCGGAACGATCGATGTCTCTCCGTACCAGGCACCGCACGGGCTGCAGGTGGACAATAACGGAATCCTATATGCTTCCTGCGATAACAGCCGCAAGCTGCTTGTCATCGACCCGAAGACGTACAAGATCCAAGCTGCCATCGATACCGACGGCACCGGACATTGGGCGGCCGTGTTACCGGACGGCAGCAAGGCCTACGTAGCGAATAAAAACGATCGGCTGTTTGTGAGCGTCATCGACCTGAAGGCACGGAAAATGGTTGGACGCGTACCGATGCCGAAGGGGACACAAGGAATTACCTCGTCGCCAGACGGCAAGCGTGTGATCGCGATCGATTTTACCGATCCGCAGTTTTACGTCATCGATACCGCTACGGATAAGATCGTCGATACCGTTGTAGTGGACAAGAACACGATCGGCCCGTTCCGCGCGCGCTATTCGCCAGACGGTTCGATGCTCATCACGGTCAATCACATGAATGCCGTGGCCAATATCTTCGATGCGCGGAATTTGCGCGCACCGCAAAAGACGGTAACGGTTGGACAGCAGGCGTTCGGCATCGCCTATTCTGCCGACGGCAAAACAGCGCTCGTGTCGAACCACGGCGACGGAACTATTTCGGTTATTGATCTTGTCAAAAAAACCGTGATCCAGTCCTTTACTGCCGGCACGGGTATCGAAACCCTCGCTTACTACTAAAAAATTCGGGACGGAGGAAAATTTCTGAAGTACAAGAATTTTCCTGAAATTTTCCTCCGTCCCGAATTCCCTTCGGGCTAAGACCCCATTTTCTGGCTAAAGGTTGACATCAGTGATCCTCCCGTTATATCAGTTGCCACAAGTTTCCGGGTTCAACAGCAAAGATCTGCAGGGACTGTAAGAAAAACAGGACACTGAGGTGACTTTATGAAGGGGATCTACATTACACGTGTGATTGGGATTTGTCTCATTTTCGCCGCGGCCGCTTTCGCGCAAACCGGAATCAACGCGACGTTGAGCGGCACCGTTGCCGACTCGACCGGGGCACTGATCCCGGGAGTTGAAGTGACCGCGAAGAACGTCGATACCGGAGTGACTTCGACGCAGGTGACGAATGAAAGTGGAACGTACCGGTTCGCCAGTCTTCAGCCGGGTAACTACGAGGTGAACGCCGCATTAGCCGGCTTTCAGGCGCAAACGATCCGTCTCTCGCTGGGAACGGCTCAGCAGATCCGGCAGAACTTCACATTGCAGGTGGGTACGGTCGCACAGCAGGTCGAAGTGACAGTGGCCGCAGATGAACTTCTGACCGCGTCTACTGCCTCGGTCGGCACAGTGCTTCCGAGTAATCAGTTAGTCGATCTGCCGCTGGTCTCCCGCAACGTGATGGATCTGGCGATGACCTTGCCTGGCGTTACCGGAGACGGTGGCGCTAACTCCACTTTTGGCGGCGTTTCAGCCAACGGCTCCGCCAACGTCGGCATCTCTCTGGATGGCGTGACGATGAATACCGGCAGGCATACGCAAGGCCTCAAGACGACGTTCTTCGTCAACCCGGACATGATCGACGAGATGCGCGTCGTTGTTGCACCCGTCGATGTTGAAGGCCGCGGAGCCGCCCAAGTCCAGATGCGAGCGCGAAGCGGAACCAATCAGTTTCGCGGCGCGGCAACATGGAACCTCCGGAACTCGGCGCTCAACGCCAACTCCTGGTCAGCCAACCGGCTCGGCACCAGCCCGATCTGGTATAACCGGCATCAGAGCACGGCCAGCGTCGGCGGACCGGTCATCAAGAACAAAACGTTCTTTTTTGCTCTGTACGACAGGACCGACCAGCTACAGAAAGAAAGCGTCAATGGGCTCGTGCTGACGCAACAGGCACGGCAAGGTATTTTCCGGTTCTTCCCGGGTGTCAACAACGGCAACGCAGACACCACGGCCAGCGGCACGGGTGCAACCCGGGTTGCCGCAGTGGTTGACAAGGCCGGTAATCCGCTCGACTGGACACAGATTCCGGGCGCGACCGGACCGATGCGAAGCTTCAGCGTGTTTGGCGACTCGGTCAATCCGGGCGATCCGCTCCGACCGCGGATGGATCCGAGCGGATACATGACCAGTTTCCTTCAAGTCATGCCTCTGCCGAATGCTTTCGACGGTGCGGCGACGATCAGTAACCAATCCGTTGACGGTCTGAATACCGCAGTGCATCGATGGGTGCGCCGCACTGTGGCCGGTTCCGCCGGCGGCACTGGAGAGAATCTGGACGCGTACAACCGGAAGCAGATCAACATCAAGATCGATCACCATTTCAATCAGAATCATCGATTGAGTGGAAACTGGGTGCGCGAAAGCCACTATACGGACAACAACAACTTGTCGAACTGGCCGACCGGATATAACGGCCAACTGCGAGAGAATCCTCGAGTCCGGACGCTGAATTTCACTTCGACGCTCACGCCGAACCTCTTGAATGAATTTCGCTATGCCTACCGGTTGACGACCCTGCACTGGGATTCCGCCATCGTAACGCCCAGCGTGCAGGAGGAGGCAATCAAATACCTGCCGGTGATCAACGGCTATCCGGTCTATGTCCGTCCGCAAATGTTCAACTTTCCGAATCATGTGCTGGGCTCGGCCGG
>Ga0075421_100009876_pt1 | contig 11771 bp, 9 predicted proteins | sample SoiMetdeltSBSDD5_FD_75292 | JGI IMG/M metagenome (GOLD analysis project Ga0075421, IMG submission 75292) | Bulk soil microbial communities from a Populus tree surrounding site in Tennessee, USA - Soil MetaG P. deltoides SBSDD5 | ecosystem: Environmental > Terrestrial > Soil > Tree plantation...
CGTTCGGCCGGTTGTGGCGCTTGCCGTCGAGCTCGTTCGGCAGCGGGGTCTGGCTGCCGTCCGGCTCGAAGCGGACGATCCGGAAGTCGCCTGACTGGCAGCCGTAGAGGCGGCCCTGAGTGTCGAACATCAGGCCGTTGGTGTTCTTGGTGTCGGTGCGATGGACCGAGACCTCGCCGCTGGCCGGATCGTACCGCATGATCCGACTCTCCGGGATGTGGGTGAACAACAGTGCCTGGCCGTCCCAGGCCGGTCCCTCAGCGGTGCCACCAAACGGGCCCGCCAGCAGCTCGAAATCCCAGGCCATACGGTTCCTCCCCACCTTGGCGCTTGCGCAGACCGCCCGGCGCCAGCGCCGGGCCGGCTGGACATCCTCGCGGCGCTGTGCGGCCGGCCGCACAGCGCGGGCGGGCGAACAGCGTGCTCCTGAACGATTCTGGGGTGCGCCAGGCGGCCCGTCAAGCATCCAGGGCCCGGCGGGGGCAGTGGATAATGCGCGGCGCTGACCCGGCGACTCAGTCGGGCGCCATCAGTGGGACCGGCGGCTCGGCTTCGGGCGGCGCGGCCGACGACGGTGCGGCCGGGTCGTCCGGCAGGACCACGATGGCGTCCGGCGGCAGGTAGAGCGCGACCTCCGGACCGACGATCGCCTGCGGCGCCGCGACCCGGATCTCGCCACCCGGCGTGTCCAGGATGTACTCGTACGCCGAGCCGACGTAGACGAACGACTTGATCGTCGCCGAGATCACGTTCTCGGCCCCGGGGTCGCCGTCCGGGCGGACCTCGATCCGCTCGGAGCGGATCGCCAGCAGCACCCGGTCCCCGGCCTTCGTCGGGTTGTCCGTCAGCATGGACGTGATGACAGCCCCGGTCGACGTGAGGCGGGCACGGGCGCGGCCGTCCCCCACCTCCTCGACGACGGCCGCCAGGAACGAGGTCTGCCCGATGAAGTCGGCCACGAAGCGCGAGGTCGGCCGCTCGTAGATCTCGTGCGGCGGCGCGTACTGGAGCAGGCGCCCGTCCGACATGACGGCGACCAGGTCGGAGATCGCCAGCGCCTCGGCCTGGTCGTGCGTCACGTAGACGGTCGTGATCCCGAGCCGCTGCTGGAACTCTCTCAGCCAGAAGCGGGCCTGCTCGCGGACCTTGGCGTCCAGGTTGGAGAGCGGCTCGTCCAGCAGCAGCACGCGGGGCCGGGCCACCACGGCCCTGGCCAGCGCCACGCGCTGCTGCTGGCCGCCGGAGAGCTGGAACGGGTAGCGTCGGGCAAGCTGCCCCAGGCCGACCAGCTCGAGCACCTCGGCGATCCGCGTGCGGATCTCAGGGCCGGGCACCTTGCGCAGCTTCAGCCCGAACGCCAGGTTGTCGTACACGGTCATGTGGGGCCAGAGGGCGTAGCTCTGGAACACCATGCCCAGCCCGCGCCGCTCCGGCGGCAGGATCAGCCGACGCGACACGTCGGTCAGCACGGCCTCGCCGACGGCGATCCGCCCGCCGTCCGGCTCCTCCAGCCCGGCGATGCAGTTGAGGGTCGTCGTCTTGCCGCACCCGGAGGGGCCGAGCAGCGTGACGAACTGCCCCTGGGGGATGGTCAGCGAGACGTGGTTGACGGCGTAGACGTCGCCGGGGAAGACCTTGACCAGGTCGTCCACGACCAGATCCTGGCCGGCTGCAGCGCGCCCGGTCTGGCCGGACGATGGGGGCGCCGTCACAGTGTCAGCCATCTCGTTCTGCTCCCCTGCTCACTCGCCGCTCACCCATGCAGCCGCGCTCCGAACAGGCGCTGGCTCACGACCAGCACGACGAACGTGATCGCGAGCTGGATCGTCGAGAGCGCCGCGACCGGCCCGGAGTTCCCCTGGCGCCACAGCTCGATCATCGTCGTCCCGATCACTTCCGAGCCGCGCGCGAACAGGAAGATCGCGCTCGAATACTCCTTCAGGAAGCTGATGAAGAGCAGCACGAACCCGGACACCAGGGCCGGCTTGAGCAGCGGCAGCAGGATCGTGACGATCGTGTGTAGCCAGGTGGCCCCCGAGACCCGGGCCGCCCGGTCCAGCTCCGGCGAGATCCGCAGGATCGACGGGCCGATCGCGCCGAACCCGAGCGGGATGAAGCGCATGATGAACGCGATCGAGAGCGCGATCACGGTGTTGCGGAGTGGCCCGATCCCGGGGATCAGCAGGAACGCCCAGAGGAACCCGATGCCGACGATGATGCCGGGCACGGCGCGCGGGTAGAGCGCCAGGTATTGCAGCCAGCCCCGGTACGGGAAGGTGGAGCGGTAGACCACCAGCGCCAGCAGGGCGATAAACAAGATGCCGATCGCGCCGCCGACCGTGGAGATCAGGATCGAGTTCCAGATGCTGCGGACGTAGCTGCCCTCGCCGAAAATGGTGACGTAGTTCTGAGTCGTCAGGAGGGTGAACGGGTTGACCAGCGGGCTCAGGAACGCGGTTGCGGACTGGAGCACGATCCCGAGCAGCGGCAGCACCACCCCGAGGATCACATAGAGCCAGATCAGCAGCGTGAGCGGCCAGCGCAGGCCGTGGAGCGCGAGGACCCGGCCGCGCGTCGCCTTCCCGCCGACCGTCACGAACCGCCGCTCCTGGCCGGTCACCCGCGTCTGGGCCCACACCAGCGTGGTGATCGCCAGCAGCATCATCACCGAGACCGCCGCGATGCCGCCGTAGTCGGCCTGCCCGCCGACCAGCCCCAGCTTGTACAGGTAGGTGGCGAGCACCTGGATGCCAACCGGGCTGCCGAGCACCAGCGGGATCGAGAGCAGCTCGACGGCCGAGACGAGCGTCAGGATGACGCTGTACGCCAGGGCCGGCCGGAGCAGCGGCAGCGTGACCGAGATCAGCGTCCGGATCGGGCCAGCGCCGGCGATCCGGCCGGCGTCTTCGAGCTGCGGGTCGGTCAGCGCCAGCGACCCGGTAGAGTAGAGGTAGGTGTACGGGACATAGTAGATCGCCGCCACCAGCGCGATCCCGAGCACGGAGTACAGCTCCCACGGCGTCACGCCGATCCCCGTCCGCACGAAGATCGTCAGGAAGCCGGCCGGGCCGTAGATGGTGGCCCAGGCGAACGCCAGCACCAGCGGCGAGACGTAGAACGGGACCATCACCAGGTGGTGGAGGACGTCGCGGTGGGGCAGGTCGGTCCGGGTCAGGAGCACCGCCAGCACCGTCCCGATCCCCACGGAGAGGATGGTGGTGATGACCCCGAACAGGAGCGTCGTGCCGAGCGTCCCCCAGAACTCGGAGCTGGTGAGGATGCGGCCGTAGTTCCCGAGCGTCAGCGCCTTGTCCGCCTCGTAGAGCGGCCTGTCCAGGAAGCTCTGGTAGAGCAGCGGCGCGAGCGGGAAGACGACGAGGAAGGTCGCGACGATCGCCAGGCCCCACTGGACGGGGCGCTCCCAGGCGATCCCCCCGCCGGCGGCGACCTGTGCCTCGCGGGGCGGCGCGGCAACGGCCATGATCGCTCCCCAGAACTTCTCTAGTGCGGCCCGACGTTGTAGCGCGGGGGCTTGTCCCCCGCCCGTTCGCGGTTTCTCGATGCCGGGGACGAGCCCCCGCCCGTTCGTGGTTTCCCGATGGGGGGGACAAGCCCCCGCGCTACGCTTCGGACACGTTGAGATCGCTGCTTAGCGGCCGAACGCCGTCTTCAGCTTCGCACGGAACTCCTCGCGCTTCGTCATGTCGGCGACGTCCGGATCGAAGGTGAACGGCGCCAGGTTCTGTTCGCCGACCTGGGCCGCGAGCTTGCCCAGGTGGATCTTCGCTTGATCCGCTACGTCCTGGCGGTACGCCGTCAGTCCGCCGTCGGCGAACGCGAGCTGCCCCTCGGCGGAGAGGATGTAGTCCATCAGCAGCTTGGCGGCGTTCGGCGATTGCGCCTTCTTGGTGATGCCCATCCCCCGCGTGATGATCGGCGTGCCGTCCGAGATCAGCGAGTAGCCGAGGATCGGCTCAGCGGCCGGGAACCTGGGCAGGATCGTGATCGCCGAGACGAAGTAGCCGAGCGGCGTCTCGCCGGCCAGGGTCGAGTCGACCATCCGCCCGCCCGACGACTCGAGCTTCGGCTTCGTGGCCCCGATCGCCTGGACGATCTGCAGCGCCTTGTCCTGGCCGGCCTTCTTGGCCCAGAACCAGTGCCCCAGGAAGCCGGTAGCGTTCGTCTCCTCGTAGGTGACGATCTTGCCAGGCGTGTACGTCGAGGCGTTCCTGGCGACGAGGTCGCCGAGCTCGGCCATGCTCTTGGGTGGCGTCTGGACCAGCGCCTTGTTCCACATGATGACCATCGGGTCGGTGGACGCGGTGTAGATGCCCGGGGCCGGTTTCGTCCAGGCCGGGACCTTGTCGTCCTCCGGCGACTTGTAGTCCGCGAGCAGCTCGCCCTTCTTGATGAAGTCCTGCCAGGCGTCCACCGCCGAGGTGATGATCAGGTCGGCGGTGCGGGCGTTGCCGGCGCCCTCCGAGTTGTACCGCTCGAACACCTCGTACGAGCCGAGGTCGAGCGCCTCGATGTCGATCCAGTCGAACTTCTTCTTGAAGCCGTCCTGGACCGGCCGCCAGTTCTCCCTGGACATGATCGAGTAGACGAGGAGCTTGTTCTCCCGCCGGGCCGCGTCGATCACCTGGGAGTAGCTGGCTGGGTAGTAGCTCGGCATGCCGGCCGGGGCCGGACCGGCGGCAGCCGCCGCGGCCGGCGACGCGGCAGCCGCCGGGCTCGCAGCCGGACTGGCTGCCGCGGCCGGCGACGCAGCCGGCGATGCGGCCGGCGATGCAGCAGTAGCCGGCGACGCGGCCGCAGCGGCCGGCGATGCCCCGGCGGCCGGCGACGCGGCGGCCGGGGATGCCGCCGCCGGAGCCGTCGTCGGCTTCGGGGCCTCGGCCGGCTTGGCGGTCGTCTCGCCACCGCCGCCGCAGGCCGCCAGCAGGCTCATCGCCGCGGCGCTCCCGAGGACCGCCAGGAAGCCACGGCGCGGCACCTTGCCCGCGAGGCTCGGACGGATCGACGACGCAATCGCAGGCTGTCGGGTGTCGGACTGAAGCGACGGCATGTGCTCCACGGTGAAATCCTCCCTCACGGCCGATAGGCGCCGACGCCGGACGCCACCACGACCGAATGGTCAGGAGTCAGCAGTCAGGAGCGAGATACCGAAAGCTCCAGTCTGGATATCGACGCGGATACTGACTCGTGACACGGCATGCATTGGGGCCAGACGGCCCTGGCTGCAAGAGTCGCGCCACGGTGGGCACGGTATCATCGAACGACCGATCGTCGCGGGGAGGGCACGGCACCATGATCGAGGTGTTCGTCGAGAGCATCCGCGTCAACATGACGAACTACAAGCGCGTAGTCATGCTCAAGGAGAAGGCCGGCGACTGGTACCTGCCGATCTGGATCGGCCACTTCGAGGCCGACGCCATCGCCATCCCGATGCAGAACGTCCCCGTGAATCGCCCGCTCACCCACGACCTGCTCGGATCGGCGATCCGATCGCTCGGCGGCACGGTGACCCGCGCGGCGATCAGCGAGCTGACCGACGAGACGTTCTTCGCAAAGCTGATCGTCGAGAACGGGAGCCAGGTCGAGCTGGACTGCCGACCCAGCGACGCCATCGCGGTCGCCATCCGGGCGAAGGCGCCGATTTACGTCGAGGACGCGGTGATGGCGCAGGCCGGCATGACGTTCGACCCCGATGCGCCGACGCCGGCGCGCCCCGATGCCGACGCCAGCACCGTCGACAGCCTCCTGGAGAGCGCGCTGGGGCCGGTTGCCGAAGACGAGCCTGTCGCTGACGAGGGGCCGGCCGCCGAGGCCGGCCCGCCGCCGTACCCGCCGAGCGCCGAGCCCGCCGGCGGCCGTCCGCCGGAGCCGTTCGGCGCGATCGAGTCGGCCACCGCGCCGGTGCTGGCGGCGCTCCAAGAGGCGGTCGCCGAGGCGACGCGCTCCCAGCGGATGTGGATCGGCCCCGGCGACCTGCTGCGCGGCCTGCTCGGCGAGCGGCGGGCGGCGGCCAACGGCGTGCTGCGCGCGCTGAGCGTCGAGGCGGACGAGGTGCAGACGGAGGTCGCGCGGGAGATGGCGCGCGACCTCCCGTCCGTCTTCCTGACGCCAGCGGCGGAGGCCGTCGCCCGGCGGGCCGTCGAGGAGGCGGCCCGGCTGGAGGAGCGCAGCGTCGGCAGCGAGCACCTGCTGCTGGCACTGGCCGGCCAGCCGGAGAGCAGCGTCGCGGTGGCGCTCGACGGGCTCGGCGTCTCGGCGGAGGCGATCCGGCGGCAGGTCGCGGTGCTGCTGACGCCGCCCCCATCGTCGGGCGCGCCGCCTTCGGAGGAGCAGAGCGAGGCCGACGATGCCGGCTGAGCGCCGCTCGGTCTTCGCGCTGCCGAAGGCCCACCTACACGCCCACCTGATCCTGAGCGCCCGCCCTGAGACGATGGCCGAGCTTGCGGACCGCTATGGCGTGGACCTCGGCGACGCCTGGACCTGTGGCAGCCTGGGCGAGCTGATCCAGAAGAGTCCGATCGCGTTCGGGCTAATCCGCACCCCGGACGACCTGGCCCGCCTCTGCCGCGAGTTCGTGGAGGACGAGGCGACGCAGGGCGTGGCGTACACCCAACCGATGATGGGCGTCGGCTTCATCTCCAGGCAACTCGGGCTCACCCCGGAGGAGGTGTTCGCGATCCACGAGGAGGCGATGGGCGCGGCGTCCGAGGCCACGGGCGTCCAGGTCGGGTTCATGTTCGGCATCCTGCGGCACGAGTCGCCCGAGGTCGCCGAAGCGGTCGCCCGCTTTGCCGCCGAGCGCGCCGATCGCGGGGTCGCGGCGCTCGGCGTGGCCGGCGACGAGCTGATCCCGAGCCTGCCGTCGTTCCGCCGCGCCGTCGAGATCGCCCGCGAGGCCGGGCTGCTGGTGGTGCCGCACGCCGGCGAGATCGGCGGTCCGGAGAGCGTCCTCGAGGCGCTCGACCTGCTGAAGCCGGACCGGATCGCGCACGGCGTCCGGGCCGCCGAGGACCCGGACCTGCTGCATCGACTGGCCGACGATGGCGTGACCTGCGATGTCTGCCCGACCTCGAACGTCACGCTCGGGATCTGCTCGGCGATCGAGGCACACCAGATCCCGGCGCTGCTGGCGGCCGGCGTGCCGATCACGCTCAACGCCGACGATCAGCTCTTCTTCGGCCCGAAAGTCGCGGAGGAGTACGCGCTGGTGCGGGACGCCTTCGGACTGACGGACGAGCAGCTCGCCGAGATCGCGCGGACCAGCGCCCGAGCGTCCGGGGCGCCGGCCGGGACCGTCGCCAGCATGCTGGGCGGGATCGACGCCTGGCTGGCCGCCGCCCCGGGGTCATTCACCGAATCGTGACACGACGGCGACGAGGGGGTCATCCTGGCCTGCCAGACTGGGAGCGTGGGCCGTGCGCCCACCCAGACCACACGGCAGGAGCGATCATGGGTATCCAGGCACCGCCATCCGATCCGCGCATCGTGCGGGCAGCTCCTGACGGAAACAGCCACACGGCACCGCTGCGTGCCGCCGGTGCCCACGCCTCCGCCAGCCGACAGAGCGGCTGGCGCCTCTCGCCCGGCCAGCGGAAGGGGCTGGTCGCGGCGCACATCGTCGTCTCGGTCGGGCTGCTCGGGATCTCGGCCGCGCAGCTCGTGCTGGCGACCGTTGCGGCGCTGACGTCCGACGTCACCATGGCCCAGGCAGCGTACCGCTCGATGGGGGTCTTCAGGCTCGGCGTGGTCCAGCCGCTCGCGGTTGTCGCGCTCGTGACCGGCGTCATCCTGTCGCTCGGCACGAAGTGGGGCCTGTTCCAGCACACCTGGATCGTGGTGAAGCTGGTGCTGACGCTGGCAACCATCCTCAACGGCATGCTGAACCTCGGGCCGGCCGTCCAGCGCGCCATCGCCCTGACGGCGAACGCCTCGGCGGCCTCGACCCCGGACCTGGGCACGACAGCCCTGGTTGCGATGGCCGTGCCCGGCGTCAACGTCCTGATGCTGGGCGCCGCGACGGCGATCTCGGTGTACAAGCCGTGGGGCCGGCTGGGCCGTGGTGGCCCCGTCAGCCGGCCAGCAGCTCCATGAACGTCGGGACCGGGGTGCCGGCCAGGCGCTCGTGGTCCAGGCAGAGATCCAGCAGGCGATCGGTCCGGGCGGCCGGGAAACGGCTCCGGAGGTTCTCGGCCAGCTTCGCCTCCAGCAACGGCAGCCCCTCCGCGCGCCGCCGGCGGTGCCCGATCGGGTACTCGACCTCCACCCGCTCGGTGGCCGTGCCGTCGTCGAAGAAGACCTGGACGGCGTTGGCGATCGACCGCTTCTGCGGATCGAGATACTCGGCCGTGTAACGAGAATCTTCGGCGACCGTCATCAGCGAGCGCAGCGCGTCGATCCGGGGGTCTGCTGCTGCCGCGTCCTCGTAGTGCTCGGCGGTCAGGCTGCCGTGGAGCAGCGCCACCGCCACGATGTACTGGAGGCAGTGGTCACGGTCGGCCGGGTTGTGGAGCGGCCCGACCTTGCTGATGATCCGCACGGCCGACTCCTGGGTCAGTAGCTCGATCCGGGCGATCCGGTTCAGGCGATGGGCAACCTGGGGATGGAGCCGGATCGCCGCCTCGGCCGCCGTCTGGGCGTGGAACTCGGCCGGATACGAGACCTTGAACAAGACGTTCTCCATGACGTAGCTGCCGAGCGGTCGGGCCAGCACGAGCGGCCGGCCGCCGAACAGAACGTCCTGGAACCCCCAGCGCGGCGCCGTCACGGCCGAGGGGTAGCCCATCTCGCCGGCCAGCACCATCAGCGCCAGCCTGACCGCCCGGCTGGTCGCGTCGCCAGCCGCCCAGGACTTCCTGGAGCCGGTGTTGGGTGCGTGGCGGTAGGTCCGCAGCGCGCCGCCGTCCACCCAGGCCTGGGAGACGACGTCCAGCACGGCGGCCCGGTCGCCGCCCAGCAGCCGGGCGACCACGGCCGCCGATGCGACGCGCACCAGCAGCACGTGATCCAGTCCCACGCGGTTGAAGCTGTTTTCGAGCGCCAGGACGCCCTGGATCTCGTACGCCTTGATGCCGGCCTCCAGGACGTCCCGCACCAGCAGCGGCGGCTGGCCGTGGGCCAGAAGCTGCCGCGAGGCGTACTCGGCGGCGGCCAGGATGCCGCCGAAGTTGTCCGACGGGTGGCCCCACTCGGCGGCCAGCCAGGTGTCGTTGTAGTCCAGCCAGCGAATCGCCGTGCCGATGTCGAACGCCGCCTTGACGGGATCAAGCACGAACGGTGTGCCCGGTACGTGGACGCCGTGCGGCACGACCGTGCCGGGCACGATCGGTCCGAGCAGCTTGGTGCACTCCGGGAAGCGCAGCGCCAGCAGCGCACAGCCGAGCCCGTCCAGCAGGGCGTAGCGGGCGGTCTGGTACGCCAGGTCGCTGGTGACCTCGAACTGGGTGACGTACTCGGCGATGGCGCTGAGCAGCGCGTCGGCCTCCGGGCGGGCGTTGACGTCGGCGGCCGTCGCATGGAGCGCCGCGTGATCCAGGGGCATCGCTGGCGGACTCCAGGTCGTGATCTCCCCTGGGCCGCCCCTCCGTTGAGGGAGGGGCGCGACATCCCGGGCAGGAACTCTCATGAAGCTTACCCCGCGAGCTCCTTGCGGACGAGCGCCGCGCCGTCCGCCAGCGCCTTCAGCTTCATCTGGGCCACCATCCGCGCCAGCGGCTTCATGCCGCAGTCCGTCGTCAGGTAGACCCGCTCGGCCGGCACCACGTCGATCACCTTTCTGATCCTGGCCGCGATCTCCTCCGGGGTCTCGACCATGCTGGTCCGCACGTCCACCACCCCGACCGCCACTTCCTTGTCGGCCGGCAGCGACTTGAGCGCGTCGACGTCGATCATGTCGCGGTTCGCGAAGTCGAGCACGAACTGGTCGATCGGCAGGTCATAGAAGTGAGGCAGGACGGTTTCGTAGCCGGCCGGGAAGATGCCGGACAATCGGTTGCCCCAGGCGTTGCCGTAGCAGAAGTGCCAGGCGATCTTGGCATCCACGCCGTCGAAGCACTGCCGGAGGACGTCGGCGATCCAGGTGTAGTCCTCGTCGTTCTGCGTGAAGAGTGGCAGCCAGGAGCCGAGATCCTCGAACTGGAGGAAGGTCGCGCCGGCCGCCACCAGGTCCTTCATCTCCTTGTTGAAGATCGGCGCGAGCGCGTACGACAGCTCGCGCGGATCCTTGTAGTGCTGGAAGTAGACGTGCCAGGCCAGGTTGACCGGCCCGGCGCCCACGGAGACCTTGATCGGCTTCGTGGCGTACCGCGTGGCGATCTTGTAGAGGTCGACCAGCCGGATCGGCCCGTGCGTGACCGGCCCGCTGTTGACCACGCCGCCCCAGTCGGAGAGCAGCGCGATCTCCTTGGTCATGCTCACGGCGCCGACCGCCGAAGGATGCTCCTCCTTGGCCGGCTCGAAGCCGCCGATCCGCTCGTACAGGTACCAGCAGAAGGAGCCAATCACGCCGACGTAGTCGTCGAAGCACATCTGGCCGTCGGTGACGATGTCGAGGCCGGCCTGCTCCTGATCGTGGATGGCGGCGTGGGTGGCGTCGGCGAACGCCTCGGCGTGCGCGACGTTCTTGAACGCCACGCGGACGTCGCGCCCGTCGAGCTGGTAGGTGAACCAGTGCGGCCGAGGGTATGAGCCGACCATCGTCGTCGGCAGGATGGTGTCGACGATCTTGCGCATCAAGAATCCCTCCCCTGCTGCTCGCCGCGCCCCGCGCTACGCGGCGCTCGCGGCCATGCACTGCTGATGGTAGGCCGATCATCGCGGCCGGCGCAGGAGATTCCGGGTCGAGCCTGCCGATCCCGCAGCGTGCTGCCGGACGCAGTCTTACATGCCGATCTTGCGAAGAGTCTCGGCGATCAGCTCCTGCGGCGACATTCGCTTCCTCGCAGCAAGCACGTCGAGTCGCTGTCCTGGGGTGAGCCGGAAATTGCCGAGTGGCGCCGCGGAGAGTCGAAAGATAACCGCCCGCCGGGGCATCTGATTCAGCACCTGCTTCGCGATCTCCGACAGGTACGTCATCAGGAGTCCAGATGCTCGGAGAGGATTGTGGCCGACGCCGGCCGTCATGACGAGCGCGAGGCGTGTCCGAGTGAGGGCGACCATCTCTGCTGCGGTCGAGAGCATCGTGTCGTCGTTGGTGATGTACCCGTCGACATCGCCTCTGACGGCGAGCGCAAGCAGGATCCGCCAGTCATCCGGCTCATCGACCAGGTGTGGCGCGACATCCTTACAGCGTTTCTCCTGAGTGTCGATCCCGCCAGCGCCGCCCTTTGGACCACATGACCAGGAGGACACCACGGGATCAAGGATCTGGCAAGCCGCTGTAAGCGCGCTCAGGCGAAGATACGGCGGCCAATCCAGACCGTGGACCACCTGATACGGGAAGTTGTGGTCGAGCACGAAATGTAGCGGCGGCTGTTGCACGCGTGACTACGCAGCGGCAACCAGCGACTGCTCGAGGTCGATCGCCTGGCGCAGCGCATCTTCGGAGACGTCCGGGTACATGCGTCGTATCTGGTCATCGCTATAGCCTTCGCGATGAAACTCATAGAGCACGGCCGTCGAGATTCGCGTGTGCAGGACGTGCGGTTCGCCGTGCAGCTTGCCAGGCAAGATGCGCAGCAATGGACGCGGCTCCAGCAGATCCGGCCCCCGGTCATTGTAGGCCGAAACGAGATTCAGGACCCCCGGCGTGGCCTCCT
>Ga0075421_100009878_pt1 | contig 11769 bp, 9 predicted proteins | sample SoiMetdeltSBSDD5_FD_75292 | JGI IMG/M metagenome (GOLD analysis project Ga0075421, IMG submission 75292) | Bulk soil microbial communities from a Populus tree surrounding site in Tennessee, USA - Soil MetaG P. deltoides SBSDD5 | ecosystem: Environmental > Terrestrial > Soil > Tree plantation...
CAGAATATTTCGGCGTGAATGCGTGCCACGGTGAAAATGCGCCCCCTATGACTGAGGCTGCCGAGGTGCAACTGCGAATCGGCGTGCGCGGGCAGCACCGCAATGCAGTCGAGCGATTCACCCAGGAGATGATCCCACTTGTGTTGAGTGGCCCGCCCGGTGCGACTGGTTATGGCGATGGACGGCCCAAGGTGCGAGAGGTGGTGGCCAATTGGAACGCGCTGCTTCCTCGCGATCTGGTAATGCCTCGCGTGGAGGTGATCGAATGAAGATACCCTTGTCGAGGTTGGCGCACGCCCGCTCGGGAGACAAGGGCGATACGGCGAATATAGCTGTCATTGCCTGGGATGCGGCTGCGTTCAACTTTCTCACCAGTCAACTCACCGCGGAGCGTGTCGCGACGTATTTTGCGAGCCAGATCGCGGGGCCCGTGGAGCGATTTGAAGCGCCGAATCTCATGGCCTTAAATTTCATCTTGCGCGGTGCTCTGGGCGGCGGCGGTACCGTATCGCTGCGGACCGATGCGCAGGGCAAGACGCTCGCGGCCGCGCTGATGAACATGGAGGTTGAGTGTGAACTCGACGTACCTGCTGACTGGCCGTGATGGACGGCTCGCGCGGTTGCGGTTGAACCGGCCGGACGTGCGCAACGCCCTAAATCGGGAGTTGTGCCGTGCGCTCGTCGAGGAGATCGACCGGGCGAATGAAGACTCCACGGTCGGTGCGTTGCTCCTCGAGGCGGAAGGACCGATATTTTGCTCCGGCATGGATTTGAAAGAAGATGCCGGCGAAAGCCTGGCTATGTTGCACGCCGAACTATTCTCGATTGGCGCGAGGCTGACCAAACCGATGGTGGCGGCTGTGCAGGGGGCGGCCGTTGCGGGAGGGCTTGGACTTGCCTTGAACGCACATGTCGTTGTGGCCGCCTCCGATTCCCGGTTCGGATTGACAGAGACGCGGATCGGGCTGTGGCCTTACGCAATTTTCCCGGTCGTGGCTTCGGCGGTTGGACGCAGAAAAGCGACGGAACTGGCAATCTCGGCGCGGACGATGGATGTCGCGGATGCCCTGCGGCTGGGGCTCGTGGACCATGTCGTGCCATCGCAAGAACTGTGTGCAAGAGCGGTGGAACTTGCAATTGCGTTCGCGGCCGGGAGCGCCGAGGCGTTTGCAAATGGTTTGAGCTACGTCCGGGAAACCGCGGGATTGGGGGCAACGGAGGTGCTTGAGCATGCAGTGAGAAAGCGCGCTCAAGCGGAGGCTAGCAAAGATTTTGAGGAAGGCGTGAAGGCGTTCCGCGAAAAGCGAGCGCCCCGGTGGCCTTCGCACAGGTGCTAGAGGAGGAACAGATGGCCGCCGACGAGTACCCATACTTCACCGACGAGCATGAATTGTTCCGAAAGACCATCGGCGCATTCTGCCGCAAGGAGATCGCTCCCCATGCGTTGGAGTGGGAACAAGCGCATACGTTTCCGAAATCGCTATTCGCACGGGCGGGGGAATTGGGGCTCTTCGGAATCCGCGTGGACGCTGAGTGGGGGGGCTCTGGAATGGATTGGTGGGCCAGTGCCGCAGCCTACGACGCGTTGAAGTATACCGACTTCCCGAGTTTGAACTTGAGCCTGATGGTCCAAATGGACCTGACCCTCCAAGTTATTGAAAAATACGGCACCGGAGAACAGAAGGAGGAGTTCCTGCATCCCGCCGTGGCGGGCGAGCAAGTGACGGCGCTGGCGATCAGCGAGCCCGAGTGCGGATCTGACGTCGCCTCCATGCAAACGCACGCGACGCCCGACGGCGGCGATTGGGTGATCCGTGGACAAAAGTTGTGGATCACCAATGGCTCAATCGCGGACTTTCTGGTGTTGGCCGTTCGCACAGGAACGCACCGCTATCGCGACATCAGCCTGATGCTATTTCCAACAAGCACGCCCGGATTCACCGCAAGCGGCAGTATCGCCAAGGTCGGTAATGTCGCCTCCAACACTGCTCACCTGTTTTTCGACGAGTGCCGGATTCCGTCGCGCTTTGTTCTGGGCGAACCCGGTCAGGGGTTCCCGGCGATCATGGAGAATTTCCAAGGTGAGCGCCTGGCGACAACCTTGCTCGTACTCTCTTTCATGGACCGGGCGCTCGAGCTGTCCATGCAATATGCGCGCGAACGGAGAGCCTTCGGGCGAGCGCTCATGGAAAACCAGGTCTGGCGCCACCGCTTCGCCGAGCATAGAGCGCATGTGGAGGCCGCCCGATGGTTGGCTTTCCGGGCCTTGGACGTATTAAATCGGACTGGCCGAGCGACGAAGGAAGTGGCCATGGCCAAACTCGCAGCCTGTGACCTGGCGCAAAGAGTGCTCTATGACTGTACGCAGGTATTTGGAGGTTTCGGCTACACCGTCGAATATCCCGTGGCGCGCATGTGGCGCGACCTCCGGCTATACACCATCGGAGCGGGAACCTCGGAGATTATGAAAGAGATCATTTCCAAGGAAGAAGGTTTCCTCAGCGGGACCGGCCGCCGCTAGCCCCCACGTCAAGTTGACCTCACCCTTTACGAATAGATCGGATTCAGCTTCTCCCGAATGTAAGTCATGCACCTATCGAAGCTGCTGCGAGGGCTCACGCGCGCATAGTGGTGATCGATGTTAATCCAGCCCTTATACCGAACCTTTTTGAGAATCCGCATGATCCCCCGAAGATCCACTTCGCCATCGCCATAGTCCCGGTTCCCCAGCATAAATGTCCCATTCTGAGATCCCGCCGGTTCGATCTTGCCGTTGGGAAGTCGCATTTCCGAATTTTGGTACTCGTACTTCGCGTCCACTAAATCGAAGAAGATCAGCCGGGGTGCATATTTCTGGAATAGTCCGATGATGTCGCAATTGGCCATATACAGGTGCACTGTGTCGGGGCACCAGTGAAACTTCTTCGGATCCGTCAGCATCATGAGCAGCTCGATCTCATCCTGCGTTTCGATGAGCTGCCCTTGCGAGTGGTTGTGCATTCCGGTACGTACGTCATATTCCGCACAAACATCGCCCAGATGGTTGTAGAAAAGGCTCGCTCTGCGGATGTGTTCCCGCTCGAGAACCTTGTTCACTCTTCGCGGAGAGAATGTGACCAGCTCGGTTGCACCAAACCGCTTCAGGAATTGGCAGGCTGCCCGCGCCGATTTCTCGATTTCCGCGTGCTTCGAAGGATCGTCGGCAGGGCCGCCGAAGGAGAGCGTAGCAATCTGCAAATTGCGCTTCGACAACTCCTTCTCCAACTGAGGGAGATCCATCCCGATACGGTTTAGTACACCAGGCCATCCTGTCAGCCGGAACCCATTGAAGCCAGTATCGCGAATGACGTCGAGCATCTCGGTGTAGGGTAGCGTGCCCGTGTCGGGCCACTGTGTCGAAGTCCAAAGAAAACTGCTAACGCACCACTTGATGTTCGGACGGTCGACCGCCAGGGCGGCGGCGCGGTCCCTTAGGGAGCCCAGCGTTGCCGCGATTGTGCTAAGCCCTTCTCGTCGTCTCATAGGTAGATCCACTCCGGTGTCTACCGAATCTACCTCATGAGTGGGACGAAATCATTCCACCTGTCAGTCCGCGCCGCTGCCCCAGATCGGCAACGATTCGCGCTTCCGCTCCCTGCAGGTCGGTGTCTGCCAGGAGTCGTTCGGCGAAAGCATTCAGTGCAACATGAGTTGGGCCGGGCACGCCGGCGGCGTGAAGATGGGAACGCACTCAATGCTCACAGGCACCGTTGGCGACCTGTATCTGACTCTTGCCGAAGAAGTGATGGGCGCACAGATCGGGAAGTTCCCAGCGTCTCGCGCAAGCTCACCGATATTGTTTAGTCCGGCTATTCTACTTCCACCCTGGAAGCGACACGTGCGCGCGATAGTTGGAGTCGTTGTAGTCCGGGTTCCGCCGTGGTGCGTAGGTCTTGCCATTGGGGCCCGGAATCGCGGGGCGGTCCTGCGTATAGATCCAAACGCGGCGCTGATCCCAAACGATGATCTCGTCGCGCGAATCGCCGGTAAGGTCCGCGACGTGGTAAGCGAGATCCGGATGGCCGTCGTCAGGGAACACAACCACGCGGCGCATCTGACCGTCGAGCATGCCGCCTTCGCGTACGTTGGTGCTGAGAAGCGCGAACTCCTGCCCGTCCCCACGCCAGTTCACGGGATGCAAATGAGTCGATCCTGGAGCCAACTCTTTCTGGCCTAGAATGTTCGCTTCGGAGTCGAAGAGTGTCACGATGCCCGGGCTTCGCCAGAAATTAGCGACGTAAATCTGTTGACCGGGGATGTCTGCGCGAAACTTGCCAACGGATTGCGTCTGAGCGTGGCCAATTCTCACATGCTTGGAGAGCTTTCCATGCTGATCAAACATGAGGAAGCCTTCGTCGCTTCCGCAGATATACACGCGCGGCGGAGCATTGGGATCGGCGCCAAAGCTCCCCGCTGAAATGCCATCCGCGTGATCGTTGAGAACAGTATCGTGGCTCCAAACGGCCTTCCCGTTCTGCCACAGCGAGTAGCCGATGACGAACTCCTGCTTGCCGTCCCGGTCGGCATCGATGGCGAACGGATAGTGACCCGTTTGGCCTTCTCCAGTCAACTTCACTTGAAGGTCTTTGTCGAAGATCCAGAAGGTGCGGTATCGGTCCTTGATCAAAATATCCTCCGCCGACTTCCCGCCGGACAGGTTGAAGAATGCGATGGAGTCGCCGTTATTGATCTCGTACGGGCGCTCTTTGTTGGCCGCGGGTGCGGCCGGCATCCAGGCGCGCTGACGGACCTTGCCCGTTGCGCCTTCGAGGACTGTCAGTTGAAAGTCCCGGACCAGAACGACTTCGTTCTTGCCGTCGCCATCCAGATCGTGGATCTGAAAGGGAGTGTCGTTGGTAAGGAGCCCGTTGCGCTCATCGGCACGCCCGAGCTGCCAGAGGACTTTGCCATCGAGACGAACGGCCGTGAGACAAGAGATGTGGTCGAACGCATCGCCCCGCACGCGAGGAATGTTTTGCGCGATGAGCATGTCCATTTGGCCGTCGCCGTCGAGGTCACCGAAGCGGGCGTTCCTGCCCGCACCAAAACCGGGAGTTGCAAACGTGCGCCACAACTGCGGCTTCGGGTTGCCGCTGCGCAACTGAGCGAGTTCCGCTTCGCGGTCGCGAATGCGGCCGGCGATGGCGCCGGCGACTTGGTCCGCCGCTGTTACGGCGAACTCCTGGAAGCGCGCCGGGACATTCGCCATCACGCCAGCTTGACCCTTGAGAATCTCTCCGTCGCTTGCGGTTACCACTTGGCGCCCATCAATCGATGCACGGATCGATTGACCGCTGTTATCCACCCGTAGCCGGTAATACCGTTTGGTGTCATAGGCAAATTGGGTGCTGGCCAATTGCCGCCATTCGGCCTGCCGGAATACCTTCTCAATTGGTTGGCGGACGAGTAGAACGGCTTCTTTGCCGCCGCGAAGTGCAAAGACATAGTAGTGACGCGAGGTGTGGTAGCGAAATGCAAGCCCCGCCAGATCGCCCGTGGAAAGCGGTTTGACACTTGCCTCAACGGAATAGTCGCTCCACTCTTCATCACCGGTGACGAAGAGCGGAGTGGTGCGGCCCGTGTCGGCATTCACCAAATGCTGCTCCAGATACTGCCTGCCATCCTCGTCGCTGACCGCCCACGAATCCAGATGCACGATCGGATTGCGCCATGGATGCGTGCGCACGCCACGGTGTTCGATGTAGTGATATTCCTGGATGGCTCCGTTTAGTTGGCCCATGGGCTGGGAAAGCACGCCGGGTGGAAATCGCGAAAAGTCGTCGCGGAAGAGATCAGCTGCGAATCCGCACGCCGCAAGCAGGAAGAATGTAATGAGTCTCATCAGAAGTCGAACCTGGCTCCAAGCTGTATATTACGCGGCGTGTAGGCGGCGTTAGAAGTTTGAATCCTGCCAAAGTTGGCGCTTACCACGTTCGTGTCCGGATTGCCCAGCATCGGAATATTGAACGGATTGAAAAGCTCCACTCGCAGACGCATCCGAAGACGTTCCGTGATGGGGATCGCCTTCTGAATCGTCATGTCGTAGCTGAAAAAGCTTGGTCCATAGAGGACGCCACTCGCCGAATTTCCGAACGCTCGGGTAGGACGCGTGGCGGCGGCGTTCAGGAAATCCGGCTGCCGGAACGCGGCTGTATCCAGCCACCGGAACGCCTTTTCCCCACGCGTGCGCCCCGATTGATCCAGGCGGCCATCAGCGAAGCGATCGGCGCGGTTTGTGTTGGCGCCGGTAGGAGACTGTCCGTTCGGAGCCGTAATGGTCAGCGCGCCCCCGGATTGCCACGTTCCCAATCCCGCAATTTCCCAATTCCCCAGGATCCACGCAGCCGGCCCGGAAGTGGCGAACGCTTTGCCTTTCCCCAGCGGCAGCTCATATACGTAGTTCCAGTGAAAAATTTGGGGCGGCTGAGCTGGGACCGGGCCGTAGTCGTAGTGCGAATGCGGATTGGCAACTGGGTCGGAAGCGGTGGGATCGAGGCGGAACACCCTCGCATAGGCATAGTTGATGTTGACGAAGAGACCGCCCGAAAAGCGCTTGGTGAGTTCGGCTTCGAAACCGTTGTAATTGGAAGTGCCGTCGCCGGCGCGCTGGCCCATATTGATTGAAAAGTTCGTCCACTTGCGCCCTGTCGGATCGCCGGCCGCGCGCGCCAGACACTCTGTCGGGCCAGGAGCGCAGCTATTTACGCGGACCGTACGGGAAAGACTGCGGCCCACGTTCCCCGCGTAAGTGAGGCGAACGCCCAGCCGCCGGGCAAAATCCTTCTCCACGGTTACGTTCCAGGAGTACGTTTTCTGCATCGGGTATTCGGGGAAGAAGCCATCGAGTGTTGTCAGTTGCGTGTCGGCACCGGCCGCAGAACTGTTGGCGGTTGGGTTGCTGAACGTGTAGATGCTATTCACGTCGATCCCTTGGGAAAGCAGAAGAGACCGTGTCAGTTGCGCCCGGCGTATGAAGGGCGCGACGTTGATCGAACTCCGGAACTCATTGATCGTGAAGTCGACGTTATAGATGCCGAAGCCGCCGCGCAGAACCAGGTCCGAGCGGAGACGGTAGGCTGCCCCGAATCGCGGAACGAAGTCCCACTTGTTCGGACGAATAAACGTGTCCGGCACGCCCGCTGCGGAGGCTTCGATGTAGCGGCTTGAGAATTGTTGGAAGGCGGGGTGAATTAGTCCCACGCTTCCGTCCGGAATAATGATCTTTCCCGTCGCGAAGTCGCCGACCGCCGCGCGTTTGTTGTATTCGCGGAAGAATCCAAAGTTGTCGTAACGCAATCCGAAGTTCAGCGTCAAGCGCTGTGTAACCTTCCAATCGTCCTGCAGGAAGAAGCTCCAATTCCGTTTGTCGTGAAAGCCGCCGCGCTCGCCGATAGTCACGTCGGTCGAATTGGGGTAGCCCAGGAGGAAGTCGGCGAAAGCATCGCCGGTGGCCGAGGTCGTCGAACGTGCGTTGTTAAAGTCCGACGACGTCGTAAAGCGCCCGTAGGGCGGTGAGGCGAGCTCCGTCGTCTTCACACCCCATAGGTAGGTGAAGCCGGCCTTCACCGTGTGGTTGCCGATCGTCTTTGTAAGCGTCGGATCGATCGTGTAGTTGTAGTCGGCGCTGTAGTTAAAGAGCAAGCGGTCGAAGAGATTTCCGATTCCCACCGCGTTACTTCCGACGGCGATAGCCGGCGGACCGGCAAAAGGCGGCTCCGGATCGAGATCGCGGATGGCTACTGGAAATTTTGCGTCACCCAGAGAGGGAATGTTCTTGAACGGCATGTTGCGATAGGTGAATTGGAACACCGCAATCGTGGTGGCATTCATGATGCGCATGTAGTTCGCCGACACTACTTCATTCCACTGATTCTTCTTGCTTGCGCCCATCGGCCCGGGCACCTGGCCTTCGTACCGCGAAGCCTGGTCGAGATGCGCGATGGTCGTCTTCGCAAAGATCTTGTCATTCTGGGTGAGGTTGTGATCGACCCTCAGGTCGTACTTCTCCGAGTTGTCGATCTGGGGTTTGAAGTATGCGGCGTTAAAGTCGGCAATGCGGCCCGGCTGGGGGGCGTCGGGGATGGATTTCAGTAGCTCCAGGGAAACGGGGTTCAAGCGCGAGCCGGGAATCACGTTGTTGGGGAAAGGCTGATTGCCGTTCAGCGGATCCAATGGATTTACCGGCGCGGGCCGCCCTTGCGCATCGGTACGGAGGAGGTAGCTGCGCATGTCGCCTGATCGCTCGGCGGCGGTGGGATACCGCACGTTCTGGATCAGTCCGGCGGTGTGACGGAAGAGATCCGCCGACACGAAAAAGAAGGTCTTGTCCTTCCGGATCGGACCGCCGAAAGTGCCGCCGAACTGGTGGCGCACGAAGGAGGTCCGCGCTGGAGCCTCCCAACGGCGAGCGCCCATGCCGCCGGAACGATAGAACTCGAAGGCAGCGCCATGATACTCGTTGGTTCCCGCTTTCGACGCGACGATCACTTGCGTCGGCTGGTGATACTCGGCGTTGCCGCCGCTCGAAGTGAAGCGAACCTCGGCGATGGCGTCGATCGAAGGAATGTTCAAATCGGCGCGGCGGTCGATCCCGTCGATCGCCGGCCAGCCGGTCGTTTGAAACGGAGCGACACCGGCTCCGTCCGCGTTCACCTGCATCGCGCTCCGCCCGCCCTGATTGAATGTTCCTCCCACTACGTCGGTGGATCCCGCCGGTACGCCCGCCGTCTGCCCGACCAGCGTCTGAATTTCGCGCACGATTACGGGGAGGTTTTTGAGCTGCACCTCATAGCGCGAGTTGCCGACAGCGGCGTTCTCGGTTTCAATAGACACGGGCCTGTCCTGGACCGTCACCGACTCGGAAACGCTGCCAACCTCAAGAGCCAGGTCCACCGTGAGCGAGGAATTCACGTCGATCCGCAGGTTGCGCTGGACGGCCGACTTGAACCCTTCCTTGCGCGCCTCCAGCGAGTAGTTCCCCAGCGGAAGCGGAGAAACCACGTACACGCCGGAACTGTTGGCGGCCGCTTGCCGCACTTCGCCCGTGTCCGTATTAGTGATGGTCAGTTGGACGTTGGCGATCGCCAGTCCTGACGCATCGGTGATGGTGCCGCTGATTCGTCCGAGGCCCGTCGACTGGGGCCTCGCGATGGGCGTACAGATTGCTAACGTAAGGGCCAAAAACAGGAATTGACGCATGGATCTCTCTCCTGACCGAACCCGCCTCCAGACTGATATGTCAGATGGTTCCCCTATATCATATGAGTGCTGCTTAACGTGTCCAAGCATCCCGCAATCTTTAGCGATACAAAGCATCCACGCCGACTCGCATTTGGCATGTCAAAAATCCTGCGTGCGTCGGTATCGCGGCGATGCGTGAACGCGAAGCGCGCAGGAATGCCGGCGACCCCGGCCTTGTTCTCACACGCCGCTTGAGCAACGCCGAGTACAACTACACCATTCGCGACTTGACCGGCGTGGACATCCAACCCACGCGCGTGTAGCGTGCACTCGCAATTCCACCTGCGCATCGCGCCAGGTGCTGATCTTCAATTGGCTCTTCGATACCGCGGCCCGCCGGCCAGCCCTGCGCCAGCACGATCCCGAAGTCGCCGACGCCGCTATGGGCGCGCACATTCGCCACGGGCTCGACGGTGCGCAACCTCACCGCCAAGGGTCCGGCAAAGGCCATCAAGCGGGTGAAGTAGCCGCGGCGGCGTCGGAATCCGAGCGGAAGCTGAACGAGCATTTTTCATCCTGTGCGCCACCATCCTATAGTGGTGGTGGAGGCGCCGGGACGTGCTGCGCAACCTGTTTCTCTTCCTGTCGCGGCAAAAGTGGCTGCGGTCGCGGATGGAGCGGCCAGGGATGGCCGAGCGGATGGTGCGGCGGTTTGTCGCTGGCAAGACGCTTGACGATGCGTTGGGGGTGTGTCGCGAGCTAACCGGCAATGGAGTGTTGGTTACACTCGATCACCTAGGGGAAAATGTCACAAACACCCTGGAGGCGGAAACCAGCCTGGCCGATTATCAAGAAGCGCTGCTTCGCTTGAGGCAGGAGCGGATTCCAGGCACGATCTCGATCAAGCTGAGCCAGTTGGGGCTTGATTTGAACGCCGGGGACTGCCGCCAGCGCGTGTTTGTACTCTGCGACGAAGCGTCGCGCAGCGGGACGCACGTCGAGATAGACATGGAGTCTAGCGGCTATGTCGCTCGCACCTTGGAAATCGTCTCGGCGGCGCATGCTCGCACCGGGAATGTGCGGGCGGTAATTCAAGCCTACTTGCGGCGTAGCGAGGGCGACATCCGCCGGTTGAATCGGGAAAAGATTCCCGTGCGCTTGTGTAAGGGCGCTTACCTGGAGCCGGAAACTGAGGCGTATCCGGAGAAAGGCCAGGTCGATGAGAATTACGAGCGGCTGATGAGACTGCTGCTCCTTGAAGGCACCGCTCCCGCGCTGGCGACGCACGACGATGTGCTGATCGGCAAGGCGCTGGAAGCGATGAAGCGGCATGGAATTACTGCGGAAGGAATGGAGTTTCAGATGCTGTACGGCATCCGGCGGGACTTGCAGCAACGGATTTTGCAGTCGGGCTACCGGCTCCGGCTGTATGTGCCGTATGGGGCCGCCTGGTATCCGTATTTTATGAGGCGGCTGGCGGAACGGCCGGCCAACGTCTGGTTCCTGGCGCGGAACCTGACAAGAGCCTGACTCGTATGAAGGTCAATGGGTGGGGGAAGAGCAACCGGAAGCGGCAACTTTTCCCGCTGATGAGGAGTCAATACTGATGATGCGATATTGGGGTTTCCTGATCGCGAAGCTGGGCGGGATCAGCCTGGTCCTGGGCGGAGCCTTCCTAGGCTTGCAGGGGTGGTGGCCGTGGCCACTGCAAGGGCAAAAATACGCGTTGCACCCATTTGGCACCGATCTGGCTTACACGATGGCGATGATGGTGTTATGGCTGGTCGGGATCGGCCTGTTCTACTTTGCCGTTCTGGATCAGCGCTACCGCTGCCGGACATGCGGGCGCCGCCTGCACATGCCGGTTTCCTCGGGAGGCTGGAATAGCCTTCTATTGCGCGCGCCGCGAACGGATTACATTTGCCGGTACGGACACGGGACCTTGCGCGTGCCCGACGTCGACCTGACCGGCACGCCCCAACGGGACTGGCATTCCATCGACGACATGTGGAAGGAATTGAAGGAACTGGAGACGGCTGATAAATAGCCGGCCGGCCGGCGCATTGGGGCGGATGCCCATGGCACAATAGGAGGTATCTTGGAACCCAAGGTCCGCCGCAACAAGGCCGAACCGAAAGCCTTCTCAAAGAGCCTTCGACACTTTCTCAGTCGACCCACCGGGAAAATTATCCTGGGCGTCTGTGTCTTCGCGTTTTGTGCGGCGATCGTCGCCTTCAGCTATAACTACATGCACTATGCGCGTCTGATCGACGCGAAACTGCAGGACGGACCGTTTTCCAACACATCGAAGCTGTTTGCCGACTCCGAAGCGGTGAACGTGGGCGACGACTCGTCCCCTGAGGAGATCGCCGCGCGCATCCGCCGGGCCGGTTACGGGGAATCCCGAACGAACCGGATGGGGTGGTTCCGCGTGAAGCCGGACTCGATCGAGATCTATCCCGGCGGGGACTCCTATTTCCAGGAAGAAGCGGGGCTGATTCGGTTCCAGGAAGGCCGTGTGTCGCAGATCATCTCGCTGCGCGACAACAC
>Ga0075421_100009881_pt1 | contig 11767 bp, 6 predicted proteins | sample SoiMetdeltSBSDD5_FD_75292 | JGI IMG/M metagenome (GOLD analysis project Ga0075421, IMG submission 75292) | Bulk soil microbial communities from a Populus tree surrounding site in Tennessee, USA - Soil MetaG P. deltoides SBSDD5 | ecosystem: Environmental > Terrestrial > Soil > Tree plantation...
TTCCTCACAAGGTAACCGTCGGCTGGGACGGTCGCCTCTCTCGGCTCTTGCGAAGGGAGGTGATGGACGACACGTCTCACGCCTGAGTGTTTCTGAGCAACCCGGCTCTTGACCCCTGCAGGAGGGACTCCCATGCAAACGAATAGGCCGACTGTTGCCCGGTTCCTTGCCAGGAAAACCATCCCGTTCTTGATTCTCCCTTTCATCGCATCCTACGCACTGGCGTCACCCTCGACGTACAAGGATGTCTGCACCTCGGGCTGCACGTACAGCACCGTGCAGGCCGCGATCGATTCGATCACCGACAGCAGCGCTACGAAGGTCTACACGGTATTCATCGACTCTGGCGTCCTGTTCAACAACACGTCGATGACGACGAACGGCAAGGACTACATCAACTTCGTCGGTCGCGGCGAGGGCGTGTCGATCGTCCAGGCGACCTCCACCTGGTTCGCCAATGTGTTCTCCGCAAGCACGCCCTCCGATTTTCTTGATCTCTCCGGATCGACCAACGTCACTCTCCGCGGTTTCACGCTGGACGCCCGCACCAACGATCCGGGAACGTACACCTCAACGACGTTCAACGGTGTGAAGCTCGAGAACGCTGACCGCCTGCTGTTCGATACCGTTGAGATCAAAGCTGTCAACTATGCCGTCTGGGAGAACCTGGGCACGGCGGGCAACCTCATCGAGATGTTCGATGCCAAGCTCCTGGCGACGAACACGACTCTCCAGACGAGGAACTCGACCTGGCACATCTTCAGCAGCGAGATCAAGTCGGTCCAAACTGGATTGGAGAGCGCCTCCGACCTGGCCGTCGCAGTCAATCTCATCGACGGCATCAACATGACTATCTGGGGATCGCATCTGCACGCGGAAAGCTCGAAAGCAGGTGCGTCAGGAGATGTGGCGGCTCTCAGGGTTTCATCAGCAGCCGGCGGCTCGGTGCTGGCGGTCATCGGCACACAACTGCACCTGAAAATCGGGACGACCAACATTGGAAGCGCTACTCGCAGGATGTTTGCCTACTTGCACGCGGCCGCCGCGGCCGGCGTGAAGAGATACGATTTCGTCGGCTCCTACCTCAACTACGAGAGTCCGGCATCCATGAGCCAGGGTCGCATCGGGGGGATTGGCTACAGCTTGACCAACGCCAATAACGACATCAGCTTCGTCGGCGGCGGCGTGTTCGATGTCGGTGGAAGCGGCGGGACCTACCGGGCCGACGTGGTTCAGACCTCGTCGGTCGGCACGGCGCCGAACGTCAAGTTCGCAGGCTTCAAAGTGACCTCGGCTGTCGCGGCCGCCGGCGCCCTGCCAACAGGACTCGGGAGCGGATTCCAGACCTTGAACACCCAGAAAGGGAGCGTCACCCTTGCGTCTGGAACGGGGACCGTCACTCTGCCGACCACGCTCCCTGACAATTCATACTCCGTCGCGGTGTCGACCGGCGTCAATGAGACGATCCGGGTCACCGGCAAGGCGACGACCGGATTTACCGTGACATCGTCGAACGGGAGCTCGAACGCCACGGTGGACTGGATCGTGGTGCGCTGAGGCCCGTGCGGAGTCTCATGGGCAGTCGTTTACCCTGAATCTCCTGGCGGCGGCGCGCCGAGTCGCCGCCGCCAGGAGCCCATGCAGCGTTCGCGACGCAAGCTCTGCAATTTGATCGAGCGTCGCTGTTGACGAGGCATGCCTGCCGGCGATAGCCTCCCGGGAGTTCTTTCCCGGGGGGAACATCAATGCGCCATCCCGCTCTCGCGCTGATCATCTTGATAACTGCGCTGGCCGTGCCGATGACGGCGTCAGGCGATCCCCTCACCCGGGAGAAGACCCCCGAGCCTCTGCGGCCGTGGATCGACTGGGTGCTGCAGGGACACGAGCAGGAGCGCTGTCCGTTCTTCCAGGGGGACGCCGAGACGCGCCAGTGCGCCTGGCCGTCGCGGCTCGGGCTCGACCTGTCGGACCGCGGAGGCCGCTTCACGCAGTCGTGGCTCCTGCACCGGGACGAGTGGGTCCTCCTGCCGGGGGATGCGCGAAACTGGCCGCAGGAGGTCCGCGTCGACGGGAGGCCGGCCATCGTGGCGGCCCAGCCGGGAGGACCGGCGGTCTGGCTCGCGGCGGGACGCCACGGCGTGAGCGGATCGTTCGACTGGGACGCGCTGCCGCCGCTCCTGCAGGTGCCGACCGGGACCGGGCTGGTCGGCCTGACGGTCCGGGGACGCGCCGTGCCGTTTCCGGTCCGCGACGAGCAGGGGCGCCTCTGGCTGCAGAAGCGGGCCGGCGAAGAAACGGCCGAGGACCGTCTGGAGCTCGCGGTCCATCGCCGGTTCGCCGACGACATCCCGCAGATCCTGACGACCCGCATCGATCTTCAAGCCTCCGGCAAGGGACGGGAGGTGGTCCTCGGCCGGGCCCTGCCGGACGGATTCGTCGCCATGTCCCTCCGGGGGCCGCTGCCGGCGCGCCTCGATCCGGACGGGCGCCTGCGGGCGCAGGTCCGGCCGGGGCGGTTCAGCCTCGAGCTGGTGGCGCGACACGAGGGGCCGGCGTCGTCCGTGGCGCCCCCCGCGCCCGACGGCCCCTGGCCCGCCCAGGAGGTCTGGGTCTTCGAGGCGCGGCCCCATCTGCGGCTGGTGACGGTCGAGGGCGTGACGGCGGTCGACCCGCAGCAGACGACCTTACCGGATGAGTGGAAGCAGCTCCCGGCCTACTTGATGCTGGGGGGCAAGTCGACCATGACGCTTCTGGAGAAGCGACGTGGCGACTCCGACCCCGCGCCGGACCAGCTCACCCTCAGGCGCACGCTCTGGCTCGACTTCGACGGAGGCGGGTACACCGTGCACGACGCCGTCGCCGGATCGATGCGGCGGACGTGGCGTCTCGAGATGCCGGCCCCCGGCGTCCTCGGCCGCGTGGCGATCGACGGCGTCGATCAATTCATCACGCGCACCGGCCCCGACCGGCCCGCCGGGGTGGAACTGCGCCAGGGGGAGGTTCGTCTCGACGCCGACAGCCGGGTGGAGCGCGGCGCCTCGGTCGTTCCCGCGGTGGGGTGGGACCACGATTTCAACCAGGTCTCCGCGGACCTGAACCTGCCCCCCGCCTGGCGGCTCTTCAGCGCCTCGGGCGTGGACGACGTCTCCGCCACCTGGATCGCCTCGTGGACCCTCCTCGATCTCTTCCTGGTGCTGATCGCCGCCATGTCCGTGGCGAAGCTCTGGGGGCGGCGGCTCGGGGGGATCGCCCTTTTGACGCTCGCCCTGATCTGGATCGAGCCGGGAGCGCCCCAATGGGCCTGGCTCGCCGTCCTGGCCTTCGAGGGTCTCCGGCGCGCGCTTCCGGCCGGAAAGATCCTGACGACCGTGAAGGTCTTCCACCACCTGGCACGGGTCGTCCTGGTCATCGTCCTCGTCCCGTTCCTGGTCGACCAGGTGCGCACGGCCCTGTATCCCTCGCTCGAGGAGACCTGGACAGGAGTCGGGCTGGGGACCGGTTTCCTGTTCGGCCATGCCGCGCCGCAGGGAGCGCCGGCCCAAGAGGAAGGGATGCTGCAGCGGTCTCGCCTGGAAGCCTTGGACAAGGTGCAGGCCCTGGGCGATCTCCGCTCGGATATCGCGGCGTCCGAGGGGGACGCGCAGGCCAAGCGGGTCTCCAAGTTCGACTCGTACCTCAACGCCGTCGATCCCAAGGTGGTCGTGCAGACCGGTCCGGGTCTCCCCGACTGGAGATGGAGGTCCGTCTCACTGTCCTGGCGAGGACCGGTCAAGCAGTCGCAGGAGCTGCGTCTCATCCTGATCCCGCCGGCGATGAACCGGCTCCTCAACCTGCTGCGGGTCGGACTCGTCGCGGCCCTCGCGCTCGGGTTGTTCGGGTTCCCCGATCGCTCCTGGCCCGCCAGGCTCCTGCGTCGCTTCGGCCTGGCGCGCACCGCGCCGGCGGCCGCGCTCGTCGTGGCGCTGTCGCTCGCGGCCTTCGGCCCGGGGCCGGCCCGCGCGGCGGAGATCCCGCCGGCCGACATGCTGAACGACCTGCGCACGCGCCTCCTGCAGCCGGCCGCGTGCCGCCCGAACTGCGCCTCCAGCCCGCGGATGCTGCTCGAGGCGGATCCGGGCTCCCTGCGCGCCCGCATCGAGATCAGCGCGGCGGCGGAGACGGCCGTGCCGCTGCCGGGGGGAGCGGACCAGTGGCTCCCCGATCGGGTCACGGTGGACGGCGAGCCGGCCACGGGGCTGGTGCGCACCGGGGAGGGTCGCCTCTGGCTGCGCGTGACTCCGGGGAATCACCAGGTCGTGATGGAAGGGCCGCTCCCCGATCGTGAGTCGATCGCGGTGCCGCTGCCGCTCAAGCCCCACCACGTCGAGGCGCGCGCCAGGGGCTGGCGCGTCGAGGGGCTGCACGAGGACGGACTGGCCGAGGACAGCCTGCAGCTGGTGCAGGAGCGCGGCCGCGATCGCGGGCCGGCGGGGGGGATCGAGCCGGTGACGCTGCCGCCGTTCGTGCGCGTCGAGCGCGAGCTGACCCTCGGGCTCAAGTGGCAGGTCGCAACCCGCGTGGTCCGGACGACTCCGGTCGGATCGGCGGTCCGCCTCGAGGTCCCGCTCCTTCCGGGGGAATCGGTGACGACCGCCGAGGTGCGCGTCGCCGGCGACCGGGCGCTGGTCAGCCTCGCCCCCCAGGCGACCGAGGCCGTCTGGACCTCGTCCCTCGAGCAGAAGGAGTCGATCCGGCTCACGGCCCCCGGCGCGGTCCCCTGGACCGAGGTCTGGCGTCTCGCGGCCGGCCCCATCTGGCACGTCGAGGTCCAGGGGATCCCGGTGGTCCACCTGCCGGACGAATCGGCGGTGCGAATCCGCGAGTGGCGACCGTGGCCCGGCGAGACGGTGACCATCGACGTGACCCGCCCCGACGGACTCCCCGGGCAGACGCTGACCATCGACAGCAGCGAGCTCGCGATCTCGCCTGGGCTGCGCGCCACGGACGCCAGCCTCACAGTGTCTATTCGCAGCAGCCGCGGCGAGCAGCACGTCCTGACGCTTCCCGAGGCGGCTGAGCTGCAATCGGTGTCGATCAACGGCGTGGTCCAGCCGATCCGGCAGGAGGGGCGGGACGTGACGCTGCCGATCGCGCCGGGGGCGCAGCAGGTCGCCGTCACCTGGAGGCAGAACGACGGCGTCCGCCTGTTCTTCAGGACGCCCGAGGTGAACCTCGGCGCCACCAGCGTGAACGCGCGGGTTTCGATCGTCATGCCGGCCGATCGGTGGACGCTCTGGCTGGGAGGCCCCCGCCTGGGGCCGGCCGTCCTGTTCTGGAGCCGGATCGCCATCAGCCTTCTGGCCGCGCTGGCCCTCGGCCGGCTCCGCCTGACGCCCCTGCGGGCCCGGCAGTGGTTCCTGCTGAGCCTCGGGCTGACGCAGGCGCCCCTGCCGATCTCCCTCGTGATCGTCGGCTGGCTCTTCGCCCTGGGATGGCGCGGCCAGCGGGGCGCAGGCGAATCGGCGGCCGGCTTCAATGCCCTGCAGGTGCTCCTGGCGGGAACGACGGCCGTCGCGCTGGGCGGGCTGTTCTGGTCGATCTCCAACGGCCTGCTCGGGCTTCCCGAGATGCAGATCGCCGGCAACGACTCGTACGCCGGGAACCTGCACTGGTACCTGGATCGTTCCGGCGAGATCCTGCCCCGGCCGTGGGTCGTCTCCGTCCCGCTGTTTCTCTACCGCCTGGCGATGCTGGCCTGGGCCCTGTGGCTGGCGCAGGCGCTCCTGCGCTGGCTGAAATGGGCCTGGGAGTGCTTCACCCAGGGCGGCCTGTGGCGACCGCGGATCAAGAAGAAGGCGTCGCCGCCGCCGCTCGTGCCCCCGTCCCCGGCGGCCCCCGGCGTCGCGGCCCCCTGAAATGGCGACGCGGCGATGAACAAGGGGCGCCTGGAAGCGTTCAGCGACGGCGTGATCGCGATCCTCATCACCATCATGGTGCTCGAGCTTCGTGTGCCGCACGGCGCCGACGCGACGACCCTGCGTCCGATGATTCCGGCGTTCCTCAGCTACGTGATGAGCTTCGTGTATCTCGGCATCTATTGGAACAACCACCATCACCTGCTGCAGGCGGTGCGGCAGGTCAACGGCCGCATCCTCTGGGCGAACATGCACCTGCTGTTCTGGCTGTCCCTCGTTCCGATGGCCACGGGCTGGATGGGAGACAGCCGCTTCGCGGCCGTGCCGGTCGCGCTCTACGGCGTGGTGCTCCTGTCCGCCGCGCTGGCGTACACCGTTCTGGTCCGCAGCCTCATCGCGCACCACGGCCGGGAGTCGGTCCTGGCAAGCGCGGTGGGGAAGGATTTCAAGGGGACGATCTCGATGGTGTTCTACGCGCTCGCCGTCCCGCTGTCGTTCGCCAGCGCCTGGCTGGCGTGCGGGCTCTACGTGGTGGTGGCGATCATCTGGCTCGTTCCCGATCGCCGCATCGAGCGCGCCCTGGCGCCGCGGGACCAGGAGCCGGCCTAGAGAACGTCCTTCAGCCGATCGCGGGAGATGTTCGCGCCGCACAGGAGGACGACCACGTTCCTGCCGGCGTACCGTTCCTTGTCCTTCAGGAAGCCGGCGACCGCCACGCCGGCCGCCCCCTCGATGAGGGTGTGGTGCCGGTCGATGATCAGGCGCATGGCGTCCCGGATCTCCTCCTCCGAGACCAGCACGTAGCGATCGACCAGGCGCCGGCAGAGAGGCAGCGTGATCGCACCCGGCTCGACCGCCCCGGCCGTGCCGTCGGAGAGGGTCGGCCTGGAGACCATGTCGAGAATCTTTCCGGCGGCGACCGAGTGGTGCATGACGGCCGAGTTCTCGGGCGAGCAGGCGACGATCTCCACGGGACCGCCGGCCGACTTGAGACAGGCCGCGATTCCGGAGATCAGGCCGCCGCCGCCGAGCGCCACGAACACGGCATCGATACGGTCGACCTGGCGCAGAAGCTCGGCGCCGATCGTCCCCTGCCCCGCCACGACCAGCGGGTCGTTGTACGGCGAGACGTAGACCCTGCCGGTCTCTTCGGCGTGGCGGCGCGCGAAGATCTCGGTCACCCCCGAATCGGTGGCGTGCGTGCGCACTTCGGCGCCGTAGGCGCGGATGTTGGCCACCTTGGCCGGCGAGGCGTTCTCCGGGACGAAGATGACGCCGGGACAGTCGAGCGCCTTCAGCCCGTACGCCACCGCCGCCCCGTGATTGCCCGAGGAGGCGGTCACGATCCCCTTCCCCTTCTCGCCCGGCGTCAGCGACAGGAGACGGTTCATCGCGCCGCGCAGCTTGAACGATCCGGTGAGCTGGAGATGCTCCATTTTCAGCAGGACGCGCGCCCCCGAGGCCTCGCCGAGGGCCGCCGACTCGTCGACCGGCGTCTCGCGCACGTAGGGTCGGATCCGCGCCTCGGCCGCGGTGATTTCGGTCTTCGGGTCCATGGAACTCAAAGTATCATGAAACACTGATGACGCCGCCGGCGCGCCGCAACCTGCTGTCGTACGTCGAAGACCTGCCGCGTTTCGGCCCCCGCGAGGCGTTCCTCTGGAAGGACGGCGCCCGCTGGCGCTCCCGCACGTACGACGAGCTGCACCGGCGCGTTCTCGCGTGCTCGGAGGCGCTCGTCGCCGCCGGGCTGACGCCGGGCGATCCGGTCCTCCTCCAGGGGCCCGACTCGGCCGACTGGGTGGAGGCGCTCTTCGGCACGCTCCGTGCCGGCGGGGTCGCCGTCCCTCTCGATCCCGAGTCGCCCGACGACCTGCGCGCCCGGATCGCGGAGCGTGCGGGCGCGCGGCTCCTCGTCTCTCCGGCCCACGTCGCACCGCCCCCGGGAGTCGCGCGCATCGTAACGGGGTCGTGGGGTACCGGGGGCGGCGCCGCTCCCGCCGGTCCGTCCCGGCCCGCCCCGGACCCCGGTCCCGACGACCGCGCGTTCGTCATGTTCACCTCGGGCACGACCGGCGATCCTCGCGGCGTGATCCTGACGCATGGCAACCTGGCCAGCGACTTTGCCCCGATCGAGCGCGCCTACCTCAAATGGGCGCCGCTCATCCGGCCGATCGGCGCGCTGCGCCTCCTCTCCACCCTCCCCCTGTCCCACATGTTCGGCCAGGCGATGAACGTGTTCCTCGGCCTGGGCATGGGGCTCACCATCGTGCTGGTCCCCCCGCGGCCCCTCGAAGTGATCGAGGCGTCGCGCCGCTTCCGCGCCTGGGGGCTCTTCAGCGTGCCGCGGCTCCTCGACCTCCTGGGGGCCGAGGTGCGGCGCGCGCTCGCCGCGTCCGGCCGGCTCGACCGGTGCCTGGGGCGCCAGCGGCGCTTCGCCTCCTGGCCCTTCTATCTCCAGGCCCCGCTCCTCTGGCCGATCCAGCGGGTGCTCGGCTGGCGGTTCCGGCTCATCGTCTCGGGAGGGGCCAGGCTTCCCGAAGAGGTGGACCTGTTCTGGCGCCGCAGCGGCTTCCTGGTGGTGCAGGGATACGGCCTGACCGAGACCGCCCCGATCATCTCGGTCTCGAGCCCGTTCGACCGGAACGCCGGCAGCGTCGGCCGTCCGCTCGCGGTGCAGGAGGTGAAGCTCGGCCCGGGCGGGGAGATCCTGGTGCGCGGTCCGAACGTCACGCCCGGCTACCTCGGGGCGGACCGGGAGGCGGACGGCGAGGGATGGCTCAAGACCGGCGACGTCGGAGAGTTCGACGCGCGCGGCCACCTGTCGATCCGCGGCCGACTGAAGGAGGTCATCGTCACGTCCGAGGGGGAGAACGTGCATCCCGGCGACGTCGAGTCGGCGTTCGTCGGGGTGCCGGGCGTGCGCGGGGTGGCGGTCCTTGGCCTGCCGCTGCCGCGCGGCGAGCGCGTGCACGCGGCGCTCCTGATGGATCGCGGCGCCGACCCGACGCAGGCGGTCGCCCGCGCCAACGAGCGGCTGCTCCCGAAGCAGCGCGTCCGCGGCCATACCGTCTGGCCGGAGGACGATTTCCCGCGCACGGCCACGGGCAAGATCCGCAAGGGACTCGTGCGCGAGCGCGTCCTGGCCCTCGAGCACGACGGCGCGGCCTCGGCGGGCGTCCCGGGGTCGGGCGCCGCGGCGGGGACCTCCGCCGTGCGACGCCTGCTCGCCTCGCTGGCGCGCGTCGGTCCCGACACGCTCCGGGACGACACGCGCCTGGTCGAGGGACTCGGCTTCGCCAGCCTCGACCTGGTGGAGCTGGCGGCCGCCTTCGAGGAGGAGTTCGGAGCGCGCCTCCCCGAGGGGCGTCTGGGGGACGCGACCGTCGGCGATCTCGAGCGGCTTGCGGCCCTGGCCACCTCCGCCGGCGGCGGGCCGGGAGCAGGGGCGGGCGCGCGCCCACCGGAAACCCCGCCCGCGCCGGGCGGCCCGCCCGCCGCGGCTCCCGCCCCGTCGGAGGATCTGGTCCTCGAGGGGCGCGGCTCGTTGCCCGTGCCGCGCTGGACGCGCCTCTGGCCGGTGCGCCTGGCCCGCCGCGCGATCGAGGAGTGCCTGATGGTCCACTTCGTCCGGCTCTACGCGCGGCCCCGGGTCGAAGGTCTCGAGCACCTGCGCGCGGCGACGCCGCCCTTCCTGTTCGTCGCGAACCACCGGAGCTACATGGACACCGGCCTGTTCAAGGCGACCCTCCCCCGGGCGCTGCGCGGTCGGATCGCTCCCGGCATGACGACGCGCTACCACCGCGTGTTCTACGGCGAGGCGGACGGCGGCCCCGCCCGCCGCGCGAAGGAATGGATCCAGGTGCGCCTGGTGGAGTTCTTCTTCAACGCCTGGCCGCTGCCGGAGACGGCCGGCCTGCGCGCCGGCCTGGCGTATGCCGGCGAGCTGATGGACGCCGGCTTCTCGATCCTGATTTTCCCCGAAGGCCGGCACGTCCCGGGGCCCGACATGGAGGCGTTCCGCAAGGGGATCGGGATCTTCGCCCGCGAATTGCGCGCCCCCGTCGTCCCGGCGTTCCTCGAAGGGACGGCCCAGGTGCTGCCCGACGGGCGCTACTGGCCGCGCTTCGGCAGGACGCGGCTGATCCTCGGCCCGCCCCTCACGATCGATCCCGAGTCGGACGCCTCCGACGCCACGCGGCGGATCGAGGCCGCGGTGCGCGGGCTGGCCCCACATTCCTGACGGGAATTTTTTCCAGAAAAATCCTGAAAAACTGGGCGCCGGCACTTGACTCTGCTAGTCTGCTTGCGTCTAGCACAATCCGGCTCGAGCGGCTCGTTCCTCTTTCCTTCCTTAGGAGGGCTCATGAAAACGATGCGGAGTACGGCATCCGTCCTGTTGCTCGTCATGGCCGCGATCGCCGTGGCGTCCATGGCGTGCACGCAGGATCTCAAGTTCTCGAAGGCGGTTCCCAAGACGCCCGAGGAGCTCCTCGCGGAGCTCAAGACCCACCAGGAGAAGATCGACGCGGCGACCGACGCGACGATGAAACGGATCGACGAGTTCAACCAGACGCGCAAGGCGGGCGAGCGGACGATCCATTTCAGCGAGATCTACGGGCAGGAATTCACCGACGCCCAGCGTGACGTGCTCAACCAGATGATCGCGCAGGAGAAGGACGTCTCGTACAAGTCCCTCCTCGAGCACATCGTCGCCGACCGGAACGAGCTCCAGGCGCTCCAGGAAAAGGTCATGCACCTCGAGCAGGCCCTGCCGGACAAGTTCGTCGTGGTCAAGAAGGGGGACCGGCACAAGGACCTGGCGATGAACTACCTGGTCAACGAGATGCAGCTGCCGCCCGAGAAGGCCAAGACCCTTCTCGCCGAGGCCGACCAGACCGACGAGCTGGTGCCCGGGAACAAGGTCTGGTTCGCCTACGACCCGAAGGATGACGCGTTCCGCACGTACGTCACCCGGGGCGAGGCCAAGCAGCTGCCCTATGCGCTGCGGCGCGCCAACCAGCGCAACCTGATCGGCGAGCGGGACACGGCACGCTCCGAGAGGGACGTCGCGCAGGCCGAGGTGGGCAGCCTCCAGCAGGTCAAGGCAGGGCTGGAGTCGGACATCTCGATGCTGCAGGCGAACAAGGCGTCGCTCGAGGACAGCGTCGCCCGCCTGTCGAGCGATCTCTCGTTCCGGCAGAACAGCCTGTTCTACCATGCCGCCAACGAGCGCTCGCTCAAGGACCAGGGCGTCCTCTCGCCGGTCCTGAAGCGCGTCAAGGACGTCAAGCCGCTGCAGTACGAGGCGTCGCTCGATCTGCGGCAGGGGACCACGATCAACCTTGAGCCGCGCCTGTTCGGGCTCGAGAGCATCGGCCGGATCCGGCTGCTGCCGCCGATCTTCCAGGAGGGACGCGACTACACGGTCGAGACCTCCGAAGCGACCGGCACGGCCAAGGTCACCATCCTGGATCCCGAGCTCTTCAAGGGGAAGGAAGTCCTGGTCTCGGTCGGCGGGTAGGCGCTTTTCGGGGAGCCCGCCCCGGGCACAGGGGCGGGCCGCGTTCCGGACGCCGCGGGGCCTGGTGCGAGGCCCCGCGCCTCCGGAACGTACTATGATGGCCGGCTTCGGGAGGCCGCGCCGTGACCCCGGTGCCGCGAGATTTCTTCACACAGCTCTGGCACAAGTACTGCGAAGACCACGTCTCGATCCTGGTCTCCAGCCTCGCCTACTACACCTTCTTCTCGTTCTTCCCGATCCTGCTCCTCCTGGCGTCGATCATCGGCTTCGTGTACGGCACCCGGGAAGAGTCGGTGCAGCTGCCCCGCCAGATCCTGGACCTGCTCCCCTTCAGCTCGGAGATCATGAC
>Ga0075421_100009883_pt1 | contig 11765 bp, 10 predicted proteins | sample SoiMetdeltSBSDD5_FD_75292 | JGI IMG/M metagenome (GOLD analysis project Ga0075421, IMG submission 75292) | Bulk soil microbial communities from a Populus tree surrounding site in Tennessee, USA - Soil MetaG P. deltoides SBSDD5 | ecosystem: Environmental > Terrestrial > Soil > Tree plantation...
ATGTTGAGCGACGCCGAGACGATGCCGACGCCGTAGGCGACGATCTGGGTGGTGACGAGAACCGTGTTCATGATCGGTATCCCTCTGGTGCAACGCACTTTTTATACTGCTGAGACCGACCGGCTCGGGCACGTCGCCGTCCGGGCGCTCTATCGACACGACGAGCGACCAGCCGCCTGATCGACATGTCAGGCGAGATTTTTTTTACAGCCGAAAAGGGAGACGTGCGCCACGCCCTTGGACAGGCGCCAGAGCGTTCACTTGGGCGGCGGCGCCTCGTAACCGCCGCGCTTGGAGGTTCTGAGCCCGAGCGCCACCAGCATCTCGGCGAGCTTCACCGCCGCGCCGACGCCGTCGATGACGGGGCAGCCGTGCCTGGCCGCAAGATCGCGTGCCAGCTTGGCCATGCCGGCGCAGCCGAGCACGATGGCCTCGGCACGATCCTCGGCCAGCGCGCGGGCGATCTCGGCATCGATGCGGGCGCGCGCGTCCGACGTCTCGTCCTCCAGGGCCAGCACCGGCACCTCGGCGGCGCGGACACGGGCGCGACGCTCGAAGCCATACCTGAGCAGGTTGTGCTCGAGCGCCGGAATGGAGCGCGACAGGGTCGTCACAACCGTGAACCGGTGCGCGATCAGCGTCGCAGCGTGATAGGCTGCCTCGCCAATGCCGATGACAGGGGCGGTGGCCAGCTGACGGGCTGCATCGAGACCCGTGTCGTCGAAGCAGGCGATCACATGGGCGCCAGCCCCCTCGGCTTCGCCCCGGCCGATTTCCTTGAGCAGGCCCGGCAGGCACATGGCCTCGTCGTAGTAGCCCTCGATGGACGCCGGGCCGGCGGTCGAGGTGACGGCCTCGATCTCGGTGCCGGGAGCGGCGGCCTCGCGCGCAGCGTTGGCGATGGTCTCCGTCATCGCGGCCGTGGTGTTGGGATTGATGATGCGGATGCGCATGGCTGGCCGTTTGGGTGAACGGGGTCAGACCCCTCGCGACTGCGTTGCAGTTTCAATCGACGGTCGAGGCGTCTGGCCCCTCCTCGCGGGCCGTCGCGTCGGTGCGGAAGCACCGGGCGAGGTGCCCCGGCCGCAGCGGTACCGGGTCGGGCACCGCGGCCCCGCACGCTGCAACCGCCAGCGCGCAACGCGGCTGGAAGGCGCAGCCCAGCGGCAGATGGGCGAGATCGGGCGGGCTTCCCGCTATCGCCGGCAGGCGCTTGCCCGACAGGCGGCCGCCGTGGGCGCGGGTCGAGAGCAGCCCGATCGTATAGGGATGGCGGGGCGAGCGGATCACCTCGCGCACCGGCCCGATCTCGACGATGCGGCCCGCGTACATCACGGCCACCCGGTCGGCCACCTCCACCGCCACGCCGATGTCGTGCGTAACGAAGATCACCGACAGCCCCAGCTCCCGCTGCAGCTCGCGCAGCAGCAGCAGGATCTGCACCTGCACGGTGGCATCGAGCGCCGTGGTGGGCTCGTCGGCCAGCAGGATCTGCGGCTGGCAGGCCAGCGCCAGCGCAATCATGGCACGCTGCCGCATGCCGCCGGACATCTCGTGCGGGTAGGCATCAAGCCGCCGCTCCGCGCTCGGGATGCGGACCCGCTCGAACAGCTCCAGTGCCCTTTTGCGCGCCGCCGGCTTGGTGAGGCTGTCGTGCTTGCGCAGAGCTTCGACGATCTGCGTGCCCACCGTATAGACCGGATCGAGCGCCAGCGCCGGCTCCTGGAAGATCATGGAGACGGTCTTGCCCCGGAAGGCGCTGAGCGCCCCGCCCTTGAGCGTCATGATGTCAGTCCCGACCACGGCGATGCGGCCGGACATCCTCGTCCTTCTCTCCGGGTGCAGCCGCAGGATCGACCGCAGCGTGACGCTCTTGCCGGAGCCGGATTCACCGAGCAGGGCTATGGTCTCGCCGCGGCAGAGGGACAGACTGACGCCGGCCACCGCCCGCACCGGCTTCGCCCCGCCCGTGAACGTCACGTCCAGGTTCTCGATCTCGAGGATCGGCGTGTGATCGGCGCTCATGCCGCCCTCGCATCCGCCTTGCTGTGGCCGGAGCTCGCAATCGCCATGTGGCAGGCAGCGGCGTGGCCCGTCTCCACCGGCGCCAGGGCGGGATCGACCGCCGAGCACACGCCCTCCGCGAAGGCGCAGCGGGTGTGGAAGCGGCAGCCGGACGGCGGGTTGATCGGGTTCGGCGGATCGCCGGCCACGGGCGCGCTCTCCGTACGCCGGTCTGGGTCCATGGACAGCATCGATCTGAGCAGGGCAGTCGTGTAGGGGTGCCGGCTGCCCGTGTAGAGCGCCTCGGTCGGCCCCACCTCGGCGATCCTGCCCAGGTACATCACGAGCACGCGGGTGGCGACGAAGCGCACCACCTCCAGGTCGTGGCTGATGAAGATGTAGGAGAGGCCCAGCTCGTCCTTCAGGTCGAGCAGCAGGTTCAGCACCTGCGCCTCGATCGACTTGTCGAGGGCGGACACGGCCTCATCGAGGATCAGCACGCGCGGCTGCAGGGCCAGCGCGCGGGCGATGTTGACACGCTGGCGCTGGCCTCCGGACAGCTCGTGCGGGTAGCGGCCGGCGAAGCGCGCCGGCTCCAGGCCCACCCTGTCCAGGAGCGACCGCGCCCTGCGCACCGCCTCGTCCGAGGCCATGCCGTGCACCGTCGGCGCGAAGGCGATGGACTCCTCCACGGTGAGACGCGGGTTGAGCGAGGCATAACTGTCCTGGAACACCATCTGCACCTGGCGGCGGAACGCGCGCAGGGGCAGCTCGCGCGAGCCCGCGATCCTGCCGTCGAAGCGCACGGTGCCGGCGGTCGGCACGATCAGGTTCATCAGCAGGCGCGCGGTGGTAGACTTGCCGCACCCGGATTCGCCGACGATCCCCAGTATCTCTCCGGGGTAGAGCGAGAAGCTGACCGCGTCGACGGCCCTGACCGCACCGGGGCTGCGGATGAGGCCACCCTTCAGCGGAAAGTGCTTCACCAGGCCCTGCGCCTCCAGGAGCGGACCGGGGTTGAGCGGAGCGGGGTCAGAGTGGTTCCGGCCGGGGTCAGACCCCTCGCCGCCACGTGGGTGGTGGAGCGCCGCCGTATCAGCGAGGGGTCTGACCCCGATTGCGGCCGTATCACTCATGCCTTGATGTCCATGGCCGAGCGCAGGCCGTCCGTCAGCATGTTGAAGGAGATGGACGTGACGAAGATCATCACGCCTGGCAGGGCGCACAGCAGCGGCTGGGTATAGATGGCGGTGCGCAGCGTGTTGAGCATCAGGCCCCACTCCGGCTCCGGCGGCTTCACGCCCAGCCCCAGGAACGACAACCCCGAGGCCAGGATCATCGATACGGCCACCAGACTCATGCCGTAGACGAAGATCGGCCCCATCACATTGCCCAGCACCTGGACGCGCACGATGGTGAGCGGACCGGCGCCACTGGCCCTGGCGGCCTCCACGTAGTCGCGCGAGCGCACGCTGGTGGTCACGCTCTCGGCCACGCGGGCAATCGGCGGGATGAAGACGACCGTCAGGGAGATAAGCCCGTTGAGGACGCCGGCCCCCAGCGCGCCCGACAACGCGATCGCCAGCAGCACCGAGGGGAAGGCGAAGAACACGTCGATGGTGCGCATCAGGATCGAGTTGACCCAGCCGCCCGCATAGCCCGCGGCGATGCCGATGGCGGAGCCGAGAAACAGTGCAAGTATCACCGGCGTCACGCCCATGAACAGCGACAGGCGGGCGCCAAAGATAAGCCGGCTCAGCATATCGCGGCCGAGCTCGTCGGTGCCGAGCGGGAAGCCTTCCGTGCCGGGCGGGCGCAGGCGGCGCAGCGTCATGCCCTTGTAGGGATCCTGCGGCGCGATGTAGGGCGCGAGGATGGCGATGAGGACGATCGCCAGGATCACCAGCGCCGCGCCCACCGCCACGGGGTCGCGCAGGACACGGCGCCACACGGTCGCCCAGTAACCGGGCGAGCGGACGATCTCGCTCATAGCCTGTCCTGAGGCCAGTCCCGGGGCCTGTCCCGGGCCTTCAGCGACCGGGCGGGACATCAGCATGCGCTAGCGCCTCTCGATGCGCGGATCGAGCGCCGTCTGGACGACATCGACCGCCAGGTTGAGCACGACGAAGAACAGCGCCAGCACCAGGATGGTCCCCTGCAGCAAGGGCAGGTCGCGCTGGAAGATGGCCGCATTGAGCAGCGCGCCGGTGCCGGGCCAGGAGAACACGGTCTCGATCAGGATCGACCCGCCCAGCAGGTAGCCGAGCTGGATGCCCATCACGGCCAGCGCGGTCGGCGCCGTGTTCTTGACCACGTGCCGAAAGGTGCCGAGGTGGCTGAGGCCCTTGGCCCTGAGCCCGACGATGAACTCCTGGCTCAGGATCTCCGCCACTAGGGCGCGCACGGTCCGGGCGATAATTCCCATGGGGATCACCGACATGGTCACCGCCGGCAGGATCAGGTGACGCGTGTGCTCCCAGTCCCATGTCCACGCCTCGGAGCCGCCCGGCCCCGCTCCCGTGGGCGGCAGCCAGCCCAGCGTGGCCGCGAACACGATCACCAGGATCATGCCGAGCCAATAGTGCGGCACCGACACGCCGATCACGGAGACGAAGGAGGCGAGCTTGTCGATGGCGGTGTCGCGGAAGTAGCCGGCGACGAAGCCGAAGAAGGTGCCGAGCACGAAGCCGATCAGCGTCGCCACCGAGGCCAGCACCAGCGTGTTGCCCACCGCCTTGCTCACCTCGGCGACCACCGGGCGGCTGCTGGCGATGGAGGCGCCCAGGTCGCCGTGCAGCGCCCGCCACAGCCAGCGCAGGAACTGCTCGTGGTAAGGGCGATCGAAGCCATAGAGTACCATCATCTGCTCCTTCATGGCCTGGGAGGCATCGGGCGGCAGCACGGAAACCAGCGGGTCCCCGGGCGCCAGGTGCACCAGCATGAAGCAGACCAGCGTCACGCCGAGCATGATGGGCAGCGTGTAGACGACGCGCTTGACGGTGTAGGTGAGCATCTCATTCTTCTCCCTCTCCCCGCTTGCGGGGAGAGGGTCGGGGTGAGGGGCAGCCACACACTCCGACGTCCGCGCTTGTGGCTGCCCCTCACCCTAACCCTCTCCCCATGCCTGAAGCGGCATGGGGAGAGGGGACACGGGAGCAGCTACTCGAGGCGCATGGTGGCGAGGTCGACGAACCAGCTCTTAGGCTGGACCACCCCCTTCACCTTCGGGCTCATCGCCCGCGGCCCCACGTCATGCGCGACCCAGAGGAAAGGTGCCTCCTCCACCGAGCGGGCGTGCAGCCGGGCCAGCGCCTCGTCGCGCTCCTTGGCGTCGAAGGTGGTGCGGGCCTTGGCGATCAGCTCATCGAACTCGGCGTTGCCGAAGTAGCCCCAGTTGTTCGACACCGGCGGGAACGTCTTGGTGGACATGAAGCGCACCATGGCGAAGAACGGGTCCATCGCCGCGTAGGTGACGTTGATGGCATGCGCCCCGCGGGCGCTCTCGTCCTTGGCTCCCTTGCGCCAGTTGGTGAACAGCGTGTTCCACTCGATCACGTCGATCTCGACGTCGAAGTAGCAGTCCTTCAGGGCCTGCTGCACGAACTCGTTCATGGGGATCGGCTGCATCTGGCCGGAGCCGGATGCCGAGGTCTGCACCTTCACCTTCAAGAGCTTGCTGGGTCCGAAACCCGCCTCCTGCATCAGCTTCTTGGCAGCGGCGGGATCGTACTTGATCTCGAACTTGGGATTGCCCCACCAGGGATGGCCCGGAGGAACGGTACCCTTGGGCACCTCCATCAGGCCGCCCAGCAGCTGCTTCAGGTCATCGCGGTTGACGCACAGGTTGGCGGCGTGCCGCACCCGCTTGTCGAGCCAGGGTGAGCCCTGGACGAATGAGAACTGCCAGGGCCAAACGTGCGGCTGCCCGTTGGAGTAGAGCACGAAGCCCTTGGACTTGATCTGTGGGATGGCGTCGGGTGCCGGCGCCTCGATCCAGTCGACCTGACCGGACAGCAGCGCGGCGGTGCGGGCGCTGGCCTCGGGCATGGGCAGCAGCACGATACGGTCGATCTTGGGCCGGCGCGCCGCGTCCCAGTAGTCGGCGTTCTTGACGTACTCCACGCGCTCGCGCGGTGAGAACTTGGCCATCTTGAACGGCCCGGAGCCGGAGGCGTCGGCCGCGAACGCCGCCCACGCCTGCTTGGCCCGCTCGGCCGTGTCGCTGACGCTCGTCAGGGCGTCGTACTTCCTCTGCCAGTGGGCCGGCGAGGCCATGAACAGGTTGGACAGGTTGATCGGCAGGAAACTGTCCGGCTCCTTGGTGGTCAGCTCCACCGTGTAATCGTCGATTTTGCGGGCCGAGACCAGGGTGGGCATGCGGCTGACGGTGACGCCGATCTGGTCGGGTGCGAAATGCGTGGCGTCCTTCTTCAGGACCTTCTCGACGTTCCACACCACGGCGTCGGCCTTGAGGTCGGACCCGTCGTGGAATTTCACGCCCTGGCGCAGCTTGAACACCCACTTGGTCTTGTCGCTGGCATCAACGGCCCACTCGGTGGCGAGGCCCGGGACGAGCACACTCGGCTTGTCGGCCGACGACAGGTCCCACTGGGTGAGGGAGTCGAACAGAGGGATGCCGGTGAAGCGGTTGCCCTCGAAGCCCTGGTCGGGCTGGCCGTTGGTTTTGGGAATGTCGGCCGCGGTCATGGCGACGCGCAGCGTCTTCTCCTGGGCGAGCGCCGCGCCGGACGACAATAGAAGTGCGCCCAAGGCCAGACCCGCAAGGGTCTTAAGCCCCGAACTTGCAAACCTGCTACAGGCCATCGGGCCGCCTCCGTAACGACAAAGGATGCAAGGGGTCAGAGGCCGTTTAGCCCACGTCCCCACCGTGGCCCACTTAAGCACGCATAACGAGGAAGCAAAAGCACACCGGCGCCTCTTTCATGGGCAAACCGTTGCCCGAAAAGCGAGCGTTCCGCGTGTGCATTCTCACGAACGGCACAGCCGAGGATAGGATGTGCTTCGAGCGCCTTCCGTCCCTCTGCACAAGAAGGGCTCCGCGAGCTGTCGGCATGGCGTTCCAGGAGGAGTGAGAGAGGTCACGCTGAGAATGCGCGTTCTGCTCGTGGCCCGCGATTGACGATGGTCCGCGATTTGCCGATGCTGATCGGACGCGCGAGCCAAGGGGGACGGAGGGATGGCGCAATACCTCTTCAAGAGCTTCCAGATGCTCGATCCCGGGCAGGACGACTTGCAGGGCGGCTTCGAGCTTCTCGTTGAGGGCGATGCGATCAAGGAGGTTTCGCCCAACCCGATAAGGGCGCCGGAGGCCGCCGTCATCGACTGCGGCGGGCGCACGCTGATGCCGGGCCTGATCGACAGTCACGTGCACGTGGTGCTGTCGGAGGTGTCGATCCCACGCCTGGAGAGCGTGCCGCTCACCCTGATGACGGCGCGCGCGGCCGTGCTCATGCGCGGCATGCTCGACCGCGGCTTCACCAGCGTGCGCGACACCGGCGGCGCCGACTGGGGCCTCAAGGAGGCGACCGACAAGTGGCTGCTGCCGGGCCCGCGGCTGTTCATCGCCGGTAAGGCGTTGGGACCGACTGGCGGCCACAGCGACCCGCGCCGCCGCACCGAGCATGGCACCCGCTGCCACTGCTGCGATGCCATGCACTTCTCCATGGGGCTCGCCGACGGCGTCGCCGAGGTGCGCAAGGCCGTGCGCGAGGAGATGCGCCAGGGTGCAGACCAGGTGAAGATCATGATGTCCGGTGGCGTCGCCTCGCCCTACGACCCGCTCGACAGCTTGCAGTTCTCGCCCGAGGAGGTAGCCGCCGCCGTGGAGGAAGCCCACGCCTTCGGGCGCTATGTGTGCGCCCATGCCTATACCGTCGAGGCCATCACGCGCGCTGCGCACGCCGGGGTGCGCACCATCGAGCACGGCAACCTCGTCGACGAGCCGACGGCCGCCCTGATGGCCTCCAAGGGCATGTACCTGATCGCCAACCTCGTCACCTACTACGAGATGAAGAAGCGCGCCGCCGAGTTCGGCATGTCGTCGGACATGCTGGCCAAGAACGATCTCGTCATCGACGGCGGCCTGCGCTCCTTGGAGATCTGCAAGCGGGCCGGCGTGCCGGTCGCCTACGGCACCGACCTCCTGGGCCAGCTCCAGACTGAGCAGTCGCGCGAGTTCATCATCCGCTCGGAGGTGCAGACGCCGATAGAGATCATCCGCGCCGCCACGCTGATCGGGGCTGAGATCGTGCGCCAGGTGGGCAAGCTCGGCTGCCTGAAGCCCGGCGCCTTCGCCGATCTCCTCATCGTCGACGGCAATCCGCTCCAGAACCTCGGCGTCCTGCAGGAGCAGGGCAAATATCTCGCCGCCATCATGAAGGGCGGGCGCTTCCACAAGAATCGGCTGCAGTAGGCGATGGCACAGCTCCACTTCAGGAACTTCAAACTCCTCGAGCCCCAATACGGGGAGCTTCGCGGCGGCTACGAGCTTCTCGTCGAGGACGACCGCGTGCGCGAGCTCAACGAGGTCCCGATCAGGAGCGCGAATGCCGAGGTCGTGGACTGCGGCGGGCGCACGCTGATGCCGGGCCTCATCGACTGCCACGTCCATGTTCTGCACAGCGAGGTCAACATCCGCTTCCTGGAGGCGATGCCGCTGACCCTGCTCACAGCGCGGGCGGCGACGCGCCTGCGCGCCATGCTGGACCGCGGCTTCACCACGGTGCGCGATACCGGCGGCTGCGACTGGGGCATCAAGGAGGGCGTCGCGCAGGGGCATCTGGTGGGCCCGCGCCTCTTCATCGCCGGACAGTCGATCGGGCCCACGGGCGGCCACTCCGACGGGCGCCGTCGGACGGACTTCGACTCGGGCTGCAGCTGCTGCAACGGCCTGCAGTTCAAGTCGGCCATTGCCGACGGCAGCGACGAGGTGCGCAAGGCTGCGCGCGAGCAGATGCGCCAGGGCGCGGACCACGTAAAGATCATGATGTCGGGCGGCGTGGCCTCGCCCTACGACCCGCTCGACAGCCTGCAGTTCTCCGAAGGCGAGGTCCGTGCAGCCGTCGAGGAGGCCACGGCCTTCGGCCGCTATGTCTGCGCGCATGCCTATACCGCCGAGTCGATCATTCGCGCGGCGCGGCTTGGGGTGCGCACGATCGAGCACGGCAACCTCATCGACGACGAGGCAGCCAAGCTGATGGCCGAGAAGGGCATGTTCCTGGTGGCCAACCTCGTCACCTACTACGCCATGAAGGACCGGGCGGCCAAGTTCGGCATGTCGGCCGAGAGCCTGGAGAAGAACGACATCGTGCTCGAGGGCGGGCTCAAGTCGCTGGAGATCTGCAAGCGCCACGGCGTGCCTGTCGCCTACGGCAGCGATCTGCTGGGCGAGCTGCACTGGGACCAGAGCCGCGAGTTCTCGCTGCGGCGCGAGGTGGTGGCGCCGATCGAGATCATCCGCTCGGCCACCACCATTGCGGCGCAGATCCTGAGGCTGGAGGGCAAGGTGGGGACGCTCCAGCCCGGCGCCTGGGCCGACCTGTTGGTGGTCGACGGCGATCCCCTGCGGGACCTGGCGCTGCTCGAGGGTCAAGGCAAGCATCTCTCGGTCATCATGAAAGCCGGCAAGTTCCACAAGCGCCGGCTGCAGTGAGCGATCGAGCCCATGCGCACCAATAGAAGAAGATCGGCAGTCGGCAGGTCGGCAGTCGGCAGTCGGATTCCCGAACGCATGCTGGCCCGACTGCCGACTGCCCAATGCCGACTGCCGTCCTACGCGGCAGGCCAGCCATGAGCCGCGCAGGCATCAGGCTGGGGCCTTGGGCGCTCAAGGGCAGCGCGGCGATCACGCTCGCCTACATCCTGACACCGCTCGTGTTCGTGACCTGGCTGTCGTTCTTCCGTCAGGAGATCCCGTCGTTTCCTCCGGAAGGCTATTCGCTGCGCTGGTTCGCGGCCATCGCCGGCAACGACCGCTTCGTTTCGGGCTTCCTGCTCAGCCTGCAGCTGGCGGTGATCGCGACCGGCATCGGTCTTTGCCTGGGGCTGCCTGCGGCGCTCTGCCTGTCACGCATCCGCTTCAGGGGCCGCGAGGCTCTGAACAGCCTGCTGCTGCTGCCGCTGGTCGTGCCGGGCATCGTGCTCGGCATCGCGCTCTACGTGTTCCACGTCGAGGCCGAGATTGCCACCAGCCTGCCCATCGTGGGCTCGCTCGGCGGGCTCATCGCCGGGCATGTGCTGATCGTCATCCCGTGGACAGTGCGGCTGGTGACGGCCAGCCTCGCCGGGCTCGACCGCTCGATCGAGGAGGCGGCCCAGAGCCTCGGCGCCGATCGCCTGACGACCTTCCGCCGGGTGACGCTGCCCGCCATTCGCCCTGGCGTCGTCGCCGCGGCGCTGTTCGGCTTCGTGTCCTCGTTCGGCAACCTGGAGATGAGCCTGTTCCTGGTGGGGCCGGGGCGCACCACCCTTCCCATCGCCATCATCCAGTACCTCGAGTGGAAGATCGATCCGACCATCGCCGCGGTCTCGGTGCTGCAGATCCTCCTGATCGCGGCGGTCATGCTGCTGACCGACCGCTTCGTCAAGATCAGCCGGGTGGTGTGAGGCATCGATGGCCCGGCTCCAGATCGACGGCATTACGAAACGCTACGGCGAGGTTCACGCCGTCCGCGACGTGACGCTCGACATCGCTGACGGTGAGCTCGTGGTGCTGCTCGGGCCCTCGGGCTGCGGCAAGACCACCACGCTGCGCGTGGTGGCGGGCTTCGCCGAGCCGACCTCGGGTGCGGTGCGGCTCGGGGAGCGCGACATCACGCGGCTGCCGCCCTGGAAGCGCAACGCCGGCCTCGTGTTCCAGAGCTATGCGCTGTTCCCGCATCTGACCGTGGCGCAGAACGTCGCCTTCGGCCTCGAGATGCGCAAGGCCGGCGCGGCAGAGACGGCGGGCCGGGTTTCCGACGCCCTGCGGCTGGTTCGCCTGGAGCACCTGAGCGAGCGCCTGCCGCGACAGCTTTCCGGCGGCCAGCAGCAGCGCGTGGCGCTGGCCCGCGCGCTGGCCTTCCACCCCGAGGTGCTGCTGCTCGACGAGCCCCTCTCCAACCTCGATGCCAAGCTGCGCCAGGAGGTGCGCGTCGAGATCCGCGAGCTGCAGAGGAAGCTCGGCCTCACCACCGTCATGGTCACGCACGACCAGGAGGAGGCGCTGACCATGGCCGACCGGCTCGTGGTCATGAACGATGGCGCCGTGCGCCAGGTGGGCACCCAACAGGATCTCTATGAGCACCCCGTCGACCGGTTTGTCGCCGGCTTCGTGGGCCGCTCGACTTTCATCGAGGGCGAGGTCGAGGCGCCCGGGCGGTTCCGCTCGGCCGGCGGCTTGGCGCTTGCATGCAATGGCGCCAGCGTCGGCCCCGCCACACTTGCGCTGCGGCCGGAGCGTATTGCAGTCGATATGGCTCCGCACGCCGGCGTGGACAACAATCTTCCCGGCGTGGTGGAGTTCGTCTCCTACCTGGGGCCGGCCATCGACATGCATGTGCGGATCTCGGCCGAGGAGCGCGTGGTGGCGCAGGTCCCCAACCGGGCGGGAGGCCCGGTGCCGAAGGTGGGGGAGCAGGTCCATGTCGGCTGGCCGGCCGGCAACGGCATCGTGTTTCCCGGCGTCGAGCCGGTGACAGGGAATGGCACGTCAGAGCGGAGGTCGCAATGAGCAGGTCTGCAGCAGCAAGGGCATCGCGGAG
>Ga0075421_100009884_pt1 | contig 11764 bp, 12 predicted proteins | sample SoiMetdeltSBSDD5_FD_75292 | JGI IMG/M metagenome (GOLD analysis project Ga0075421, IMG submission 75292) | Bulk soil microbial communities from a Populus tree surrounding site in Tennessee, USA - Soil MetaG P. deltoides SBSDD5 | ecosystem: Environmental > Terrestrial > Soil > Tree plantation...
GCGTCCACGGGCTCGACGTTGCGGCTGGCGATGGTCTGCAGCGCGCTGATGACGTGCGCCGCGATCACCACCGGGTCGACGGCGAGGTGCGGCATGGCGCCGTGGCCGCCCTTGCCGCGCAGCGTGATCATCACCTCGTCGGTCGCCGCCATCATCGGGCCGGTGCCGACCGCGATCTTGCCCGGCGGCAGGCCGGGCCAGTTATGCAGCGCATAGATCTCGTCGGCGGGGAAGCGCTCGAACAGCCCTTCCTTCACCATCACCTGGCCGCCGCCGCCGCCTTCCTCCGCCGGCTGGAAGATGAGGTAGGCGGTGCCGTCGAAATTGCGCGTCTCGGCGAGGTAGCGGCCGGCCGCAAGCAGCATGGTCGTGTGCCCGTCGTGGCCGCAGGCGTGCATGCGGCCTTCGTTTTTCGACTTGTACGAAAAGCTGTTGGTCTCATGGATCGGCAGGCAATCCATGTCGGCGCGCAGGCCGACGGCGCGCCCGCCGGCTTTTTTCCCCTTGATCACGCCGACGATGCCGGTTTTCGCGATGCCGGTGTGGGTTTCGATTCCCCAGCTTTTCAGACTCTCTGCGACGATGGAAGAAGTGCGCTTTTCCTCGAATGCCAATTCCGGGTGCGCGTGGATATCCTGGCGGATCGTCTTCAGGTCGGACTGCCAGCGACGGATGTGGTCGACGGGCGAGCTCATAGGGGCTGGATGCGCAGGCGCGGGTCGACGGCATAGTAAAGCAGATCGACCGCCAGGTTGATCACCACGAAGAAGGAAGCGATCAGGCACAGGTAGGCGGCCATTACCGGCACGTCGGCGAAGCTCACCGCCTGGATGAACAGCAGCCCCATGCCCGGCCACTGGAACACGGTCTCGGTGATGATGGCGAAGGCGATGATGGCGCCGAGCTGCAGGCCGGTGATGGTGATCACCGGCACCAGCGTGTTGCGCAGCGCGTGGCCGAAATGCACCGCGCGGTCGGTGAGCCCGCGCGCGCGGGCGAAGCGGATGTAGTCGGTGCGCAGCACTTCGAGCATCTCCGATCGCACCAGGCGCTGGATCAGCGTCATCTGGAACAGGCCGAGCGTGATCGCCGGCAGGACCAGCGCCTTCAGACCCGAGGCGGTGAGAAAGCCGGTGGTCCACCAGCCGATCGCCACCGTGTCGCCGCGCCCGAACGAGGGCATCCAGCCAAGCTGCACCGAGAAGACGAGGATCAGCAGGATGCCGATGAGGAACGTGGGCAGCGATACCCCCGCGAGCGAGACGGCAAGCATGAGGTGGGAGAGCCACGCATCGCGCTTGAGCGCGGTGTAGACGCCCATCGGGATGCCCGCAGCCAGCGCGAACAGGGCGGCGACGAAGGACAGCTCGAGCGTCGCCGGCAGGCGCTCGACGATCAGCTTGGACACCGGCTGCACCTGCCGCAGGCTCAGGCCGAACTCGCCGCGCACGGCGTTGCCGAGGAAATTCACGTATTGCACGTAGAACGGCCGGTCGAGGCCGAGCGCGCGCGTCACCTCGATGCGCTGCTCCGGCGTCGCGTCCTGGCCGAGCATGAACATCACCGGGTCGCCGACGAAGCGGAAGAGCGAGAAGGCGATCAGGCCGACCGCCAGCATGACGAGAATCGCCTGGCCGATACGGCGCAGGATGTAGGCGAGCATGGTCTGCGAGAATGTTACCGCATGCCTTTCGCGCAAAAGCTCATTTCCTGGCAGCGGCGTCACGGGCGCCGCGGCCTGCCGTGGCAGGGAACGCGCGACCCCTATCGCATCTGGCTCGCCGAGGTCATGCTGCAGCAGACCCAGGTGGCCGCCGTGATTCCCTACTACGAGCGCTTTGTGCAGCGATTTCCGACGGTGGCGCAGCTGGCGCGCGCAGACGAAGACGAGGTCCTGAGGCTGTGGAGCGGCCTGGGGTACTACGCTCGCGGGCGCAATCTGCACGCGGCGGCAAGGATCATTTCCTCCCGCGGATTTCCTCGAACCGCGACAGCGATTCAGGACCTGCCCGGCGTCGGCCGCTCGACGGCGGCGGCGATCGCCGCCTTCGCCTTCGGCGAGCGCGCGGCGATCCTCGACGGCAACGCCAAGCGGGTCCTTTCAAGATGCTACGGAGCGAATCACGGCTTGTGGGATCTCGCGGAACGTTTGCTCCCCCGAAGGAACATCGAAACCTACACGCAGGCGCTGATGGATCTCGGCGCCACCGTTTGCACCCGCGCTCCGAAATGCAGCGCCTGCCCGGTGGCGAGGCAGTGCGTCGCTCGCCGCGAGAATCGCATCCGCGAGTTGCCGGCGCCGCGCGCGCGCAAGCCGCTGCCGCTGCGCAAGGCGAAGTGGTTCGTCTACCTGCACGCCGGGCAGGTGCTGCTCGAGCGCCGGCCGTCTGCGGGCGTGTGGGGCGGCCTGTGGTGCTTCCCCGAGAAAGCGATGACATCGGCGCAGCACATGCGCAAGCTGGAACCGATCGACCACGGGTTCACGCACTTCCGCCTGCGCATCCAGCCCTGGCTGTGCGAAGGAGCCCGGCCTGAAGGCTTCTGGCTCGACCTCGACGATGCCCTGACCGCGGCCGTGCCGGCGCCGGTCAGGGCGCTGCTCGAAAGCCTTTCAGCTTCGCGCTGAGCAGCGCGAGGCGCGCTGGCGCGTCGTCGAGCTCCAGCAATTCCTGCTGCAGGTCGAGCGGCAGAGGCACGCGCGTGACGAGCGTCGCGCACCAGGCGAGGCTGCCGGCGGGCGCCGCGTCGGCTTCCTCCGCCAGCAGCTCGACCGACGCCAGCGCCAGGCCATCGGGGCGTACGCGGCGCTCGCGGATGCGGAAGCGGCGCTCGCCCTTCGCCACCACCTGCAGCACGCCGAGCTGCGGCATGTCCCAGGCGCCGATGCGGGCGAGGGTGCCGACGTTCGCCGGTATCGCCGGTGCGCCCACCTCCTTGCCTTCCTCGATCAGGCAGACGCCGAAGGGCGCGCCGTCCTTGAGGCAGGTTTTCGCCATCTCCATGTAGCGCGCCTCGAAGATGCGCAACGGCAGGCGGCCGCCGGGAAACAGCACCGTGTGCAGCGGGAAGAGCGCGAGCTCGTCTATTTGGCGGGTTCCGCCACGAGTGCGCGGTGGCGCACCAGCACGCGCCAGTCGCCGCGGAAGGCCTCGGCCAGGCGCTCGGCCATGTACACCGAGCGATGGCGGCCGCCGGTGCAGCCGATCGCGACCGTGACGTAGCTGCGGTTCTCGCGCGCGATCTCCGGCAGCCAGCGCGCGAGCAGCGCGCGCGCGTCCTCCAGCCAGCGCTGCGCCGCCTCGTGGCGGCGCAGGAATTCGATCACCGGCGCATCGCGCCCGGTAAGCGGTCGCAGCGCCTCCTCGTAGTGCGGGTTGGGCAGCATGCGGCAATCGAGCACCCAGTCGGCGTCGAGCGGCAATCCATCGCGGTAGGCGAAGGACTCGAACAGCAGCGTCAGGGCGCCGGCTTTCACGTTGAGAAGCTCGAGGATCCAGTTCTGCAGCGCGCGCGGCTGCAGGGCGCTGGTGTCGATGCGGTGGCCGAGCTCGGCCACCCCCGCCAGCACGCTGCGCTCGTGCTCGATCGCTTCCGCCAGCGTGAGGCCGCGGCCGGCAAGCGGGTGGCTGCGGCGCGTCTCGGAGAAGCGGCGCAGCAGGGTGGCGCTGTTGGCCTCGAGATAGAGCACCCGGCAATCGATGCCGCGCGCGCGCAGCTGCGCGATGCTCGCCGGCAGCTCGCCCACCGCGGCGGTGCGCGCGTCGACGCTGACCGCCAGGCGCTCGGTCTTCAGCAGCTCGACCACCTGCAGCAGGAGCGAGGGCGGCAGGTTGTCGACGCAGTAGTAGCCGCCGTCCTCCAGCACGTGCAGCGCGATGCTCTTGCCCGATCCCGACAGCCCGCTCACCAGAATCAGCTGCACTACTTCCTGTCCTGCATCTGCTGTTTCTGTCGCTGCATGAACTCCGCCATCGAGTCGATGCCGCGCAGCTTGAGAATCTCGTTGCGCACCGCGGCCTCGACCAGCACGGCGAGGTTGCGCCCGGCGGCGACCGGGATGGTCACCTTGCGCACCGTCACGCCGAGGATCTCTTCCGCCAGCTCGGCGAGGGGCAGGCGCTCGGCGGCGTGGCGCGTGCTCGCCGCCGCCGGCCGCTCGAGGTGCGCGATCAGGCGCAGCTTCATTTTGCGGCGTACCGCGGTCTCGCCGAAGATGGTGCGGATGTTGAGCAGGCCGAGGCCGCGCACTTCGATGAAGTCCTTCAGCAGAGGCGGGCAGCGGCCCTCGAGCGTGCTGGCGGCGATGCGCGAGATCTGCACCACGTCGTCGGCCACCAGGCCGTGGCCGCGGCTGATCAGCTCGAGCCCCAGCTCGCTCTTGCCCACGCCCGACTCGCCGGTGATGAGGATGCCGAGGCCGAGCACGTCCATGAACACGCCGTGGCGCTCGATGGTCTCGGCCAGCGCCTTCGCCAGGTAGCGCGACAGCTTCTCGATCACGCGCGGCGCGGGATGCGGCGAGGTGAAGAGCGGCGTGCGCGTCGCGGCGGCGGCGTCGAGCAGCGCTTTTGGCGGCGCCACGCCGTCGGCGACGATGAGGGCGGCGGGCCGCGCCTCGAGCAGCTTGTCGACGAAGGCGGACACCATGCCCGCTTCGACCGCGCCGATGACCTGGATGCTGTTGGGGTGGGTGAGGTTGAGGTGGCCGATCAGCGCCGCGGCGGCGGCCGCGTCGCTGCGCACGCTCGTGCCGCCTTCGCGCCCGGCGACCCAGGCGAGCGACAGGGCCTCGCGATTGTCTTCATGCAGCTGCGCGACGTTGACCTGCGGCATCCGGTTGCCAGGTGGTGACCAGCTGGTGCAGGGCCGCGGCGTCGGCGGCGCGCAGCATCGCTTCGCGCAACGCCTTGTCGCTGAACATCTGCGCCAGCTCGGACAGGATCTGCAGGTGCTTCTCGGTGGCCTTCTCCGGCACCAGCAGCACGAAAACCAGGCTCACCGCATTGCCGTCGGGCGCGTCGAACGGCACGGGCTGCGCCACGCGCAGCAGCGCGCCGACCGCCTCCTTCAGGCTCTTGATGCGGCCGTGCGGGATGGCCACGCCCTGGCCGAGGCCGGTGGAGCCCAGGCGCTCGCGCGCGAACAGGCTGTCGAAGACGACGCTGCGCGCGATGCCGTCATGGTTCTCGAACAGCAGGCCCGCCTGCTCGAACAGGCGCTTCTTGCTCGACACCTGCAGGTCGGCCACCACGTGCGACGGGGAAAGCAGCTTGGCGATGAGGCTCATGCGGGCGCTTTACGGGCGCGGATTATAGCGCTTGTCAAAGGGCCTTTCTCTGGTTGACGGGAGGGATTTGCAGCGCCTCGCGGTATTTGGCGATGGTGCGCCGCGCCACCACGATGCCTTGCTCGCCCAGCACCTGCGCGATGCGCGCGTCCGACAGCGGCGCGTGCGCATCCTCGGCGGCGACGAGCTGCTTGATGAGGGCGCGGATGGCGGTGGAGGAGGCGGCGCCGCCCGCCTCGGTCGCGACGTGGCTGCCGAAGAAGTACTTCAGCTCGAACGTGCCGCGCGGCGTGGCCATGAACTTCTGCGTCGTCACGCGCGAGATGGTGCTCTCGTGCAGGCCGAGCGTTTGCGCGATCTCGCGCAGCACCAGCGGGCGCATGGCGACTTCGCCGTGCTCGAGGCAATGGCGCTGGCGATCGACGATCGCCTGCGACACGCGCAGGATGGTGTCGAAGCGCTGCTGCACGTTCTTGATCAGCCAGCGCGCCTCCTGCAGCTGCGAGGACACGCCGGCGCCGCGCGAGCCGGCCGCGAGCTCGGCGTAGAGCCGGTTGATGCGCAGGCGCGGCATGGCGTCGGGGTTGAGGCTGGCGCGCCAGACATTGCGCACCTTCTTCACGATCACGTCGGGAATGACGTAGCGCGCCTCGACGCGGGCGAAGGCGGCGCCGGGGCGGGGGTTGAGCGCCTGGATCAGGCGCTGCGCCGCGCGCAGCGCGTCGTCATCGGCGCCGGTGAGCGCGCGCAGGCGCGTGTAGTCGCGGCCGGCGAGCAGCTCGAGGTGCTTCTCCACGATGTCGAGCGCGACGCGGCGCACCGCGTCGTCCGGCAGGAGCCGCAGCTGCAGCGCGAGGCATTCGCCGGGCGAGCGCGCGCCGACGCCCGCGGGCTCGAGGTTCTGCAGGTGGCGCAGCGCGATCGACAGCTCCTCCGGCACCGCCTCGGCCTCAGGCACGAGCAGCGCCGCGATCTCCTCCAGCGGCTGCGTCAGGTAGCCGTCCTCGTCGAGCGCGTCGATGAGCAGGGCGACGAAGCCGCGGTCGCGCTCGCTCAGGTTGACGAGCGAAAGCTGCGAGCGCAGGTGGTCGCGCAAGGTGGGCAGATCGGGCGTGCCGAAGCTGCGGTCGCTCTCCTCGTCGTCGCCGCCGCTGCGCCAGTTCGACGCGATGTCGGCAGCGACGTCGGCGCCGGACCAGTCGGCCTCGGCGGCGGCCTCGGGCGCGCCCGGCGCGGCGGCTTCCTGCTTCGACGGCGCGCGCGGCGCCTCGCCCTCGTCGATGTCCTCGCGCTCGAGCGCCGGGTTCTCCATCAGCAGGCGGTCGATCTCCTGGTTGAGCTCGACCGTCGACAGCTGCAGCAGGCGGATCGACTGCTGCAGCTGCGGAGTAAGGGTGAGGTGCTGGGAGAGCCTGAGTTGAAGCGAAGGCTTCATTACATTCGGAAATTCTCGCCCAGATATACCCGGCGAACGCTGTCATTATAGACAATCTCCTCCGGGTGGCCCGAGGCGAGAACCGCGCCTTCGTTGATGATGTACGCGCGGTCGCAGATGCCGAGCGTCTCGCGCACGTTGTGGTCGGTGATCAGCACGCCGATGCCGCGCTCCTTGAGGAAGCGGATGATGCGCTGGATGTCGAGCACCGCGATCGGATCGACACCGGCGAAGGGCTCGTCGAGCAGGATGAACGCCGGGCGCGTGCCGAGCGCGCGCGCGATCTCCAGGCGCCGGCGCTCGCCGCCCGACAGCGACAGCGCCGGGTGCTTGCGCAGGTGTGCGATGTTGAGATCCTTCAGCAGCTCGGCCAGCCGCGTCTCGATCTCGTCGCGGCCCAGCCCCTGCAGCTCGAGGATCGCCTTGACGTTCTCTTCCACCGTCAGCCGCCGGAACACCGAGTTCTCCTGCGGCAGGTAGGAGATGCCGAGGCGTGCGCGGCGGTGGATCGGCAGGTGGGTGAGCTCGCGCGTGTCGAGGTGGATGCTGCCCGCGTCCGCCGGGATCAGGCCGACGATCATGTAGAAGCAGGTGGTCTTGCCGGCGCCGTTCGGGCCCAGCAGCCCCACCACCTCGCCGCTGGAGACGTCGAGCGACACGTCCTGCACCACGGTGCGTGTCTTGTAGCGCTTGCGCAGCTGCTGCGAGCGCAGCTGCGTCATTTCTTCGCCGCCGCCTTCGGCTGCAGCACCGCGCGCACGCGCGTGTCGCCCGGGGCCTTGCCGGCGGCCGGATCGGCGCGCACGGTGAAGAAGTCGGAGCGCTGGTCGACGAAGATGTAGCTGCCCGCGACCTCGTCGCCGCCGCGCCGCACGCGCGCTTCCTCGAACAGCTCGATGCGGCCGTTGCGGTCGTCGATCTCCACGCGCTTGGCCTCGCCCTCCATCCACACGCCCTCGGTCAGCGGCGCCTTGGGATCCTGCTTCTGGCGGAAGCGCACGGGGCTGCCGCTGGCGGTGACCAGCTGGTAGCCCTCGGCGTCCTGGCGCACCACGATGCGCTCGGCGTGGGCGCTTTGCGTGCCGCGCGTCAGCACCACGTTGCCTTCGAAGATGGTCATGCGCCGCACATCGTCGGCGCTCATGCGGTTGGCCTCGATCTGCGTCGGCTTGTCGCGGTCCGCCGTCTCGGCGGCGGCGAGCGCGGGCAGCAGGGCGAGAATGCCGAGCAGGAGCCTCATTTGGGCGGCAGGAATCGCGCCTGCACGTCGTTGCGCAGGAAGAACTCGAGCGACTCGTTGTGGTACTCCATGCCGCGCCCGCTGAGGGCGCGCCGCTCCTCGACGATCTCGACCGCGCGGTCGGTGCGCACGAGCGAGCGCTCGCGCAGCACGTGCAGGAAGCTTGTAGTCACGCGCGCCGCCGGCCGCGCGGCGTGGGCGTCGCGGTCGAGCACCACGTTGTCGTAGAGGAAGATCTCGTCGCCGTTGCTCGACAGCACGCCGCGGTCGGCGCGCACGGTGAAACGCGGCTCGGCCGGACGCGACTGCACCATGCGCGGCGCGATCAGCTCGGTCGAGTCGTCGTCGGGATAGTGGATCATCTTCGCCGCCGACAGCATGGTGACGGCGCGGCCGTCGCGGTTGTAGGTGGTGGTGCTGAAGTTGGTCAGCAGATAGTCCGGGTCGTGCCGGCGCAGCGAGGGATGCGCGTCCTCCTCCTCGCGCACCGTGCGCTCGAGGTAGAAGGTGAGCAGGGCGAGCGCGAGCATCAGCGCGAGCGGAAAGAGCCGTGTCGTCACGCGAGGTAACCCTGCAACGCGCGCGCGAGCGAGCCCTGCGCGTGCATCACCAGCTCGCACACCTCGCGCACGGCGCCGCGCCCGGCGGGCGCCTGCGCCACGTAGTGCACGCGCTCGCGCACCGCCGCCGGCGCCTCGTGCGGCGCGCAGGCGAAACCGCAGCGCGTCAGCACCGGCAGGTCGACGAGCTCGTCCCCCATGTAGCCGGCCTGCCCGCCGTCGAGCTTGAGCTTCTGCAGCAGCTGCTGGAAGGCGGGCCGCTTGTCGGCGACCCCCTGCAGCACGTGGCGGATGCCCAGCTCGCGGGCGCGGTGCGCCACCGCCTTCGATTTGCGGCCCGAGAGGAGCGCGCAGGCGACGCCGCTCGCCGCGAGCATCTTCAGCCCGTGGCCGTCGAAGGAGTGGAAGGCTTTCAGCTGCTCTCCCGCGGGGCCGTACCACAGGGTGCCGTCGGTGAGAACGCCGTCGACGTCGAAAATCATCAGGCGAATCCCCCGCGCCCTCTGTCGGATCTCTTGAGCGACCTCTTTCAAATCACCTTGGCGCGGAACAGATCGTGCATGTTGAGTGCGCCGATCAGCCGGCCTTGCGCGTCGACCACCAGCAGCTGGTTGACCTTGTGGGTCTCCATCAGGTGAACGGCTTCCACCGCCAGCGCGTCCGGCGCGATGGTGCGCGCCGCGGGCGTCATCAGCGTCTGGATGCGGCTGGTGGCGAAATCCACGCGCTTCTCCAGCGCCCGGCGCAGATCGCCGTCGGTAAAGATGCCGAGCACGCGGCGTGCATCGTCGAGCACCGCGGTCATGCCGATCTTGCCGCGCGTCATCTCCACCACCGCCTGCATGGCGCTCGCGTCCGCCGTCACGCTCGGCGCGTCGGGTCCGCCGCGCATCACGTCCGCCACGCGCAGGAGCGCGTGGCGCGCGCGCGCCTGGTCGGGCAGCGCGCCGCGCGGATGCATGTGCGCGAAGTCGGCGGCGGAGAAGCCGCGCGCGTCGAGCAGCGCGAGCGCCAGCGCATCGCCGAGCGCGAGGCTCGCCGTGGTGCTGGCGGTCGGCGCGAGGTTGTGCGGGCAGGCTTCCTTGTCGACCTTGACGTCGAGCACCACGTCGGCCTCGCGCGCGAGCGCGGAGTCGGCGTTCGAGGTCATCGCGATCAGCTTGGCGCCGCGGCGTTTCACCTGCGGCAGGATTTCGAGCAGCTCCGCGCTGGCGCCGGAATAGGAGATGGCAATGAGGACGTCGCCCGACTCGATCATGCCGAGGTCGCCGTGGCTCGCCTCGGCGGCGTGGACGAAGTAGGCCGCGGTGCCGGTGCTGGAGAGGGTGGAGGCGATCTTGCGCGCGATGTGCCCGGACTTGCCGACGCCGCTGACCAGCACGCGGCCGCGGCTGCCGACGATCAGCTTGACCGCGGCGGCGAAGCGCTCGTCGACCCGCTCGACCAGCGCGCGCACCGCGTCGGCCTCGATCTTCAGCACGTCGCGGGCGATCTCGACCGCGTCGCGCTTGGGGCGGTGGTCCTTCTTCGATGCGGCCCTTATCATGGCCGTCGAGTATAGCCCAAGGAATTGCGCGTTATCCCGTGGAATCGACGGTGATTTCCCTGCAGTCGGTGCTGATCCTGCTGGCGAGCGCGGTGCTCGCGGTGGTGGCGTGCCGCAGCCTGCGCCTGCCGGCGATGATCGGCTATCTCCTCACCGGGATTGCGCTCGGACCGCACGCGCTCGGCTTCGTCTCCGGCCGCGAGGAAATGCGCCATCTCGCCGAGTTCGGCGTCGTCTTCCTCATGTTCTCCATCGGCCTGGAATTCAGCCTGCCCAAGCTGCGCGCCATGCGGCGCGTGGTGTTCGGCCTGGGCTTTGTGCAGGTCGCGGCGACGCTCGCCCTCGTCGCCGGCGGTGCGCTCGCCGCGGGCGCGAGCTGGCAGGCGGGCGTCGCGCTGGGCGGCATCGCCGCCATGTCGTCGACCGCGATCGTTTCCCGGCTGTTGGTGGAGCGCGGCGAGCTCGACACGCCCCACGGGCGCGAGGTGTTCGGCGTGCTGCTGTTCCAGGACCTTGCCGTGGTGCCGCTGCTCGTGCTCATCCCCGTGCTTGGCCAGAGCGCCGATGCGATCGGCATGGCTGTCGCGGTGGCGCTGGCCAAGGCTGCGCTGGCGCTGTTGCTGGTGGTCGGGCTCGGGCCGACGCTGATGCGCGCCTGGCTCGGCGCGGTGGCGCGCCGGCGCTCGAGCGAGCTGTTCGTGCTCAACGTGTTGCTGGTGACGCTGCTCCTCGCCACCCTCACCGGCCTCGCCGGGCTGTCGATGGTGCTGGGCGCCTTTCTCGCCGGCATGCTGATCTCCGAGACCGAGTACCGTTACCGTGTCGAGGAGGACATCAAGCCCTTCCGCGACGTGCTGCTGGGGCTGTTCTTCATCACCGTCGGCATGATGCTCGACCTGCGCGTGGTGGCCGGCGCGCTGCCGTGGGTGGCGGGCTCGTTCCTTCTCCTGGTGGGCGCCAAGTTCGCGCTGATCGCCGCGCTGTCGCGCGCCTTCGGCAGCCCGGCGCCGACCGCGCTGCGCGTCGGCCTCGCGCTGGCGCAGGGCGGCGAGTTCGGCTTCGTCCTCCTGCCCCTCGCCGGCGCGGCGCGCCTGGTGCCCGAGCCGGTGCTGCAGAGCCTGCTCGCCGCGATGATCCTGTCGATGCTGGTCACGCCTCTGGTCATCGCCGCGAGCGACCGCATCGTGCTGCGCCTGTCGGGCTCGGAGTGGATGCTGCGCTCGCTCGCCGTGCACCGCGTCGCGGCGCAGGCGATCGGCGTCGAGCGCCACGTCATCATCCTCGGCTACGGCCGCAACGGGCAGCGCCTCGCGCGCCTGCTCGAGGCAGAGGGCGTGCGCTACATGGCGCTCGACAACGACCCCGAGCGCGTGCGCGAGGCGGCGCTCGCCGGCGACACCGTGGTGTTCACCGACAGCGCGCGACGCGAGGCGCTGATCGCCGCGGGCATCGACCGCGCCGCGGCGGTGGCGGTGACTTTCTCCGACGTCAACGCGGCGCTGCGTGTGCTCGCGCATATCCACAGTCTCAACCCCGCCGTGCCGGTGGTGGCGCGCGCGCGCGACGAGGCGGACGGCGCGCGCCTCACCGCCGCCGGGGCCACCGAGGTGGTGCCGGAAGCGTTCGAGTCCGGCGTCATGCTCGCTTCGCACACCCTGGTGCTCGCCGGCATCCCGCTCAGCCGCGTGATGCGGCG
>Ga0075421_100009888_pt1 | contig 11762 bp, 9 predicted proteins | sample SoiMetdeltSBSDD5_FD_75292 | JGI IMG/M metagenome (GOLD analysis project Ga0075421, IMG submission 75292) | Bulk soil microbial communities from a Populus tree surrounding site in Tennessee, USA - Soil MetaG P. deltoides SBSDD5 | ecosystem: Environmental > Terrestrial > Soil > Tree plantation...
GTATCGAAGGGATTAAGGCCATCGGAGAGCTTGATCTGGGTAGCGTTGGGTGGAGCGTCATCCGAGGCGTAGCGGGATTCGCGGCTGTGGCCGGCCGACGCGCCGAATTGTGTGGCCAACTTCGTGTGGTACTCGAAGTCGCCCAGTCCGGCACGGGGCCCGAACTCACCGGTGGTGGGCCGCCAGACGACGCTCGCGCTGTACGCCATATCGCGGGAGTCGTTCGCCGCGGTGGTGCCGAGCTGGCTGATGTTGGTATTGATCGACGCGGTGTACCAGAATTTCTGGACCGGCTGCCCGGTGACGAAGAACCCCGAAGAGAATCCTCCGCGAAAGAAGTCCTCGGCCATCTGCCGGTCACTCGATCCCCAGAATGGCCAGGAGCCCTGCACCGAGCGCGCGGTAAGGTTGGGTGTTATGCCAACGCCAAGGCCAAAGGCCTGACTCACCCTGTACTGAAGGTTCCCGAACAGCAGAGTCTGTTGCGTGGTCGGCAGCGACCAGAGTGAGATGTTGTAGCGGAGCCTGGGAACGTAGAAGAAGCCGGTGAGCCACACAAAAGTCCGGTGCCAGTTTAAGTCGTTGCGCGCTTTCACGGCACGCTCCCGGCCCAGGTGGTCGATGAAAGTCCCGGGCGACTGATTCATGTAGCGGAACAGGCCATAGAAGCTGATGTTCAGACTGGCTCGCTTGGTGCGCACCAGATCGAACCCCTTTGCTGGCCGGAACTCTCCGGCGATGCTGGTGGTATAAATGGAATCCTGGACATAAGTGGTGTCGGGCTCTGCCCGGACCGCCTCGTCCTGGGCCCCTGCCCGCCCGGGGAGGATTGCGATCGCGGCAAGACCAGCAATGAGTACCGCACCTGTTCTGCACACCAAAGTCTGCCCTGCCATAGTGGCCGCCGAACGCATTCACATTCTCCGGGCTGGGGTTTGCGATTACCGTCAGAACTCCAACTGGAAACGGCTCTGGAAGAACTGGGTGGTGCCCTCGAGGTCGAACCGGTCGAGCTTGCCGACGCCGTAGATGAACTCCAGCCGGAGGAAGTCGGCGAGGTGCCAGTTCACCATCGGGGTAAGCCGCCAGAAGGTTCCACCGCGCAGGGTTCCGTCATTCAGGTCGCTGTAGGAAAATCGCAGCAGGAGCTCCACCGCCCCCGGGCCGCCCTCGAAGACCGTTCTCTTCGGTGACACCTGTCTGAAGTAGCCGCCGACCGTGTTGTACGAGCGGGTCTCGCCGGTCACGAGCCAGTTGGCGAAGATGTCGCCGCCGTGAAAGACGGGGTCGCCGGTTGCGGGTGAGTGGGCCCTCTCCCAGTAGTACTCGGTGCCGAACAGCCAGGGACCCGGCCGATAATACGCCTCGAATCCCAGGAGCGTCGCGGACGTCGCGGGGAACTTGCCGGTGTCGATGAAGTTGGGCGCGTCGCTCGCTTCCGGCTTGGATTTGAGCCGGAGGCTGTCCTTGTCCGGCTGTCCGATCTGGAAAGAGGCCCCGATATGGACCAGCTTGCCGGCGCTGTCGGAGACCATCGGTACCCAGGCGACGCGGCCGGCCACCTGGTGATCGTAGTACGAGAAGGTCTGGCCCTCGGAGAGCCAGTCGGTGAACACGCCGACGTTCCAGATCAGGTGGCGATCGGGCAGGTAGCCGAGCCACTTAATGCCGTCGGCCAGAAGCGGAATCGCCGCGTCGGAGAAGGTGAACCGCTCGGCGGTCCAGCCGTCGTATCCTGTCATCACCCGGTTGAGGCTGGGCCCCTCCTTGGTGCGGCCGATCCAGAAGTTTCCCCAGGCCTCCGGGACGGCGATCATCAATCCGGTCTGGCGGATGAACCATTCCTCGAGATTACCGTCGTACATGATCCCCGCCTGATAGGTGATCCGCCGCTTGGTCTTGATGCGCCCGCTGATGACCAGGCGGGAGTCACGGATCTTGAGCCGGGACTCGAGGTCCATCTGCTCCCTGCTGGCGTCGTCCTGGGCATACGAGGCATAGTCCAGCAGGAAGCCGGCGCCGACTCGGAGCGTGAACAACGGCCCCTCGTACTCGTTCCACTTTACCAGGCTCCGGCGGGGCGGCTCGGCCTCCGGCTCCACGGCGGAGACGCCAGTTTCCGGAATCGTATCCCGAACCGAGTCGGCCTGCTGGGCGCGGACCGACCCCACCCTCGACCAGGTGAGCGCCAGGAGAACCCAGGCGAAGGAGGAGCGCATCGAAGAAGGCGGTTTTCCTCAGTACTCGTCGAAGTACCGCTGAATCGTCTTCGGGTCCTTCGTCTTCAGGAGCGCCAGGCGGAGCAGCACCCGCGCCTTCTGTGGGTTGAGGCCCAGCGAGGCGATAGTGCCAACGCTGTCGTCATTCACCTCGACGTTCCGTCCTACCTGGCCTGTGGCCACTCGCGACGACCGCACGCTGACGACACCCTTCTTCACCTGCGCCCCCAGAGCCTTGAGCGCGCTCCCGGTCATGTTGCCATTGCCAACGCCGGCGATCACGAGACCCTTCGACCCGCTGGCCGCTGCTGCGTCGATGATCTTCCCGTCCATGTTCTCGTAACTCATCACGATGTCCACCCGCGGCAGGACCGTGCTCTTATCTACGGAGAATTCCGAGTTCACGGTGTTCTTGCCGACCGGCCCGCGATACCACTCGGGGATACCGTAGGCGACGGTGCCGATGAGGCCCGACTGCGGGGAGAGGAAGGTCTGCACCGCGGTGGTACTCGTCTTGGTGAGCGAAGCCGCGCCGTGGATCCAATCGTTGACGACCACGAGCACCCCACGTCCGGCCGCGTCCTTGTCCGCTGCCACAGCGACGGCGTTGTAGAAGTTGAGTGGGCCGTCGGCCGACAGCGCCGTAGAGGGGCGCATCGATGCGGTCATCACCACCGGCTTCTTGGACTTGATCACGAGGTTCAGGAAGTACGCCGTCTCCTCGATGGTGTCGGTACCGTGGGTGATGACCACACCCGCCACGTCCGGCTTGGCGAGGATTTCGTTGATCCGCGTCGCGAGCTTGATCCAGACCTCATCGTTCATGTCCTGCGAGCCGATGTTGGAGATCTGCTCGCCGGTCATGTTCGCCAGCTTCTTGGCCTGGGGCACGGCATTAAGAAGCTGATCGACCCCTACCTGGCCGCTGGAGTAGCCGGCCTGCACGTCGCTCTCGGCTGCACCGGCTATGGTGCCACCGGTGGCGAGCACTACAACGTTGGGCAAGGCTCCCTTCGGCGCCGCGCCCGCGGCCGCCTGGGCAGCCACCGATGCGGTGCCACTCACCGCACTGAGCAGCATCACCAGGACCAGGGGAACTGAATTTCGGTTAGACATGAGATCCTCCTAGTGCGTTAACAGCACGATGAATCCGTTATCGGGTGACCAACCACAACCAGGGGGTTCCGACCAGCAGATACAGCAGAAAGCAGAACCCGGTGTGGAGGCCGCCCAGGCGGTAGAGATCTCCCTGCGAGAGGTAGCCACTCCCGACGAAGAGGAGATTGGCGCTCGCCGCCTGGGGGGCGATCGCCGAGAAATAGTTGGTCGCGAAGAGGAGCTGAAAGGCGAGCAGTGGCGCCGGCACGCCGAGCTTGACGCCGACCCCCAGGAAAACCCCGAAGAGGGCCAGCAGGTGGGCGGTCTGACTGACGAACAGGTAGTGCAGCAGTACGTAGACGCCCACCAGCGCCACGCCGGCGGCCCATGGCGGCAGGCCACCCAGTCTCATGACCATGCGGCCGCCCAGGAACTCCATGAAGCCGAGCTGGTTGAGCTGGTCGCTCATGGTGAACAGCGCGGCAAACCATATGAACGTCGCGAGGACGTCCCCTTCCTTGGCGATGTCGCCGAGGGTGAGTACTCCGGTGGCGAGCAGGACCCCGAGGCCGAGGAAGGCCACCGCGGTGGAGTCGATGCCCAGCGTCGCAGCGGAGCCCCAGAGCGCCACCATCCCGGCGAAGGTCCACGCGACGATCTTCTGGTCCCTGGTGGTAGCGCCCAACGCCGCCAGTGCCTTGCGGGCCTCGGCCGGGGCCTCCGGCATGGCGGTCACCTCCGGCCGGATGATCTTGTAGAGCAGGAGAGGGACCAGCACCATCGCCAGCAGCGTCGGCACCGACGAGGCGATAAACCACGAGCCGAAGTCGATCTCGACGCCGTATGTCTTGGCGATCTCGGCCCCCACCGGATTGCCGGCCATGGCCGTGAGCCACAGGGTCGAGGAAAGCGTCAGACTGGCCATCCCCGAGAACATCAAATACTGTCCCAGCCGCCGCCGCCCCTCCCGATCGGGTCTCGCGCCGGCGGCATCGGCGATCGAATACGCCAGGGGGAAGAGCACCCCGGAGCGGGCGGTGTTGCTGGGGAAGGCCGGCGATATCACGGCGTCCAGGGCGAAGATGCTGTAAGACAGCCCCAGGGTTGAGCGGCCGAAGAGGCTGATCGCGCGGTGCCCCAGCCTTTCTCCGAGACCGCATTTGACCACTGAGCGGGCTACCAGGAAGGCCAGGATGATGAGCACGATCGTCGGGTTGGAGAACCCGGCGTAGGCCGTCGCGGGCGGCAGCGTGCCGGAGAGCACCGCGGCGGCCACCGCGATCACCGAGGCGGTGAGAATCGGGAATGCCCTGATCATCACCGACAGAATGGTGGCGGCAAAGATGGCGAACAGGTGCCAGGCCTGGACGCTCAGCTGGCCGGGAGGCGGCACGAACCAGATTGCCAGGGCCACCGCAAGGGTGATGACCCGGGCGATCCCCGGCCTGCGCGGGGTAGTCGTGGTCACGTCCGCCGGCTCCGGTGCCCAGGTTTCCTATTTGTTCCTGCGGTATTGGCTCCTATCCAGGTTCGTCAGCTTCACCGGATCGAGGAGGTCGGCGATCTGCTTCTCGGTCAGCAGCTTCTGCTCCCGGATGATCTCGAGGATGCCCTTGCCGCTCTTATAGGCCTCGGATGCCAGCTCGGTAGCTTTGTCGTAGCCGAGCACCGGGTTCAGGGCCGTCACGATACCGACGGTAGTTTCCATGTAGTGCTCCAGCACCTTCTCGTTGACCGTGATCCCGTCCACGCACTTGGTGCGCAAGGCAATCGAGGTGTTGTAGAGCAGGTGCTGCGATTCCATCACCGCGACGCCCTCGAGCGGTTCGTACGCATTGAGCTGAAGCTGCCCGGAGTGGGCCGCGAGGGTGACGGCGTAGTCGTTCCCCATCACCCGGAACGCGACGATGTTGACCAGCTCGGGAATGACGGGGTTCACCTTCCCCGGCATAATCGAGGATCCCGGCTGCATCGCGGGGAGATTGATCTCGGCAAGACCGGCGCGGGGCCCGGAGGTGAGCAGGATCAGGTCGCTCGCGAGCTTGGACAGCTTGATGGCGACGCTCTTGAGCGCCCCGGAATACACCACGAAACCCTGCTGGTCCCAGGTAGCTGCCACCATGTCGGGGGCTGCCACGATCGGCTTGCCGGTGAGCTTCGCGAGGTGCGCTGCGGTCCGCTCGGCATAGCCCTTGGGCGCGTTGAGCCCCGTACCGATGGCCGTGGCGCCCATGTTGACGGCGTACAAGTATTTCTCCGCGTCCCGCAAGAGCGCGATCTCTCCGTCCAGAGAAGACGCGAAGGCATGAAACTCTTGTCCCACGGTCATGGGTACCGCATCCTGCAGCTCGGTGCGGCCCATCTTGACGATGTTCATGAACGCGTCGCCCTTGGCCCGGAATGAGGCTGCCAGCTTCTGGAGCTCCGCGATCAGTTTGTCGTTTCGCAGCAGGAACGCCACCTTGATGGCGGTGGGGTACGAGTCATTAGTCGACTGGGACTGGTTCAGATCGTCGTGCGGCTCGATGAAGTTGTACTCACCCTTTTTGTGCCCCGTCAGCTCCAGCGCAACGTTGGCGAGCACTTCGTTCGCGTTCATGTTCGTCGAAGTGCCAGCGCCCCCCTGGTACCAGTCGACTAGAAACTGGTCATGGTACTTCCCCTTCATCACCGCCGCCGCCGCCTTTTCGATGGCCGCCAGCTTTTCCTTCTTCATGGCACCGACATCGGTGTTGCCGCGTGCCGCCGCCAGTTTCACGATGGCCCACGCTTCAACGAATCCGGGATAGTGGTTGATCGGCACTCCCGAGATCTGAAAGTTTTCCAGCGCCCGTGCAGTCTGAACCCCGTAATAGGCGTCGGCCGGGATCTGCTTTTCACCCAGGAGGTCCTTCTCCGTCCGAGTGGCTCCGGCCGCACCGGCGGCAGCAGGCCGCGCGGGTTCTTGAGCCAGGGACGCCCAAGTGAGCCCGAATGCCAGGACCGGAGCCAGCAGCGCGCCCCGTCGTATTGTGTTCACAGTCGCAGTCCTCCTATCGTTTCGCGGTCAGCTCTTGGGCTCGACCGCGTAGGGGTTGGCATGCAGGCGCTTCACAATTTCGGTGATGGCTTTCTGGGCCCGTACGCTGTTGCCCGCCTCGTCCAGCGGTGGTGAGATGACGGCGATGCCGAACTTCCCGGGCGCAACCGCGATGATCCCGCCGCCCACTCCGCTCTTCGCCGGCAGGCCAGTGTGGTACAGCCATTTGCCCGTGTCGTCGTAGAGGCCGGCAGTCGCCATGACCGCCAGGACATAGGGTATGTTCTTCGGGCTCATTACCACCTTGCCGCTCACCGGGTTCTTGCCCCCATCCGCCAGAGTGGCCGCCATGGTGGCCAGGTCCTTGGCGTTGACGCTGATGGAGCACTGCTCGGTGTACACGTCGGTGGCCTGGTCCGGCTTCTCCTTGATATACCCGTAGGCGTACATCAGGGCGCCGATCGCCTGGTTGCGCTGGTTGGTCGCGGCTTCGGACTTGAAGACCTCCTCATTCACCGACAGCGGCCTTCCCGCGAACGCCGAGTGCCAGTCGAGGATGCTCTTCCACACCGCTTCGCGGCTGCCGCCCTTGACCATCGAGGTGGTGGCAATGGCGCCCGGGTTGACCAGGGAGTTCATCTCCGGGCCGCCCAGTGCCTTCTGAGAGAACTCCACCGAGACGATGGAGTTGAAGCGCATGCCGGTGGCGTCGACCCCGATGGTCTTTTCGATCTTCTCGGGCCCATCCTCCTCGATCACCTTGGCCAGGGTAAAGACCTTGGAGATGGACTGGATGGAGACCTCGGACTTCACGTCGCCAGCGGTGTAGACCTTCCCGTCGGTGGTCACCAGCGCGATCCCGAAGATCTTGGGGTCTACCTTGGCGAGCGCGGGGATGTAGTCGGCGTTCTTTCCTTCCTGGAGGCTCCTGAACTTGGTGTAGGTCTCGTTCAGGACGGTGGGTATGTCGGGGGAGCCCTGGGCCTGAATCGGCGTCAGGGCGACGGTGGCTCCCACGGCCGGCAGGGCGAGCGTGAGGAGAGCGCGGGAAATCCTGATCATGTCGTTGCCCCTTAGAATGTCTTGGAGAAGTTGTATCTGAAGGAGACCTGGACCTTGAAGATGTCCGAGCTGAATCCGTCCTCGAAGTTCTCGCGGTCACCCCATTGGAGCTCGACTCCTGTCATTACTCCCGGCGCGGGGTAATAGAGCACGTTGCCGAGCGCATACTGCCCCCGCTTGAACGCGCTCGCCGATTGCAGCTCGCTGTTGTCGATATCGATCATCGAGTATCCCACCGAGGAGCTGAACTTCTCGTTCCAGGTGTGGTCCAGGAACGCCACGACGCCGAGCAGCGGAAGAGCGACGCCCTTGACCGGCGCGACCGGGTCGCCGGCATTAGTCTCGATGCCCACGTCTGCCGGCGCGTCGTTCATGTAGTTCTGGACGCCCTCGCCATAGACGACCGAGAGGCGGGCGACGTTCTGCTCGCCGATTTTCACGTTGGAGCTTCCATGGATGCCCCAGCCGACGGCGTCACCGCTCAGGTCGAAGGCGTCGGTGCCCTGGTCCTCCCACTTCATGTAGCGGACAATGCCTGACAGCTCGACATAGCCCCACTTCATGGCCCGGCGATACTCAGCGGAGAGGTCCGGCACCGGGAAGCGCGGTCTGACATCCGCGATCTCGATCCGGCCCGCCACATCGCCCTGGTCCGCGCTGGCACCTGGGCGCTCGAGTGCGATGGTCATCCGGGTGTCGCCCTGGATCGGCATGTAGCGCACCTGGACGTTCCGGAAGAAGACCATTCCGGTCGGCCCCCAGTACTCGACCGAGTTGGGGAACACGTCGATGTCCATGAACGGGCTCCAGGTCTGGCCCGCTCCCCACTTGCCCAACTCGCCGTAGGCATGCCGGAGCCTGAAGGTCGTCTGGCCGGCATCCACGCCGGTGCCGAACAGCTCGAACTCGAACGTGGTCTTGAGGTCGCCCACACCGGTGGGCACGGTCGAGCGCACCCCGAACCGGGTCTGGCGCACGCTGAAGAATGCGTTGCCGTCGGGGGCGAACTGGTCCTCGAATGCGGGTAGCTTGGTGGGCCGCACCACATCGAACCAGGCGGGGTCGATCTGGTTGAAGTTGTAGCCCGCGTCCATCATCGCGAAGCCGTACACCTCGAACTTCGACTTCGACTTGTCCTGTGCCATTACACCCGCAGGAAGGCCGCACAGCAGCAGGGCGGCGATGAGACCGGGTTTCAAGGGATTCCTCGCAAGGCAGAGGTGGGGTACACACCACGACGCGGGTCGTCCGCGGAGACGATGTAGCCCGTGCTGAGACCTTCAGGAGATGGCTTATGATAAGAGGGAGGAATCGGGTGGTAACTAGACCTTCGTGCAGCAAAACCGTACACTCATGTCGCCTACCTGGCCGCGTGAGGCGGCGTTACGCACCCCTCCCGCACTGACCAGCCGGCTTGCAGATTGGACATGGAGATGCGGCAGTGTTGGTTCAGGATCCCTCGCCTTCGGAGGGTGCTATGTCAATCTCCCGGCGCCGTTCCCTCTTCAGCGTAGCCATTGCGGCTGGGGCTCTCGCCTGCAGCTCCGATGGTCCTGCCGGCGTTCCAACTCGCACCCTCGAAATCGTCGTGGTCACCTCGGGTGAGGAAGCCGACGCCGACGGGTACACCGTGCAGATCGATGCCCAGCCCTCCCGGGCGGTCGGCGCGTCGGAGGTCCTCCAGAACCACGACATCAGCCCCGGAGATCATACGGTCTACCTGGCCGGTGTCGCCTCGAACTGCGCAGTGGATGGGGCCAACCCGCGGACGGTCAGTGTGTCCGCCGAGGGGACGACCACACTCACCATTCAGGTGGTGTGCGGGGCTCGGCTGGGGAGCATTCGGATAGGAATCAGGACTCACGGCCCCGCGACCTATCCCGCCCCCTACGTCGTGGCCCTGGACGGCGTAGAAGTGGCCCCGGTGGACACCGGCCGGGTCCTGCTGGAACGGATTACTCCGGGCGAGCACCTGGTCGAGCTTCGTCGGATCCCTACCCACTGCAGCGTCAACGGGAACCGGTGGAGAATCACCGTGAGGCCAGTCGAGGTCGCGGCGATCGAGTTTTTCGTCGAGTGCGCCGGCCTCCACGGTACCCTGTTCGTCACGACAATGACATCGGGGACTCAGCCGGACAACTTCGTGTTTACGGTGGATGGCAAGAGTCCCAGGGAGATCGCCCCGCTAGCGGTCCAAGCCGTCGCGGTAACTGCCGGCGTCCACATCGTGGAGCTCCTGCATATCCCGGTCAAGTGCCAGCTTGCGGGACCGAATCCATCTTCGGTCGACGTTCCAGCAGCAGGCACCGGGCGGGTGCGCTTTCGGGTCCACTGCGCTTAAGTCCGACGTCCCTGCCAGTCTCGACCCACTCCTGGTCTACCTAGGGCGCGGAAATCGCATTTTGGAGCGGTTTTGCACGTCGAGGCGCGCGGTGAGCCTTCACCGTGATCTCACCGATGCCGAGCTCCATTCCCTCCACACCTTCGCATCGCTCTCATGGCGGGCTCCGCCAAGTTACCGGACCGTTGCCGCCTCAATGCCGACCAATACCATCGTCTAATAGCCCGGAACGGGCCTCGCTTGAAAATTGGGCGGATATGGCGCATCCGAGACTTCGTTGCCAAGCTCGCGGCCGCCGCTCACCCGACACTCCCAGGAGACAGCCATGAGCACCACTGCCACTCGTAGCAAGGACACGGCCACCAACGGGCGCGTCGGACAGGTCGACATGAAGCTCGAGGTGATCACCATCCCGGTCTCGGATGTCGACCGCGCCACTAAGTTCTACGCCAGTCTCGGCTGGCGGCAGGATGTCACGCCTCCGGGCTCTGGCGTGGTCCAGTTCACGCCGCCAGGCTCCCCCTCCTCGGTCCACTTCGGCACCAACCGCACGTCCGCCGCGCCCGGGTCTGCCCAGAATCAGTTCCTGATCGTCTCCGACATCCAGGCTGCCCGCGACGAGCTGGTGGGGCGGGGCGTGGAGGTGAGCGAAATCTTCCACCTCGGCCCGGCGGGCCCGGTCAGCGGGCCCGCGCCCGATCACGCCACCTACAGCTCCTTCGCCACCTTCAACGATCCTGATGGTAACAGCTGGCTGCTGCAGGAGATCACGACCCGGCTGCCCGGCCGGGTCGAGGCCACGGAGACGGCGTTCGCCTCGACCAGCGATCTGGCGAGCGCGCTGCGGCGGGCGGAAGCTGCCCACGGAGAGCACGAGAAGCGCACCGGGCAGAGAGACGCGGACTGGCCCAGCTGGTACGCCGCGTACATGGCGGCGGAGCAGTCGGGCAAGGAACTCCCATTGTGAGCTGTCCCATGAACTGCCGCAGAGAAAGAGGCTAGCTTGCGCGCTGACATGGTGCCCGGAGCCACCTTTCCCGACTACGAGCTGCCCGACCACACAAGCATGCCGCGCCGGCTCAGCGAGCTCCAGGGTGAAGACCCGCTGATCCTCACGCTCGCCCGCGGCCACTACTGCCCCAAGGAGCACCAGCAGCACCTGGAGCTGGCCGCGTTCTACCCCAAGATCGCCGTGGCGTACACCCAGATCGCCACTATTTCGACCGACGACCACCACACGCTGCAGGAGTTCCGGGCCTCGGTCGGCGCCCAGTGGCCCTTCCTGTCCGACCCCGAGCGAACGGTGCAGCGGGACCTCGACATCCAGGAGTACACCGACCTGGAGCACAACCCGATGATCCCGCACACGCTGGTACTCAAGCCGGGCCTAGTGATCCACCGCATCTACAACGGCTACTGGTTCTGGGGCCGCCCCTCGGTGGTGGACCTGTGGCACGACCTGCGCCAGGTGACGAGCGAGATCCGCCCCGACTGGGACCTGAGCACCCCCGGCCTCCGCGAGCGGTGGGACGCCGGCGACTTCGCGCCCTTCCACGGGTGGAACAAGAGGTCCGGCCATGAGCGAGCTCCGCGCGGCGTTCACGGAGAAGACGGGACTCACAAGGAACTCACAGGGAGGAGACTATGACTGCGACCAGCACTATCCAACAACGCAGGGAGCGGGTAGCTGACAAGAATGCGATTCGTCCGTTTCGAGTGAATGTTCGGGACGCGGACCTTACCGACTTGCGCAGGCGCATCGAGGCGACAAGGTGGCCTGACCGGGAAACCGATCCATCGCAGGGCGTGTCGCTCGCGACGATGCAGGAACTCGCGCGCTATTGGGCGACAGAGTACGACTGGCGCAGGGTCGAGGCGAGGCTGAACGCGCTACCGCAGTTCATCACCGAGATCGATGGGGTCGACATTCATTTCATTCACGTTCGTTCGAAGCACGAAGACGCGTTGCCGCTCATCGTCTCGCACGGATGGCCCGGCTCGGTCATCGAGCAGCTGAAGATCA
>Ga0075421_100009889_pt1 | contig 11761 bp, 10 predicted proteins | sample SoiMetdeltSBSDD5_FD_75292 | JGI IMG/M metagenome (GOLD analysis project Ga0075421, IMG submission 75292) | Bulk soil microbial communities from a Populus tree surrounding site in Tennessee, USA - Soil MetaG P. deltoides SBSDD5 | ecosystem: Environmental > Terrestrial > Soil > Tree plantation...
AATGTGCAGGAGACGGTCACCGTCGCTGGCGAGTCGCCGATGGTGCAGACGACGTCGGCCGAGGTGACCTCGACCATCGATCACACCTCATTCGAGAACCTGCCGGTCAAGGAGCGCAACTACTTCCGTCTCCTCACTCTCGACTCGAACGTCGTGGCGGCGGGGACCGGTTCGAACGCGGTCAACGTCGGCGGTGGCGAGGTCTGGAACTTCGGCACCTACGTCGACGGCACGAACAATCACTCGAAGTGGCTGACGCTGCAGCGCGCGCCGCAGCTCGGCTCGAGCGGCTTCGCGCTCGAGACGGTCAAGGAAGTGCAGCTCATCACCAACCAGTTCTCCGCCGAGTTCGGCGGGCACTCGGCGGGGGTGGCCAGCATGATCACCAAGAGCGGCACCAACCAGGTGAACGGCTCGGCGTTCGTCATGATCCGGCCCGGCGACTGGGATGCCAGGCCGCCGCTGACGCCGGTCAAGGCGCCGTACAACCAGCAGCAGTTTGGCGGCACCGTTGGCGGGCCGTTCGTCCAGGACCGCGTCTTCTATTTCGGGAGCTATGAGCGGCGCCGGGAGCGAAGCCAGGTGGTCGTCACGTCTCCGGAAGCGTTTGGCCTGGTCGTGCCAACGCCGGCTGACGAGCATCAAGGGCATTTCAAGGGCGATGTCCGCTTCTCCGAGAAGAACTCGCTCGGCGTGCGCTACAACATGGTGCGCTGGAAGAAGGACAACGAGAGCGGTGGCTTGAACCTGCCGGGCAGCGGGTTCAACTGGGACAACAACGTCGACACCGTGCACGGCACGTTCCTGACGGTTGGCTCGCAGCGTCTCCTGAACGAGGTGCGCGGCCAGTATTCACGATATACCGACCGCCGCGCGGCGAAATGCGACTGCGTGTCGATTCAGCGGGCGGGCTACGGCATCAGCGGCGGATACGACTTCGGCACCTGGGGTGTGCTGCCCGAGACGACCTACGACATCGCCGACACGTTGTCGCTCTGGCAGGGCAACCACTCCATCAAGACCGGCGCGTCGTTTACCTACGACGTCACCAGGCAGCTGTATCAGCCGCTGCAGAACGGCGTCTACCGGTTCACCGGCGCGCCAGATGTGGCGCCGAACCCGTTCCAGTTCCAGCAGTCGTTCGCGCTCGTGCCGGAAGCGGCGCTGATGTTCCCCAAGGCGTACGTCATCGGCAGCTTCGTCCAGGACGACTGGCGCATCCGTAACAACCTGACGCTCAACCTCGGCCTGCGCTACGACGTCGAGATCATCAAGGATATTCCCGACTGGCCGGCGCCGACCGACAAGAACAACGTCGATCCGCGCGTCGGGTTCGCGTGGGACCCGAAAGGCGATCAGAAATGGTCGATCCGCGGCGGCTTCGGCCGCTTCACCCAGCAACATGCGATCTTCACCATCGTCAAAGGCGGCGTCGGCGGCCGCAACGGCCAGGTGACGGTGTCGCTGGCGCCGACCAACCCGTTGTTCCCGACGTTCCCGAACACGCTGCCGGCGTTCCCGCCCGGTGCAGTGCTGCCGGCCCGCGACATCCAGGAGATCTCGCCCGACCTCGAGAACGAGCACGCGTGGACCGGCAGCCTCGGATTCCAGCATCAACTCGGACCGCGCACGGCGATCCAGGTCGACGCCAACATCAATCGCGGCGTCAAGCAGGGTTTCCTCGACATGAATCAGGCGCAGCCGATTCCGAAGGACGTCCTGAACGCCGCCCTCGCGTCGAATCCGAATGGCACCGTACGCACCCAGGCGCAGGCCGACGCGACGCGTCCGATCACGCCCGTCCCGAACGGTTTCCGGAGGATGGACCTGCTGACCAACGAAGGGCGCTCCTGGTATCAGGGCGTGCGCATCGCGGCGCAGCATCGGACCGCGCCGCTGGTGCTCATGGTGTCCTATACGCGCTCCAAGGCCGAGGATCGACTGAACCACTGGTTCTCGCCGGAAAACAGCGCCGATCCCGAGCTCGATCGGGGACCGACCGGGGCCGACACACCCAATAACCTCGTCGCCAGCGCGACGTGGAACATTCCCGGCAGCGGCCCGGTCCTGAGCGGATGGCGGCTGAGCGGCGTCTCGCACAATCAAAGCGGCAGCCCATACACGATCCGGTATGCGGGCGACCCGACGGGCGGTGGACTGACCGGCGGCTGCAGCTCGCGTGGATGCCAGTCGAGCCAGCCGGCCGGGCGGAACACGGCACGCGGCGACTTCATCAGCTACGCGGACGTGACCGTATCCCGAACCTTCTCGGTGGGCGCCGACAGGATCGAGGTTCGCGCCGACGCGTTCAACGTCTTCAACAACCAGAACCTGCTCGCCGCCGGCTACATCGGGCTGGTCGGGAATCCCAGGTTCGGCGAGCACACCGGCGGAGCCAACGTCTTCCCCGGGCGGCAGTTCCAGTTCGCGGCAACGTATCGCTTTTGAGCGACAGCATTAACCCCGGAGGACGCAGAGCACGCAGAACATCCAAAGGGCTTCGGAATTCCCGTAGCGCAGTGCTTTAGAAGGCTGTCTCGAGGCCGGTGAGATGATCCGCTCCTCGTTGCAGCGAAGATGGAAAGGCCTGCGCTACAAGAGCCACGACCTTCTGGTGATCTGCGGTCTCTGCGTGCTCGGCGGTTAGAGGGACGTCGGGATGATGCAAAACGTTGGAACTCGAGCCGCTGCGGCTGTCGCCGGGATCCTGCTCGCCGCGCTACTGACCGGCGTCAGCGGGGCGGCGCAGCCGGACACCGGCGCGCCGCATGTTGTCGTCCAGACCGAGCTTGGCGACATCGAGATCGAAGTGGACACCGCGCGTGCGCCCGTCACGGCGGCGAACTTTCTGAAATACGTCGACCTCAAGCACTATGACGGCGGGACGTTCCACCGTACCGTGAAGATGAACAACCAGCCCGACAACCAGATCAAGATCGAGGTGATCCAGGCGGGCGTCAACCCTGATCGGGCGAAGGACGGATTCCCGCCAATCGCGCTCGAGCGCACCAACAAGACGGGGCTGCTGCACAAGGACGGCGCTGTCTCGATGGCCCGCAGCACCGCGGACACGGCCACCTCGGGGTTCTTCATCTGCATCAACGACCAGCCGTCGCTCGATTTCGGCGGCCAGCGCAACGCCGACGGCCAGGGTTTCGCCGCGTTCGGCCGCGTCGTCCGCGGCATGGACGTCGTGCGCCGGATTCAACAGGCCCCGAACACCGACGCGCAGCGGCTGACGCCACCGATCAAGATCATCGCCGTCGTCCGCCGGTAGGGCGCCGCTCCTCATGAGGCGCTATCGGCCGGCGACAAGCCGCAGCGTCATCGCAGTCGCCGTCACCGCGCTCCTAGCCGCCGGGGTCGCCGCATGCGGGGGCAGCGGCCCTGCCTCATCACCTGAGCGCACGGCAGTGCCGGCGGAGCGCGCGTCGATGCTCCCGAAGAGCGCGCCGTCGCCGTTTCTGCGGCCGCAACCCGTCGGGCTTCCGATCGAGCCAAAGAGCCGGCCGCTGATTGCCCACGTCACCGTCGTCGATCTCGACCAGGACGGCCTCGCCGACATCGTCGCCTGCGACGTGCTGGCAAACCGCGTCGTCTGGCTGCGGCAGGCGCCGCGAGGCAGGTTCACCGAATCGCCGCTCGGCGGCGACGTGCGCGCGCCCGCGCACGCCCAGGCGGTGGACATCGATCGCGACGGCGACCTCGACGTCCTGGTCGCCAGCCTCGGCGTGATGTTTCCGAGCAACGCACGGATCGGCTCGATCGTCGTGCTCGAGAACGACGGCCGCGGCCGGTTCAGCAACCGCGCGCTCGCGTCCGAGATCGCGCGTGTCGCCGATGTGCGCGCCGGCGATCTCGACGGCGATGGCGACCTCGACCTCGCCGTGGCCGGCTTCGGCTACGACGATGGCGAGACCCATTGGATGGAGAATCTGGGAAACTGGCGGTTCCGGAGCACGCGGCTGCTGAACCTGTCCGGGGCAATCAACGTGGAAGTCGTGGACCTCGACGGCGACGGCGATCTCGACATCGCGTCGCTGGTGAGCCAGGAGTGGGAAGAGGTCTACGCGTTCGTGAACGACGGGCGCGGCCGCTTCGAGCCAAGGCTGATGTGGGGATCGACCAACGACGATTTCGGGTCGAGCTGGCTGACGGCGATCGATCTCGACAAGGACGGCGACGTCGATTTTCTCTACAGCAATGGCGACGCGTTCGACTACGCGCCGCCGAGCGGGCGGCCGTGGCACGGCGTGCAGTGGCTGGAGAACACCGGCGCGGTCAACTTCACCTTTCACCGGCTCGCCGATTTTTCGGGTGCGTCGAGCCCGCAGGCGGTCGATCTCGACGGCGATGGCGATCTCGACGTAGTCGCGGTCAGCGCCTACAACGCCTGGGACGATCCGTCGGCGCAGAGCCTCGTCTGGCTGGAGAACGACGGCCGCATGCGCTTCGCGATGCACGACGCCGCGGCGTCGCCGACGCACCTTGTCACGGTGGCGGCTGGCGATCTGACCGGCGACGGGCGGCCGGACCTGGTGACCGGCGGCCTGCACATCAGCCGCCCGTACGATCGGATGTCGCGGATCACGTTGTGGACAAACATGTGTTGTAGGGCGCCGCTTTAGCGGCGCCGGGTCGAGGCGCCCCTAAAGGGGCGCCCTACGAACGTTCATGAACCGGGCACTGCTCGTTGTCGCGTCCATCGTTGTTGTCGGAATTGCCGCCGCCGGCGTCGGCCAGCGAGTTCGCTCGCGCGCGGCCGCGGCGCTGCTGCCGTCGTTACCGGACCTCGCCGGTCAACCGACGGCAGTGGCCGAGCACCTGCACGACGCGGACGCGCAGGCCCGCCGCGACCCCGCATCGGCGCACGCGGTCGGCGCGCTCGGGATGGCGTATCACGCCGATCTGTTCTACGACGCCGCAGCCGAAGCCTATCAGGCGGCGAAGCGGCTCGCGCCCGACGACGTGGAATGGAACTACCTGCTCGCGCTGATCCACGTCGAGCGCGGCGAGGCCGCGGAGGCCGCTGCGCGCCTGCGCGAGATCGTCGCGGCCAACCCGGGCATGGCCCTGGCGTGGCTGCGGCTCGGCGACGCGGAGTTCAAGCGCGCGCATTACCAGGAAGCGGACGAGGCCTACAGCCGCGCGGAGGATGCGCCGCGCGCTGCGAACGCCGGCGTCCCCGCAGTCGATGCGGCATCGCCGGCGCGATCCGAGACCATTCCGGTCGCTGCACATGCTGCGTTGGGACAGGCGCGCATCGCGCTTCAGCAAGGCGACATCGAGCGCGCTCGGCAATCGCTCGAGAAGGTCGTTGACGAGACGCCGCGCTTTGGCGCCGCGCATCGCCTCCTCGGCGACGCCTACGAGCGTCTCGGCGACCGCGACAAGGCTGCGCGCCACATCGCCCGCGCCGCGGCGCTGCCGGCGTTCAGCGCCGCGCCGGATCCGAGGGTCGATGCGCTCGCCCGCGAATCGCGCCGCAGCGTGCTGCTGATCAAGCAGGCGGCGGCGTCAGACCTGGTGCGCGACGCGGCGTGGCGCGAGTATCTGCTGCGGCGCGCGCTGGAGTTCGACGGCGCCAATCCGGACGTTGTCTACGAGATGGGCGCGCTCCTGCAGCAGCTGAAGCGTCCGCGCGACGCGCTGCCGTATTTCGAGCGCCACCTCGACATGGTCAGCGACGATCAGCAGACCCTGGTCCAGATCGGCAAGTGCCAGGCCGATCTCGGCCAGTTCAAGGAAGCCGAATCCGTGCTTCGGCGCGCGGTGGCACTCGCGAACGATGCGGTGGGCGAATACAACCTGGGCTACGTGCTCGAACAGGTCGGGCGGGCCGACGAAGCGGAGCGCCAGTACCAGCGCGCATTGGCGCTCAACCCGGGCCTGGCCTCGGCGCACACCAACCTCGGCACGGCGCTCGTGGCGCGCGGACGATTCACTGAAGCCGCGGCACACCTAACGGAGGCGGTCCGCCTCGAGCCGGGAAACGCCGCGGCGCGCAACAACCTCGGCGCGCTGTTGCTGCAGCAGCGCCAGCTCGACGCGGCGGCGGGCCAGTTCCGACTCGCACTCGAGTTGAACCCCGATCACGCCGACGCGCACGCCAACCTTGGCTCGGCACTGGCGCAGCAGGGCGCCTACGACGACGCGCTGCGCCAGTTCGACGAGGCGCTGCGGATTGAGCCGCGCCACAGCGCCGCGGGCGCCAACCGCCAGGCTGTCCTTGCCCGTCTGCAGGCCCAGGATCGCCGTTGAAGCCTGTCCCACCGGCGGTCGTCGTGATCGTGGTGGCCGGCCTGGCCGCATGCCGGCAGGAGGTGCCGCCCGCATCCACGGCTCGCCTCGTGGAACGCGCGAGCGCGGCGATGGGGTCGGATCTGCGGCTGAGTGTCTACACAGCCGACGAACCAGCCGCGGGCCATGCCTTCGACCAGCTGTCCCAGGAATTCGAGCGGCTCGACGCGCTGATGAGCGTCTGGCGGCCGGGCAGCGACGTGCTCCGGATCAACGCGGCCGCGGGCGAGCGCGCCGTTGCGGTCAGCCCCGACGTGCGGGAAGCGCTGCGCACCGCCCGGCAGATCAGCGAGTGGACCGGCGGCAAGTTCGACGTCACATTCGGCGCGCTGTCGGACCTGTGGAAGTTCGATCAGGACCAGGACAACACGATTCCGGATCCGGCGGCCATCCGTGCGCGCCTGCCGCTCATCGACTACCGTCAGGTCGAGATCGACGATCGTGCCGGCACGGTCTTCCTCAGGCGCAAGGGGATGCGCATCCATCTCGGCGGCATCGGCAAGGGATATGCGGTCGCTCGTGCGGTCGCCACACTGCGCCGCGCGGGGCTGCGCGACTTCCTGATCCAGGCCGGCGGCGATCTCTACGCCGGCGGCCTCAAGGCCGGCCGCCCATGGCGGCTCGGCATCAACGACCCGCGAGGCCCGGCCGGTCGCAGTTTCGCGACGCTCGATCTGAGTGACGGGACGTTCAGCACGTCAGGCGACTACGCGCGCGCGTTCGTGAACGATGGCGTCCGCTATCACCACATCCTCGATCCCGCGACCGGCCAGCCCGCCCGCGGCTGCCGCAGCGTGACGATCGTCGCCGACAGCCCGCTGCTCGCAGACGGTCTCTCGACCGGCGTGTTCATCCTCGGGCCGGAGCAGGGGATGGCGCTGATCGAGCGCCTGCCCGACGTCGAGGGCGTGATCGTGACGGCGAACAACGACGTCCTGGTCTCGTCCGGCCTGAAGGACAAGTTCGCGCTGATCGCTCAGCCGACCGACGCGCCGTGAGAGAGGGATTAGAATCCCTCCGCCCTACTCCCTAGCTCAGGCGAAGACACGAACATCTTCCCCTTGCGCCGCAGGATGATCCAGTGCGGGCACTTCTGCTGATCCATGTAGAGCCGCTCGCAGTCGTCGCACCGGACGCACTCGCTCTTGACGATCTGCGGCCCGCGGATCGCGCCCCACTCGCAGGTCTTCTCGCAGATCTTGCAGCTGTTGCACTCGGCCCAGCGCTTGATCTTGAAGACCGTCAGGTTCGACAGGATGCCGAGCATGGCCCCGACCGGGCACAGAAAGCGGCAATAGAGGTTGCGGACGAACACCGTCGCCAACAGGAGCACGGCCAGCCCGACCCACATCCCGGTCGTCCCGAACAGCCCGAACATCCAGAACGGCTCGACGAACCGGTAGATGCCGACATCGCGCGTCGCGAAGAAGTAGGCGAGCACGAGCGCCAGCACCCCGTACTTGATCAGGTTGGCGTGCTTCTCGATCCGCACCGGGATCTCGAAGCGCATCTTCCTCGGCACGATCGGATCGAGCAGCTGCGTCAGCGCGCCGTAGGCGCAGATGCGGCCGCAGTACAGCCGTCCCCACAGGACCGTCGACACCATCGCAAACCCGGCGAACAGGTACCACGCGAGGTTGTACTTGAAGATCGGCAGGCTGAGATCGGCGACCCGGAAGATGTCGGTCACCGAGAGCAGCGTGCTCTTCCAGAACCCGAGGTAGCCGACCGCGGCAATGAAGGTGACGTACTTGAGGCGGACGCTCTTCCTGAAGAAGCTGACCAGCGCCAGCATCAGGAAGGCCGTGAACAGCGTCAGGTCCAGCCATTGGGGGGCGAGGATCTCGCCCCACGTCTCGACGTACGGATCCACTTACTTGGTGACCTCGGCTGGCAGCAGCGCCTTCGCCACCATCCGCGAGCTGTCGCGGATCGCGCGCGCCGCACTGGCGATCGTGATCGACGCGCGCGAGACCGCGTCGACGTCGCCGCCGACCCTGAACGGATCGCGGATGTTCTTTCCCTTGAACTGCGCCGCGAACTTGGGCGGCTGCACCGAGAAATAGCCGTAGGGCTCCGAGTCGTAGGTGACGATGACGCCCGCCAGCACGCCGGTCATGTCCATGCCGACCAGGATGTGGATCGGCCCGTGGTAGCCGTGCTCGTTCGGCACCATGTCGGTCGTCCAGAACGCGATCCCCATTGGCGCCGCCGACGGGTTCGTCTTCGGGTCGGCCGCATATGCCTTGAAGTGCATCGGCTGCCCCCCGAGCGCCGAGAACGCGGCGGCCTGCGGGAACAGCCGCTTCAGCTCGGCCGACGGATCGGGCAGGGTGTAGATGCGATCGGCGGCGGCGAGGATCGCGCCGGCGGCGCCGAGCCCGATGAGCAGTGCCGCCATCCTCTGCAAGTGCTTCAAGGCAATCCTTTCAGGGCAGCGATTATACTCGGCGCGTGAGAGCGATGGCGGGTCTCCTCATCGGGCTGGCCTCGGGCGCCGCCGTGCTGGGCGCCGATCTGCTGTCCGGCGCGCTCACGCAGGGCAGCGGCGGCGCGCTGAAGCAGACGGTCGCGTCCGAAAAGCCGTCGGCGCAGGTGACGGCGTCGGGCGGATCGCGAGGGCTCGGCGCAGACCGCGCCGCGAAGGGTGGCGCCAACCCCGCGCTCGTCAAAGTGGCGGCGATCTCGGATGCCGAGCTTGCGGCGTTCAGAAAGGCGCTGGCGTAAGGTCCCGACAATCGCAGGAACTTGCGCACCCGGTTGACCAGCGTCTGTGGGCTGTCCGCCACGGTTCCGGCCTGCGCGCGCGTTCGCGATGCCGTTCGAGCTCGGCGCGCCGCTGTGCCACCGCCGCGGCGACGCGCTCGACGATCGCCGGGTCGGTCAGCACGACACCGCGGAAGGCGTCCGCGCTGATTTCCAGCAGCTCGCAATCGTTCACCGAGACGACGGTCGCGCTGCGCGCGTCGCCGGTGGTGGCGCCGCGTGCCGCGAGCACGAGCGCCAGCAGCACGGCGCCGGCGATGATCGACGCCATGGAGACCTGATTATCGTTCAATCACGCTCCGGCCAAAGCCGGCGGCGGCGGCGGCGAACGTGTTAGATTGCTCGCCGAGGAGACGCGTTATGCGACCGTTCATGTTGTTTGTCGTGCTTGCCGCCGCCTTCGGTGCTTCGGGATCCGCCGCCGCGCAGGATCGCATGCCGCCGATTCCCGCCGACAAGCTGACCGATGCACAGAAGAAAGCCATTGACGAGTTCAAGGCTGCGCGCTCGGTCGACATCTCGGGTCCGTTCGTCGCCATGCTGCGCAGCCCGGAGGTGATGACGCGCGCGCGGGCGATGGGCGATTACCTCCGCTTCCGCAGCTCGCTGCCGCCGCGGCTGAGCGAGTTCGTCATCCTGATGACCGCCCGCCGCTGGACGCAGCAATACGAGTGGAACGCGCACGCGCCGCTCGCGATCAAGGGCGGCCTCAAGGAGAGCGTCGTCAAGGCGGTAGCGGAGGGGCGCAAGCCGGAAGGGCTGTCCGACGACGAGGAGATCGTCTACGCGCTGTTCGACGAGATTCAGAAGAACCAGGCGATCGCCGACGGCACCTACGCGCGGGCGGTCGCGAAAATCGGCGAGCAGGGGATCATCGACGTGATGGGAATCACCGGCTACTACACCATGCTGGCGATGGTGATGAACACGGCCCGCACCCCGTTGCCCGACGGCGCCAAGCCCGCACTCGCGCCGCTGACGCGGTAGGGGACGGCCACCAGGCCGTCCGCCCGGGCCGGTCTGAGGACCGGCCCTACCTGTCCAAAACTTCTCTGATGCGCCTTCGCAGGTCGCGTGGCGTGAACGGCTTCTGCAACAGCGCCGGCCGCTCGGTCAGCCCCGAGATGGCCAGGTTCTCTTCCGTGTAGCCCGACATCACGATGACTGGCAGCCCCGGCTGCCGCGCGACCATCAGATCGGCGAGCTCCAGGCCGCTCTTGCCGGGCATGATTGCGTCGGTCAGCAGCAGATGGATTGCGCCCGTGTGCGCTTCGACGATCCGCAGCGCATCCTCGGCCGAGCTCGCCAGCAGGAGCTGGTAGCCGTCGTGCCGCAGTGCCGACGCGACCAGGTTCCGCACCGCCGTTTCGTCCTCGACGATCAGCAGCGTCTCGGTTCCGGTCGGATGGTCGTCGCGCTGAATGAGCGCCGGCGCCGGCGCGGGCGGCTGGACTGCCGGCGGGAAATAGAGGCGGAATGTCGTGCCGCGGCCGATCTCGCTGTCGACGAAGATGTAGCCGCCGATCTGCTTCAGCGTGCCGTAGACCATCGACAGCCCCAGGCCGGTGCCCTTGCCGACGTCCTTGGTCGTGAAGAAGGGCTCGAAGATCCGCGCCTGCGTTTCGCGCTGCATGCCGTGGCCGGTATCGGTGACGGTCAGCACGACATAGGTGCCCGCCGGCATCGGCACGTGAGCGCTCGCCGATTCCTCGCTCACCATCTCCACCGTCGTCGTCAGCACCAGCAACCCGCCGTTCGGCATCGCGTCGCGGGCGTTGAGGGCGAGGTTGATCACCGCCTGCTCGACCTGCCCGGGATCACCGAGAACGGTGAGCGCTTTCTCGGAGAGGACCGTCTGCACGTGGATGTCGGCGCCGAGCAGCCGCGCCAGCAGCCGCCCAATCGCGGTGATCGTGTCGTTGAGGTCGAAGATGCGCGGCTCGAGCAGCTGCTTGCGGCTGAACGCGAGCAGCTGGCGCGTCACCGACCCGGCGCGCTCGGCGGCGCGACGAATCTCCTCGACGTCGGGCCGCGCCGGGTGTCCCGTCTTCACTTCATTGAGCGCCAGCTCGGCGTAGCCGGCGATCGCGGTGAGGGCGTTGTTGAGGTCGTGGGCGATGCCGCCGGCAAGCCGTCCGATCGCTTCCATCTTCTGCGACTGCCGCAGCTGATCCTCGAGCTGCCGATTCGCAGTGACGTCCTGCACGGTGCCGATCATCCGGATCGCCCGCCCTTCCGCGGTGCGGAGGATCTTCGCCTGCTCGTGCACCCAGCGGATCGTGCCGTCGCCTCGCAGCACGCGGTGAACGATGTCGTACGGCGTGCCGTTGACGATCGCGGCGCGTGACGCCGCTCGGACCGTCTCTCGTTCGTCGGGGTGAACGAAGGCGTAGAACGCGTCCTTGGTGCCGTCGAACGAGCCGAGCGGCACGCCGAAGATGCGATGGGTTTCCGCCGACCAGCCAAGCCGTTTCGAGCCGTCGAGCTCGACCACCCAGCTGCCGATGTGCGCAACCTCCTGCGCCTGCTCGAGAAACTGCTGGTGCTGTTCGAGCGCCGCCGCGGTGCGGACCGACGGTCCGATGTCGCGGAAGCTCGTCACCCGGCCAATCGTGCGCGAACCGACGCGGTGCGGCGCGACGTAGCGCTCGTAGACGTGCCCGTCCTTGAAGCGCAGGACGTCACGGCGCTCCTC
>Ga0075421_100009893_pt1 | contig 11758 bp, 7 predicted proteins | sample SoiMetdeltSBSDD5_FD_75292 | JGI IMG/M metagenome (GOLD analysis project Ga0075421, IMG submission 75292) | Bulk soil microbial communities from a Populus tree surrounding site in Tennessee, USA - Soil MetaG P. deltoides SBSDD5 | ecosystem: Environmental > Terrestrial > Soil > Tree plantation...
GGGCCGGAACGATTCAGTTGAAATCGGGGAGCGCGACCGTCCCGGTCGCTCCAGTCGGCGTCCCGCCGACTGGCTCAGCGCGCCTCGCAATTCACCAAACGGTGCGTCGTCTCGTGGCAAGAATGTTTTCGGCGTGACGCCGAAAACAGCGGGCGTGACGCCCGCGCTCCCCAGAGCAACTGCATCGTTCCGGTGGGGGTGAGGGCGAGCCAATCGACGGAAAGCAACCACGAACCTCTTTCCGCTTGCTGGCACGCAATGATTTGCAACACTGCGGCGCGATGAAAGTCCGCCCCGCCACGCGCGACGATCTCCCCGGCATTCTGGAGATTTACAACGAGGCTGTGCTGAACACGACTGCCACGTACGATTATGAACCGCGCACGCTGGAGCACCGCAGCGCGTGGTTCGAAGACCACGTGAAGAACAACCTTCCCGTCTTTGTGGCGGAAGACCAATCCGGCCGGATCGTCGGCTGGAGCGCGTTGAACCGGTATCACGATCGCAAGGGCTACCAATTCACGACGGAAAACTCCGTCTATGTCGCGGCCGACCAGCGCGGGAAGGGAATCGGCAAACTGCTGATGAAGCCGCTCGTCGAAACGGCAAAGCAACGGGGTCTGCACGCGATTCTTGCCGGCATCGATGCGCAGAACGAAGCGAGCATCCGATTGCACGCGTCATTCGGGTTCGTCAAGGTCGCCCATTTCAAACAGGTCGGATTCAAATTCGGAAGGTGGCTCGATGTCGTTTACATGGAGCTGCTGCTTTGACGCGGTTTCGCGCTGGGGATGCCGGGGAACCTGGTGGTTCAGTTTTGTGGGGGCGAGGCTGCCGACGAGCCGGCTCGCGAGGATGCTCGCCCCACCGAAAAACTAAACTGATCCATTACCAGGAATCTTCGTACATCGACAAACGGAAGGCGCGTCGATAACCTGCCGAAAACTGCATGATGGTTCTTCTCCTTTTCTTCTGCTCCGGCGCCACGGCGCTGGTGTACGAGGTGGTCTGGTCGAAGTATCTTTCGCTGATGTTCGGGAGCACCATCCAGGCGCAGACCGTGGTGCTGGCCGTCTTCATGGGTGGATTGGCGCTCGGCAACCGGATCGTCGGCAGCCGGGCCGACCTGTTGCGACAGCCGCTGGCGGTGTACGGATATCTGGAACTCGCCATCGGCCTTTACGCGTTTCTTTTCAGTTCGATCTATCGGCTGGCCGACGGCATTTTCGTCGCGGCGGGATCACGCCTGCTCGATCACGGGTCGCTGCTGCTGCTGCTCAAAGCCGTCCTGAGCGTCGGCTTGCTTCTCGGCCCGACGATTCTCATGGGCGGCACGCTCCCGCTGCTGGCGGCATGGCTGCAGAAGCAGTCCAGGGATGCCGGCCGGTTGTCCGCCCGCTTTTACTCGGTGAACAGCCTCGGCGCGGTTTTTGGATCGATGCTGGCCGGCTTTTTTCTGGTGCGCGCACTCGGGATGGTTGCCACGTTGCAACTGACCGCCCTCGGCAACATTCTCGTCGGTTTTGCCGCAGTCGGCCTGTCGCGGCGGCACGCAACCATCTCGTCCGTGGCGGCCGACAGTCCGGCACGGGGCGAAGCGGGTGACACGAAGCCGGCGGCGTTGCGCTGGGGGGCGATGCTGGTCGCGTTGACCGGAGCCGTGTCGATGGGGTTGGAGGTGTTGGCGTCGCGGTCGCTCGCCCTGATTTTTGGTTCGTCACTTCAAGCATTCGCGATCGTCCTGATGGCGTTCATTCTGGGCATCGGACTGGGAAGCGCGGTGGTGGCTTCGCCCCGGATGCGTCGTTGGCAGGAGGAGAAAACGCTGTTCGCCCTGTTGCTCTCCGCCGCGGCCGTGATCGGCGTGCTGGTCGCCGGCATCGAACAATGGGTCGATCTCTACCGTCACATCCGCACCGGCCTGGCGCGAAGCGAAATGGGATTCGTCTTTCACCAACTCGCGGCCGGAGCGATTGCCATGGGGGTCCTCGGTTTGCCCGCCGCTCTGTTGGGCGCGGTGCTGCCCGTCTGCATCCGAGCCGAGGGAATCGGCGCCGCCGGACTGGGACGGCGGGTCGGGCGGTTGCTGACGTGGAACACCGTCGGCGCGGTGGGCGGCGTTTTGCTGACCGGCTTTGTGCTGATGCCGCGGATCGGTCTTCGTGGCGCGTTCGGCGTGCTCGCGGTCGCCCTGTGCCTCGCCTCGCTGGCGCTGGCGTTGCGGACCCATCAACGCTTCGCGGCGGGTGTGTCCATCGCCCTGGCGATGATGCTGATGGTTGAGTGGACCACTGGCGGCGAAGGCTGGCGGCACGTGCTCAGCTCAGGCGTGTTTCGCGCGCGGGAAACGGTCGTCAATCCCCAGACGCTTGTCCGGCGGAAGCAGCATATGAAGCTGCTGTTCTATGAAGACGCAGCCGATGCGACGGTGACGGTGGAGGAGGGGGACGGGATCGGCGCGCCCGCCGACCGCGGCCTGCGCATCAATGGCAAACCCGAGGCCTCGACGCGAGGCGACATGTCCACCCAACTGATGATCGCCCACCTGCCGATGTTGGCCCGGCCCCAAAGCAAAGACGTCTTCATGCTTGGATTTGGAAGCGGCATCAGCGCCGGCGCGCTGTTGGGGCATCCGGTGAACCGCGTTGTTGTCGCCGAGAACTGCGAACCCGCGCTGCGCGCAGGACATCTGTTTGCGAAATGGAATCGCGGCGTGCTGACCAACCCCGTGGTCCGGCTCTGGAACGAAGACGCCCGGACCATCCTGAAACTCAGCCCACAACAATACGACGTCGTCATCAGCCAGCCATCGAATCCGTGGATGATCGGCGTCGGCAGCGTCTTCAGCCGCGAATTCTACGAACTCGGCGCGAGCCGGTTGAAGGAAGGCGGCATCCTCTGCCAGTGGTTCCACGTTTACGAGATGAGCGACGACATCGTCGGTCTGGTCTTCCGATCGTTTGCTTCGGTCTTCCCCCACGTTGAAGTCTGGGATGCCGGGCCCGGTGATGTGATTCTGCTCGGCTCGAAGCGGCCGTGGAAATCATCGCCGGATGCCATCCGGGAAGCCTTCAACCGCCCTGAGCCGCGAAAGGACTTCACCTCAATCGGACTGGGTTCGCCCGAGGCGTTGTGGGGATTGCAACTCGCCTCGCAGCGGACCGGGTTCGCAATGGCCGGAAACGGGCCGGTCCAGTCGGACGCGTTTCCGATCCTCGAGTACGAAGCGCCCAAGGCCTTCTACATCGGCGCCGCTTCCGTGATGCCGGTGATTTTCGACGAGCGAACCTGGCAGATGGACCTGGCTCCGGCGGACAAGCGATCCGCGCTGGCGGCGTTGAACGTGGCCGCGCTCGCGGAATTCCTGGACCGCTTCGGCTCCGTCAACGATCAATTCAAACAATACGTCTCTCTGCTCATTCAAAGCGCCGGAAATCCCGGCGACGCCGTGCTCCGGTCCGCCGAGGGGATGGTGCCCTGCATTTTCGCTCCGACGAATTTCCTTACAGCCAAAGTGGCGTTTCCGGCGCAAGCGAGCGACGCGTTCAAACGCGTCTTTGTGGCTGAGATGGCCTTGCGGGCGCAAGTGCCTGACTGGCAGGACCGGGTCGCAACCGTTGAGGAGCTGCTGCGCGGTCTCGACTCGGGTCCTGCAACAACAACGCCCGACTGGTCGCCGGCGAAGGCTGCTGCGCTGGCGGCGAAGGCCTGTCTCAACCACGGAGACCGTGCGCGCGCCGCGGCAGTGTTGACGCTGGGGCTGCGCGCCGTGCCCGGTTCGCCGGAACTGCTCTACCTCGCGCGGATTCTGGAGCGGGAGAAGCACGGGGAGTAAGCGCCGGGAGGCAAGGCGCCAACGCAAAAGTTCAATGGCCGCGAGACCTCCAGCCCTGCGTGGTTCCGCGACAGCGTCCTGGAGTGCGGTAGTCCTCTACCGCTTTTCCACGCGCACAAAGGCGCCAGAGGGCTGGCGCAGTCCAAAACGTGGCCGGCTTTCGGAAACTTCATGGGACCTTCAACAGTTCTCCACAAAGCGAGACGCGCGGTATCTCTCGCCTTTTTCCTTTCCAAACCGCTCACCCGCGGGAAGTCTCGACGCAATGCGCCACGAGAAGACGCTCCTCATCCGGCCGGAGTTCCTGAACCACGGAGGAACGCTGTTCGGCGGTTACATGATGCAATGGGCCGACGACCTGGCCTACGTCGCGGCGTCATTGGCCTTCCCGGACGCGACCTTTGTGACCCGGCTGTTTGGCCAGTTCGATTTCAAAACGCCGGTGCGCGCGGGCGACATCATCAAGATTTACAGCGAGGTGGAAAGCACCGGCACCACGTCCTGCAAAATCCAGGTGTGGGCGATCAACGCGCGGACGCAGGCCGAGGTGTTCCGCACCTTTGCCGTCATGGTAAATGTTCGGGACGGACAGAAAGCGCCGTTGAATGGCGCCCGGTAGCCCTGCGTCGGAGGATTGGCTATGCGCAGCCAAGAAACACATGAACCGTACCCCCCTCACCCCGTCCCTCTCCCCCAATGGGGGAGAGGGTGGTCGAAGACCGGGTGAGGGGGAAGCACGGTTTATGGTCCGATGCGCGTCCAATGTTGGAGGTCGAAGCTCTCCATGAACCAACCCATTGAACCTCAGAGCAAGATCGTGCGGCTGGCAAGACACCTCTCCACGGCCGTGCTCCTGACTTCGTGCCTGATGGCCGGCGCTCATTCGGGCGCGGCCGCGACCGACCCGTCCCTGCTGCAAACAGATTTTCCGTTTCAAGGCGCCGCCATCAGCGCGAAGTTCCCCGCCGGCAACGTCGCCATGAAAGGGCTCGCCATTCGGCTGAACAACGACGCCAACGTGCTCTTCGACACCGATCTGCTCCGCATGGCGGCCGGGTGGACCGGCAAATACATCACCACGTCTGGCGTGGCATTCGATGGCGAACACGGCGGACACCCGGTGATCGATGGCGATCAGAAATTCGGCACGCCGAAACTTCCAGGATGGGCCGGCGCCGATGGTAAGTTTGCGGACTCGCGTCCGGAGCCGTTTGGCCCCATTTCATCCGAACTGGGTCGATGGGAAGGGCTCTATATCGTGGGGCAAGACGTGGTGCTTACGTACACCGTGCGCGGGACGAAGATTTATGAACAGCCGTCGAGTGTCGTGAAGGATGGACAACGCGGTTTTGTGAGAACCTTCCAGATCGACAAGACACAGGAGGCGCTCTCCCTGTTGGTATGCGAAGTGCCCGGCGGGACCGGTCAGGCCCACAACAACGTCGCCCATCTGACGACCCTCGACGGCAAAATCACGGCCGTCGGTGGCAATGGGCTGTCAAAGGAATCGAAGCTTGAGGTCGTCGGAAATCGAGTGGTGCTGCGTCTTCCCAAAGGCGCGCCCGCTTCCACGTTCAAACTCGTGATCTGGACCGGCGCGCCGACGGACGCCGTGAGGTTTGGCGGACTGCTCGAAGGCAAGCCTGTGATCGCTGACTTCGCGAAAGGCGGCCCTGCTCGATGGCCTCAGGAAGTGATGTCCAAAGGCGCGTTGGAGACGAGCAAGACACCGGATGGCGCGTACGTCACCGACAGCCTGACGCCGCCGCTCGACAATCCCTGGAAACGCCGCGTCCGATTCGGCGGGATGGACTTTTTCAAGGACGGCACGCGCGCCGCGCTGTGCACGTGGGACGGCGACATTTGGATTGTTTCAGGCATCGACGACAAGTTGGAGAGCCTTAAGTGGAAGCGGTTCGCTTCGGGCATGTATGAGACGCTCGGTCTGAGAATCGTGGACGAAGTCATCTACACGTCGGGCCGCGATCAAATCACCCGTTACCATGACCTGAACAGCGACGGCGAAGCAGACCACTACGAAAACTTCTGCAACCTCTACACCTCCACCGAAGGTTTCCACGAATTCGTCTTCGACCTGCAGACGGATCGGCAAGGGAACTTCTATTTCGCCAAAGCCGGTCCGGTGCGGCCCGGTGGCAGCGGTTTTGAAACCATCTCCACAAACGCAGGCACGTTGATGAAGGTGTCGAAAGATGGCCGGAAACTGGACGTGGTGGCAACCGGTTTCCGGGCGCCGAACGGCATTGGCGTCGGCCCGGACGGCCAACTCACCACCGGAGACAACCAGGGCACGTGGATCCCGACTTCTCCCCTCAACTGGATCAAACCCGGCGGGTTTTACGGCGTCGAAGACCTGGCGCACAAGACACCGCTGCCGTTGTTCAATGCGCCGTTAATGTGGTTCGCTTATCGCGAGTATGACAACTCCGGCGGCGGACAGGTGTGGGTGACAAGCGACCGGTGGGGGCCGTTCAACGGCGAATTGCTTCACACGTCGTACGGCAAGTGCGCGCTTTACCTGATCATGAAGCAACAAGAGGGCGAATTGATGCAAGGCGGCGCCGTGAAATTCCCGGTCAGATTCAGTTCTTCGGCCATGCGTCCGCGATTTAATCCCAAGGACGGCCAGCTTTACGTCGCCGGCATGCAGGGATGGCAAACGGAAGCCGCCAGACTCGCCGGATTCGACCGCGTCCGGTACACCGGCAAACCGGTTTACATGGCCAGCGGACTGAAGGTGGACAACTCCGGCGTCCATATCACCTTCACCCAGCCGCTCGACGAAAAGGAGGCGACCGATCCGCAGAATTACAGCGGCAAGCGTTGGAACTATCGCCGCACGGCGAACTACGGCTCCGACGATTACTCGGTGGTGGATTCCAGGAAGAAGGGCCGCGACACGCTGGACATCACGGCCGCAAAGCTGTCGCCCGATGGCAAGACCGTCACCGTCACGATTGAAAACTTGCGCTTCGCCGACGTCCAGGTCATCCGGTTCAATTTGAAAGCGAAGGACGGCACGCCGATTGCATCGGAGGTGCAGCACACGATTCACGCGATTCCGTGAAGAGCTCGTCTTTCGTCCCAATTACGACAAGCGTTGCAGAGAAGGTTTTGCGTTTTGACGCCGTTTGATGGCAATGAACTATGAACGGAGGCATGCCACGCATAAGAATCCTTGCAGGTCGCGCAAACGATTCACTTCGGAGCGCGACCGGTCCCTGGTCGCAGCAGCCGCGACAGCGCGAAGGCTCTGGAATGTTTCGAAGACGTCGACCAACGTCGGACCCGCTGCGCGCCGGGACGTCGCGCGGCCCGTCAATTTTCGGAGCGCGCCCATCCTGGGTGCAGCGGCTCCGGAGACCGCGAATGCAGGAAAGTTTTCCCCAGCCCATCCGGGTGCGGGCGCGCTGCGGCCTGGAAGGCCGCGCTCCGCAAAAACTCGCGCAACCGTCGAACATTCCCGGCCACAGGAGCGCGACCGGTCCCCGGTCGCAGCCGCTTCGGCAGCGTGAGGGTGCGAGAACTTTCCCGGTGCGTCGTTTGCAATCGCACCCGCTGCGCGCCGGGACGTCGCGCGCTCCTCGGTTCCGGCTCTGGCGCGCCGTGCTTGCGCATGTGCGTCAGATTGGAGTCCGGTGCATCGCCCTCGCGGTGCTCGGCGGGTCCAGTGCTTTATTCGCACAGGCCGATAATCCCTCCGCCAAACCGGAGCCGGGCCTGATGGTCAAGTTCAGCGCGCTGGATGGCGACAAGAGCAAGACTTCCGATCTTGTCGTGCTTCCCAACGTGTGGATTTACGTCGGAGCGGGAAAGCCGTCGACGCCGTTCCTGCCGGGCGGAAAATTCTCCGCCGTGTGGACCGGTTTCATTTCGTCGGAGCTGCGGGACAATTACAGCTTCAAAGCGGAACTAAACGGTGAAGCCAAACTGGAAATCAATGGAGCGGTGGCGCTGGAAGTCTCCGGCAAAGGCGCACCGAGTGAAGCGGGCAAACCCGTCCGGCTGAACAAGGGAACCAACGCTTTCAAGCTGACCTTCACGAGCCCCGCCCAGGGCGCTGCGTTCATCCGTTTGTTCTGGTCGTCATCCGAATTTGCGCTGGAGCCGATTGCCCTGGGCGCGCTGTCGCACGAGCCAACGCCAGAACTACGAAAGGCCGACCAGGTCCGGCTCGGTCGCGAACTGTTCGTTGAACATCGCTGCGGCAAATGCCATGCCGGTCCCGGCGGCGATACCGCCATGCCGGAGCTGGCGATGGACGCTCCATCGTTCGACGGTATCGGCTCGCGACGCAATTACGACTGGATGGCCCGGTGGATCCTCGATCCGAAATTGCTTCGACCGACCGCGCAAATGCCAAGGCTTCTGCACGGCACGAAGGCGAAGGAAGACGCGGAAGCCATCGCGGCGGTCCTGTCGTCGTTGAAATCGGATTCCGGAGCGAAGAATGAGGACGGTTTCAAGGAGCCGGGCGGCGACCATGTCGAGACTGGCAGGAAGCTTTTCGACGCACTTCAGTGCGTTGCCTGCCACGCGGCGCCGGGCTCGACCGCACCCGATCCAGGCAAAATCGCGCTCCGGCAAGTCCGCGAAAAATTTGCACCGGGCAGTCTGACAGCATTCCTGCAGAAGCCAGAGGAACACTACGCCTGGATTCGCATGCCCAATTTCAAATTGAGCGTGGAAGAAGCGGCGCAACTCGCCGCGTTTCTCGTTTCCGTTGCAGACAAGCCGAAGGACACCCTGGTTCCGGCGGATCGCACCATGATGGAACGCGGCAAGAAGCTGGTCCAAACAGCGGGTTGCCTGAACTGCCACTCGGGCAGGTTGGAAAACCAGTTCAAAGCGCTGCTACTGACCGAACTGCCGGCGGACAAATGGAGAGAGGGTTGCGTCGCGGAAATGCATGCCGAAGGATCGAAGGCCCCGCAGTTCAGTTTCGCCGCCGCCGAACGCGAGGGCCTTCAGGCATTCGCCGCCACCGACCGCGTTTCGCTCTCCCGGCACGTTCCAGTCGAGTTCGAGGAACGGCAATCGCGCCTGCTCAACTGCCGCGAATGCCATGGCAAGATTGAGGGCGTTCCGGTATTTGAAACCCTCGGCGAAAAATTGAGACCCGAATGGTCGAAGGCCTTCATCGCCGGTGACGTAAGCTACAAGCCGCGGCCGTGGCTGGCGTCGCGCATGCCCGCCTTCGCGGAACGGGCCGGGCCGCTGGCGGAGGGCATGGCCGCCCTGCACGGCTATCCGCCGCAGACGCCGTCCGAACCGCCCATCGATCAGGAGGCCGCGAAGATCGGGCGCAAACTGGTTTCCGCCAGCGGCGGCTTCTTCTGCGTCTCCTGTCACGGCGTTGGTAGTGTCTCGGCCACTCAGGTGTTCGAGGCTCCCGGCATCAATCTCGCCTATAGCGGCGAGCGGTTGCTGAAACCGCACTTCCATCGCTGGCTGCGAAATCCGCTGCGCATCGATCCGACGACCAAGATGCCCGTTTACTTCGACAACGAAGGCAAAAGTCCGCTTGCCGAGGTTTACGGCGGTGACGCGACAAAGCAGATTGAAGCGATCTGGCAATACACCCGGCTGGGCAGCAAAATGCCGTCACCCCTTGCGGCGGAATGAATGCGGGACTCGAATGCGGAAGACTTGACCGGTCCTTGCGTTCGCCGCTTAATCTTCCGATTCAAATGAATCCTATGCGCATCCATTCCAAACTTCTCCTGTGCTTTTTCCTCGTCGCGCTAGCCACCGGCTGCGTCTCGCTCAACGGCGCCGAAAGCGCGAATGCCCACGAATGGGAAATCCTGTTCGACGGCAAGTCGATTGAGAAATGGCGCGGGTACAAGAGAGACGCATTTCCCGCGAAGACCTGGGAGATCAAGGATGGTTGTTTGAAAGCCATCCCGGGCGATGACGGCGTGGACCTTGTGACCAAGGAACAGTATGGAGATTTCGAACTGCGGCTGGAATGGAAGGTCGCGCCGGGCGCCAACAGCGGCATCCTGTATCATGCCTCCGAGGCCACCGATGAGCCATGGCAGACCGGCCCCGAGATGCAGGTGCTCGATGACGACAAACACGCCGACGGCCAGGATCCGCTGACCTCCGCCGGCTCGCTCTACGCCCTGATCGCGCCGAAGAACAAGAAGCTCAAGCCGGTCGGCGAATGGAACGAGGCGCGGATTATCGTTCGGGGCGATCACGTCGAGCATTGGCTGAATGGCTTGAAGATTGTCGAATACGAACTGGGCAGCCCGGAGCTCAACAAACTGATCGCGGCCAGCAAGTTCAAAGACTGGCCGCGTTTTGGCAAAGAAAAATCCGGCCACATCGTTTTGCAGCATCATCACGACGAAGTGTGGTATCGAAATATTCGCGTGCGGAGGCTGTGAGTTGCACGATTGATTACCAAATGAAAACATTTCATCTCTCCAGCCGTGCCAGCGCGATGGCGTTGGCATTATCATCCGTCTTCTTCAGTGGGCTTGCCGCCGAATCGAATCGCCTCACCGATTCCGAGAAAGCTGCGGGCTGGAAACTGTTGTTCGACGGCAAGACCACCCAGGGCTGGCGCGGTTACAAGAAGCCGGGGTTTCCGGAAAAAGGTTGGAAGGTCGAGGACAGCATCCTGAAGAAAATCGCAGGAGAACGAGGCGGCGACATCATTACGGACGAAAGGTTCGACGATTTCGAATTGACCTGGGAATGGCGTATCGGCGCCAAAGGCAACAATGGCCTCAAGTATCTGGTCAGCGAAGACCGATCTTCCGCGCCCGGACACGAGTATCAGATGATCGATGACAAGGGCAATCCCGACGCCGCGAATGGCGCGAAGCGCCTGACCGCCTCTTTTTACGACGTGCTCCCCCCGTCGAGTGACTCGCTGCCCAAACCGGCAGGCGAATGGAACCTTTCGCGCATCGTCGTTCAGGGAAATCATGTCGAGCATTGGTTGAACGGCAAAAAAGTTCTCGAGTACGAACTCGACAGCAATGCGGTGAAAACCGCCATCGGCAACAGCAAGTTCAAAAGCGTCTCCGGCTTCGGCACGAAGATCAAGGGCCACATCCTGCTCACCGACCACGGCGACGAGTGCTGGTTCCGGAACATCAAGATCCGTCAGTTGTTGGCGAAGTAGCTTCATGCATATCGTAACGCGAAGCAGGTGCGAAGTCGCGAAATGACAAAGCGGGAGAATCGCATAGCTCTGGTATTGGTGTCAGGGCTCGTTGTGGGAACGTATGCTTACTACTGGTCGGAGCTTGGGCGACCCTTTGTGATTGGGGCCGGGATGATCATTCTTCCACTTCTCGGAGCTTGGTGGCTTACCGATCGAAGGAAGCAATAACCTTAACGCCAGATGATTTCACCTGCGAATCACGCAATCGACGGACCGCGGCCCTCCGGGCCGCAGCGCGTTCGCAGGTCAAGCAGCCATAGAGCTTTTCGAGGCCGGCAGGGAAAGGCCGCGACTTGAGATTTTTCTTGCCCGCCTTTTCGCGTGTTTCGCGGGCGATTCTTCTACTCGTCGGACTCAACGCCGCTGCTGCGGCCTTTGTCGGCGCGCCGGAACCCACGAAGCCGCTCAAAGAATCGCCGCTGACTCCGGAGGAACAGATCGCCACCTTCAGCGCCCCGCCCGGCTTCAAGATCGAACTCGTCGCCGCAGAACCGGACGGCGGCAAATTCATCGCCATCTCTTTCGACCACGCCGGCCGCATGTGGACGATGACCGCCCTGGAATACCCGCTCGACGCCAACGAAGCCGGCGCCGAGGCCCGCGCGCTCTTCGCCCGCGGCGGTCGCGACCGCGTGCTCGTGTTCGATACGCCGACGGCGCCCGGCCGGCAGAAGGCGCGCACATTCGCCGATGGACTGGTCATGCCGCTCGGCCTGTTG
>Ga0075421_100009900_pt1 | contig 11749 bp, 7 predicted proteins | sample SoiMetdeltSBSDD5_FD_75292 | JGI IMG/M metagenome (GOLD analysis project Ga0075421, IMG submission 75292) | Bulk soil microbial communities from a Populus tree surrounding site in Tennessee, USA - Soil MetaG P. deltoides SBSDD5 | ecosystem: Environmental > Terrestrial > Soil > Tree plantation...
AATATGCCGTTGGAATCAAAAAAGACGTCGTTACTCCTTCTGGTGATCACAGCGCTCGTGTGCTCCAGAACATTGTTCTTCTTCTTCCACGATCCTGAAGGGCCAAATCTCCTCATCGTGTCCGTACTGGCGCTGATCCTCTACAGTGCATCATTGATCGCGTGGAGATTCATCCCCGCAACGACCGCAAGTAAGAAACTACTCTTCGCGATCTGCACGCAACTACTCATCGTCACCGGCCTCTATACCATTGCTTGAATTTTGGAGGGAACAACTGCAATGAATGGTTTGGTGGAGAATCTACCGCGACGAGAAAAGTGGTTCCAACGTCCCGCCCTGCTCGCATCCGTCAGAGCGAGACAATAAAGGTTGTGAAGGCGTCGTTCATTGCGCCGATGCTCCTGCAGCGAACGGCGACGCTGCCGGAGGGTGCGTTGTGGCAGTACGAGCTGAAGTGGGATGGGTACCGCGCTATTGGCTTCAAGCGTGGTGGGACGGTCAGTTTGCGGTCACGGAACGATAACGACTTCAGTGTTCGGTACGCGGGCGTCACTGCCGCTCTTGCTGGACTGCCGGAGGACACGGGTTATCGACGGCGAGATCGTCGCATTAGATGAGCACGGCAAGCCTTCTTTCAATGTGCTGCAGAACTACGGCACGGGGAGAGCACCTATCCTGTACTACGTGTTTGACGTGATCGTGCTCGCCGGCAAGGGTTCGCTTCGCCGCGCTGATGCGCGCCCTTGCCAGCTGCGCGCCGTTCTGGCGAGTTGAAAACTGCGACGGGCGGCTCCGGCGGGAACACAGCAGGATACTCCACCGGTTGTCACAGAAACATCCACCTCGGTCTGTCAAGCTAGAACCAACGAGATGGCGGAACAGTCTAACGGCGTGCCCCAAGCCTGCTATAAAAAGTGGTCACCATTGGGGTGACCGAGTCCCTTATTAGGACGGGCGCGCGCGAATCCTCATCGTGGCCAGGAGTTCGCTCCACCAGTAGGCCGGATACATTTTGGCAGACCACTCCCAGCCACTCGAAGATTCCGCTTGACACCACGCGGCGGACCATACATTTTTATAACCCGACATAATCAGCCGGATGACCATGCCGCACCGACGAACTTGGCTATCATGAGTCGAAATGAGTACGTCATGAACGGAATCGATGGAAAACGACGCGCCTTGGCATCTTTTTATAGACCCGACAAACCCGGCGCCGGGGCGACGGGCTTTTGGAAGCTCCTTCTCCGGAACGGGCTGCTCGCGGAGACGGAAGACCGCGGTGTAAGACCGCCTTGGCAGATCGATGACGATCGGCTCGGCCGCTTCCTCGGAGAGGAAATAGTGCTCGAGTCTTTCGCGAAGCTGAGAAACCTGAACACGAACGATCGTGTCGGAGTTCGTATCGTACCCACGAATCCGGCCAAATACCTCGACTCCGATCCGTTCTTCCGTGAGCGGAACTCGCGCCCGGCGATGCCCTTCTCGCAAATATATTCGAATAGCTGCCGAAGCCGCGGCGAACGGCTGAACTCCGGGCTTGCTTTGATGCGGTCGAACAGAGCGCGTTCCGACGTCCGGTCAGTGGCGGGGAGCGTCAACCTCGGCGCCCTGTTCCAAAGACATGTTGCCCCTCTCGCAGAAACTAACAGTCTAGCAAGAAACCTTATTCCCTCATTCGAGGTCCAATGATAAAATCACACCTGCGAAGGTGAATATGTCTAAGGATCTGAACCGGCGGAGTTTTCTCGGGGCAACCACGGCGGGAGCCATGAGTGCGTTGCCTTATGCGAGGGTGATCGGGGCAAACGACCGGATCTCGATCGGCCTGATCGGATGTGGAGCGCGCAGCATGGGGCACAGGCGCATGGCCAAGACCTCGGCGACCGACATGAATTGCGAGATCACGGCGGTGTGTGATCTCTGGTCCCAGAATCGCGCGAAGGCAGTGGCCGATGTCGAGCAGAAGTTTGGCAAGAAACCGCGCGCCTTTAAGTATTCCGAGGAGCTTCTCGCCCTTAAGGACGTCGACGCCGTCATGATCGCCACGGGCGATTTCCAACACGCCAAGATGCTGGTAGAGGTGGTCCGGGCCGGCAAGGACTGCTACTGCGAGAAGCCAATGGCCAACGTGTTCGAAGAGGCCAAGCTGGCTCGTGACACCGTGCTCGCGTCCAAGCAGATTGTTCAGATGGGCTCCCAGTGGGTCAGTGATCCATTTCAGAAAGCCGTGCGCGATTTTGTCCGGACCGGAGAGCTCGGCCGCATTACTCGTATCGAACAGACCTGGAATAAGAACGAAGAGCGTTGGCGGGGCCGTCCTGAAGTTAGCCAGATTCGCGAGCATGACACGGACTGGAAGCGCTGGCTGATGGGCAAGCCTTACCGGCCCTTTGATCCACGCGCGTACTTCGAGTTCCGGCTCTACAAGGATTTTTCGAGCGGCATCGCCGACCAGTGGATGAGCCACGGCTGCGGCTTGGTCCACTTCTACATGGATGAGGATATTCCCGAAACCATGACCGCGAACGGCGGAGTCTACGCCTGGGAAGATGAGCGGGAAAACCCCGATACCTTCACCGCCGTGGCGACCTACAAGAAAGGGTTCGTGTACGTCTACCAGACGCAGTTTGGCAACAGCTTCGGAAGCCACTCCGCGATCATGGGAATGAATGGCACGTTATTTGCGGAAGGTGGAGAGGGCAGCCAGCGCTGGGTCCTGACACCCAACGGCGGGCGTCCCACCAGCCAGCAGCCGCGCACCAATCACAAGCCGGTGACCGCAGAGAAGCCGATTCTTCCGCCGGGTATCACGATCAAGCCCTCGGATTCGCCAAGTGACGACAGCAAGTATCACTTCGACAACTGGATCGTTTCGATGCGCAATCGCAAGGAGCCGAACGGGAACATCCACACCGGCTTCAAGCACTCCGTTACGGTCATCATGGCCGCCCGAGCGTATCGCGAGGGGAAAAAGCTGTACTGGGATTCCAGGAACGAAAAAATCCTGGAGCATCCCGTCAAGGCTTAGCAGGCCCTAGAGGGCAGGTCACCGACCTACCCCACAACAGCCAATCACAGAAGGGTAGGAAGGACAAGTATGAATCGGCGAGAAGTTCTGGCGATGGCCGCAACGGGGGCCCTCCTGCGTGGGAGCGCCTGGGCCCAGCGGGGCGCTCCCTCCATCATGTACCGCGAGTATGCGCGCTGCCTCCCTGACTATCTGCGGGACTTGGCGGAGCGCGCGTATCAATCGAGGAACCGCGCCATCTCCGCTCTGACCACCCCAGCCGCGATCGAGGCGAGGCAGCGGTGGGTCACGGAAACGTTCTGGAAGCTGGTGGGCGGGATGCCGGAGCGCACTCCCCTCAACGCCCGCACGGTAGGCTCGTTCGAACGGCCCGGCTATCGTGTCGAGCGCGTGGTCTACGAAAGCCGGTCGAACTTTCACATTTCCGGGAATCTGTACGTTCCCACGAAAGGCGCCCCGCCGTTTCCCGGAGTGTTGTTCCAGATGGGCCACACGACCAACGGGAAGGCTGATCCAGGTTATCAGGTCTGTTGCCAGACCCTGGCCGGGCTCGGCTATCTGGTGCTGGGTTTCGACCCAATGGGCCAGGGAGAACGCACCTACTATCCGGGGCCGGCGCCTTCCCGCAGCCGGCTAGGCGCCGATGAAGAGCACACGTTCCCCGGCCGCCAGATGTTACTCAAGGGTATTACCAGCACGCGGTTGCAGACTTGGGACGCGGTGCGCAGCCTGGACTATCTGGCGTCGCATCCGATGGTCGACCCCAAAAAGCTCGCGTCAACTGGACAGTCCGGCGGAGGAACCCTCACGATGCTTCTGGCCGCGGTGGACGAGAGGCTTTCGGCCGCGGCAGTCGCTTCCGGAATCACCGAAAACTTCGCCTGCGCCAATTTCAATCCGCCTGGCTCGACCGACGACGCCGAGCAGAACCTGATCGCCTCCGGGCCTGCCGGTTTCGACCGTTGGGATCTCCTTTATCCTCTCGCTCCCAGACCGCTGCTAATCATGTTCAGCCAGCGCGACTTCTTCGGCACCTACTCGCCGAATTACCTTACCAGCGGAACCGAAGAGTATCAAAAACTCCAGCGCGTCTACCGGACCCTCGGTCACTCCGACAGGCTCGCCTGGTTCGGAAGTCCGCTTCCGCACGGGCTCAGTTTCGACCTTCGGGCCCAGATCTATAACTGGTTCGCGCGCTGGCTGAAGGGCGAATCCCAACCGGTCCCCGAAGAACCTCTCATCAAGCCGGAGACAGAAGAGACGTTGTTCGTATCGGGCAACGGAAGCATGGCGCAGTCGTTCCACGGAGAGACGCCCTTCACGCTCAACCGGAAGGGAAGCCTGTCAAAAACGCCGATGGACCTGGCTCAGCTTCTCGGCGTCGATCGCTCCGCCGCCGGAGCGATCGCAACGACGGTGGGACGCGCTTCCTATCACCTGACCCGGATCGAAGCCGTGGAGTTCCCTGCCGCGCCCAAAGTGTGGGTCCCAGCCTATTTGTTCCAGCCCAAGGCCGCCGATCCTTCGAAACCACTGGTGGTCCTGCTCGAACCCGGCGGCCGGAGCGCATGGCGCGAATCCGATCTTTATAACATGATGGCGTCGGAGGGTTGCGTGGTCTGTGCGCCGGACCTGCGAGGTATCGGCGACATGACTCCCGAGTTTGGACGCGGCGCTGCACGCCACGCCAGGCCGCATAACAGCGAGGAAGACTATGCCTGGGCGTCCCTTATCCTCGGTAAGCCGCTTGTAGGGCAGCGAGTCACCGATATTCTGTCCATCTTTCGCGGTCTTCGATCTCGCCCGGAATTCGCGAGCCGGCGCGTTATCCTCGCCGCTCGTGGCATTCTTACCGTGGCAGCCCAGTTTGCCGCCGCCATGGAACCAGCCATCGGGAGCCTCTACCTGTCGGAGGGCCTCATTTCGTTCCGCTCCATTGTCGAAACGGAAGTGTACAAATACTCCTTCGGGAATTTCGTGCCGAACCTGCTGGCCCACACCGATCTACCGGAGGTGACCGCCACTCTTGCCCCGCGGCGAGTGACGATTGCCGGAGCGATCGATGGCGCCGGCGCCCCGATGACGGCCGAGGCGATCCGTGCGGAGTTTTCATCGGCGCCGAACGTCCGAGTATTGCCGGCGGCGGCATGGAGCCTATCCGAAATTCTTTCGGCTTAGGTATCCTGTTCAATTGCCTGACGCGACGCTCGCCCAACCGCGGATCATTCCGAACCTGCGCTGGTGGATCGGAGGATTGTTGTTCGCCTCCACGGTCATCAACTACATCGACCGGCAAACGCTCAGCGTGCTCGCCACGGCGATAGTATTCTTGCTGGTCCGGGAGAAGTATCAAGATGGCTAGAGAATACGAGTTGGCTCCAAAGCGCCCCCCGGGATTGTCAACTGAGGAAGTCGGGAAAAATGGCGCTAAGAACTCTTGTGACGCTACCGCCGCCAGTTAGGACGAACCCGGCCGCCACTTACATCAACTTCCAGGATTCGTCGAACACGCCCGCGTAGACGGCTTCCGGATCGTCAGAGCCCTCCTTGATTCTGAAGATCGCGAAGTCCCCATAGCGAGGCGTCGGAAAATCTCCGGCCCAGTCGGCCCAGGCTGCGGTGAGTCCGCTGTTGATCACTACGTAGTGGTTCGGACTCATCGGGTTCGGATAAATAAGCGCCGGCACCGACTCACGCGCTTGGAAGCTGCGGCTTCCCATCGCCACCGTCTCTTTCGTCCAGCGCAGCGGCGGCAGCTTACCGTTGAGTTTCGCGATCCAGCGATTGCTGCCCGGATCCCCGAAAAGCACCACGTGGTACTTCTCGAAGTCAGCCGCGGTGACTTCATTGTCGTCCTTCACGCGGACGTGACCGCGATAAGCAAGGGTGTATTGCGAGTCGAACCTTTTGAGCATGCGCAGCGCCTGGTCGTTCGCCGCCGCATTCCAAGGAGTCCCCGTGGGACGAACCACCAGGAACGGCTCGAGGAACGCATCGTCGATCGGACCTTGCAGCCCGTGCTTCTTCCGAAGGCCCTTCTCGCGGGCGCTTGCGACTTTCCAGGTCCCGTTTGATTTCTCAAAAGCCATCTCAGGAGCAGCCTTCACTTTCAGCTTCTGGCCGTCGATGTTGATAGCGGTGGCGCGATCTGTCTGCCGCAGAACCAGGCGAGAGAGATTCTTCGTGGTGATGTCGTACTGAGACCGGTTATCGCCTCGTTTGGCGTCAACCTCCGCGCGTTCGTAGTGCTTCTCCATTCCGTCGATCGTGACCCAATAATCGCGGTTATACCTGGTAGTGTAGGTCAGGAAACGGATGTGGTCGGGGGTCTGGCGGCCCAGCTTGATCCGATCGTAGAGAAACGCGTTCAAGGTCTTCCGGCTATCCTTGTGCATATCGTGGCCGGTATTCGGAGCGATCAGAAACATCACCGACGGCGCATTCGTGGCTTTCAGAGTAAAGGGATCTCCTTCGAACTTGACGCCATCCTTGACCAATTGGTCCATGGCTGCCTTGTGCTTTACATTGCTCCGGTCGGTTTCGCCGACGTAGGAAGCGAACGGAATATTGTACGCATTGAGCGCCCATTCGTACATGTTGTCGAAGATTTTGCACATCGCCTGCTGGGTCGGATTCAGCGTATTGAATATCGGGATTCGATGGGACGTGTTGTCTCCGGCGCCCACTTCAACGGCCGCCCAGAGATCGGGGAAATGAAGAGAGGTATGCCACACGCCCGCACCCCCCATGGAGAAGCCTCGCAACGTCATGCGTTCCGGATCGACCTTATAGGCTTTCTTCGTGAACTCTATCGCCTCGAAGATATCCGCTTCTCCCGGCCAGTGATAGGTGTTCTTGCCTCGGCCGAATAAGTCGATCTGGACGGTGCCTGGAAGATATTCGATTTCCATCCCTTGGTTGCCATTGAGAGTCTCTACTTCGTAGAGGCTCGTGAACCGTCCGTGTTGGGCGACGTCCAGCGGAAAAATCTTTGCGCCGTCGTATTCGGCGGGAACCGTCACGCGGACAGGCTGCACTGTTCCGTCGATAGCCGAGCGAAAACCGCGAGCCACGAGTCCTTTCTGGGTGGTCCAGGGTGACTTGCCGTCTTTCAATTGCGTTGCCCTCTCCAGCCCCTTGTCCAGCACGGCGAGAGTGTCGGTAACTGACTTTTGCCGGAAGAATTCCTCCGGATAGGCCATTTTCCAGAGCGACGCCTGATAATAAATCTCGACGTCCGCCAGAAGCCCGTCGTCAACGCGCTTGGCTTTCAGCTCGCGAATCATTCCGCCCAATTGATCGGTCTTGGCCTGAATCTGTTGTTTCTCCGCGCCGGTCGGCTGGTAGGGTGGGTCCGGCCGATGAAAGCGTGTCCACGGCAAGTTTTCCGGAGGTCTGGCCGCTTTCTTAGCGGCTGGAGCTTGGGTTGCATTCCCCGGCGGGGTCTGTGAGATCGCCGGGATGATCGCCGATATCACAAGAGCGGCAACAAAAAGAAAGCCAATGACAAATCGTTTCATCTTTCGCCTCCTTTGGGCAGAGCAACTATTTTATAGCACGATTTTATAGCACGATCGAGGCTTGTGGGCTGTTTTGGACAATTTGTTGCCGTGTTTTCGGGCTGGTTTGCCGACCCAAAGTTGCTTGAGTTCGGCCCTATGTTCTGTTAAAGTTAAGTCGATGAGCGAGCGCGCAAATTGCAAGTTCTGGCTAAGGCTGCAACGGCTTGGTCTTGGGGCACGCGGCCAGCAAAGAATGCCGTGATGAATCAGCACTTTCGACTTCTTTCTTTTTTCGCCGCCAGCGCTCTGCTGCTCCCGGGCCAGCAAGTTTCGTTCATCGAAAAGGTGTACCCGATTTTCGAAACGGCTGGCTGCCGCAACTGTCACAACGTCGAGGGCGTAGCCTCTGCAACGAGGCTTCATTTCCCGGTTGAGGAAGCTGCCAAAAACCGTCTTGACGCTTTCGGCAAGTCGCTGGTTGAACTTGTCGACCGGCGGAATCCCGGCAACTCGATCCTGCTGATGAAACCGACGCAGCGGGTTCAGCACACCGGCGGCGAGCGGATCCCGAAAGGCAGCCCGGAGGAAGCCACGCTGAAATCCTGGATCGGTTATCTCGCTAAGCTTTCCGGCGCGGAGTTAACTGAGGCCCTGCGTTACAGGCAGGAAGAGGCCAGTGGATATGGGGCCGTCACTAAAGTCGTGCTGCGGCGGCTGACTCAGAGCCAGTACAACAACACGGTGCGCGACTTGCTCAAAGACACCAGCAGCCCGGCGAGCCAGTTTCCCCCGGAAGATTTTGTCAACGGTTTTAAGAACCAGTATCAGGCGCTTTCGGTGTCGCCTCTTTTGACGGAAGCTTACAGCCGCGCCGCCGAAAGACTAGCCGCCAACGCGTTTCGTCGAGGCGATTCGCGCGGCCTTATTCCCTGCAAGCCTGCTTCCGAGAGTGACGCCGTCTGCCGAACGAAGTTCATCCGCACATTCGGCCGCAGAGCCTTCCGACGGCCGCTCGAGCTGGAAGAGATCGCCTGGCACCAGACGATCTTCAAAGGCGAAAAGACATTTCTCGGCGGCGCCCAAGCCGTGATCGAGACCATGCTACAGTCGCCCAGCTTCATTTTCTGGCTCGAAGAAACTCCGAACCCGAAATGGAAGCCGTATGCGAGGGCGTCGCGTCTGGCATATTTCATCTGGAATACCGAGCCCGACGACGCTCTGCTCGAAAGCGCCGCCAAGGGCGAGTTGAACACGCCGGAAGGACTCGAGCGTGTGACGCGCCGCTTGCTTGCCGATCCCAAGGCCAAGGACGGCGTGGATGAATTCATCTCCCAATGGCTGCGCTTCGATCGCGTGACGACAGCTTCGCGCGAGCGGCGTATCTATCCTCTGTTCAGCCGGGAATTGGCGAAGTCAATGACGGAGGAGGCCAAGCGCTTCGTCGGCGATCTGGTATGGAACGACCGCAATTTCATGGATGTCTTCACGGCTAAATACAGCTTCATTAATTCGGACCTGGCGGCAGTCTACAAAGTGCCGCCACCCGCTCGCGACTTCCAGCGTGTTGAGTTCCCTCCCGATTCAGAGCGCGCGGGGGTGCTGGGACAGGCTCTATTCCTTACCCTTTCGAGTAAGCCGGACGAGACGGCCCCAACTGGCCGCGGGCTGTTCGTTCGAGAGCAGTTTCTTTGCCAGCAGGTGCCGCCGCCACCGCCCGACGTCAATACTAACCTGCCCCCGATCGAGGAATCGAAACCAGTGACCAACCGGGAGCGGCTGGCGGCGCACGCCGCCGTTACGATGTGCGTCGGATGTCACAACCTCATCGATCCGATCGGCTTCGGATTCGAGAAGTTCGACGCCATCGGGATGCGCCGTGAAAAGCACAAGCTGCTGTTTTATCCGAATGTTGGTGGAGCAGCGGGACGGCGGGCAAAACCTAAGGAGATCGAATTGGAGTTGGATACCAAGGGAATGGTCGCCGGGATTCCGAACTCCGAGTTTACGAGCCCCAGAGAACTCGGCGACATCCTGGCCAACACGCCGCAATGCCAGGAGTGCCTGGTCAAGCAGGTGTTCCGGTATATGTCAGGGAGGCAGGATACCCCTGCCGACAGACCGGTGCTAACGCAAGCCTTGGAAGCATTTCGCAAATCGGACTACAGATTCAAAGAACTGATGGTAGCTTTGGTAAAATCAAAAGAGTTTTCAGCCTCACGGAGGACTGTCAATGTCGCAAGTAATCACTAAACGCCCGCGTCTATCGCGCAGAATCTTCCTGAAGGGACTGACTGCGGCCCATGCGCCAGTCATTGTCGGCCTGCCGCCCCTGATTTCGATGTTCAACTCGACCGGGACAGCCTATGCCGCCGATTCTGTTCCCAAGAACGGAGCAAATCCCATCGGCAAACGATTCGTGATCTGGTTCAACGGAAATGGAATTCCGGAGCGCTACTGGATTCCATCGACCACGGGCGCAAACTACGACGTCACGCCCTGCCTGACGCCGATCGGGCGTTTGAAGGACGACGTCCTTGTCTTGAGCGGGCTCGACAATACATATGGCGGTAATGGCCACCCGCAGTCTCTCTGCGCGCTGATGACATGCACGCAGCTGAGCAGCAACGGTCCTGGCTTCCCGTCGCTCGATCAGACACTGGCGGGAAAGATCGGCGCCAATTCCCGTTTCCGTTCGCTTCAGGTTGGTGTCTCGCAGGAGTCTTTCGGCGGCCAGATACAGAAGAATATGAGCTGGGCGGGTGCGAACCGCCCCCTGCCTCCGGAAGAGATTCCTCATCGGTTCTTTGACCGGTTGTTCGGCGCCAAGGACCTGGGTTGGGTCAACCGCAAGAGGAGCATCCTCGACGCGCTCGCCAAACAAGGAGCCCTATTACGCAAAGGCCTCCCCAAGGAAGACGAGATGCGTCTCGATGAACACCTGTCTTCCATTCGCGATCTCGAGCGATCCATCGCTTCCCTGCCGCCGGGCTACGAGAAGGTAACCCAGCCGGAAGAAGACTTCGACCTGAAAGACTGGCCGCGAGTCGCCAAGCTGCAGAGCGACCTTCTGGCATATGCGTTTGCCACCGGCCAAACCCGCGTGGCGAGCTACATGTTGACGAAGTGTCAGGGCTTGGCCCGTTTCCCCTGGCTGGGTCATACCGCTGCCCGTCACCACGACTACACGCACAAAGACGGAAAGGCTCCAGGCGAGAGAGGCGAAGAAGGTCAGCGGATTCTCCGCGATATCTGCCGATGGCACGTGGAGGAGTTCGCCTACCTGGTGGCCAAGCTCAAATCGATTCCGGAAGGCGACAAGACTTTGCTCGACAACACCGTGCTGATGTACGTACACGAGCATGCCGAAGCCGGTCCTCACAAGACCAGCGGTATGATCGCGCTGGTGGCGGGCAGCAAGGAAAAGATCGCACACGGACAACATGTGAAGATCGCGGGCACGATCGGCGACCTTTATACGACTCTGTTTGATCGTGTGATGGGTGTTGGGCTCAAGGCCCCGACCGCTACCCGGCAGTTGACCGAGATCCTCGCCTAGGGATAAGGTCAGCCTTCAAATAGCCTTACCTGTTGTAAGGAGCGGGAGGTGGCGGAGGCGTGCCGCCGCTGATGATCTTCAGTTCCGGCTTGGCTTTTCGCAGCTCGGCCAATCCCTTTTCAGTAACGGGGGCCTCTTGTACATCGACGTATTTCAGGCTCTTCCACTTCGCCAGCTCAACCAGAGCGGTATCGTCAACCCGATTGCACCCCTGCAGTCCGAGTTTCTCGATTTTCTCCAACACGGCGAGGGTTCGCAACTGATCAGGAGAAATAGATGAAAATCCAAGATTGAGCGTGCGGAGGTCTTTGAGCTCGCTCATCGCCTTCAGTGTTTCTTCAGGTATCCCCAGTCCGCCTCCCCCTCCGCGAGGACTATCCGGAGACGTGGGGCGCGCTCCGCTCAAGTCGAGAAAAGTGAGCGTCGGCAGCATCCTCAACACGACCAACCCACCGTTACTAAGGCGGCCGCGCCCAACGGCGAGTTCCTTGAGATTGATGAGCGTGATCAAATTCTCAAGACCGACATCGGTGACCTCGGTGTGGGCAATGTCCAGAGCCTCGATCCCCGTAATATGGCTCACGATCTCAACCGTGCCGTCCGAGATTCTGGTTCCGCGTACATCGAGGCGCTTCAGGCTCTTCCATCCCTTGATCGCGG
>Ga0075421_100009902_pt1 | contig 11747 bp, 11 predicted proteins | sample SoiMetdeltSBSDD5_FD_75292 | JGI IMG/M metagenome (GOLD analysis project Ga0075421, IMG submission 75292) | Bulk soil microbial communities from a Populus tree surrounding site in Tennessee, USA - Soil MetaG P. deltoides SBSDD5 | ecosystem: Environmental > Terrestrial > Soil > Tree plantation...
CGGTCAGGTAGACGGTCCCCTCGAAGGCGTCGACGTTGACGCGCATCACGCTCCGGGGATCCTTGCGCGCCAGCCCCATCTTCACGGCGGCCGTCAGCGCCTTGTCATCCACGTAGGTTCCGAAGGTGCGCCCAGCGAGGGAACAGCCGCCGAGGGTGGCGCCGAGCAACATGAGTCCAACGAGCGCGGTAGGTTTGATCACGATCGAGCAGGGTGCAAGGAAGGCGCCAGCGGAGCGCGACGACGGCGCCGCGCTCCGCTGGTGTGCTCAGGCGGCAGCGGCAGGACGGACGGCGGCGTCCTCGTTGAGCCGTCGTTCCACGACCTGCCAGTCGACGTTGCGGAAGAAGGCCTCGATGTACTTCGCCTTCTCGGTCGCCTTGTAGTCGCGCATGAACGCGTGCTCCCACACGTCCATGACCAGCAGCGGCTTGAAGCCGGCCGGGATTCCGTCCTGATGCAGGTTGATCCACTGGTTGGTCAGCCGGCCGGTGGCCGGGTCCTGGAACAGGACTGCCCAACCAATGCCCCGCATGCCACCGATTGCCTGAAAATCCGCCTTCCAGGTGTCGAGGGAGCTGAAGCTCTCACCCAGGGCCTGCGCCAGGCCCGACGACTTCGCCGGGCTCGGGTCGGCCGCGCGCTTGAGGTTGGAGAAGTAGTACTCGTGCAGGATCATGCCGTTGTACTCGAAGCCGAGATGCCGGGTAACCTCGGCAAAGTACGGGTCTGTGCCCGACGGCTTGCCCTTGCTCAGGAGCTCGGTCAGCTTCTCCGTCAGCGTGTTGACCTGCTTGACGTAGCCCTGATAGAGCTCGAGATGCTCTTTGATCTGAGCGTCGGAGATGCCGTCGAGCCCCGCCAGATGATCGAACGACTGCGGCTTGTACGCTTTCATCCGTCCCTCCTGTATGATCTGCGTTGCAAACTCGCTGCCTTCGGAATACGCACTGATTCCCGAGGAGGGTTCGACCATGCTGAAGCGTGCTGCTGCCACGTTCCTCCCCCTGCTCCTCGCCCTGGCCTTCCTGCCGGCGGCCGGGGACGCGCAGGCGCCCATCAAGATCGGCGTCATCGAGCCTCTCTCGGGTCCGGTCGCCGCCTCCGGGAACTACGTCCGGATGGGCGCCGAGATCGCGCGTGACTGGATCAACGCGCGCGGCGGGATCAATGGCCGCAAGATCGATCTGCTGATCGAGGACAACAAGTCGGACCCCAAGGAGGCGGCCAGCGCGGCCGAGAAGCTCATCGTCCGCGACAAGGTGCCGGCGATCATGGGCGCCTGGGGCTCGTCCATGACCCTGGCGGCGATGCCGAAGCTCGAGGAATACGGCGTGCCGATGGTCGTCGAGACCTCCAGCGCGGCCTCGGTGACCAAGCGCGGCAATCCGTGGGTGTTCCGCATCAGCCCGCCCAGCGAGATGGAAGCGCTCGGCCTCGAGCAGTACGTCGACAAGCTCGGCGTGAAGAAGGCGGACTTCCTCGCCGTGAATACCGACTGGGGCCGGGGCTCGATCACCGCCTTCGGCGACATGCTCAAGAAGAAGGGTGTGCAGGTCGGCGCCGCCGAGTTCATGGAGCAGTCGGCCACGGACATGAACGCGCAGCTGACGAAGATCAAGGCCGCGGGCGGAGACACGCTCTTCCTCACCACCGCCGTCGAGCAAATCACGCTGGTGCTCAAGCAGGGACAGGAGCAGCGGCTGCAGCGAAAGGTCATCACCACGGGCGGCAGCTCGTCGCCGACCCAGCTCATCAAGCAGGCGGGGCCGGCGGCCGAGGGCAGCTATCACATCGTCTTCTTCATGCCGTGGTTCCCGGAGGCGATGCCGGACGGCAAGCTGGCGAAGGCGTTCGTCGACGAGTGGAACAAGCGCGGCCATCCGTTCGAGGGACTGACCGAGGGCTTCCGCGGCCACGACGGCATCGCCACCATCGCCGAGGCCGTCAAGATCGCCGGCAAGGACGAGCCGGCGGCCATCCGCGACGCGCTGTGGAAGGTGAGCTTCACCGGCGTCAACGGACCGATCAAGTTCGACAAGGATGGGCCGGCCGGCAAGGAGAGCGGCCAGAGCAAGCCGTCGATCTTCATCGTCCAGGTCCGGGACGGAAAGGTCGCGCTGCCGGACTTCCTCAAGAAATAGTGGAGCAGCTCCTGCAGCACCTGGTGAACGGCCTGGTGCTGGGCGGCACCTACGCGCTGCTCGGCATCGGCCTCACCTTGATCTTCGGCCTCATGAACGTGGTCAACTTCGCGCACGGCGAGTTCTACACGCTCGGCGCCTACGCGGCCTTCGGCGCGCTGGCGCTGGCCGGGCTGCCCTTCTTCGTCGCGCTGGCGGCCGCCATCGCGACCGGCGCACTGCTCGGTGCGCTCTGCGAGCGAGTGCTGCTGCGTCCCCTGCGCCGCGAGTCCATCGACACGGTCATGCTGGTGATGATCGGCGTCTGGATCGCCATGCAGAACGCCGAGCTGCTCGTCTGGGGCGGCGTGGCCCGCTCCATTCCGCATCCGTTCCCGACGGCGCCGCTGACGCTGGGCCCGCTCAACATCGCGCCGCTGCGCCTGTTCGTCATGGCCGCCGCGGCCGGACTGATCGGCGCCGCCTGGCTGCTGATCCAGCGCACCCGGCTCGGCACCGCCATGCGCGCCACGTTTCAGGATCGCGACACGGCGGCGCTCATGGGGGTGCCCATCGGCCGGATCCACACGATCACCTTCGCCTTCGGGTCGGCACTGGCGGCGGCGGCCGGCGCGCTGCTGGGTCCCGTGTTCCTCGCCTATCCGTCGATGGGCGACCTCGCGTCGCTGAAGGCGTTCTCGGTGGTGATCCTCGGCGGACTCGGCAACCTCGCCGGCGCAACGCTCGGCGGCCTGCTGCTCGGCGTGGCCGAGGAGCTCGGGGCGGGATACGTCTCCTCCGGGTACCGGGATGCGGTCGGGTTCGTCGCCATCATCCTCGTGCTGATCTTCCGGCCGGCCGGCTTGTTCGCGCGCGCGGAACGTATCGGGTGATCGTTCGCGCGCTTCTCGCCGCCGCCGCCCTGGCGCTGGTCACGGCACCGGCATGGCTGCCGAGCCCGTACCACCTTCATATCCTGATCATGGCCGGCATCTTCGCGATCCTCGCCCTCAGCCTGAACCTCCTCCTCGGCTATACCGGCCAGCTGTCGCTGGGTCACGCGGCGTTCTTCGGCATCGGCGCCTACACGTCGGCGCTGCTGGCGCTGAAGCTCGAGTGGTCGTTCTGGCTCGCCCTGCCGTGCGCGGCCGTCGCCTCCGGCATCGCCGGCTGGGCCATCGGGCGACTCGCCCTCAAGCTGCGCGGGGCGTACTTCGTCCTGGTGACGATCAGCTTCGCGGGCGTCATCTCGCTCGTGAGCATCAACTGGATGGAGCTGACGAACGGCCCGCTCGGCCTTCCCGGCGTGCCCCCGCCCGACTTCGGGCCGTGGTCCCTGCGCACCAAGCGCGCCTACTACTATCTGGTGCTGGCCGCGGCCGCCTTCACGTACCTCGTGTGTCACCGTCTCGTCCACTCGCGCATCGGCCGCGCGCTCGTCGCTCTCCGAGAGAACGAGCCGCTCGCGGAGTCGGTCGGCATCGACGGCACGCGCTATCTGGTCCTGGCCGCCGTCGTCAGCGCCGCCCTCGCGGGCGTGGCCGGCAGTCTCTATGCCCACTACACGCGCTTCGTCTCGCCGGAGGTCTTTCTCTTCACCTACACGGTGACCATGGTCATCATGGTCATCGCGGGCGGTCAGGGCACGCTGCTCGGGCCGGTGATCGGCGCGCTGCTCTTCACGGCGCTGCCGGAAGCGCTGCGTGAAGCGGTCGCCTGGCAGTGGCAGATGCTGGCCTATGGCGTCGTCCTGGTCGTGCTCGTCTTCTTCCTGCCGCGCGGCATCGTGCCGAGCTTCGAGCGCTGGCAGCGCCGCCGCGCCGCGTCCCTCCGCTAGTGCTCACGGTCGAGGATCTCGGCGTCTCGTTCGGCGGCGTGGCCGCGCTCGCCGGCGTCTCCTTCGGTGTCCGTGCTGGCACGATCACCAGCCTCATCGGCCCCAACGGAGCGGGAAAGACGACGGCCTTCAACGCCATCACCGGCTACCTGCGCGCTGGCCGTGGCCGCGTCACCTGGGACGGTCGTCCGTTGACGGGGCGCCCGTGTGACATTGCCCGCCGCGGCGTCGTCCGCACGTTCCAGAAGACGAGCGTCTTCCCGACACTCACCGTCCTCGACAACGTGCGCACCGGCCTGCACCTGCGCGGGCGCGCGGGACTGTGGCCGGTCCTCCTCGGCACCCGCGGAGTGCAGCGGGAGGAGGCGAAGATCGTGGAGACGGCGCGCGAGGTGATCGCCTTCGTCGGGCTCGAGCGTCGCGCGGACGAGGTGGCGGGCGAGCTCCCGTATGGCGAGCAACGGCTGGTCGAGCTGGCCGTCGCGCTGGCGGCGCGGCCACGCCTGTTGCTTCTCGACGAGCCCGCCGCCGGCATGACCGGAGCCGAGAAGGAACGGCTGGTGGCGATGATCCGCCGCATCCGCGAGCAGAGCGTCACCGTGCTGGTGGTGGAACACGACATGCGTCTGGTGATGGGCATCTCGGACACGGTCATCGTGCTCAATCACGGACGCGTCATCGCCGAGGGGGCACCGGCATCGATCCAGGCGCATCCGGACGTCATCCGCGCCTACCTGGGCTCGTCCAGTGCTCCGGCTTGACGGCCTGCGAGCGGGCTACGGCCCCATCGAGGCGCTGCGCGGCCTGGACCTCGAGGTGCGGGAGGGCGAGCTGGTATGCCTCCTCGGCGCCAACGGCGCCGGCAAGTCATCCACGCTGCGCGCGATCTCCGGGCTGCTGCGCGCGCGCAGCGGCCGCATCGTCTTCGACGGGCGCGAGATCCACGGCCTCGAGCCGTCGGCGATTCTTCGCGCCGGCATCGCCCACTGCCCGGAGGGCCGGCGCGTCTTCCCACATCTCACGGTCGAGGAGAACCTCACCATGGGCGCCTACGTGCGACGCGACCGCGGTGGCATCGCGGGCGACCTCGAGCGGGTCTGCGCGCACTTTCCGATCCTCGCCGAGCGCCGCCGGCAGGCGGCCGGCACGCTGTCAGGCGGCGAGCAGCAGATGCTCGCCATCGGCCGCGCGCTGATGGCGCGGCCGCGACTGATCCTCTTCGACGAGCCGTCCCTGGGGCTGGCGCCCACGGTGGTGGAGACGACGTTCGCGATCATCGCCGACATCCGCCGCGCCGGCACCACCGTGCTGATGGTGGAGCAGAACGCCTACCTGGCGCTGCGCATGGCGGACCGCGGCTACGTGATGGAGACCGGGCGGATCGTGCTGCACGGCCCCGCGCGGGATCTTCTGCACGACGACCACGTGCGAGCAGCGTACCTCGGCGGCTGAGGCGCGGCCGCGCGGCGAACATTTTCGGTCCTCGGCGGGCCGAGTTCGGCACAATGACCGGCGCAGGCTCGATATATATGATGAAGGGACCGCTTCGCAGACGCCTTTTCCTGGTCGCGGTTGTGGGAATCCTGCCGCTCACCGCGATGTCAGGCGTCGGACTCTACGCGTTGCTGCACCAGCAGCGCGTCCAGGTCGAGCGCGTCGGTCTCGAGTTCGCCCGGGCCCTGGCCACGGCGGTCGACGCGGAGCTGCGACGCACCATCGCCGTCCTGGAATCGCTGGCGACGGCCGTCGCGCTCGACCGCGACGACCTGTCGGGCTTCCGGCTACGCGCCCAGCGCATCGTCGACACCCAGCGCAACTGGGCGGCCGTGACGCTCGCCGATCCCGCGGGCCGGCGGCTCATCGACACTCGCTTTGCCCCCGGTGCCACGCTTCCCCCGCTCACGGAGAAAGAAAGCTTGGCGGCCCTCGTTCGAGCAGGCGGCCCGAGGGTCGGCAACCTCGCGGCCGGCCCTCAGGGTGATCTGCTCTTCGCCGTGCGAGTGCCGGTGCTTCGGAATGGCGAGCTACGCTACGTGCTGTCTGCGATCGTCCGGCCGGAATCCATCCTGGAAGTCATCAGCCGCCAGCGAGTCCCCGGCGACTGGGTCATCTCGGTGTTCGACGCCAACGGGCGGCGGGTGGCTCGGTCACGAGCCCATGCCGAGAATGTCGGGGGCCAGGCCGCCATCAGCCTGCAGACGCTCATGGCCAGCGGGGCGGACGAGGGCATCGGACAAACCTTCGCCCTCGAGGGCGACCGGATCTACACCGCCTACACTCGACTCAAGGACAGCGGCTGGTCCATCGCGCCGGGCATTCCCGCCGCGCTCGTCGAGGGTGCGGTGTACCGCTCGTTTGCCCTCTATGGCACCGGCGTCCTCGCCTCGATCGTCCTCGGGACGCTCGCGGCATTGTGGGTGGCCCGCAGCATCAATCGGGCGATCCGCGATCTGCACGCCTCCGCCCAGGCTCTCGGCCGACACGAGACGCTCAAGCCTCCGGACACGTCGATCCAGGAAATCCGCGAGGTCGCCGAGGCCCTCACGGCCGCCGCCGAGGAGCGCACGAAAGTCCTCCGAAACGAGCAGGAGGCACGCGCGGTGGCCGAGGCCGCGAATCGCGCCAAGGACGAATTCCTGGCCGTGCTGTCCCACGAGCTGCGGACGCCGCTCAATGCCGTCTACGGATGGGCGCGGATGCTGCGCGCCGGTGGGATGGACGAGGCCCGCGCCAACCGCGCACTGGAAGCGATCGAGCGCAATGCCAATGCCCAGGTACAGCTCATCGACGACCTGCTCGACGTCTCCCGCGTCGTCGCCGGCAAGATGCGGCTGGACGTCCGTCCGGTCGACCTGATCCAGGTCGTGGAATCCGCGCTCGATGCCGTTCGCCCGGCCGCGGCGGCGAAGGGTGTCCGGCTCCAGAGCGTGCTCGATCCGGGCACCGGCCAGATCACCGGAGATCCCGATCGCCTCAGACAGGTGGTGTGGAACCTCCTGATGAATGCCGTGAAGTTCACGGCGCGGGGCGGCCAGGTCCAGGCTCACCTGCAGCGCGTGAACTCTCGCCTCGAGATCGTCGTCAGCGACACCGGGCAGGGCATCAGCGCCGACGTGCTGCCGTTCATCTTCGATCGCTTCCGACAGGGCGACAGCTCGACGACGCGTGTACATTCGGGCCTCGGGCTCGGGCTGGCGCTCGTGAAGCACCTCGTGGATTTGCACGGCGGCACCGTGACCGCCCACAGTGCCGGTGCCGGCCGCGGCGCCACGTTCGTGGTGACGCTTCCGCTGCCAATCGCCGACCTCTCCGCTGAATCCGGGCCTCGCCGACATCCGACGGCCGGCCCTGTCGCCGCCGCGCCCGCCGGCGTCCGGCTGGATGGCCTGCGAGTGCTCGTCGTCGACGACGATCCGGACGCCCTCGAGCTGGTCTTCGCAATCCTCGCCGGGGCGGGGGCATCGGTGAGATTGTGTTCCGCGGCGGCGGAGGCGCTCGAGCTGCTACGGCACTGGCGCCCGGATGTCCTGGTGTCTGACATCGAGATGCCGGAAGAAGACGGCTACTCGCTGATCCGTAAGATTCGCGCCCTGAATGGAGAGGCGGGCGGGAGAGTTCCTGCGATCGCCCTCACCGCCTACGGGCGCGTGGACGATCGAGTGCGCTCCCTCACCGCCGGCTTCAGCATGCACGTCCCCAAGCCCGTGGATCCCGGAGAGCTGACGACCGTCATCGCGAGCGTGGTCGATCGTCAGCCGTGAGCCTCACGGCTTCATCGCGCCATTTCGGAGCGCCCGCAGACGCGCGAACGCGCCGACGGCCATCCAGATTGCCGAGATCAGCTCGAGCGATTCCTCCGCCATGTATTTCGGCAGCCCGACGACGTGGCCCAGTGGCCGCTCGAACACCTCCGTGACACCGAAGAGGAACACCCCGGCAACGAACGTGCGGCCCCACGGCGTGCGGACCGCGCGCCAGGTCGCGGCAATGAGCTCCACGCGCCGGACGAAGGCATAGAACGCCAGCGCGATTGGCGGAACGACGAGGACGAGACCCGCCACGACGCGCCAGCCGAGCGGGACGCGCGCATCGACGAAGAACAACGTGTGAATGATCTTATGGCCGGTAACCACACGGTCCAGGTCCACCTCACCGATGATGAGCGACATCAGCATGGCCGCGACGAGAATCTCCAAGACGGGTGAAGCACCCATGCCGCGGAGCTTCCAGGCCGCACCAAGCGCCAGCGCGGCGCCGAGCGCGAACAGCGCCACCTGCAGCCACTCAACCGTCTCGTTCTCACGGGTCAGGCGGTCCGCCAGCGGCGGGTCCACCGCCCACACGACGATCAGAATGATCGCCGCCGTCAATCCGAGAACACCCGCCACCAATTCCGGACGCCGCACGGCCATACCCTCCTCGTTCGACAGCCCGCGCGCCACCCACCTTTCGACAGCATCTCAGCCGGATCGGCGGTGCCGTCGAAGAATAGCTGCGGGCGAACCCAGCAGCGCTTACCGCGATCCAGGCGAGAGGCGGGACTACTATAGCGTCGAGGGCGTTCACTGTTGTAATGACTAGGCGATGAGGTCCGCGCTGATCCGGCTCTCGACGATTCAAGCGCTGCTGCGGCACTCGCGTGCGACCCGGGCCGACGTGCTGGCGTACCAGAACGCCCGTCTCCGCGTGCTGATCGACCACGCGTACACTCGGGTGCCCTACTACCGGACGCTTTTTGACCTACACGGCATCCGGCCGGACCATATCCGGACCGTCGATGACCTGCGGCGCATACCGATCTCGACCAAGGCCGACTTGCAGCTGCGTCCGGCTGGCGAGCTCGTGAGCGAAGGCGTCGATCCCGCCCGTCTGGTCCTGCGCCGGACGAGCGGCTCGTCCGGAGAACCGATCACGATCCGGCGAACGCGCTTCGAGGAGCACCTGCTGGGCGCGTTCCGCCTGCGGGCGCTGCATCAGTTCGGCTTGCGAGCGCGCGACCGGACCGTCGTCGTGATGCTTCACCGGGCGACGGACCGCGGCCGCGACGCCGCGCAACGAATGTCGCAGCTCGCCCGCCTCTACCGCCAGACCGTGGTGAACTCTCTCCTGGAACCCGCCGCCATCATCCGTGAGCTACGGCGTCTCCGTCCCGACGCGCTGGCCGGGTACCCGGGCGTGCTCTCGAACATCGCACCGCTCATGGAGGACGACGACCGGCGCGTGATTCGCCCCCGATTCGTCATGGTCGGCGGAGAAGTCCTGACGCCCCCGATGCGACGTGAGATTTCGGCGGCGTTCCGCGCGCCGGTCTTCGACACGTATGGAAGCCACGAGTTCAATCTGCTGGCGTGGGAATGCAAGGTCACCGGCGAGCTGCACGTGTGTGACGACGCCCTCGTCCTCGAGGTCCTCCAGGACGGCCGTGCGGTCTCCGTCGGCGAGCGAGGCGAGGTCGTGGCGACGAATCTACACTCCTTCGCCATGCCGTTCATCCGTTACCGGCTGGGCGACGTCGTCACTCGCGGCGTCGACGCGTGCCGGTGTGGGCAGCCGTTCTCGGTCATCGGCGCCGTGCAGGGGCGCATGCTCGACTACTTCCCGCTGCCCGGCGGACGATTGCTGCACCCCTATCACATTTCCGGCGCCGCCGTGCGCGAGGCGCCGTGGGTACGGCAGTATCGGGTGATCCAGGAAAGCCTGGAACGTATCGTGATGCACGTGGTGCCGGTCTCCGAGCCGCCCCCTGAGGAGGTGGCGAAGCTGCACGAGCGCGTTCGCGCTCTGCTTCCGCCGTCCGTCGCCTTCGTGATCGAGCTGGTGGCCAGGATCGATCTCGAGCAGACCGGAAAGTTCCGCGTGTCGCGGTCGCTGGTCAGCTCCCGATATGACTCGATCGCGTGGGAACGTGTCGCCGAGCCTGACGCATCGACTCGATCACCCTCCGGGCACGGATCGTGATGCATCATTAGAAGATGAGGCGCGGCGCGCCTCGTCGTCTCGCCACTGTCGTATCGCCTGGGCGTGCAGTGGGTAATGGCCGTACGCATCGAGCCGCAGGCGGCGACGGAAGCGGCTGTCGCCGCTGAGGTGATCTTCCGGCGTTCGCTGGATGATCTCGACGAGGCGGCGATGGGTTTCCTCCAGCTGCCGTCGGACGGCGCTGAGCGACAGGCTCGCCTTTTGCTCCGTCATGAGGGCGTTGAAGGCGTCGATGCCGCCGTACCTGGCGGAGTACCGAGGTGGCGTGCCGCCCGCGAGGATGAGCGGCAGGTGCGTCAAGGCCTCCTCTTCCCACGTGGTGACGTGGGCAAGGATGTCGCGAACGGACCAGTCGCCGGTGACGCCAGGCTTCAGCATCTCGGCGTCCGACAACCCGGCGTACGATGCGTTGAACGCCTTCCAGGCCGCATCGAGTCGTCGCAGCAGATGCTTTCGCCCCACGGGATCAGCCCGCCTTCCGGAACGTCAGGTTGATGCGGCAGGCGCCCATCACCGGATGGTGCCCCTCTTCCAGCGGCATGACGCCGTGATAGCGAAGTCTGGCGGGGCCTCCCCAGACCGCCACGTCGCCGTGAGCCAACGGGACGCGACGTGGACTATCCTTCCGCTCCATCCCTCCGAACAAGAAGATGACGCGCAGTCCGAGCGAGACAGAGACGATCGGCGCCCCGAAATCCCGCTCGTTCCTGTCCTGATGGAGCGACAAGCGCGCTCCCGGCTCGTAGCGGTTGACGAGGCACGCGTCGGGAGCGAACCCGTCGAACCCCGCCCGCGCCGCCGCCTCGACGGCGAGATGAGCGAAGACGCCGGGCATCGGCGGCCAGAGACGCCCGGTCTGCGGGTCGCGGCCGTCGTAGCGGTACCCGGTGCGATCGGTGATCCAGCCGGCCGCGCCACAGTTGGTCATCGCGACGGACATGAGGTGGCCGCCAGGCGTGACCATCCGGCGAAACGGCGCCCGCTCGACGACCTGCCCCAGCGCGGCGACCAGGCGCTCTTCGAAGGGCTGCGCGAAGCCACGCAAGATCATCGCGCCCGGCGCAAGCGCCACGTCCCCGCGATCAGGCTCGAACAGGTCCTCGATCACGCCGCGTCGTGAAAGATCACGCCCATGGTGTGGCGATGTCCCGATCGCAGCCGGCTCACTCCGTGCCGCAGATTGACGCGATAGGTTCCGCGCGTGCCCTGCACCGGACGGTGATGCACCGCAAAGATGACGGCATCGCCGCGGCGCAACGGGACCACCTCGGCCCGCGACTGCATGCGGGGGCGCTGCTCGGTCAGCACGAACTCGCCGCCGGTGAACTGCCGCTCCGGCTCCGACAGCAGAATCGTCATCTGCAGCGGAAAGACATGCTCACCATAGACGTCCTGGTGGAGAGCGTTGTAGTCGCCCGTGGCGTACTGCAGCAGGAGCGGCGTCGGCCGCGTCTGTCCCGCCTTGTGGCAGCGCCCGATGAAGTCGGCATGCACGCCCGGGTAGCGGACGTGCATCCCCATCGACTCGTTCCAGCGATTGGCGATCGGCACCAGTCGCGGATAGATGGCGGTGCGGAGGTCGGCGACGATGTCGGGCAGCGGATAGTCGAAATATTTGTATTCGCCCCGCCCGAAGCCATGACGCGCCATGATCACATGGCTCCGGAACCGGCGATCGTCATCGTAGAGACCCGCGATCGCAGCGCAGTCCTCGGCGTCGAGGAGCTGTTCAGCCATCGCCCAGCCGTGCGCGTCGAGGTCGGTCGCGATGCTCGTCCAGTCGAACGTTCCGACACGGCTTTCGACGT
>Ga0075421_100009903_pt1 | contig 11747 bp, 8 predicted proteins | sample SoiMetdeltSBSDD5_FD_75292 | JGI IMG/M metagenome (GOLD analysis project Ga0075421, IMG submission 75292) | Bulk soil microbial communities from a Populus tree surrounding site in Tennessee, USA - Soil MetaG P. deltoides SBSDD5 | ecosystem: Environmental > Terrestrial > Soil > Tree plantation...
CAAGGAGACCGACATCCTCGACGTCTGGTTCGACTCCGGCTGCAGCCACGCGGCCGTGCTGGAGACGCGGCCGGAGCTTCGGTGGCCGGCCGAGCTCTATCTCGAGGGGAGCGATCAGCATCGGGGCTGGTTTCACTCCTCGCTCCTCGAGGCCATGGGAACGCGCGGCGCCCCGCCGTACAAGGCCGTCCTCACGTGCGGCTTCGTGGTGGACGGCGAGGGCAAGAAGATGTCGAAGTCGGTGGGCAACACGGTGGTGCCCGAGGTGTTGCTTCCGAAGTACGGCGCCGAGGTGCTGCGTCTCTGGGCCGCGTCGGAGGACTACACGGAGGACATCCGGCTCTCCGTCGAGATCATGGATCGGCTGGCGGACGCCTATCGGCGCATCCGGAACACCTACCGGTTCCTCCTCGGCAACCTGAGCGACTTCGACCCGACGCGGGACCGTCAATCGTTCGCGCGGCTCGACGAGGTCGATCGCTGGATCCTCGATCGTCTCGCGCGGCTGATCGCACGGGTGACGCGCGCCTACGAAGAGTATCAGTTCCACACCGTCTTCCATCTGGTGCACAACTTCTGCGCGGTCGACCTCTCGGCGCAGTACCTTGACGTCATCAAGGATCGTCTCTACACGTCGGCGCCCGGCGATCCGCGGCGCCGCGCGGCCCAGACCGTGTGCCACGAGATCTTCACCGCGCTGGCCCGTCTCATGGCGCCGATCCTGACCTTCACCGCCGAGGAAGCGTGGAGGTACATGCCCGGCGCGCGGGCGGAGTCCGTGCATCTCGAGCGATTCCCGGAGGCGCCGCGCGAGTGGCTGGACGACGCGCTCAAGCAGCAATGGGACCGGCTGCTCGAGGTAAGGCGGGAGGTCGCGAAGGCGCTGGAGATGGCGCGTGCACGCAAGCTCATCGGAAGCGGGCTCGAGGCCCGCGTGCGCATCGCCTCCGCGCCCGAGGACCTGCCGGGGCTGCTCGGGGGCAAGCGCGAGCTTCTCGCCACGCTGTTCATCGTGTCCCGGGTGGATCTGGAGCCCGGCGCCGGCGGGGCCGCCGTCGTGTACGAGAGTCAGGACATTCCCGGCCTCGTCATCGGCATCGATCGCGCGCCCGGCGAGAAGTGCGAGCGGTGCTGGACGCGCACGGAGGAAGTCGGCCGCGACGCGGTCCATCCGACGCTCTGCGCGCGCTGCGTTCGGGTCGTCTCCTCGATCCGATGACCTGGGTGCTCCTGCTGGCGAGCGCGATCGTCGTGCTCGACCAGATCACCAAGGCGATCGCGCTTGCCCGCCTTCAGCCCGGAGTCCCGTTCGTCCTGGCGGACGGCTGGCTGTCGCTCACGCTCGTCATGAATCCGGGCCTCGCCTTCGGGCTGCTCGGCACGCTGCCCGCGCCCTGGCGCTGGCTGGTGGCCGCGCTGTCGGTCCTCGCCCTGGTGATCCTGGCCCGCGTGGCGTTGCGCGTGCTGCCGACGGGCGGCTTTCCGGGCCTGCTGGCGATCGGGCTGATCTTCGGTGGCGCCGTGGGCAACCTCATCGACCGTGCGCGCTTCGGGGCCGTGGTGGACTTCGTCGACGTGTACTGGCGCGGCTGGCACTGGCCGGCGTTCAACGTCGCCGATTCGGCCATCAGCGTCGGCGTCGTCCTGCTCGCCTTCCGATTGCTCGAAGACCGATCGCAAGCGCCGCCGGGCTAGATGGGGGAGCCCGCCGCCGTGACGCGTACGCTCAGCGTCCCGGCCGCCGCCGCCGGCGCGCGACTGGATCGCTGGGTTGCCTCCCAGCTACCGGAGCTCTCGCGCGCGCGCCTGCAGGCGCTCATCGAGCAGGGCCACCTCCACGTCGACGGCGGCGTGCCGAAGGCGTCGCGCCGGCTCGTCGGCGGGGAGGAGATTCGTCTCGAGATCCCGCCGCTGCCGCCGGAGACGCTCGCGCCCGAGGCCATCGCGCTGACGGTGCTGTTCGAGGACGACGAAGTCCTGATAGTCGACAAGCCGGTCGGCATGGTCGTCCATCCCGGCGCCGGTCACGCCACCGGCACCCTGGCCGCCGCCGTCCTGGCCCACGCGCCGGCCACGGCGGGCGTCGGCGGTCCGCGGCGGCCAGGGATCGTCCATCGGCTCGACAAGGACACGTCGGGCCTGCTGGTGATGGCGAAGACAGCACGGGCGTACGAGTCGCTGACCGCGCAGCTCGTGGCGCGGACGGTGACGCGCCGCTATCGCGCCGTGGTCCATGGGCGGGTGAAGGCGAGCCAGGGTGTCGTCGACGCCCCGATCGGGCGGCATCCGCGTGACCGCGTTCGGATGGCGGTCGTGCCGCGGGGCAAGCGGGCCGTCACACGCTATGCGGTCCTGGAACGGTTCTCGCAGTTCACTGACCTCGACGTGAGACTGGAGACCGGGCGGACGCATCAGATCCGCGTTCACATGGCATCGCTGGGCCACCCGGTGGCGGGGGACACGCTGTATGGCGGCCGGGCCGTCCGCCCCGTGCTGCCCGTGGCACTCTCGGGCCTGGCGCTCCACGCCGCCGAGCTCGCCTTTCTGCATCCCGTTACCGAAACCAGGATGGAATTCGCTTCTCCGCTGCCCGCCCGGATCGAACAGCTCCTGTCTCACTTGCGTGGGTGAGGGGAGCAGAACTTGCGGGGCGGGCAGGCGTCCTGGGGCTTAAGTGTCTACCGCTGCGACGTTTTGGATATGGCATGGCACTCGCAGCCGGGTGCTAGGATGAAAGGCAACTCATGCACGGACTGACCACCGTCATTCTCGCGGCCGGTGAGGGGAAGCGCATGCGCTCCCGCCAGCCAAAAGTCCTCCATGAGCTCTGTGGCCGCCCCCTGATCACCTATCCCCTGCGAGTCGCCCGGACGCTGGCCGACCGGATCGTCATCGTCGTCGGCCCGGGCTCCGAGGGCATCTGCGCCGCGGCGGGCGAGGGAATCGCGATCGTCGAGCAGCGCGAGCGGCTCGGGACCGGCCATGCCGTCTTGCAGGCGCGCGAGCTGTGCGAGGCGACAGACGGCCCCATCCTGGTCCTGCCCGGCGACGTGCCCCTCCTGTCCGTGGAGACGATCGAGCGCCTGGTCGGTCATCACACGTCGAGCGGCGCCGCCGCCACCATCTTGACCGCCAGCGTCGAGCGTCCCCACGGCTACGGGCGGGTGCTGCGGCAAGGCGGCCGGGTGAAGCGCATCGTGGAGGACCGCGACGCCACCGACGACGAGAAGCGCGTCGCCGAGATCAACACGAGCGTCTATTGCTTCGATGGCCGCCGGCTCTGGCGCGCGCTGGACCAGGTGAAGCCCGACAACGACCAGGGCGAGTACTACCTCACCGACGTGATCGCCGTACTGGCCCGGGCGGGCGGGCGCGTGGAGGCCATCAGCGTCGAAGATCCGGACGAGGCGCTCGGCGTCAACGACCGGAAGCAGCTGGCGGCGCTGGCCGCCATCCAGCGGCGCCGCATCCTCGATCGCCACATGCTGGCCGGCGTCACCATCCTCGATCCGGCCACGACGTACATCGACGACACGGTCACCATCGGTCCGGACACCGTCGTCTATCCAAACGTCGTCATCGACGTGGCCTCCGAGATCGGCAGCGACTGCGTGATCGGCGCCGGCTGCCAGATCCGCGCCACCAAGGTCGGCGACCGGGTGCAGCTCAAGCCGTACTGCGTGCTGACGGACTCCGTGATCGAGGAGGAGGCGGTGATGGGGCCGTTCTGCCATCTCCGGCCCAAGTCGCACGTGGGGCCGCGGGCCGAGATCGGCAACTTCATCGAGCTGAAGAAGGCCAAGGTGGGGCGCAAGAGCAAGGCGCACCACGTCGGCTATCTCGGCGACGTGACCATCGGCGACGGCGCCAACATCGGCGCCGGGACGATCTTCGTCAACTACGACGGCGCCGCCAAGCATCACACCACCGTCGGCGACGGAGCCTTCGTGGGGAGCAACACGAGCATCGTGGCGCCGGTCACCATCGGTGAGGGCGCCTACATCGCCGCCGGCTCGGTGATCACCAAGGACGTTCCTCCGGACGCGCTCGCTGTCGAGCGCGCGCCGGTGACCGTGAAAGAGAACTGGGCGGCCCGACGCCGGGCGCGGCGCGCAGCCGAGAAGAAAAAGGAAGACTGAGCCATGTGCGGAATCGTCGGCTACGTCGGTGAGAAGAACGCCGTCGGCATCATCGTCGAGGGCCTGAAGCGGCTGGAGTACCGCGGCTACGATTCCGCCGGGGTGGCGGTGCTCGACGGCTCCGGCCTCAACGTGCGGCGCGCGGTCGGTCGCATCAAGGCGCTGGAGGCCGTGCTCCGCGAGCGGCCCCTCGGTGGCAACATCGGGATCGGGCACACACGCTGGGCCACCCACGGTCGCCCCTCGGAGGACAACGCCCACCCGCACACCGATTGCAGCGGCGGCCTCGTGGTCGTGCACAACGGGATCCTCGAGAACTATCTCGAGATCAAGGAGCGGCTGGCCGCGGACGGTCACACGTTCAAGTCCGAGACGGACACGGAGGTGCTCGCGCACCTGGTCGAGCACCATCTCCGCGGGACGCAGCGGCTCGATCAGGCCGTCAAGGCCGCCCTCCGTGAGGTCAGCGGCTCCTACGCCGTCGGCGTCGTGTCGAAGGCCGCGCCGGATCGCCTGATCGCGGCCAAGCATGGCGCGGGAAGCGTGGTGGTCGGCCTCGGTCGGGGCGAGATGTTCGTCGCCTCGGATATCCCGGCGATCCTCTCGCACACCCGGGACGTGGTGATCCTCGAGGACAACGACGTGGCCGTAATCACCGCACACGGCGTGGAGCTCACCACGCTCGACGGCGATCCCGTCCAGCGTGAGCCCACGAAGATCATGTGGGACCCGATCATGGCCGAGAAGGGCGGCTATCGGCACTTCATGCTCAAGGAGATCTACGAGCAGCCGCGGGCCATCGCCGACACCTTCCGCGGCCGGGTGGCGCCGGAGACCGGCAACGTGGTGCTCCCCGACGTGAACCTGGATCCCTCCACCGTGCGCGCGATCCAGCGCGTGGTCCTGGTGGCGTGCGGCACGGCCTGGCACGCCTCGCTGCTGGCGCGGACCATGATCGAGAAGCTGGCCGGCATTCCGGCGGAGGTCGATCTCGCCTCCGAGTTCCGCTATCGCGATGCGATCGTGGGCCCGGAGACGCTCGTGGTCGCGGTGTCCCAGTCGGGCGAGACGGCGGATACCATCGGCGCCGTCAAGGCCGCCCGGCTCAAGGGCTGCCCGATCCTGGCCATCACCAACGTCGTGGGTTCGGCGCTCGCGCGCGAGGCCACCGGGGTGCTACAGATGCACGCCGGCCCCGAGATCGGCGTCGCCTCTACCAAGGCGTTCTCGACGATGATCGTGGCCGCCTATCTCCTGGGCCTGTGGCTCGGGCGGCAGCGCGGGGCGCTCACGGCAGAGGACGTGAAGAAGCGGATCCACGACCTCGTGGAGATCCCCCGGCTCGTGGAGAAGACCCTCGAGCTCGACGGCCAGATCGCCGGTCTCGCCCGGCACCTCAGCAGCGCCACCGACTTCCTCTACCTGGGGCGCGGTGTGCAGTTCCCGATCGCGCTCGAGGGTGCGCTGAAGTTGAAGGAGATCTCCTACATTCACGCCGAGGGGTACGCGGGCGGGGAGATGAAGCACGGTCCCATCGCCCTCATTGCCGACGGCCTGCCGGTGGTGGCGCTGGTGCCGCGCGACTCGTCGTACGACCGGATGCTCGGCAACATGGAGGAGGTCCGGGCGCGCGACGGGCAGCTCATCGCCGTCTGTCACCCCGACGATAGGGCCGCCGCCAGCAAGGCGCAGCACGTCATCGAGGTGCCCCCGTGTGCGGAGCTGCTAGCGCCACTCCTGACGGTGATCCCGCTCCAGCTGCTGGCCTACCACGTCGCCGTCCGCCGCGGCTGCGACGTGGATCAGCCGCGGAACCTGGCGAAGTCGGTGACGGTGGAGTAGGACTAGGCGCTTTCGAGCGCCGGCTTTGCCGGCGCAATCCTGTTCGGGGGGAGGCATCGGAGGGGGCCGTCGAGGCCCCCTCCGAATTTAAGCATATGCCGGCTGGCTACCGAGGGCGTGCGCGATGAGCTTGTCGAGGTGCAGCAGGTCGAAGGGCTTGGGCAGATATCCCGTGGCGCCCTGCTCCAGGGCCTCCAGCGCGACTTGCGTCGAGTCGTAGCCGGTCATCACGAAGATCGGCGTCTCGACCCCCATCCCGCGCAGCGACTTCAGTAGCCCCAGCCCGTCGACACCCGGCATCCGGACGTCGAGCAGGATGGCGTCGGGACTCTTCTGGACGACGGTCGCGAGAGCCTGCGACGCGTTCGTCGCCACCTCGACCTGATAGCCGCGTATGAGGAACTGCTTCAGGACTTCTTGCACGACGGGGTTGTCGTCGACGATCAGGATTCGCTTGGTGGCTCGCATGGTCTGGGTTGATTTCAAGCGGTGTGCCACACCCGGCCCTGGCTGAAGACCACGTTTTCGAGACATCCAGACGCCGGACGTGTCGAGCTGGCCCCACGGGCGACAGACTGGCGCGCACGGCTGGCAACCAGGCCGGTCGGATACGGTACAATTTGCCGGTGTCCGCAGCTCTGGAGCATCTCCTCGACGACCTGAATCCGCCTCAGCGCGACGCTGTCCTGGCCGGCGACGGGCCCCTCCTCGTGCTGGCCGGGGCCGGCAGCGGCAAGACCCGCGTTATCGCCCACCGGATCGCCCATCTGATCGGCGTCCGGGGCGTCGATCCGCGCCACCTGATGGCCGTGACGTTCACCAACAAGGCCGCCGGCGAGATGGCCCGCCGCGTGGAGGCCTTGCTCGCGCCGGCGGGCCTGCGGCCGCCGCTCATCGCGACGTTTCACTCGGCCTGCGTCCGGATCCTCAGGCGCCACGGGGAGCACATCGGCCTGCCGCGCCACTTCACCATCTACGACGAGGACGACCGGACGGCCCTCATCAAGGAGTGCATGAAGGAGGGCGAGCTCGCCGACCGCTCCTTCACCCCGAGCGCCGCCGGCCACCGGATCTCGTATCTGAAGAACCAGATGGTCACCGTCCAGGAGGCGCTGCGGGACGCGCGCGGACCGTGGGAGCAGAAGGCCGCCCTTGTCTACTCACGCTACGAGAAACGGTTGAAGGAGACGGGCGCCGCCGACTTCGATGACCTCCTGCTGCTCGTCGTCCGCCTCTACACCGAGGTACCGGAAGTCCTCGCTTACTACCGCTCGCTCTGGCGCCACGTGCTCGTCGACGAGTACCAGGACACCAACCGCGCGCAGTACCGGATCATCCGGCTGCTCAGCGACGAGCACCGGAACATCTGCGTCGTCGGGGATTCGGACCAGTCGATTTATAAATGGCGCGGCGCTGACATCAACAACATCCTGGATTTCGAGAAAGACTTTCCAGGAACGCAGGTGGTGAAGCTCGAGCAGAACTATCGCTCCACCCAGCGCATCCTCGCCGTGGCGGCCGCCGTCATCGACAACAACCTGCAGCGGAAGGAAAAGACGCTGTGGACGAAGAACGCCGAGGGCGATGCGGTGGCGGTCTATCGCGGCTGGGACGAGCACGAGGAGGCGAACTTCGTCGCCCAGAGCATCCTGAAGTCGCGCGCGGACGGCGTGCCGTGGGACGGGATCGCCGTGTTCTACCGGACCAACGCGCAGTCGCGCGTCATGGAAGACGCGCTCCGCCGCGGGCGGATCCCGTACGTCATCGTCGGCGGTGTCCGGTTCTACGAGCGAAAAGAGATCAAGGACACCCTGGCCTGGCTGCGCCTCTGCATCAATCCGAGCGACGACGTCGCCTTCCGTCGTGCGATCCAGGCGCCGGCGCGGGGGGTGGGGGCCACCACGCTGGCGCGGCTGGACGAAGTCGCTCTCGACGAGACGAAGCCGCTGCTCGCACTGGCGGCCACCCCGCCGGTGGACGTGCGCGGCAAGGCGCGCGGAGGGCTAGAAGACTTCGCGGCCACGGTGGGCCGCCTGGCCGCGCAGCGCGCCGACCTGTCGCCCCCGGCGTTCATCGACCTGGTGCTCCAGGCCTCCGGGTACCGGAAAGCGCTCGAGCAGGACCGCTCGCCGGAAGCCGAAGGCCGCCTCGAGAACCTGGAAGAGCTCGTGGCTGCCGCCGAGGACTTCACGCACGCCTCGGGTGAGGCGACGCTGGAGGCCTTTCTCGACAGCGTCGCGCTCATGAGCGACGTCGACGAGCTGAAGGAGGCGGAGTCGCGCGTGACCCTGATGACGCTGCACTCGGCCAAGGGCCTGGAGTTTCCGGTGGTCTTTCTCACCGGTCTCGAGGAGGGCGTGTTCCCGCACACGCGGTCGCTCGGCGACCCCGAGCAGGTGGAGGAGGAGCGCCGCCTCTGCTACGTCGGCATCACCCGCGCCGAGCAGCGGCTCTTCGTGAGCTACGCCGTGCACCGGCGTATCCACGGCTACGGCGTGGGCGAGCCCTCGCGCTTCCTGCGCGAGATGCCGGAAGAGCACCTCACGCTGCTCAACGCCTCCCGGCCCGAGCCCACGTTCGCGGCCGCCCGCGAGGTGCCGCGGTACGAGCCCCAGGAAGAGTCGTGGCCCATCAGGGTGGGCGCGCGCGTGCGCCACGCCCGCTTCGGGGAGGGGCTGGTGGTGGGCGTGGAGCGGGACGGTGGCGATATCATCGTGACCGTCGGCTTCGCGAGCGTGGGCCGCAAGCGATTGTCGCTCCAGTACGCCCACCTCGAGGAGATCTAGCGTGATCAGCCGCGAGGACGTGGAGCACGTCGCCCGCCTCGCCCGGCTCGCCCTCACTCCGGACGAGCTCGAGACGATGCGCACGCAGCTCAACGCCATCCTCGTTCACATCGACGCCCTCAAGGCCGTCGACACGACCGGCGTCGAGCCGACCTCGCATGCGGTGCCCGTGGTCAACGTCTTCCGCGAAGACGAGCCGCGCCCCCCGTTCCCCGTCGAGGACATGCTCCGCAACGCCCCCGACCGCGCCGGCAACTTCTTCCGCGTCCCGCGGATTATTGAGGACTGAGCGTGCCGAGAACGGGCCACCCACGGTCCAAGCCGGCCTCGCGCGGCCGCTACAACAGCTGAGCGTGGACGTCTACCGGCCCATCCACGAGCTGACAGATGCCTTCCGGCGCGGCGAGACGACGCCGAGCGCGGTGACCGACGCCTATCTGGCGCGGATCGAGAAGCTCGACGCCCGGGTGGGCGCCTACATCACGGTGACGGCCGAGCACGCTCGCGCGGCCGCGGCCGCTTCCGATCGCCGCTATCGCGAGGAGCGGCCGCTCGGACCGCTCGACGGCGCGCCGATCGCCATCAAGGACGTCCTGTGCACGCGTGGGATCACGACCACGTGCGGCTCGCGGATTCTCGAGAACTTCGTGCCGCCCTACGACGCGACGTCGGTGGCGCGGCTGGCGAACGCCGGCGCCGTCATGCTCGGCAAGGCGAACATGGACGAGTTCGCGATGGGCTCGTCCACGGAGCACTCGGCGCTGCGGGTGACGCGCAACCCCTGGGATCTCACTCGCGTGCCCGGTGGCTCGTCCGGCGGTCCGGCGGCGGCGGTGGCGGGCGGCCTGGCGGCCGGTGGGTATGGTACGGACACCGGCGGCTCCATCCGGCAGCCCGCGGCGTTCTGCGGCGTGGTCGGGCTGAAGCCGACCTACGGGCGTGTCTCGCGGTTCGGCCTCGTGGCCTTCGCCTCCTCGCTCGATCACGTCGGACCCTTGGGGCTCGATGTCACCGATACCGCGCTGCTGCTGGGAGCTGTCGCCGGCCACGACCCGCTCGACGCCACCTCCATCGACGCGCCGGTGCCCGACTACACGGCCGACCTCGCGCGCGGCATCCGTGGTCTGCGGCTCGGCGTGCCGGACGAATACTTCATCGCCGGGATGGACCCGGAGATCGAGCATGCCGCGCGCACTGGCATCGAGACGCTGAAGAGCCTCGGCGCCAGCATCGAGCGAGTCTCGCTCCCGGCCACGCCGCACGCGCTGGCGACCTACTACGTGATCGCGCCCGCCGAAGCCTCGTCGAACCTCGCGCGCTACGACGGCGTGAAATACGGCCTGCGCGTGCCCGGTCGCGACCTGATCGACATGGAGAGCCGCACGCGGGCGGCGGGGTTCGGGGCCGAGGTCAGGCGGCGGGTCATGCTGGGCACCTACGTGCTCTCGGCCGGCTACTATGACGCCTACTACGGCCAGGCACAGAAGGTGCGGACGCTGGTGCGCCGCGATTTCGACGCGGCCTTTGCGCGCGTCGATCTGATCGTGGCGCCGACGACGCCGAACGTCCCCTTCCGGCACGGAGAGAAGGAAGATCCGGTACAGATGTACCTGAACGACGTCCTCACCATCCCCGCGGACATGTCCGGGGTCCCGGCCGTCTCGGTGCCGTGCGGCTTCACGGCGACTGGACTACCCATCGGCCTCCAGTTCATCGGCCGGACGCTCGACGAGGCCACCGTCCTGCGCGCCGCCTACGCCTACGAGCAGGCCACCGACTGGCATCGACGCCGCCCGGAGCTCGCGTGAGCTACGACGTCGTCATCGGCCTCGAGGTCCACGCGCAGCTCACCACGCGGACGAAGATGTTCTGCGGCTGCCCCACGACCTTCGGCGCGGCGCCGAACACGCAGACGTGCCCCGTCTGCCAGGGCATGCCGGGCACGCTGCCCGTCGTCAACCGGCGCGCCGTCGAGTACGGAGCGCGCACGGCGCTGGCCTTCAACTGCCGGATCAACGAGGCGTGCCGCTTCGCGCGGAAGCACTACTACTACCCGGACATGCCGAAGAATTTCCAGATCAGCCAGTACGAGGAGCCGCTCGCCGAGGATGGCTGGCTGGAGATCGACGTGCCCGGCGGCGCCACGCGCCGCATCGGCATCGAGCGGCTCCATCTCGAGGAGGACGTCGGCAAGCTCGTCCACGAGGGGACGCTTCAGACCGCCCAGTCGAGCCTCGTCGACTACAACCGCGCCGGCGTGCCACTGATGGAGACGGTGTCGCGGCCGGAGATCCACTCCCCGGAGGAGGCGGCGACCTACCTGCGCGCGTTCCGGGCCGTGCTCGTCTACCTCGGGGTGAACGACGGCAACATGGAGGAGGGCTCGCTCCGCTGCGACGCCAATATCTCCCTCAAGCCGGCGGGCGCCGGCCCGCTCGGCACCAAAGTCGAGATCAAGAACATGAACTCGTTCCGCAACGTGCAGCGCGCGCTCGAGTTCGAGGTGAAGCGCCAGGCGGAGGCGCTCGCGCGCGGAGAGCGCATCGTGCAGGAAACCCGGCTGTGGGATGCCGACCGCGGGTACACGCGCTCGATGCGCTCCAAGGAGTACGCGCACGACTACCGGTACTTTCCGGAGCCGGATCTGGTGCCGCTCAAATTCGATCGGGCGTGGATCGAGGCGATCCGGGCGGCCCTGCCGGAGCTCCCGCGTGCCCGGCGCCAGCGGTTCGTCGCCGCGTTCGGCCTGCCGCCGTACGATGCGGGCATCCTGACGCAGAGCCGCGCGCTGGCGGAATACTACGAGGCCGCCGTGCGGGCGTTCCCGCAGCCAAAGCTCGTTTCCAACTGGGTGATGTCGGAATTGCTGCGCGTGCTGCCGGGGGACGACGAGCGCGCGATCAGCGAGGCTCGCATCACGCCGGCGCGCCTGGCCGGGCTTCTCGGGCTCATCGAGGACGGCACCATCAGCGGCAAGATC
>Ga0075421_100009905_pt1 | contig 11746 bp, 8 predicted proteins | sample SoiMetdeltSBSDD5_FD_75292 | JGI IMG/M metagenome (GOLD analysis project Ga0075421, IMG submission 75292) | Bulk soil microbial communities from a Populus tree surrounding site in Tennessee, USA - Soil MetaG P. deltoides SBSDD5 | ecosystem: Environmental > Terrestrial > Soil > Tree plantation...
TTCCTGGCACGGCTGTGGGACGGCGATGGCCACCTCTCGGTCCGGGGCATCCACGCGTCGTACGACACCGTCTCGCGTCGTCTCGCCGAGGACGTTCAGCACCTGCTCTTGCGCCTCGGCATCGTCGCGCGCGTGTACGAGCGCGAGCGATCGTATCGTGGCCGGACGGTGCGCAGCCATGTCGTGACCGTGACCGGCGCCGACAATCTGCGTCGATTCGCGCGTGAGATCGGGCGCCGATTCCTGTTGCCCGAGAAGCGGCGTCGCGCCCTCGTGCTGGGTTCGATGCCGTCGAAGGCGCGGATGTCGAAGGACGTGATTCCCTCGGACGTGCGCCCGGTGATCCGCCGCGCCCGCGAGCTCGCGAAGACGACCTGGGTCGCGATCGGACGCAAGACCGGACTGGCACTGCGCGAGCTGCAGGGGAACGGCGGCACCCACAAGAAGGGATTTCGCCGGTGGGTCATCGGCCGGCTGGGCCGACACCTTCGCTCCGCGGAGCTGACCCGCCTGGCTGAATCGGATCTGTACTGGGACCGCATCACGTCGATCGAGCCGATCGGCCGCCGCGATACCTACGATCTCGAGATCGAGGGCAACCACAACTTCCTGGCCAACGACTTCGTCGTCCACAACTCGCATGCTGCCAGCTTCGCCCTCATCGCCTACGCCACGTCGTGGATGCGCCGGCACTACATGCCGGAGTTCACGTGCGCGCTCCTCAACGCGCAGCCGATGGGCTTCTACTCGCCGGCGACGATCGTCGGCGATGCCCAGCGCCACGGCGTCGAGATGCGGCCGATCGACGTCAACGTCAGCGAGTGGGATTGCACGCTCGAGCCCACCGGTGGCCCCGGGGTCCTGGCGGTGCGCATGGGCCTGCGCTGGGCCAAGGGGCTGTCGATCCCGGACGGCGAGCAGATCATGCGGGCGCGGGCCGGGCTGCCGTTCGGCTCGGTCGAGGAGTTCGCGCGGCGCAGCCGCCTGGGCGGGCGCGCCTACGCGGCGCTGGCCGAGTGCGGCGCGCTGGGCGGCCTGGCGCCGGGCCGGCGCGACGCGCTGTGGCAGGTCGCCGGCTGGGCGCGGCGCCAGGACGACCGGCTGGCGCTCGGCGGCGACGTCGGCGCCGACGTCCGGTTTCCGGACCTCGATCGCCTCGACACGATCATGTGGGACTACCGGGCCAGCGATCACTCGACGCGCGGCCACCCGCTGGCGCCGCTGCGCCCGGTCCTGCGCGCGCGCCGGCTGCCCGACGCCCGCGCGGTGTCGGCGATGCGCGACGGCCAGCGCGTCGACTACGTCGGCGTCGTCATCTGCCGGCAGCGCCCGGCCACCGCGTCCGGGGTCGTGTTCATGACCCTCGAAGACGAGACCGGCTTCGTCAACCTCGTGGTCTGGAAGCAGGTCTTCGACGAGTACGCGGTGGTCGCCCGCACCGAGTCGCTGCTCGGCGTGTCCGGGCGGCTGCAGGTGCAGGACGGCATCGTCCACCTGATCGCCGAGCGGCTGTGGCCGGTCGAGCTGCCGCGGGAGCTCCCTGACCCGGCCAGCCGCGACTTTCACTGATGACCTGGGGGCGGCGGTGTCCAGTCCATGGCGGCTCGGTGACGGCCGGATGGCGCCGTCGCGATAGCGTCACAGAGCCTTTGCGGGTTCGCGGCAAATCGGTCACCGCCAGTTCCTAGCCTGGCGCGTGTTTGTCATGACCAGCGGTGCGCAGGCGACGCCGATGCCCGGCAGCCCGGCGGTGGGCGTCACCGTGGTCGCGGTCGAGGGGGCGCCTTCGCTGGCGCCCTTGATCCACGATCTGACTCGCGAGGTCCTCGACGTCACCGTCGCGTCCCTCGATCTGCTCGACTCCGCGGCGATCTCGGACCGCCAGGTGATGCTGTGCTGGATCCCGCCCGGCATGCCGTCCGGCTTCTTCGAGCGCGTCGTCGCCTGGTCGGAGCAGCACCAGCCGCGGCCCGGTCTGATCGGCTGCGCACCCGGCGGCGGCCCGACCGACTGCGAGGCGGCGCTCGCCGCCGGCTTCGACGACTTCGTCGCCGGCGCCTGCAGCACGCGCGAGCTGGCGGCGCGGGTGCGCGCCATCCACCGCCGCGTCCACTGGCCCGGGCTGCGCCGCCCGGGCCGCCTGCGCTACGGCGGCCTCGTCCTCAACACCGACGGCCACGAGCTGTGGCTCGAGGGCCGCTCGATCACCTTGACCGGCACCGAGCTGTCGGTGCTGCGCTCGCTGATGCGGGCGCAGGGGCGGACGCTGTCGCGCGCCGAGCTGCTCGATCACGCGTGGGGTGAGGGCAACCTCGAGATCAGCGAGCGCGCAGTCGACAACGTCATCCTTCGCCTGCGCCGCAAGATCGGAAAGAGCGGTCTCATCCAGACCGTGCGCGGTGTCGGTTTCCGCCTCGCGGACGACTGATCGCGACATGCGCGGGTGAGCAGGACTCGCATCGCCACGGGAGCGAATCGCCGTCGTCATCGTCGAGTCACCGAGCGCGATCACCTGCGACGGGATCGCCACCATCGGTGACCGCGTGTTCAGTCTCCGTCACGAAGTCGTCACGGTTCGCTCGTCAAGCTGTGACTCGGCACTGTCAATGTTCGCCCGAATCCGATGTTCGGCGGCTTCGAAAGCACCACTGACGTCGACGCCACCCGGCGCTATACCGTCACCACGGTGATCGCGGTGGTGGTGCTGGGGGGGCTGGCGAGCGCCGCGCTCGCGTTCTCGGGACGGGCCAAGGAGGAGGCCGAGCCGGAGGTCATCGATGTGACCTTCCAGGCCCCGGTCCAAGAGGAGGCGCCCCCGCCGCCTCCGCCGCCGCCCAAGCCGGCGACGGTCAAGAAGGTCGAGAAGACCGACGCGCCGCGGCCGAGCGCGCCGCCGCCCCCGCCGAAGAACGTCACCGAGGAGAAGGTGGACGAGGCGGACGAGCGCGACTTCAAGGTCGTCGACTCGGGCGGCGGTGGCGGCGAGATGACCGCCGGCTCCGGCCTCGGCGGCGGCGGCGTCCCCGGCGGCCTCGGCAAGACCGCGCCGCCGCCGGCGGTGAAGAAGGTGGAGAAGAAGGTGGCCAAGACCGGGCCGATCATGATGCCCGAGAACGCCACCCCGCCGCGGCCGCAGCCCGGCAACACGCCGCCGGCCTACCCGGAGGACGCTCGCTCGTCGGGCGTCGAGGGCGAGGTCTTCCTCAAGATCGTGATCAACGAGGACGGCAGCGTCGGCGACATCGAGGTCAAGAAGGGCGACGAGCCGTTCGTGTCGGCGGCGATCGCCGCGGTCAAGACCTGGAAGTACACGCCCGCGCTCGTCGACGGCAAGCCGACCGCCGTCTATCGAATCATCAAGGTCCCGTTCAAGCTGAAGACGTGACCGCTCGCCGGTTTCGCAGGAGCACGCCATGGAGATCAATCTCGTAGAAATCATCCAGAAGATGGGCGCCGCCCAGATCGCGGTCGTCGGGGTCCTCACCCTGATGGCCCTGTACTCCACGGCCGTCTTCTTCGAGCGCCTGTGGGTGTTCATGCGGGTCCGCTCGGCGTCGTCGAGGTTCGCGCCGATCGCGTCGAAGCACCTGCAGCGCGGCGATCACGCCGGCCTCGCCAAGCTCGGCAAGGAGGACGGCAGCAACTACCTGGGCACCATGCTGGCCGGCGGCCTCGACGTCTACCTCGAGGCCTGCAAGGACCCGAGCCCGGACCTGTCGCCGATCGAGCTGGCGCGCCGCGAGCTGCAGCGCCAGGCCGACACCATCAACCAGCGGCTGCGCCGCGGCCTCACCGGCGTCGCCTCGGTCGGCTCGACCGCGCCGTTCGTCGGCCTCCTCGGCACCGTGCTCGGCATCATCGAGGCGTTCAAGATGATCTCGGCGTCGTCGTCGGCCGGCATCGGCGCCGTCGGCGCCGGCATCGCCGAGGCGCTCATCGTCACCGCCTACGGCCTCATGATCGCCATCCCGGCGGTGTTCGTGTTCAACACCCTGTCGACGCGCGCCGACGCCATCCTGCTCGCCATCGACAAGGCCCGCGGCGAGGCCAGCGACTACCTCGAGGCGCACCACACGCGCACGATGAAGTCGGTCGCCCGCTCGGCTGGCGGGATCGCCGATGCGGCCTGAGACGCCGCGCCCGGAGATGAACGTCGCCCCGCTGGTCGACGTCGTCCTCGTGCTCCTCATCATCTTCATGGTCGTCACCCCGCAGATGCAGGCCGGCGCCCAGGTCGAGATCCCGACCGCGAAGAATCCCGACGAGCGCAAGCCGAAGAAGGACCCGATCGTCCTCAGCGTGACCAAGGACGGCGAGGTCTTCGTCGAGAAGGCGCCGGCCGCGACCACCGACCTGATCGGCGACCTGCGCCGGGTCCAGGAGCAGGACGCGACCCGCGTGGTCCAGATCAAGGGCGACCACCGGGCCCACTACGAGGCGGTCCGCAACGTCTTCAAGGCGGCCCAGGAGGTCGGGTTTCCCGGCATCTCGATCGAGGTCCGCGACGCCAAGAAGTCGTCGTCGCCCGCGGGCAAGGAGCACTGAACCATGGGAATGGACGTCCAGGCCGGTCCCAGGCGCGCCGTCCGCCCGTCGGTCAACGTGGCGCCGCTGGTCGACGTCGTGCTGGTGCTGCTCATCATCTTCATGGTGATGACGCCGCTCCTGGCCCAGCGCATCAGCTTCAACGTCCCCAACAAGCCGGACGAGACCACGCCGCCGCCGCCGCCCGACCCCAGCGCCGAGCCGCAGATCGTCCTCTGGGTCGACAGCGACGGCAAGGCGCGGGTCAACAAGGAGGTCGTCGCCGACGACCAGCTCCCGACCAAGCTGCGCCGGGTGTTCGCGGCGCGCCGGGATCAGACGCTGTTCTTCGACGCCGCCAACGACGCGCCGTTCGGGCGGGCCCTCGAGGTCCTCGACGTCGCCCGCGGCGCCGGCATCCTGACGATTGCCGTGCTCACCGAGCCGCTCACCGGCGTCGAGTGAGCTGTCGAATCGGTTCCGTCGATTCGAATCGATGACTCCGACTCGGCGGCGCGAACCGCCGAGCTTGGGTTTCTGCGCCTGAGTCTCGGTCTGCGTTTTTCGTAGTGTCGAATTCGTATTCGCGGGTCGTTGTCGCCAAGACGTAACGGTCCGTTGGAAATGTTGCCATGCGCGGATCACAGGATGCGCGCCGGAGCGAGCCGCAATGTACCGTGTGTTGCCTCACTTTCGCGCCCTGTGCGCCGCGACTGCCGCGCTCGTGATCCTGCCGCCGGTCGCGCTCGCGCAGCCGGCCGCCGGCCCTGCTCCCACCGCCGCGCCGCAGGACCCGGACACGCCGCCGCCGTCGGTGACGCGGCCGCCGGGCGTCAAGGCGCCCGCCGACGTCGACGCCGAGCTCGAGGGCGCCGAGGACGATCTGTCCGGCGCCGTCGACGACAGCGCGACCGAGTCGACCCCGACCGTGACCAAGCCGGCCGAGGGCGAGGTCGCGCCGACCACGCCGCCGGCGCCGACCGAGCCCGCCCCCGACGCCAAGGCGTTCACCGGCGTCCGCGGCAAGGTCCTCGACGCCAACACCGGCGAAGGCCTGATCGAGGCCCAGATCAAGGTGGTCAAGGGCGGCAAGCAGACCGCCCTCAGCGACGTCGACGGCAGCTTCGAGCTCGAGCTGCCGCCGGGCGAGTACGAGATCCGCGTCTTCACGCCGCTCTACACCGCCCAGCGCTACAAGCTCGTGATCGAGAAGGGCGAGACCAGCGAGCTCGAGGTCAAGCTGTCGTCCGAGGCCGACGCCACCGAGGAGGTCGTCGTCGTCGCCGCCCCCGACACCGCCACCGCCGCGGTCGAGGTCATGCGCCGCCGCAAGCGCGCCTCGGTCAGCGACGCCATCAGCGCCGAGCAGATCTCGCGCTCGCCCGACTCGAGCGCGTCGGATGCCGCCAAGCGCGTGGTCGGCGCCACCATCCAGGACAACCGCTACGTCATCGTGCGCGGCCTCGGCGGCCGCTACAGCCTGACCCTGCTCAACGGCGTGCCGCTGCCGAGCCCGGATCCCGACGTCCCGGCGGCGCCGCTCGACATGTTCCCGGCCGCGCTGCTCGCCAACCTGACCGTCATCAAGACGTTCAGCGCCGACATGCCGGGCAACTTCGCCGGCGGCGCGATGACCATCGAGTCGCGCAGCTACCCGGCGAAGTTCATGCTCAAGGCCAAGGCCAGCACCGGCTTCGAGAGCGAGAGCACGTTCCAGTCCGGCTACGCCTACCACGGCGGCGGCACCGACGTCCTCGGCTACGACGACGGCACCCGCGCGCTGCCCGACGCGATCCCGCGCGATCGCCTCGCCGACGACCGTTTCTCGTCGGCGCCGCGCGAGGAGATCATCCGCCAGCAGACCTCCTTCAAGAACAACTGGACGCTCCAGGACGACACCGCGACCCCGAACGGCAGCCTCGGCTTGACCCTCGGCGATACCGTCCTCACCCGCGGCCAGCGGCTCGGCTACCTCGCCAGCGTCAACTACGACAACAAGAGCGTCTTCCGCGCGACCCGGATCGGCGGCACGCCGAGCATGGACGGCACGCAGTCGCCGTACCAGTTCGCACAGGACCAGGACACGCACCGGGCCGGTCTGGGCGGCCTGCTGACCGCCGGCTGGACCCCGTCGGCGCCGCACCGGATCAACCTGGTCTCGCTGTACACCCACACCGCCGACGACACGGCGGCGCGCACACTCGGCACCGACGTCGATGGAACGCGCAACCTGCGCACCCGGCTGTCGTTCGTCGAGCGCCAGATGTTCTTCTCGCAGCTGTTCGGCGAGCACGACTTCGCCAGCGGCAAGCTGCAGATCGGCTGGCAGGGCAACATCGCGCGCGTCGCGCAGGACGAGCCGGACACCCGCGAGCTCCTGCAGTCGGCCGGTCCCGATGGCGCCGGGATCGCCATCCAGCGCGGCTCGGGGACCGCCGAGCGCCTGTTCGGCAACCTCGGCGACGTCACCGGCGGCGGTGGCCTGGACATCACGGTCCCGCTCGACGTCGTCAAGCTGAAGGCGGGCGGCACCCTGCTTCGCTCGTCGCGCGAGTACCAGGTCCGCCGCTTCCACTTCGAGGTCAACGACGACGACACCGCGATGCTGGCGCCGGACGAGGCGTTCTCGGCCGCCCACGCCGGCACCGGCGTCGTCTACGACGAGCGCACGCTGCCGAGCGACGGCTACCAGGCGACCCGCAACATCAGCGCGGGCTACCTGATGGCGGACTTCGCCAGGTGGGACCCGATCCGCTTCGTCGGCGGCGCCCGCTTCGAGCAGGCCGACCTCGACGTCAACCTCGTCTCCGACATCATGCAGGACGCGCCGCCGGCGCCGGTCGCCAACCGCAGCGACCGCAGCATCCTGCCGACCGCCAGCGTCGTCTACGGCGTCACCAAGGACTCGGCGCTGCGCGCCGGCTACGCGATGACGGTGGCGCGGCCGAACTTCCGCGAGATCGCGCCGGCGCAGTACTTCGACTACGCGCGGCGCCGCGCCATCAGCGGCAACCCGATGCTCGAGCAGACCACGATCCACAATGCCGACCTGCGCTGGGAGACGTACCTTGGGCCGACCGAGCTGGTCGCCGCCAGCGTGTTCTACAAGCACTTCGTCAAGCCGATCGAGCGCACCCTCGAGGAGACCAGCAGCGGCCAGAACGTCGGCTTCGTCAACGCGCCGTCGGCCGACCTCTACGGCCTCGAGCTCGAGGCGCGCGCGTCGGTCGGCCGGGTCGTCCCGGCGCTGTCGGAGCTGACGCTCGGCGCCAACCTCAGCATCATCCACTCGCAGATCGGCATCGCCGGGGTCGAGCGTCCGCTGCAGGGCCAGTCGCCCTATGTCGCCAACCTCAGCCTCGGCTACGACCACGAGCGCACCGGCACGCAGGCCGATCTCCTCTACAACGTGTTCGGCAGCCGCATCGAAGAGGTCGGCGCCCACGGCAACGACGGCAACGTCTACGAGGAGTCGGTGCACCGGCTCGACCTGACGGTGGCCCAGCGCCTGTCCAAGCAGCTCAAGCTGAAGCTGGCCGGCACCAACCTGCTCGCCCAGCGCGCGTCGTCGGCGACGCGCGGCTTCGAGACCTACGGGTACCCGCTCGGCGTCACCGTGTCGGCAACCATGGAACTCAGCGTCGAGTGACCTCGGCGTCGAAGTGGTCTTCTCAAAAGGAGAGTTTGTGATGAGAGCCTATCGGATCAGAACTTGGGCGACCGCGGCGTCGCTGAGCCTCGCGACCATGATCGGCGCCGCTGCCTGCGGTGACGACGGCAGCGTGACCCCGCCTGACGCCCCGGGCCCGACCCCCGACGGCCAGGAGTCGGACGGCCCGGTTGCCGGCCAGACGATCCGTCTGAGCGAGGACATCACGGCCAACACCACGCTCAAGGCCGAGAACACGTACATCATCCCGCGCCTCAAGCCGCTCTTCGTCACCAACGGCGCCACGCTCACCATCGAGCCGGGCACCGTCATCAAGGGCGAGCAGGGCTCGGTCCTGGTCATCGCCCGCGGCTCGAAGATCATGGCCGAGGGCACCAAGGAGAAGCCGATCGTCCTGACCAGCTCGCAGGCCGACGGCCAGAAGGTCAAGGGCTTCTGGGGCGGCCTGCTCGTCCTCGGCAAGGCGCCGATCAACAACAACCACGTGATGGCGCCGGGCGCCGCCCAGAGCGACGACACCACCTTCGAGGCGTTCACGTCGGCGATTCCGGACGGCAAGTTCGGCGGCACCGACCCGCACGACAACAGCGGCGTCCTCAAGTACGTCCGCGTCGAGTTCGCCGGCTTCAACTTCGTCTCGAACCGCGAGTTCAACAACGTGACCCTGTGCGGCGTCGGCGACGCGACCGTCGTCGACTACCTGCAGGTCCACGGTGGCTCCGACGACGGCATCGAGCTCTTCGGCGGCACCGTCAACGTCAAGCACATCGTCTCGAGCCAGAACCAGGACGACGGCTTCGACACCGACAACGGCTGGGTCGGCAAGGGCCAGTTCATCGTCGTCCAGGACGTCGACCCGCAGGCCTCCGCCGAGGCGTCGAACGGCTACGAGTCTGACAACCACGCCGACGACCCGATGGTCGACAACGCCTTCGAGTTTGGCGCGCTGCCGCGCACGCTGCCGACCGTCTCGAACGTGACGGTGATCGGCAAGCGCGACTACCACGCTCCGGACGGCATGGGTCACTACGACCACTTCGCCGCGGTCATCCGCCGCGGCACCGCTGGCCACTACTCCAACCACATCTGGGTCGGCTTCACCGAGGGCTTCTCGTTCCGCGACACCGCGACCGACGAGCAGATCACGGCCGGCAACCTGTTCATCAAGAACACGTACATCTTCAACGTCGGCCCGGTCGACGCCGACCACCCGAACGGCAACCCGTTCGCGCCGGGCGGCCTCAACGAGGAGCCGTACCTGACCAACGGCGCGACGGTCAACGGCACCCTCCAGCCGTGGAACAACCACTTCGCGGACCCGAAGCTCGTCGCCGAGGCGACCAGCCTGACCGCGCCCAGCTTCGCGCTGCAGGCCGACTCGCCGGCCCTGACCGGCGCCGAGCAGCCGGCGGGCGACGCCTTCTTCGAGGCGGTCACGTTCGTGGGCGCCGTCGGCACCGAGGACTGGACCGCGGGCTGGACGGCCTACCCGCAGCCGGCCGCGCCGTGAAGAGCGGCAGTCGATAGGCTGATCACGCAGCAGTGAAGTCGGAAGGCGCCGAGTGCTCTCGGCGCTTTTCGTATTTTCGGGGGTGCGCGCGACTCCGTATGACGGGAAGGCGACACCCCGGTTTCAGCAAGAAGGCAAACCGGCATTGTGCCGCTTGCTGCAACCGTCCCACCGGTGCGGCCCCTTATGATGCCGGCTTCTGTCGGGAGGACACGACGCATGGTTCGTATCTCACGCTTTGGTTGTTGCAGCCTCATCCTGATCGCCGCCGCGTGCGGCAAGGTCGCGCCGGAGCCCGGAAACGACATGGACGCGCCGCCGAGCTCCGGCGACGCCCCGCCCGCGAGCGGTGACGCCGCGGTCGATGGTCCCCCGGTTCCGACGGAAGAGCACACGTTGACAGTGACGCGCGAGGGCACCGGCGCCGGCAGCGTCACCAGCACGGCGGCGTCGCACGGCGACGTCGCCGGCATCCAGTGTGGTGTCGATTGCCGGGAGACGTATCCGGCCGGCACGACGGTCACCCTGCGCGCGACGACGGCGGCCGGCTCGACCTTCATCGGCTGGTCCGGGGCGGGCGCGAGCTGCACGGGGACCGAGTGCACGGTGACGGTGGATGCGGAGGTGACCGTCACCGCGACGTTCAACCTCAATCAGTGCACGCCGAGCACCACCACCTGCGACAATCCGACCGGCGAGTTGATCGTCTGCGACGCCAGCGGAAACGCGACCAGCACCTCCTGCGCGCTGGGGTGTCACCCGACGATCGAGCGCTGCAACGATCTCCTGCCCTCCAACGGCATGGCGTCGGAGCTCGACGCGGCGGCCAACGCGCCCGACATCGTGCTCGGTGATGGCGCCGTCATCGACACCTCGAACGGGACGGTCACGGTGAACAACGAGGCGGTGACGATCCCGTCGGCCGTGATCGAGCAGACGGGCGGGCCCTCGATCCGCGTGTTCCGGGTCAAGTCACTGCTGCTCAACGATGCGACCGTGACCGGAACGCGCGCGCTGGCCATCGTCTCGCACGGCGACATCACGATGCGCGGCACGCTGCTGGTCAACGCCGTCGGAACCCGCGGCGCTGCCGGCGCGGCCGGCTCGTGCGCGACCGGCCCGGCCGGTCTCGGCAACAATGGCGGCGCCGCTGGCGACAGCAGCATCCTCTTCACCGGCGGGAGCGGTGGCGGGTTCGCGACGCGGGGCGAGGCCGGCGGCGGTGACGGCTGGGGTACGCCGGGCGCGCCGGCCAGCGCGAGCGTGTCGAACCTGACGCTGTCGCCGCTGCGCGGCGGATGCCCGGGCGGCTCCAACCAGGACAACGGCGGCGCCGTGCGCGCCGTCGGCGGCGGTGCCGGCGGCGCGGTCCAGCTGGTCAGCCGGGTCGCCATCCACATCGTCCAGAACGGCGCCGACGTCGGTCGCATCCACGTGGGCGGCGGCGGTGGTGGCCCGGGTTGCACCGGCGCCAGCTGCGTCGGCGGCACCGGTGGCGGCTCGGGCGGCGGCATCCTGCTCGAGGCGCCGGTCGTGACGGTGTCGGGGGACGGCGTCCTCCTGGCCAGCAACGGCGGCGGCGGCGGCGGAGCGTGTTCGTCGGCGGGCTCCGACAGTCAGCTGTCGACCAGCGCCGCGACCGGCAGCTGCGGTGCCGGCAACGGCTCGACTGGATCCGGGAGCGCCACCAGCGGCGCCACGCCCGAGGAGCCCCCGGTCGGCGCCTTCTCGGGTGGCGCCGGCGGCGGCGGCGGGCGAGGCGTCGTGCGCGTGAACAACGCGACCGGTTCGTTCTCGCCGGCCAACGGCGCCCGGATCAGCGCCTCGGTGTCGAGCGGCATGGCCGGACGGCGCTGACCGCCGCGGCGGCGGAGGCAGCGCGACCCCGGCGCTACTGGTTCATGTTGAAGCGCACGGTCTTCGACTCGCCGGGGCCGACCGTCACCGTCTCGTCCTGACGCCGTCCCAGATCCGGGTTCTCCGCCTTGATCTTGACCGGCTTGCCGGCTGGCACTTGCGCCGTCACCGGCGTCGGGCCGACG
>Ga0075421_100009908_pt1 | contig 11744 bp, 12 predicted proteins | sample SoiMetdeltSBSDD5_FD_75292 | JGI IMG/M metagenome (GOLD analysis project Ga0075421, IMG submission 75292) | Bulk soil microbial communities from a Populus tree surrounding site in Tennessee, USA - Soil MetaG P. deltoides SBSDD5 | ecosystem: Environmental > Terrestrial > Soil > Tree plantation...
GATCGCCTGGTGCAGGCGCTGCGTCGCGCCGGCATCGCGTTCGAGATCTCGACGCGATATCCGCCTCACGACCGCATCGTCAGGCGCGCGTTCGCCGCCGGCCTGCGCCTGTCGTTAGGTTCCGACGGCCATACCGCGGCGCAGGTCGGCAACATTGCCACGCCGCTCGCCCTCGCTCGCACCATCGGCGTGCGCGACGAGGACCTGTACGACCCTCTCGTACACGGGCGGCGGATGCCCGCCTCGCGCTGACTGTGCGGGTCTTTCGCGCGCGATGGGTGGTCCCGATAACGGCTCCCCCCGTGCGCGATGGCGCTGTCGCGGTGCGCGATGGTCGATTCGCCTACGTCGGTCCGTACTCTGCCGCGCCTCGTGGCGAGCGCATCGACCTCGGTGACACGCTCCTTCTGCCTGGTCTCGTCAACGCGCACACGCACCTCGAGCTGACCGCGATGCGCGGGTATCTCGAGGATCTCCCCTTCGTCGAATGGATCGGGCGCCTGCAATGGGCGAAGACGAACATCCTCACGCCGGAGTCGATGCTCGACGCGGCGAAGCTCGGGATCGCCGAGGGGCTGCTCGCCGGGATCACGACCTACGCCGACACCTGTGACTCGGGAGTCGCGCTGGAAGCGATGCGGCAGATGGGCGTTCGAGGCGTCATGTACCAGGAGGTGTTCGGACCCGACCCCGCCACCTGTGACGAGGCGATCGCGTCGTTGCGCGAGAAGCTCGATCGGCACCAATCCACGGCGTCGGCCCTGCTTCGAGTCGGCGTCTCCCCGCACGCGCCGTACACGGTTTCGGATCCGCTGTTCGAGGCCGTCCGCGACCTGGCTCGCGCGAAACGGCTGCCGATGGCCATCCATATCGCCGAGAGCGCCGAGGAGGACGCATACGTTCGCGATGCGACTGGTCCCTTCGCCGAGGGCCATCGCGCGCGCGGATTGCCGGTGCGGCCGCGCGCCGACACGCCGGTTGCACTGCTCGACCGTCTCGGCCTGCTCGCGATGCAGCCGCTGCTCATTCACTGCGTCCGCACGCGCGAGGCGGATGTTCGGGCGATTGCCACCGCCGGGTGCGCGATCGCGCACTGTCCCGCCTCCAACGCGAAGCTCGGACATGGCGTTGCCCCGCTGATGGAATGGCTCGCGGCCGACATTACCGTCGGCCTCGGCTCCGACTCGATGGCGAGCAACAACCGAATGCACGTGCTGGAAGAGGCGCGTCTGGCCGCGCTGGCGCAGCGCGGCCGTGAGAGTGGTCACGCGCCGCTGTCGGCGTCGAGAGCGCTGGCGATGGCGACGATGGGGGGCGCGCGGTGCATCGGACTCGATGATGAGATCGGATCGCTCGAGACGGGAAAAGCCGCTGACTTCGCCGCGTTCTCGCTCGATGACTTCGCGGCGATCCCTGACACCGACCCGGTTGCGACCGCGGTGTTCGCGCTCGGCGGCGCGCGAGCGGTCGCTGTAGCGGTCGCGGGCGAAATGCGTGTGGTAGATGGTCGGCTGGTGGCGAGCGACGACGGAATGGTCGAGCGCGTTCGCGCGACGGGACAGGCGCTTCGGGCCTCGGCCGTTTCGCGTGGAGATCGAAGACGATAGATTGGGGCACGCGAATCCCTCACCGACAAGGACTGCCATGGCGGATCGTAAGAGCGGACCCACCTCCAGAATCTGGCGCGACGGCCGGATGGTGAACTGGGAGGACGCGACCGTCCATGTGATGAGTCATGTCGTCCACTACGGGTCGAGCGTGTTCGAGGGGATACGCTGCTACGAGACCCCGAACGGTCCGGCGATTTTCCGATTGCCCGACCACATCCGCCGTCTCATGGACTCGTGTCGGATCTACCGCATGGAGATCCCACATTCCGCGGAGACGCTGGTCCAGGCGTGCGTCGACACCGTCGCGGCCAACGAGCTGCGCCATTGCTACCTGCGACCGGTTGTCGCGCGCACCGGCCAGAACATGGGAGTGTACCCGCTCGGGATCCCGGTGGAGACATTCGTGATCGCGTGGATCTGGGGTCGCTATCTCGGTGAGGACGCGCTGACGACTGGCGTGGATGCGTGCGTCTCGAGTTGGCGTCGCCCCGCGCCGGATACGCTTCCGACACTCGCGAAAGCCGGCGGGAATTATCTGATCTCGCAGCTCTCGAAGATGGAGGCGCGCCTCGATCATTACGTCGAAGGCATCATGCTCGATTCCTTCGGCTACGTGTCCGAAGGGAGTGGCGAGAACTTCTTCCTCGTGCGGGATGGAGTGCTGCTGACGTCGCCGCTCGCGTCAGGCATCCTGCAGGGAATCACGCGTGACTCCGTGATCCGCATCGCGCGCGATCTCGGCATCGAGGTGCGGGAGCAGCTGCTGCCGCGCGAGGCGATCTACGTCGCCGATGAGGCGTTCTTCACCGGAACCGCCGCCGAGATCACGCCGGTCAAGTCGGTGGACCGCATCCCGATAGGCGAGGGACGCCCCGGTCCCGTGTGCCGCGCGATCCAGGATGAGTTCCTCGGCATTGCCACCGGGCGGAAGCCTGACCCGTACGGGTGGCTGACAATGGTACCTGAAGCGGCGGTGGCGACCCGGTGAGGGGGTTGCGGCACGATTTTCCCCTCGTCAGTGTAATAGGGAGTATCGGCGCCGTTCGTCGTCCGGCACCGAGAGGCGCGGCGTCGCGCGTGTCGTCGTGTCACTCCCGCCCCAAAGACGGTGGCGGGAGTTTCCGTATGCGCCAGCGGAGGTTGGCGTGATCCAGGGATGTTTGGCGTTGAATGCCTCGTTCGAGCCACTGACCATGGTGCCCATGCGTCGGGCCCTGCGGCTCGTTCTCGATGGCAAGGCAGAGATCGTCGAGGCTGACGCCGACCGCGTCGTGCGGTCCGAGCGCCTGGCGATGCCGCGGCCGGCAGTGATCCGGCTGACGCGGTTCATTCACGTGCCGCGTCGTTTCCGGCGCCAGGTGACCAACACCTTCCTGTTCGCCCGTGATCATTACCGCTGCCAGTACTGCGGTCGCGGACTCGCCGAGCTGAAGCCGCGGGAATCGCTCACGCGCGATCACCTCATTCCGTTGTCGCGCGGTGGGACGAACGACTGGGGGAACGTCGTAACCGCCTGCTCGCCCTGCAACACGCGGAAGGGAAACCACATGCCGGAAGAGATCGGCATGCACCCGCTGACGGCGCCCGTGGAGCCGCACTTCGTGCACCTGAGCTGGGCCGTGCGACGCCTCACCCCGACCCAGGCGCACTACATCAAGCTCTTCTACGGCTCGGCGGTTCTGCATCAGCTCGAGCTGCTGGAGACGCGAGGCGCACGGCACCGGGCGGCGGCCATTGTGCCGCTGCATTAGGAGTCAGGAGTCAGGAGTCAGGGATCAGGGAATGAAAGGCAAACGGCGGCGCTTTCGCGCCGCCGTTTGCTCATCTGATGAGCGCCGCAGGCTGCGAAGCAGCCGCGGCGCCTTACCTTCCCTGACCCCTGACTCCTGACTCCTGACCCCTCATGACGGAGCTACATCAAACCGTCCCGACCGCCCCTCATAATGCCGCTTCTCCGCGCCTAACAGCTTCGCCACCACCGTCCGCACTCCGCGCGTCACCGCCGTTCCGGGATTCCGCTGCCCTCGCACCGCGGGGCGCAGCTCGCCGCGCAGCCACTGCTCCACCTCATCGAGATCGTTCACGGAAAGCATCTCCACATCGAGCGACACGTTGTAGTACACACGGTCCCGGCGACGCGGCGGGAGAATCGGGGCCTGCTGCGGACGCTCGATGATCGCCTCGACCTCCGCGAAGTGCTCCGTGCGGCCGAGCGGAGTGGGATTTCCGTCCGCGTCGATGCGCACGATTTCGTAGCGGCGCTCGAGCGGCTCGTAGCGAACGATGACGTCCCACTCCGCCGTTCCCTTCAGGTCGTCGAACCACCCGCGTGTGGACCACACCTCCACGCGCCAATGAAGGCGCGCGGGAAATCCGTTGCGAAGGAGATCGCGAAGACGCGCATCGGAGAGCACGCGCAGCGCGCGTACCTGCGGGCCTTCCGTGGCGCGCGTCTCGCTCGGCGGCACCCTGATCTCGACCCGCGACGAACGCTGTGCCAGCGCAGGCTCGCCGGACAGCAGCAGGAAGGCGCCCAGGAAAAGGAGCGGCCGCACGTGCTAAAAGCGGTGACGCAAGCGAACGAAGAAGTTCGCCGGGATCTTGGGGTCGGATACCGACTTCGCGATGAAGAACCCGATCAGCTCGAAGTCGATGCCCGCACCGACGTCGGTGCGGAACGTTGACGGCGGAGGAAGCACGCCGCTCGGATACTGGAGGTCTCCGCTTCGCGGTCCGACGAGCCATCCACGCCCCGCATCGAAGAACACGACCCACTCGCCTTTCCGGTCGAAGTGCACCCGCCAGTCGCGCTTGTCCTCCTCCTCATCGAAGCCGCCTTCACTGCTGAAGCGGAAGGCGAGCGCCCCACGATACTCGATCTGTCCGACCACCATCCGCTCGCACAGGCCGGGTCGACCGGGCAGCGCCAGGCCACCGCAGAGGAGCACGTCCTTCGGCGGAGGACGCCGGAAATCGTATCCGGGCAGGGCGCCCGCGCCGCCTAACGCGAAACGACGCTGCAGCGGCAGCTCGTCCCCGCCGAGCCAGCCACCGCCCACCAGCCGCACGTTGAGCTGGCCGTCCGGGGACACACGGTTGTACCGCCGCGCATCGAAGAAGAACCGGCTGTACTCCACACGGGTCGGATCCGTCGCGGGTGCGCGCACCTCCGCTGGCGTCGTGGCGAGGCGAGCAGCCGCGCTTCGCCCATGCTCGACGTCGGCGACGATGTGCCATCCCGACGAAGGATCCTCCACCTCCGTGCGCGTGTCGTACGTGGCGCGAGCGCCAAGCACACGGAAACGACCTTCATCCGCCACAGGGTTGGGACGCCATTGCTGCCCGCCGCGGAACAGCGTGAAGGGATCGCGCTCGGGAAGCGAGCTCCACCGCTCCTCGCTGTACGATGGCGTTATCGAGAACGCGTCTCCGGCTCGCAGCGTCACGTATGCGCTTCCGCCGTGGCGAGCCCAGTAATCGCGGTAGTCGCGATGCAGGAAGAACGAGGCGAGTCCGACTTCCGCCTCGCGCAGCTGCCACGCCTCCACCGGCGAGACGATGTCGAACGCCCTCGCGCCGATCGCGACGGTTCCCCTGCGGCCGAACGCGACCTGCGTCGTGACATCGTGACCGACGTTACGCGACGTCCACTCCCAATGATCCACCGACCGCAGAATGCCGAACGCAACCACGCGTACCTCTCCCCATGGCGTCGTTCGCTGGATGCTCGGTCCGCCCTGGACCGCCAGCCCTTCCACCCGGTTGTACGATCCGCCGGTGGTGAGCGTCAGCTTGCTCGCCGACTCTCTCCGGCGTCGTCGCCACCTCGATACCCAGCTTTCGTCCTCGTCGATCGTCTGGTCCGTTTCGGCGATGATGCGCTCATCCTCTTCGCGGAATCGGAGTGGCTCGCGATAATGCCGTACGGTGCCGCCGATCGATGCCCGGTCGATCCCCTCGATGTAGCCGCCGACGACGAACACACCGCCGTCAACGCGCGCCGTCGCCGTGAGCGTGAGATCGCCATTGACGAGGATGACGTGTCCATTCACGCGCCCCGCGATGTCCACCGGCCCACGCAACACCGCGACGTTGCCGTTCACGGTTTGTCCGGCGGCGATGACGAGGCGCCCGCTCACCCGCATGGCCGCGGGCTGGTTGTACAACGCGGCGATATCCTGCGCGACCTCGACGTCCAGGCCCGTTGGGGCGCGAGGACGTTCCCGTTGCGCGGTGTCGGGCACCTGGGCGTGAGCACGCACCGCGAGAACGGCCGCGAATGCAACGAGCGCGAGTGAACGCATGTGATCTCCGCGAATGAAGCGCCGGCGGGAAGACGAGCGGCCTCGGGCGAGGACGACTTCCATCTCGCTCTGCAACCTTACCCACCGCCCCAGCCGATGTTCAGACGGCGCATCCGGCGGTACAGGTTCGGCCGGTCCGTCTTGAGCCGGCGCGCAGCCTCGGCCACGTTTCCGCCCGCCATGGAGAGTGCGCGCGTGATGAGCGTGCGCTCGTATTCGTCGAGCATGTCGCTCAATGGACGTTCGAGCGCGGACGCGTCGGGAAGGGGTCCCTTCGGTGCCGCGGGCGCACCGCCATCGACGGGCAGCACCTCACGTACGTGGTCCGGCTGTACCTCCAACCCCGCGTGAAGAATGGCGAGACGCTCGACGATGTTGGCGAGCTCTCGCACGTTTCCTGGCCAGCGATGGCGCACGAAGAGATCGAGGGCGCCCTCGCTCCACGTCGGAGCCGGACGTCCGCTTCGTGCGCGATAGAGCGCCGAGAAGTGCCTGACGAGCTGGGGAATGTCGTCGGGGCGCTCGCGAAGCGGAGGGATGTGCATCGGGATGACGTTCAGCCGAAAGAACAGATCCTCGCGGAAGCTGCCTTTCGCCACGGCGCGCTCGAGGTCGTGGTTCGTTGCCGCGATGATGCGTACGTCAACCGGGATCGGCTTGCCGCCTCCCACGCGCTCGATCTCCTTCGCCTCGATCGCGCGCAGCAGCTTGGCCTGCGCTTCGGGTCCCAGATCGCCGACTTCATCGAGAAAGAGTGTGCCCTCGTGCGCGAGCTCGAATCGCCCGATGCGTCGGTCGGTCGCTCCGGTGAAGGCACCGCGCTCGTGCCCGAACATTTCGCTTTCGACGAGATCGCGCGGGATCGCCGCCGAGTTGACGCGCACGAACGGCTTGTCACGGCGCGCGCTGCCCTCGTGGATCGCCGCCGCGACCAGCTCCTTGCCTGTCCCCGATTCCCCGATGATGAGGACGCGGGCGTCGGTTGGGGCGACGCGCTGAATCAGCTCCCGCACGTACCGCATCCCCGGACTGTCGCCGACCATCCGCCCCGCGATGCCGAGATCCTCGCGGAGCGTCCGCGCCTCACGACGAGCGCGTCGCAGCTCGAGCGCCGAGCGCAGGGCGAGCAGCACCCCTTCCGGCGTGAGCGGTTTCTCGAGGAAATGAAACGCGCCGAGCTTGGTTGCGCGGACGGCATCGCTCAATCCGGCGCGCCCACTCATCATGACGACGGGGACGTCCGGCACCTTCTCGCGGAGCCGCGTGAGCGTTCCCATCCCGTCCAGCTCGCCAGGCATCATGAGATCGAGAAGGACCGCGTCGGGCTCGTCGTCGATGGCTGTGGCTGCGCCGGTCGCGCCGTCGGCCGCTTCGCGGACGGTGAACCCCTCGGCGGAAAGGAGCGCGCCCACCATCCGCCGGATGTTCGGCTCGTCGTCGATGATCAGGATCGTCGACATGCCGATACCGTCATTGCGGCGGCTCCGGTGCGCTCGGTCGCGACGCGGACCGCTCGGAGAGGAGCTTCGTCATGAAGCGCTGCCCCTCGGACAGTCGCTCCATCTCGCTCGACATCGAGTCGATCGTCCCCTCCAGGCGAGCGATTCGCTCCTCCAGTCGCTCGAGACGCTTGGGGTCGCCATCGCCGCGTCGGTCCATGAGACGAACGACGATCGCCGCGATCAGCGCGACCGTCGCCATGAACATGACGCCTGTGATCACGCCGGCCTCCGCGGCTCCGCGAGTCGGTTGGCGTCGGCTGCCCGTTCGGTCAGGAGCTTCGTGGTAAAGCGCTGTCCTTCCGAGATGCGCTCGACTTCGATGGCGATCGCATCCACCGCCTGCTCGATGCGCTCGAGGCGCGACGTCACCTCCGGCGGGATCTTCGTCTTCGCCTCGTGGTCCATGCGTCGCGCGAAGGCGCGCGCGAGAGGCGTCCCGACGGCGATGGTCGCCACCATCGCGAAAAATCCGAGCGGCACGAGGATTCCTGCATCCATAACGAGCGATCCTCCAGTGTGAAGAGTGTCGTGCTACTCGGGGCGTTCCGTGTGAGCGCGCGCCATTTCCGGGAGCGGGCTGGTCCTGAGCCGGTGCCATCGTGCGTCGGGGGGCATCAGCTCTCCTCGGGGCCTTGAACGGGGATCACGAAACGAATCTCGGTGCCCTGACCTTCCGCGCTGGCCGCGTCCACCGCCCCCCCGTGCGCGAGCACCGTCTGCCGAGCGATCGCCAGCCCCAGCCCCGTCCCGCCGATCTTCGATGTTACGTACGGCTCCCAGATGCGTGACAGCTGCGCTTCCGGGATCCCGCAGCCCGTGTCGCGCACCGCCACCTCGACGGCCTCGCGGCCATCCATGCGCGTCTTGAAGACGCGCACGTCCACCTCGCCACCTTCGCGACACGCCTCGACGGCGTTGATCAATACGTTCGACAACGCGCGGGCGAGTGCATCGTGATGCCCCCGCACCATGGGTAGCCCGTCGCCGACTTCGAGGCGCAGCGGAACGCGTTCGGCAACGACCGAGCGCGCCGTGTAGCGGGCGAGCTCGGCCATGTCCACGTCGGCCGGTGGTCCTTCCGGGAGCCGTCCAAACTGGGAGAAGCTGCGCGCCATCTCCTCGAGCCGGGCCGACTCCACCTCGAGTACCTCGACCGGCTCCCGCAGCCGATCGGGTGCGTCTCGCTTGAGCCGCTCGACCGCGAATCGAATGGGGGTGAGCGGATTTTTCAGCTCGTGCGCCACGCGCCGGGCGGTCTCCCGGAATGCCTCGACGCGCTCGGCCTCACGTTCCTGCGCCCGGGCGGTTTCGAGCTCCCGAGCCATGCGTCGCATTCGCCGGCGCAGCGTGTCGAACTCGGGTGCGCCGCGCTTCTTCGGGATACCTTCAGGCAAGGGCTCCCCGCGTCCAATCAGGTCCGTCCATCCGACGAGCTCGTTCAAGGGTCGGCTCATTTGGCGGCTGAGGTGACCGGCAACCCGGGATGCGAGGAGGACTAGTAAACCCGTTCCCACCAAGGCGAACAGTGCCATCACCGGGACCACGCGCTCGGCAAGGAACCGAAAGCGCCTTGCCTGAAGAAGTGACGCGGCAAGCTCCTGCTCGTGTGCCTCGAGGGCCGCCTGCTGCGCCGGCGTCAGTGGCGCCCGACGGGCCTGCTCGATCGCGGTGCGACCCGACTCGGCGACGCGTTCCCATGCCCGGGTACCGCTCACGAGGGGCACGGCGCGACTCGCCGCAACCGTCCCCGCCAGCATGACGACGCTTGCGGGAACTACCGCGAAGAGGAGAAGATAAAGGAAGAGCCGTGATCGGAAGCTCAGTCGCTTCACGCCCACACCTACGGCGGGTCAGGGGGGTAGTTTCACTCTGCGACACTCGCAATCTATGGCGAGTCGAGGGTAGAGGAACCCGGCGCAAAGGCCCCCTTTCGATTATGTGCTATCACGTCGCGATCGCCTGCGGCGTCTCCCTTGCATAGGGCCTGGACAGTGCCTGCGGCGAAGATGCCATGCAATTCTGGATTGGGCTGCTGATCGGCGCGATGATCGGCGCAAGCGTCGGACTGCTTGCGCTGGCCTGGCTTCACGCTGCCCGTCGGGCGGAGGAGCCCTTGGAGCGCGCGCCCGCGGCGCGGCCCGCGAAACGCGCTGGCCGATTGCGCGCCTGGGAAACTCGCGTGATCGACCTGCCTCGCTCGGTGTCGCTGACATCGATCGATGCCGAGGCCTTGCGAGTCGCCGCGGCGGCGCTCGAACAGATCGGCAATAGTGATGAGGCGCGTCAGTTGCGCGAGATCGCCAGCCGGGCGGACATTCCCGAGGAAGCTCGTCCAATGCGCCGGGGGTGAGCGCGGACGTTTGCCTCGCGCCGCACGGTGAGCATCTTCTGCCGCGTCCCTCACCCGACGCCGGCGCCATGAAGACGCACACCACGTATCTCACCTTCGAGACGAAGCATCGCCAGGAAATCATCGACATCACCGCCGAGGTCGAGGCGTGTCGCGCGGCCGCGGGGATTCGCGAGGGATTCGTGCTCGTATCCGCGATGCACATCTCGGCGTCGGTGTTCGTGAACGACCACGAGCCGGGCCTCTGGAAGGACATTCTCGACTGGCTCGAGCATCGCATCGCCCCCTGGGATCCGGACAGCTATCGCCACAACTCCGGCACCGGCGAAGACAACGCCGCGGCGCATCTTCGGTCACTCACGATCGGCCACGAGGTGATCGTGCCGGTGACGAACGGGAAGCTCGACTTCGGTCCCTGGCAGCGGGTGTTTTACGGGGAGTGGGACGGGCAGCGGAAGAAGCGTGTGATCGTGAAGGCGATGGGTGTGTAGGGGCGGGCCAAGGGCCAGGGGCCAAGGGTGTGGAAAGGCGCGGCGCCGCTTCGCGGCAGCCGCGCTCATCAGATGAGCGAGCGGCCGGAGGCCGCTCGCATACCACACCCTTGGCCCCTGGCCCTTGGCCCTTGGCCCGTCCCAACCGTCCACCACACCCACCCTTGAAGCTCTTCGACACCATTGCCTCGATGGGCCACGAGCAAGTCGTGCTCTGTCACGATGACTCGGCCGGCTACCGGGGCATCATCGCCATTCACAGCACGACGCTCGGGCCGGCGCTCGGCGGGACGCGCTTCTGGAAGTACGCCAGCGACGAGGAGGCCATCGTCGACTGCCTGCGCCTCGCGCGCGGAATGACCTACAAGAACGCCGTCGCCGGGCTCAATCTCGGCGGTGGCAAGGCGGTCATCATCGGCGACAACAAGACGCCCAGCCGCGAAATGCTCTTTCGCGCCCATGGTCGATTCGTCGAGAGTCTCGGCGGTCGTTATGTGACGGCGGAGGATGTCGGCACGAGCACCGCCGACATGGACTTCGTGCACATGGAGACCGACTACGTCACCGGTCTCACCGACCGTTCAGGCGATCCTTCACCGGTGACGGCCCACGGCGTCTTTCGCGCGATTCAGGCTTCGGCGAAGTGGCGCTGGGGGAGCGATGACCTCAGCTCGCGCACGGTCGCGATTCAGGGGTGCGGCCATGTGGGCTACTATCTCGCGCAGGAGCTGCATGGCGCGGGCGCGAGCCTGATCGTCACCGACATCGACGCCGAGCGCGTGAAGCGCGTGACGACGGATTTCGGCGCCAAAGCGGTGAAGCCGGATGATATTTACAAGGCCGAGGCGGACATCTTCGCGCCGTGCGCGCTTGGGGGCATCGTCAACGACAAGACGATCCCGCAGCTGCGCGTCGAGATCGTCGCGGGTGCGGCCAACAATCAGCTTCTCGAGGATCGGCACGGCGATGCCCTGGAGGAGCGTGGACTGTTGTACGCGCCGGATTACGTGGCGAACGCGGGTGGCGTCATCAACGTCTACAGCGAGATCGCCGGATGGGACTCGGCTCGTTCGCTTCGCAAGGCCGATGAGATCTACGACACGGTGCTGTCGGTGTTCGAGATCGCGAAGCAGGACCGGATTCCATCGTATCACGCCGCCGACCGACTCGCCGAGCGACGGGTGCAGGCGGTGGGCTCGTTAGTGAAAACGTGGCCACAATGGCCGAACAAATAGGGTCAGGGGCCAAGGGCCAGGGGCCAGGGGTGGCGGTAAGGCGCGCGGCCGAAAGCCGCGCGCTCATCCAATGAGCGCGGCTGCCGCGTAGCGGCGCCGCGCCTTACCTTCCCTTGGCCCTTGGCCCTTGGCCCCTGGCCCACTCAAAATGCCAAACACTATCCCTATCGCCAGCGACCACGCCGGCTTCGAGCTCAAGCAGCGTCTGATCCCCGTCCTGCGCTCGCTCGGGTACGAGGTCGAGGACCTCGG
>Ga0075421_100009912_pt1 | contig 11743 bp, 9 predicted proteins | sample SoiMetdeltSBSDD5_FD_75292 | JGI IMG/M metagenome (GOLD analysis project Ga0075421, IMG submission 75292) | Bulk soil microbial communities from a Populus tree surrounding site in Tennessee, USA - Soil MetaG P. deltoides SBSDD5 | ecosystem: Environmental > Terrestrial > Soil > Tree plantation...
GACGTGCCCGAGCTGCGGCGGCGGCTCGACGAGCTGGCCGCGGCGCACGAGGAGGCGACCAGGTGCGCCGAGGCCGCCAAGGCGGAGCTGAAGGCCCTCAAGGCCAACGCCGTGGACGAGGACGCCCTGCGCCACGCCATCCAGAGCTTCGCGCCGATCTGGGCCGAGTTGTTCCCGGACGAGCGGGCGCGGCTGGTCCACCTGCTGGTCGAGCGAGTCACGATCAACGCCGCCACGGGCGACGTCGAGGTCACGCTGCGGGACGACGGCATCACGCAGCTCGCAGGGGAGGCAGACGCGTGACCACGATCAGGTTCAAGCTCGGCCGGAAGCCAGGCCACCCGGACGCGCCCGCCGAGGTCTCGACCGCCGCCCGCACGCTGGCGCTGGGCCACTTCCTCGACCGCGAGATCCGCGCCGGCCGCTGGAAGAACTGCCTCGAGGCCGGGCGCGCACTCGGCATGGGCGAGTCGCGGGTGCAGAAGGTGCTGATGCTGCGGTTCCTGCCGGCGGAGGTGCAGGCGGAAGCGTTGCTGGGCCGGCGCGAGGTCACCGAACGAGGGCTGCGCCGAATGGTGGCCCTCCCCTAGCTCCCCGGGGCCGTCGCCACTGCGGCTGGACAGTACCTCTCGCACCTCATGAGATGTTGGTCAGTGGGCCTCCCGCCCGGGACGCAACGCTGCTGGCATGATCCGGAGTCGCCTCGCGGCTTCTCAGTGTTGGCAACTGGTGGAAACCGTTTTGGTACAGCGAGGTGGTGGAAGCATGAACTAGCGGTACAATCAGCATCCCCTTAGGAGTTGCGTCCATGTGCGGGGAGGCAGAGCAAGACTCGTGCGAGGCTGCTCCGGCGCAAGCTCCCGCTACTGGGTCACACCCAACCCTTCCGAGTGAACGGTGGAGCACTGAGCGGGTAGCCATCGTAACAGCGATCATCGCAGGAGCGGCCTCGGTTGCATCTGCTGGGATCGCCGCAATCAATGCCTATGCCGCAATGCAAGTTCAGCGAGCCGCCGCTCAATCGCAACTCGAGCTTCAGCGTGCAACTGCCGATGAAGCCGTTACTCAGCACTACCTAGACAAGGCCACTGATCCTAGCGCCTCCCTCGACTCACGGCATGCCGTCTTGCGATTCTTGGTCATCGCGCTCGCGGGTAGACCACTGGAGCGGTGGGCCACGCAAGAACTTGCCATCGTCGAAGAGCGAGTTAGCCAACTTCAGGCGCTTCAGAATGGCCTTGCCGATATCTCCACACGCTTGACGGATGCGACTACTCGCGTTGCAACCACTGAAGCTCACATTATCGCACTTCAGGAGTCTGGAGGCGCTGATCATGCCTTGATTTCAGAAGTTCGGCTACAACTCGCCACCGCGCTTGCTGACAAGGCCATAGCTAAGAATCAGCGGGACGCAGTTCAGTCGCAAATCCTGCAGCAAGAATCCGAACCGGCGACTCGCGTCTTGGAAGGCAGCCATGCAGTCCAACATCTTGAGCCCGACAGTTGGCAGGCCGCGCTCGCTGATGTTGATGCCGGGTTCTCGACCTTCGCCGGGTTGCAAAGAGGCGACCACATCGATGACGCGTGTCTCCTACTGGGTGAGTCACGGAGCATCGGGCAGTCTACGTACACCTTTTTCCATGACAGAATCACGGTCAGATGTTCGGGGTCCTCCAATATTATCAACTACCTTTCGATATCTGCTAGTCCGGATACGGTCGTCGATGAGTGGGGCGACGCATACTCCTACTTGAGGTCTCGGGGGGTTGCCGATTGTCGTTTGGACCTTCTGAACGTCGAGATCGAAGCCATCGCAGAGCGAATGCCAGAGACCGTGAGAGAGTCAGTTCCTCTCGATTGGGACTTCAGCCGGATATTCTCTGTTTCGACTGCCAATACCACTGTTGTCGTTGACGACTGGTACGGTGTGTCGCGCAGTGTGTGTCTCTGGTGGTTATGAGCCGATCGGTATCGCGCCTAGTATCCATACATAAGACCTGGCTAGCTTGCCACCGATCCAATTAGTAGAACCTTGCTCAGCCATTGTGCCATTCTTATGATCACGCCATCCATGTGAGGTTCACTTAATGTCTTTGAAGACTGTTCCTGTTGCCGTGCTCCGCCAAGAACTCGCCCGCCGCGAGGCCGGTGTTGGCCGCATTGCCAAGCGCCGCGCCAAGCTCGCGCGTCAGCTCGCGGCCCTCGACGCCGAGCTGGCCGACCTCGGTGTCGCCGTGCCGGCGCGGCGTGGCCGCAAGCCGGGCCGCATGCCGGGTCGCCGCGGCCCCGGCCGCCCGAAGGGTTCCAAGAACAAGCGCGCGAAGAACTCGATGAGCCTGCTCGAGGCCATCGTCTCCGGCGTGCGCGTCGGCTCGACCGTCAGTCCGGCGCAGGCCGGCGCGGCGGCGAAGGCCAAGGGCTACAAGTCCAGCTCGCCGAACTTCGGCATGATGGTCGCGAACACGCTGGCCAAGGCGCCGAGGTTCAAGCGCGTCGGGCGCGGCCAGTACCTGCTCAAGGGCGGCGGCAAGGCCGGTGGTCGTCCCGCGAAGCGCGGCCGCCGCGGTCGCAAGGCGGGTCGCAAGCCCGGGCGGCCGAAGGGCAGCAAGAACAAGCCGAAGGCGACGGCTACCGCCAAGCCCGAGGCCAGCGAGGCGGCGTGAGGTAGGCGCCACACACCAACGGGAGAAGACACCATGAGCGAGCTGCAGGTCGAGATTCGGCCGACGCCAGAGGTCGCACCGGCGAGGCGCAGGCACGTGGCACCCGTCCGGATTCCGGGGTCGCTGCCTGATCGAGATCCGATGCCGGCGCCCGAACCCGCCGCCAGCGAGCAGCCGGCCGCCGCGGCGGACACGGGCGCGCCGGGCGCGCCCACCGCCGATGCTGGCCAGCAGGTCGTGCCGGAGGCCAAGGCGCCTCCCGCCCGCACACGGCGTGGACGGCGGGGGGTAGCGCCAACGACGGTCATCACGGTCCCGTGGGAGTCGGACCTGCCGGGGATCAGCTCGGCCGACATCCGCGTCGAGCTGGCCAGGCGCGAACGGAGGGCGGCGAAGCTGCTGGCCGAGCGCGAGCGCGTGATCCAGGCGATGGAGGCGATCGAGGCGGCGCTGGACGCGATAGGGGAGTAGCCGGCCGACCCGGCGTCTCGCACGCGCGGGTGAGCCAGATCTCACGACTGGCGATGCTGCCGCCAGCGATACAGGCAGCACTGCTGTCGGGCGAGACCTCGGAGTCCGAGCAGGCGCTCCGACGGACTGCGCGATTCGCCACCTGGACGACTGAGCTACTGAATGGCACTAGAGACGCTTACCTCGCATCTCAACAATAGGCCAGCCGGCGCTCGACCCTAGAAGATGTCGTCGCCCTCCTCAGGCTCGATGGCTTCCCGTCGCCGCGCAACAGCGGGAACACGGTCAACGCACTGAGTGAATCCGGTTTCGAGCGCCAAGTAAGTACACCTGATCGTGAGTTTGCCAGCCCTGCTTGACTGCGATCGAATGATACCGAGGAATGTGCCGACCCAGACACGCGACAGGCTTGCGGCCTTCCGCAGGCAACGTTCACAGCCGACGGGTCAGCAACTTGCTTGTGATGTCTTCAGTAATCGACGGGTCGACTGCGTAGCCGCCGAAGAGGTTGAACAGCTCCTTGGTCACCTGCTGGACGTACTGAGAGAGGGCTGACGGGGCAACGTCGAGCGGAACAGTGGCGCTGACCTCTATGACGTTTTGGCTTGCCGTGCCCGCCGACATGGGACCTCTGTTACTCCAGGGAGAGGACACGAGCCGCCGGCCATGAAGTCCCTGCCACCGGAACACAACTTCTAGCTTGGTAGTCTCGGGTTCGCAGCCCATCGCCTTGGCGAAGGCCAGCGCAACCGCCATAGACTCAGCCACCCAGATGGTGGCGACGTCGAAGAAGAGCCACTTGCCACGCTCATTGTTGCGCGCTTCCGCAAAGCTCTCCTCCTTCAGGGCCCGGAGGGAGTAGAACCGTCCATCGGGCCAGATTCGCCAGAAGTCGAGATGGTCCCTGATCCCCTCACCGATCGCGATGATAAGTGCCTCCCACGCTCCGTGAAGCACGTTTGGGGGCGAAGGATCCGGGAACCGTGTGCTGTCTAGCCATACCGGCCAGCCCGTTAGGCTGGGTTGACTTGACATCAACAAGTTGAGGAAATCCCGGTTCGCTGAATGCGGGGGCACGACTCCATCGATGACGACCGCAACCTCCCATCGGCCGTTTCGGGAAAATGGCGGGAGCTCACTTGCCGATGTGCGTGCTTCGTAGCGACGCGAACCGTCCTCGAGCAACGCTTGTGCCCTTTCCGCTGCCGCTGGTGCAAGCCCCTTCGACAGCGAGCGCGACAGTTCGCGAATCGCGTCTGGTGAAACGCCTCCGAGGTGTCGGCGAAGAAATCGTCCGATGTCCGCCTCGCGATTCTCGAAGCAGCGTTCCACGAGCTCGGGCCAGTCATTGGGCTGGATCAGGGTGGTGCTCACCCTTCCATTCGCCCGAAGAGAGCGAACGTACACGCCGTCCTTGACGAGAAGTTCGTCGCCTGCCGCTCCCTGAATCGCACGCTTAGCCACCACCGGCGTACGGACGCCAGATTCGACTTCGAGAACTGGAAACGACAGGTCGCCGCGGCGTCCCATGTGGACGTGTACGGAGATGGGCGGCGCCGCGTGCTTGGACACGAGCTCCTGAATGACGTCCGACGCGTATCGCGTCTCAACGTTGGGCGGTGAAGCGGCGGCATCAGGCGCGCCCGAGTTTTGAAAGCCTACGAGCAGAAACCCGCCGTTCTGATTGTGAAGGGCGAGGAGCGTCTTGACGAGGAGCGCCTGATCCTCTGGGCGGGATGGATCAAGCCAGCCCTTCAACTCGTGGCTCAGGCTTTCTCGCGGATTCTCGACAAGCTCCTGTACGAGGCGTTGATCAGTTGGCACGAGGACGGGTCCAGTGGCGAGTGGCTACACGCGGGATTGTATGACAAGAACCCGCGCCGTCGCGGCCGACTCGGTCGATGGAGCCGCGCGCCGGTCGCCCTCCGGATGCGACAGACCTATCCTGCGGTAATGCCTTCCCTCCGCTACGGCACCTGCTCCTGGTCCGAGAAGTCCTGGGTCGGGCCGTTCTACCCGCCCGGGACCAAGCCGGCGGACTTCCTGCGCCACTACGCCACGGCCTTCGACACGGTCGAGGCGGACAGCACCTACTACGGCATCCCGCCGCCGGACCGCGTCCGTAACTGGGCCGCCGTCACGCCGCCCGGCTTCGTGCTGTCCAGCAAGCTGCCCCGGACGTGCTTCCTCGGGGAGGACGCCCGCGACCTCGACCCGGCCCGTGTCCTGGTCCACGAGACGTTCGCGGGCGAGCTGGAGGCCCACTTCGCGTCGCTCGCCGGGCTGGGCGACAAGGCCGGGCCGGTCGTGCTCCAGTGCCCGTGGTTCAACTCGGGCGTCTTCGGTGGCCTCGGCGCGTTCCTCGAGCGGCTGGACCCGTTCCTCGCCGCGCTGCCGGCCGGGTTCCGCTACGTCGTCGAGGTCCGCAACCGCGGCTGGCTGCACGCGGAGCTGCTCGCGGTGCTGCGCCGGCGCCGGGTTGCCCTCGCGCTGGTCGAGATCCGCGCCATGCCGCACCCGGCCGACGTGGTCGAGCGGCTGGACGTGCGGACGACGGACTTCCTCTACGTGCGGCTGATCGGGGACCGGTCGGCGGTCGAACGCGTGACCAAGAGCTTCGACAAGGTCGTGCTCGACAAGTCCGAGAGCCTTGGGCGATGGGCGCACCTGCTGCGCACGCAGGCGTCGTCCGCCGACGGCTTCGTCTATGCGAACAACCACTTCGCGGGGTACGGCGTCGAGACGATCCGAGAGCTGCGGCGCCTGGTCGAGGGGCCACCGCAGGAAACCGGCCCGTAGGCGGTCCCCTCCCCAGCAGCCGCCGCCTGCCGTACACTGCCGCCCGACTCGCGCCTGCCGCCGGGATGGGCAGGGCCGGAAGGAGGGCGATGTGAGCTACCGCTGGGCCATGCTCGTCGTGCTCGGATGCGCGTCCTTGGTCCGCGGTCAGGTCACGATCCACGTCCCCGCCGAGTACGTGACGATCCAGGCAGCGATCGGCGCCGCGGCGGACGGAGACACGGTGCTCGTGGCCCCTGGCACCTACTTCGAAAACATCAACTTCTCGGGCAAGAACATCGAGCTGAGGTCAAGTGCCGGACCAAGCTTGACCACCATCGATGGCGCTGCCACGGGAAGCGTCGTCACGTTCATCTCGGGCGAGGGCCGAGCTGCCATCCTCGATGGCTTCACGATCCAGAATGGGCGCGCCATTTTCGGCGCCGGGATCTTCGTCGACAGCTCGTCGCCGACGATCATCAACAACCGAATCGTCGGCAATACCACGATTCCTGGCCAGTCGGGATTTGGCGGCGGAATGCTGCTCCAGACCTCCAACGCGTACATCGGGTTCAACGAGATCGCCTACAACACGGTCTTCATCGGCGATGCCGGGGGCGTGGGCACGACCGCCTTCACAAACACGATCACCGTCGAGCGCAACCTCATCCACCACAACACGGCGCTTGGAAACGGCGGCGGCTTGTATCTCCGCAACGTGGATGCCCAGCTCATCAACAACACGATCGCCTTCAACACCTCGCAGGCATGGCACGGAGGCGGAATCGACTGTTACGTCGAGGGCGTGGGGCCGAAGGTTGTACAGCTCACGAACTGCATCGTCTGGGGAAACTCTTCTGGCATGGCCGGCCCCCAGATCTACAACGAGAAGGACACGGTCGATCTCCTCGTGGCCTACTCGGATGTCGAGGGCGGCTGGACAGGGACTGGCAACATCGCCTTGGCGCCGCTCTTCGGAGACGGCGCTGCCGGCGACCTGACGCTTTCCGCCGGCTCACCTTGCATCAACGCGGGCAACCCATCATCGCCAACCGATCCCGATGGCAGCGTCGCCGACATGGGCGCGCTACCATTCACGCAACCGTTCCTGTCGCTCGGCTCCGGGCTCGCAGGAACCAACGGGATCCCAGGCCTTGTCGCCACCGGCACTCTGGTCGCCGGCACGCCCATCGCGCTGATCCTTTCGGGCGCCAAGCCTTTCGCCCCATCATGGCTCGTCGTCGGCGTCGCGCAGCTCAACGCCCCCTTCAAGGGCGGCGTGATGGTGCCCACGCCGGACCTGCTGTTCGCGCAGACCACGGACTTCTTCGGCGCCAGCTCGTTCGGCGGGCTGTGGCCGGCGGGCGTGCCGAGCGGCTTCACGACCTACTTCCAGTGGTGGATCAGCGATCCGGCAGGACCGAAGGGCTTCGCCGCCTCGAACGCCTTGGCCGGCACGACGCCATAGCGCGCACGAGCCGCCCGCCCGCGGTAGCATGGCACGCTCACGACGGACCGCGCCGCGGCTGGGCCAGGGCTGCGGTGTGGCAGTTGAGCTGGCCAAAGGGGTAGCCACCATGCTTGCCCGTCGCATCCTCACCGTGGTTCCCTGGACACTGATTGCCGTGTCCGGACGAGGTCAAAGCGAATACTTCTTCTATGAGGAAGCCAAGCTGACCAAGCCCGCCGGTGGCCCGGGTGGATTCCTCGGGCAAGCTGTCGCGGCAGCGGGAGAGACGATGGTCGTCACTGCGCCCGGCCCAGATGGCGCTGCCTATGTGTTCGTGCGGAAGGGACTGAAGTGGATTCAGCAGGCTCAGTTGACCGCATCGGACGGAGTTCCAATCGGCGACTCGGCCGCAATTGCCGGCGACACGATAGTCGTCGGCGCGGCGACGGCCAATACGAGCGCCGGCGCGGCGTACGTTTTTGTACGGACCGGCACTGCCTGGAGCCAACAGGCCAAGCTGACAGCGTCGGATGCAGAGGCAGGCGACCAGTTCGGAATCTCGGTTGCCGTGTACGGCGACAAGGCGGTCGTCGGCGCAAAACATGACGATTATCCGGGCAAGGCCGCGGCGGGATCGGCATACGTGTTCGTCCGCACCGGAGCGACCTGGGCCGAGCACCAGAAACTCACACCTGGTGATTCGGCGACGGCAAGCCAGTTCGGCGCTGCCGTCGCTATCTCGAGCGACACCATGATCATCGGGGCCCCATTCCACGAAGCGGCATATGTATTTGTTCGCACGGGAACGGTCTGGACTCAGCAAGCCGAGTTGGGCGCGACTGAGGGCATTACGGACAACCTCTTTGGCTGGTCGGTAGGCCTTTCTGGAAACACGGCCATCGTCGGCGCCAAGTCCAATGACGAGCCAGGCAACAACCAAGGAGCGGCCTTCGTGTTCGTGCGGAACGCAACGAACTGGACGCAAGAGGCAAAGCTAACGGCGAACGACGCAGTGAACGGCGACAAGTTCGCGTCGTCGGTCGCGATAGCGGGTGATATCGCCGTGATAGGAGCTGAAGTTGCTGACGCACCTGGGATCGTGGACTCCGGGTCGGCGTACATGTTTCTGCGCAACGGCTCGACCTGGACTCAGGAGGCAGAACTCTCGGGTTCTGACAGCCAGACTTCAGCCATGTTCGGAACGTCCATCGCCCTTCTCGAGGATCGCGTTGTTGCCGGCGCGCCCTCACCGGGAGGCGGAGCGTATGCCATCCGATTCGTGCCTACGGCAGGTGCTGCCGTTCTCACGATTGAACCCGACGAGATGCTCTTTCACACGCCCACGTTCGTCGCGATGGACACCTACGGCCTGGGCCAAACGACGGCCACGACTGTGCAGTTCGGTGACAGCAACGCGACCAACATCATCTGGACCGGGCCGGACAAGCTCGTGTGTCTTGCTCCGACAGGCGCTCAGGGAGACGTCGTCGATGTGACCGTCTCACAAGCCAGCGCAGAGGCCGTGGAGGCCGGCGCGTTCAGCTATGTCGGCACGAGTGTGGCCTCAGTGACCCCGGTAGCCGGGCCCCCGACGGGCGACACGGTTGTCACAATCGACGGCGACTACTTCGTCGATTTAGGCTCGACCACCGTCACTTTCGGCGGGATACTTGCCAGCATCGTCTCGATTGATGCACCCAACACGATCGTCGTCCACTCTCCGCCTGGGGCTGGCAGCAGCACTGTAGATGTCACGGTCTCCGGAAGCAACGGCGCTGGCTCGCTTACCGGTGCCTTCACATACAATGCGCTCACGCTGATGTCGATCGCTCCCATCGCCGGCAACCTGCAGGGAGGGAACACGGTCACACTGACCGTTGACGTGCCGACATCCGCGGCCGATACGACAGTGACAATCGGCGGGAAACAGGCGACGGTAACCGGCGTTGTCGGCGGCAAGGTTTCGGTTGTCGTACCCGCCGTCAGTGATGCGCCCGGAGCGGCGGTCGACGTCTCGATCACGAACAGCAACGGAACGGCCACGCTCGGGAGCGCCTACACCTACACGCCCGTCGAACTGGCATCTATCACCGGCAACGTCGTCGCCGGCTCGCTCAACCTGGACTGGACGACTGACCCAGCAGCGGCTGCGAGCCAGACGGTATGGCTCTGGCTTGGCGATACGACTTTCCAGCTCCCGCCCAGCGGGCAGCAATTCGCCGGCTACTCAGGCACGCTGCACCAGGTGCCGCTCGTGTTCATCCTGACAGGTCTGCCGGTCCAGTTCGCACCGCTGACGCTCGGCTTCGGCCCCCTGCCACCCAACGTCATCGGTGTTCCCCTGCCCTTCCAGTCGCTCATCACGGGCGAAGGTGGACCGAAGGGCAGCTTTAGCAATGTCGTGACACTTACGATTGGAGCGTAGCTAGGTTAGGAGCCCGACCGCCAACCTCGGGCTGCTGATCGGACACTGCCCGGCGCAGGGACCCCCAAGGGCTCGCGGACCGCCTCGCGCGGCTCTTGCAGCGCCTCGCAGCGCGTCTGGCGGCTCGCATGGACCTCCGGATCGCCGTCGCGCTGCGACTCGCCGCTCACGCCGTCCTCGCGCTCATCCCGTCACGAACCCCGCGCATGGTGGCCGCGTGATCACCAAGGGCCCTTTTTCGTCGGGCTGCTAGGAGCGGACCAAGCTGGATGCGTCTAACGAGCTGCCGCTCAGCGGCCGGCCTCCGAACCAACACGCACATTACACTCGGTCCGGCCCGCTGCACCGGCAAGTTAGCCGTCATGACAAGTAACTCGGATACTTCGCGCCATCGCTCACGATCCATGCCTCGACTCCTTCGACAAGCCGCCTCGCTAGTGCATCACTTGCGAACATGCCCTTGATTTCGGCCAACTCAAGCTCCGCAGAAACAAGCGGGTATTCATACTTTCCGCTGAATGCCTCGCGCGACTCGAGGCCAAGGTTGAGGCCTGCGCAATTCGGATGTGTGTATTCGCATCGGTGCTCGTACATTTCTCGTAGCCCTAGTTCCCCAAGGCCAACATCTCTTGCAGCACGCTCGGCATCGTCTATGAGCTTCATGACGTTGAGCGGCTCCATTACAGGCAATCCGTCATGCACCTTTAGCTTGGTTCCGCACATCAGATGCAAGAGCGCCGCGGTGGCCTGCTTGAAGTCGTTGGGCCTTGCCTGCAGCCGCTTGAGCTCGAGATACACCGTAGCCAGGGAACCAACGGTCTCGCTGTGCGCGCGGCCGATAAGGATGGCTACTAACACATTGCGCTCATTTATCGCGCTAATGAAACCGCCGACGAGCGTTGACGCACGTGCAAGCGCCGCATTCATGTGTGCGGCAACGTAAAATGCGAGTACGGAAGGAAAGTCGGGCTGCTCGATAGCCGGCCTAAAGTGCAGCCGGAACCACTGCGGGTGCTCCTCCAAGAAATTCATTTCAGCCGCGGCCTTGTCGCCGTGCGCCTGCTTGATCTTCTCATGAAACTCGATCACGTTGCTGTCGCTCTGCGCCTAACGACCCCGCCGCTCAGCAGTCCGGCCGCGCACGCTGACATGAGGCCGCCGCGCGCACCGGCCGCGGCCGGTCTGCTGCAGCGGCCGGTTAGGCAGGGCGTGCGTTGACTGTGAGATTGCATGACGGCCTAGTTGCGAGGGCGAGGGGTCTTGCCGGGAGACACAAGCGCGACGTGATTGCTCGACTCGCATTCGAGCACAACCTCGTTCGACACGGCCGGACCAACATGAACCCGCACTGAGTAACGCCCGGGACCGCCCAACCACTCTGCGAGTCTGGCGTGGGACAAGTGCCACAAATAGCAGCGGCGATAGCCATAGTTGGTCTCTCGCGAGACGGGCATGAATCGCTCCCAGATGGTCCAGGAGCGAGGAGCCACGAGAGGCGCATCGTTCGCAGTGACGACGATCTCGCGACCGCCCGGCCATACGGTATTGCCAGCTGAGTTCAGGAACAGCTCGAAACTGACATCGTCGGGCGAGAAGTAGCCCGTGCTCGAATAGAGCGACAACTGGAGGTTGCTGGCTACCGTGCTGTCAAGGCTCCGCGTCACCATAAAGCACCCGCCGAACAGTAGCAGAACCACGATCGCCAAGCTGAGCATTCGCAGAGTCGCGCGACCGCCCTGCCTAACGACCCTGCCGCTCAGCAGTTCGGCCGCGCGCGCTGCGCGGACGATACCGTGCGCGCCGGCCGCGGCCGGTCTGCTGCAGCGGCGAGTTAGCTGGCTAGAAGCGGTTTCATAAGGGTGTAGCCGATGCGTGAGGGCACCGATGGACGGGACATGGGAGGCTTTCACCATGTCACGACCGTCGATGCTGACCGACGCGCAGTGGGCGAAGATC
>Ga0075421_100009914_pt1 | contig 11742 bp, 9 predicted proteins | sample SoiMetdeltSBSDD5_FD_75292 | JGI IMG/M metagenome (GOLD analysis project Ga0075421, IMG submission 75292) | Bulk soil microbial communities from a Populus tree surrounding site in Tennessee, USA - Soil MetaG P. deltoides SBSDD5 | ecosystem: Environmental > Terrestrial > Soil > Tree plantation...
GTTTGCAGTCGACGGCTGAGGACGGCCTCACGAGTCGCCGGAACGATCGCGACGACCACGACGCCGGAAAAGTATTGACGTCGCGGCCGTCGTGATCGTTCCCAGTGCCGTCAGTGCCCTGACCGCACCTTAAGGGCCTTTCAACAGATACAAGATTCTCACCTCGCGCTGAGATCCACCGCCAGAATCTGCTCGCGGTCGCGCAGAAACAGCGTCGTCCCCACCAGAGTCGGAGCAGTCCAGGCCGTGTGACCGAGGACGGCGGCCTTTGCATGCACGGTCAGGCCTGTGGCTGACGGCGTGGCGATAGCCAGGTTGCCATCTTCGTCGAGGATGATCAGCTTGTCGCCCACGCCGAGCAGTGTCGCGCGGGTGACGGAGCGGTCACGCCAGATCATGTCGCCGGTCAGGACGTCGACGGCAGCGAATGGCGCGCTGCCGAAGTCGCCGTTCGACGCGTAGATGTATTGACCGAGCCGAACCGCGTTGCCGAAGTGAATGCGGACGCGCTTGTTGGCCCACACCTCCTCGACGTTCACGGTATCCCCGCTGCGCTTGAGGCGCAGCACGCGACTCCCACCGTTGTACGCCGACGACACGAAGAGCAGGTTGTCGGATCCCCACAGGGGCATCGTGACGTTCACACCCTGATCGGAGGGATGCGGCCGGGTCCACTCGAGCGCGCCCGTCTTCGGATTCAGTCCGGCGACTTCTCCGTAGGTAAAGACGATCAGCTCTGGCCGTCCGTCGAGGTCGATGAGCAGCGGCGACGAGTACCCGTTCTGGAAGTCCTGCGATTGCCACGCGATCTTCCCGGAAGCGGCCTGGACGGCGACGACACCGCGTCCGGGTCCGCCTGCGGTCGTGATCACCAGGTCCTCGAACGCGAGCGGGCTGCTCGAATAGCCACAGGCGCGGACGGCGTCCGCCGCGCCTCCCAGAAGATCCAGGCTCCACTGACGGGCGCCGGTCTTCCGGTCGAAGCTGTTCATCAGACCGCCGGCGCTGATCGTGATGACGCGTTCACCGATCAGAAGCGGCGCCGAACGCGGCACCGGACCGAGACGCTGACTGCACGTTTCGTTGAACGGCGCGTCGTACTTGGTCTCCCACTTCGTCGCGCCGGTAGCCGGATCCAGCGCCACGGCGGAATCCTGATTGCCGCTGCGATAGAGCGTATAGATTGCGGAATCGTCCGACACGATGCTCGAGTAGCCATCGCCGAGCGCCCGCTTCCAGATCCGCCGGGGTCCGTCGGTTGGCCACGAGGTGGCCAGGCCCCGGGCTTCAATGACGAAGTTCCGCGAAGGACCACCCCACTGAGGCCACGGTTCGTTGCCGCCGACCGTGGCGACCAGCCATGCGGCGACGATCGAGAGGCCAATCATTTGCCGTCCGCCGGCGGTCTGGTGAAGAGCGCCGCGTCCAGAGGGGTGTTGACCTCGATGGATTGAATCGTCGCCGTCAGGCCCTGGTCGGGTTCGCCATTGAAGAGCGAGCGGGTCTCGTGCGGCAGCAGCAAGCCGCCCACTTCACGGAAAGCGCCGAGCGTCAGCACGAAATGCCCGTAAACGCCCCCCGGCCCGCGATCGTCGAACGCGATGCTGTGCAGCTGACCGGACTTCGGGTCGACGTGGAGCGTGACGTCGACGGCGCCCTTCTTGACCCGGACCTGCTCGACCGTCGTGCCGTCCACCGTCGTGGTTCCGAGCGCCGCTGCCACGAACTCCTTCGCCCCCCGGGCCTTCAGCAGCGCCACGGGATGGCGGCCGAGATCCATTTCGAGTGACGACCGTCCGACCAGGACTGGGGAACTTCGCCCCTGGCCGGCATTGAACGCATCCGTGGGCGTCAGGACCGTGGCAAAGGTGAACGACTGTCCGTCCGGGCGCTGGTTGGTGCGCTCGATGCGCGCGCCACCGGGAAACTGCCACATCGTCTTCGTCGTGATCTTGAACTCTCCCTGTGCGCGCTTCTGGACCTGCGTGATGCTCTCGCTATAGCTCGTGACCGCGTCCAGCTTCGCCGCGCCACCGAGCTTCGCCACCACGCGTTCGATCAACTCGCGGCCCTTGGTTTTCGCCGCAGCAGAGTCCGGCATCGCGGGCGCCGGTTTCGGCAGGTACTTCTCCGGCGCCGCGGCGAACTGCTTGTGACAATCATCGGATCCGAAGATGTAGATCTTCCCGTCGTGGATGAAGTAGTCGGACGGATTGCCATACACGGTCTTGCCCATACGCGCACATTGGCCGCTGAGCGCAATCTCGTACTTGGCCGGTTCCTTCTCGAACGTCGCTTTCGTCTCGGCAGTGGAGAAGAGATAGCGGAACCGTCCTCGCACCGCCGCGAACTCCGATTTGCCGAACACCTCCTTGTTCTGCTGCAGGAGGATGACCGGATCCACGCCATCGAGCGCGTCGGCGACTTCCGGGGTTTGCGCCGCGGCCGGTGCGCTGACGAGCAACAGGGCGAGGCCAAGAGATCGCAGATGTCTCATCGAATTCAGCCTTTCCGTAGGTTCGGTGGTTGAGCGTGCCCGCGGCCGCTACACGGCGCGCAGGGCGATCATGGGATCCACGGACGCCGCACGCTTCGCCGGAACGAGGCATGCGAGGGCCGCAACGGAAATCAGCACCATCGACATCGCGACGAACGTGATGCCGTCGGTCGGTTCGATGCCGAAGAGAAGGGTCGTCAGCATCCGCGTGAGCACGAGCGCGCCGGCGAGCCCGATGGCCAGGCCGATCAGCACGAGCTGCAGTCCCTGGCGCAGGACCATCGCCAGCACGTTGAAGGGCGGCGCGCCGAGCGCCATCATCACGCCGAACTCCTGCGTCCGTTGGTTCACCGAGAAGGCGATGACCCCGGCAATGCCGGTGGCCGTGATGACCAAAGCCAGCAGACCGAAGAGCCCGAGCAGCGTGGCAGTCAGCTTGCGAGGCGCGATTGACGCGGAGCGCACGTCGGCGAGCGTCCTGAAGTTGTCGACAGGTTGCTCCGGATCGACTGCCTGCACCGCTGCACGGATCTCGCGAGCCATGGTCTCCGGCTCGACGTTCGACCGCACCAGCCACATCGTCGAGAGCTGGGTGGTCTGGAACATCGGCACGTAGACTTCGTCCTTGGGGTTCTCGTTCAGCTGCTGCCGCGTATCCGCGACAACACCGACGACGGTCTGCCAGGTCTCCCCGCCGTCGCCGGAGAGTCGCGCGCCGAGCGGGTCGGCTCCTGGCCAGTAGTGGCGGGCCATCGTCTGGTTGATGATGACCACGCGGTTCTGTCCCATTCGATCGGATCGCCGGAACGGCCGGCCCGATACCACGGGCTGACCGACGGTTGCGAAGTAGTCGGGAGTGGCGACACGAACGTCGACAGTCGGGCGCGTCACGTCCTGCGGAAGTTCGCGGCCCGAAATCGTGAGACTGCCCGAAAACGGGCCGCGTTCGTTCAACGGGAACGTGGCCGCACCGCCGACACGCGTCACGCCCGGCCGGTTCCTGATCTCCTCATCGATCCGCTCCCACAACTCGGGCCGGGTGTTGAACGGAGCCGACGGGTACTTCGTGAAGTTCAGATCGATCCGCATCGTCAGGATGTTCTCGGTGTCGATCCCGGGATCCACCTGCTGGAGCTTCAACAGGCTGCGAATCGTCAGGCCCGCACCGATCAGCAACATGAAGGACGCAGCAACCTGCACGACTATTAACGCGCTGCGCATCGCGTGGCGGCTCTGCGTCGTGCGAGTGCCCTCCCTGAGCGACGAGACGTCGGTCAGCTTGCCGCTGAGCCCCGGAACCGATCCGACGACGAGGCCGGTGGCCACCGAGATCGCCAGCGTGTAGAGCAGCACCGAGCGATCGATCGAGATCTCGGCGGCGCGTGCCGTGAACTGAGTGGCGAAGGCGACAAGGAGGTCGACGCTCAAGCCGGCGATCGCCAGTCCGACGATTCCTCCGAGTATGGCGAGCAGCGTGCTCTCCGTCAGCAGTTGCCTGAGGAGCCGGCCCCGCGTGGCGCCCATCGCCGATCTGACGGCGATTTCGCGCTCGCGGCGCACCAGCCGCGCGAGCATCAGGTTGGCGACGCTGGCGCAGACGATCAGCAGCACGAACCCGGCAGTGCCCAAAAGCACCAGCAGCGTTGCGCGGAAGTTGACCGTCATCTCTTCCTGCAACGACGTCGCGACTGTGCGGTGCCCTCGGGTAGCCGGGTAGAAGTCGGGGTACTCCTGTTCGAGCCGTGCCGCGACGAGGTCCAGATCCGCCTGAGCCTTCGACAGGCTGACCCCGTCTTTCAGCCGTGCGAACGCGCTGACCATCCGAGCGTTTCGGTTCTCGACCGTTCGAGGGTCCGATCGGAACGGGCAGGCTGACGTCGGCATGTAGACGTCCACATCCGCCGGATACTGTGGGACGGGCGGAAGAATCCCGATGACCTGATGGGGCCGGTCGTTCATCTGAAAAACCTTGCCCACGATCGTGGGGTCGCCGCCGAAGCTGCTCTTCCAATACGCGTGGCTGAGGACAAGCACGGCCGGAGCGCCAGGCTTGTCGTCCGCGTCGACGAACGTTCGCCCGAACATCGGCGTCACACCCAGGACGTCGAAGAAGTTGGCGGACACGACACCCGTCGAGACGCGCTGCGGTTCGGAGCGGCCGAGCAGGATGAACCACATGTTGTGGAACTCGACGACGCTTTCGAGGCTTCTCGCCGTTCGATAATCGAGAATCTCCTTGTACGAGAAACCAATGTCCGCATTCCCAGCGAGCGGCTCGTGTTGCCACAGCGCGACCAGTTCGTGGCCGTCAGCGTAGGGCAGAGGCTTCAGCAACACGCCGTTGACGACGCTGAAGATGGCGGCGTTGGCACCAATCCCCAGGCCCATGGTGAGGACGATGACGCAGGCAAAGCCGCGGCTGCGGGCGATGCTTCGCAGCCCGTAGCGAGCGTCCTGCATCACCGTTTCCGCCATCCGCGACAGCCAGGTATCGCGCACGTCGTCCTTCACCCGGTCCACTTCGCCGAACGTCAGCAGCGCGGCACGGCGCGCCTGATCCGGTGCGAGCCCCAGGCGGATGTTCTGCTCGGTGAGCATGTCGAGATGGAAGCGCAGCTCCGAGTCGAGCTCCCGCTCGTATCGGCCGCGCCGGAACAGTGACGCCAGGCGTGTCTGCATCCATCGCAACATGTTGAATCGCTGATGCTAGGAGTTGGCGAGGATGCGGCCAACGGCCTCCGAGAGCCGTTCCCAGTTCTTCGTCTCTTCTGAGAGCTGCTTACGCCCCAGACGGGTGAGCTGGTAGAACTTGGCCTGCCGATTGTTCTCGGAGTTGCCCCACTCAGCCTCGATGAGTCCCTGTTGCTCGAGCCGGTGCAGGGCAGGGTAGAGCGAGCCCTGGTTCACCTGCAGGACTTCCTGCGAGACCTGCTGAATGGTCAGGGCAATACCCCAACCGTGTTTCGGTCCGGCCGACAAGGTTCTCAGGATCAAAAGATCGAGCGTCCCCTGCAGCAGGTCAGATTTTGGCGCCATTTTCCTCCCCTAGACGATCGACAAGAAGCCTATCGGCGCTCTTGTCGAATGTCAAGGGGAGAGCCCCCGATGGCTGGGTCGAATGGTGGGATGCATGAACGTCGACGGTCGTCATGTCGTTCGAGTCTTGGCCTGAGCCGTTTCACTCAGGTTCCACGTGCAGTTGTGAGCACGCTTCTTGCTCTTGCCGGCGGCGTGGAGAGGGCCATGAGACATCAACAACACAATCCGGGATCCAAAGTGACCCGATTCGGGCAAAGTGCACCGATGTTGATGCTCTTGCTCACCGTACTGGCGACCTGGACCGCTGTACCGCGGGCCGACCGAGTGGCCATCACAACCGATCAGCCAGCCGTGCTGAACGACGTTCCTCTGACGCAGTACCGCGCGTTCCGCCGCATGTACGCGACCAACGAGAAGTTCAACCAGGAAGCCTGGCTCGAGGCGTGGACCGAATTCGATGAAACGGGATTCCGGTATGAAATCGTCTCGGAGCGGGGGTCGGAATACGTACGGAACAAGGTGCTGCGCAACCTCCTTCACCGCGAGCAGCAGTTAATCGACGGCGGGGAGGCAAACCGCGCGGAGCTGTCCCTGCAGAATTACGTATTCGAGGAGCCCGCCGAGTACGGCAACGGAGTTCGGTACATCACCCTGAAGCCAAAACGTAAGGACATGCTCCTCGTCAACGGCCGTATGGTTCTGAATCAGGACGGGACGGAACTACTCAGGGTCGAAGGCGTTCTCTCGAAAAACCCGTCATTCTGGACCAGCGTCGTCAACGTGATCCGCGACTTCGCCCGCCTCGACGGCGTGCGTGTGCCCGTGACCACCGAATCAATCGCCAAGATCAAGTTTGCCGGCCTTTCACGGATGAGCGTCCGCTACGAGTACGAGTCGATCAACGGCCACCCCGTGAGCCCGTCTGCGCGGCAGACCATGGCTGCCGTCATCAGCCGCTAGCACTTCACAAGTGCGCGGGTGCGCAAGTGCGCAAGTGCCTGGGCCTGTGCACGCAGCTGCCCTGGGCGACCCTCACCTGTGCACGTGGGCACTTGCGCACTCGCGCACCCGCGCACGTGGGCACTCGCGCACTCGCGCACTCGCGCACCCGCGCACGTGCGCACTTTTAACGCGTTCCTGACGAAACGTTTGCCCCCCCACAACCTGCCAAGCGCGGCTGGTTGCTACCGTGTGACCAGTTCGGGGGAACCCGGTTTTCGTGGTTACCCACCGATGCTGGAGGTTCAACATGACGCGCATTCATGCGAGAGCACTACTGGCCGCTGCGTTGACCGTGGCACTCGCGCACAGCGGTGTCGAGGCGCTGGGAGGTCAGTCGGAGAACCGGGTAGCCCAGGAGGCCACACGGGAGAACCAACAACGCGTCGCAGACATCTTCAAGATCATGGGCGTCGCCCCGGGAGCGGTTATCGCTGACGTGGGGGCGGGCCAGGGCTTCTTCACCGTCAGACTTGCGAAGGCCGTCGGCGACTCGGGCCGCGTTTACGCGGTCGACATCAGCCAGCAGGCGCTCCGATCGCTGCGCACGCGCGTCGAACAGGAGAGCTTGCGGAACGTGCAAATCGTCGAAGGTACGGCCGACGATCCGAAGCTGCCGGAGAACACGCTGGATGCTGCATTGATCGTCAACGCGTATCACGAGATGACCGAGCATCAGGCGATGCTGGCGCACCTCCGGAAAGCGCTGAAACCGTCCGGACGCTTGATCATCGTCGAACCGATCTCACCGTCACGCCGTGATGGCACGCGCGAGTCGCAGGCCAGCCGGCACGAGATCGCGCCCGAGTTCGTGCTGCGCGATGCCAGGGAAGCCGGCTTCAGCGTCGCAGCGCTCGAGGATCCTTTCTCGAACCACCACGGCCATGGCAGCGAGTATCTGCTCGCGTTATCGCCAGCGGCTCCGGTTACTCCCGCAGCAGCTGAAGAGCACAAGCATGAAGATGTCGACCCCTCGCCGCCGGACCTTCGCATCTCGGCGAGCGACTTCGGTACGCTCTATCGATCAGGGAAGGTCATCGTCCTCGACGTTCGCGATGAAGAGAGCTTCACCCGTGGGCACATCCCGCAAGCCAGGCTCGCGCCCCTCAGCGGTTTGCGAGACCTCGTCGCCGAGCTCAAGACTGCGAGCGTGCCGATCGTCACGTACTGTAGTTGCCCTGCTGAAGAGACGAGCGGCCGCGCGGTGATCTACTTGCGGAAAAACGGGGTCAGCAACGTTCGTGCGCTCGTCGGGGGGTATGAGGCCTGGGAGGGGGCGGGGTTGGTTGTCGCGAGGGGGAAATAGGGTGCCAAGGGTGCCAAGGGTGCCAAGGGTGCCAAGGGTGCCAAGGGTGCCGGGGTGCCACGAGTGCTAAGGAGAGCTACAGGTGCCAGCAGTGCTACGGGTGCTCGCGCCGTCTTCTCGTCATCAACTATCTAGAGGAGCCTCGGCTTCCCGAGTCCGCGAGCGGCGGTTCAAGAACAGTACGAGCGTGGCGAGCGCGAAGAGGGCGAGTTCGACTGTCACGAGCCAGCCCGGGACGATCCAGCGTCCTCCCTCGCGGGCCAGGTGCCAGACCGCGTAGGCCGGCATCACGCTGAAGGTCCAGACCATGATTGGAAGGGTCGGTGTCGTGAACAGGAACGGGGTGAGGCACAGGAGGTACCACGGATAGATCACCGGCGCGCACACGAGCGCGATCGCCATCGGCCAGGCCCAGGCGGCCGGATCGGCCATGTCGAGACGCCCTCGTGCCCATGCGGCACAGGTGAGGCCCAGCAAGACGGCTGATGCGGCGGCTATTTGAGGGCCGACGGCTGACGCAAGCGCGCCGAACAGGGGCGAGTTGAAGCGGATGTTGGCAACGACGTTGGGGACAGCACCCAGCGGCAGCCCGCTTTGGTCGACGAACAGCACGTAAAGCGCGGCAAGGAGACCGCCGCCGACCGCCGCATCGCGGAAACGCACGCGGCCGATGAACAGTGGCGCGAGCACCAGCGGCAGCAACTTCGTCGCGATTGCCAGCACGAACGCCACGCTCGCCAACATCGTCCGCCGCACGGTCAGCCAGTATGCGGCGGCCGCGATCCAGAGCGTGGCGACCGCGTCGATGTGGCCGCTGTGAGCGACTTCGAGGACGACCAGTGGATGCCAGGCGTAGACGAGTGTCAGCCACACACTCCTGTTCGTCGCCGCGAGCCATCCCCACAGAACCGCGATTGTCAGCAGGTCACAGAAGACAATCGCCAGCTTCATCGCCAGCGTTGAGTCGTGCAGCGCAACCACGAGCCGGAAGAACAGCTGCGCGGCGGGGGGATATGGCGTCCGCTGACGCCGGCTCGGCATGGCCGCGGTTTCGGTCGTGTGCGTCGCGGCCATCGCCGGATCTGCGGGAACGACCGCGTAGGGGTTGTAACCCAGAAGCTGCACGCGGCCGTCCCACAGGTAGCGGACCATGTCGCTATCGGGACCAACGGGCGAGACCGCGAGCGGGATACGGAACAGAACGGCCAGCGCCAGGGCGGACAGAAAGGTCCGTCGCGATCCACCTGGCGAGCGCCACACGCCTATCGCAACGGCGAGGTACGCGACACTCATCAACGCCGCCATCGTGAAGTACAGCGGCGACCCGAGCGGAGTCCTGGTGATTACCAGAACCGCGACGGCGACGAGATATGCCGCCCCGGCTGCTGCAATCAGACTCCGAAGGGGAACAGCGCGAAGACGCGAAAGCAAACGCAGGAACATCGAGGGCGGGTCGTGATTATAGCGCGGCCGCCCTCGGTTCCTGCCGGTTTCAGTTCAACTAAATCGCCTCATCCGACCGCAACCGTTTCCGACACGCGCGACCGATCTATCGCGCCGAGACCTTCGAGCAAATCGGCCACGAGATCCCGATGGTGCTCGCACCCAGGCGACAGCCGGACGAGCATGTCGGACAGGCCGAGCGCTGCCCGCGCGTCAGGCGGAATTGACGCGTGCGTCATCCGCGCCGGATGGCAGACGAGCGACTTCACACCGCCGAGACTCTCGGCAAGCGCAAAGAATCTGCGATTGGACACAAAGGACACGACCTCGTCCACGGTGCCATCGAGCTCGAACGACACCATGCCGCCGAAGCCGGTCATCTGCCGCCGGGCGATGCCGTGGCCCGGATGCGTCGGGAGACCCGGGTAGTAGACCCGTTTCACGAGCGGGTGCGTGCTGAGCGCCGCGGCAATCGCCTCGGCGTTGTCGGCGTGACGCTGCATTCGCAGCTCCAGCGTTTTGAGTCCGCGCAACGTCAGCCAGCAGTCGAACGGCGAAGGCACCGCGCCGGTCGCGTTCTGAAGGAACTTGATCGGTTCGAACACCGCGGCGTCTCTGGCCAGCACCGCTCCCTGGATGAGATCGGAGTGGCCTGCAAGGTACTTGGTCACACTGTGGACAACGATATCGGCGCCGAGCTGAAACGGCTGCTGAAACACCGGCGAGGCGAAGGTGTTGTCCACGACCACGAGCGCGCCTGCCTCGTGCGCCAACTGGCTGAGCGACGCGAGGTCATAGACGAGCAGTCGCGGGTTGGTCGGCGACTCGACCCAGACGAGCCGGGTGCGCGGAGTCAGCGCGCGCCGATAGGCCTCTCCATCCGAGACGTCGACCTGCCGGACGATGCAGCCGAGCGGCTGGTAGATCCGGGTGAGGAGGCGGTATGTGCCGCCGTAGACGTCGAGCGGAATCACGATCTCGTCGCCCGGTTTCAGCCACGCCTGCAGGGTCGCGTTCTCGGCGGCAAGCCCCGACCCGAACACCGCCGCATGGCTGACGCCCTCGAGATCCGCGAGTACCGCTTCAAGACGTGCGCGCGTCGGGTTGTTCGTGCGCGAGTAGTCGAAGCCCTGATGCACTCCGGGTGCGTCCTGCTCGTATGTCGACGTTTGAAAGATCGGCGCGATGACCGATCCGGTTCCAGGCTCAGACGGCTGCGCCGCATGTATCGTGCGTGTCGCGAACTCCATTGACGTGTCCTTTCTCGGATGCTGTAACAATCGTGCGGCGCTCGTCGTCGAGCGCGCGGATGAGGATGTTGACGTGGAACTGGCGCGCGACTTCCAGCGCACGAGGCTGAACGAGCTCGCATCCCGCGCCGGCCATCTCGAGCGCCTCGCCGTGATCGATTACGGCGACGTGTGTGGCGTCTGGATGGTGCGCGGGGTCGGCCGTGAAGTAGCCCGGAACGTCTTTGACGAGCTCGCATTCAGCGGCGCGGAGCTGGGCGGCAAGAAAGACGGCCGTCAGATCCGATCCGCCTCGCCCCAGCGAGACGATCGCATCGCCGTGGCCCCTGGCCAGGAAGCCAGGAATGACGACAACCTCGGACTGGGCGAGCGCCGCCCGCAGGCGAAGCATCGACGAGGCAGAAGACGTCAGATCGTGGCTCAGACCCAGCTGATGAACGTTGGCTGTCGTGGCGCGCACGCCGAGCGCCTGCAACGCGAGGGCGAGAAGGGCGACCGACTTCAGCTCGCCTGTCGACCACAGGAGATCGACCGTCGCGGGATCCGGATCGGGGGAGAAGTCCTTTGCGGTCTGAAGAAGGGCATCGGTCACGCCGAGCTCCGCGGATACGACGACGGCGAGCCGTTCGCCTGGAGCCTCGATCAACCGCGCCGCGACGTGCTGTGCGACACGACGATATGCCCGCGGGGAGGTAAGGACCGAGCCACCAACCTTGATCACGCGGATGGCACGATCAGTCATCGGTCCTCCTCAGAGACGGCCATACCGATCCGGAGCAACCGGTGGCTGCCGTGACGGACCTGACGGCTGCTTGCACGCTTTCCGAAGAACAGGGATGGGTGACGAGCCAGCACGTGGCTGGTCCATTCGTCCGACCTGAGTCCTTCGACTGTTGCGCGAAGACTCCATAGCTGGCGAGCAGGTCCGCAACATCACGGCCCGGCAGCGGTGCCGGCGATTCGAGGCGCACGAACCACTCAGTGAATTCGATCGGAGCAACGTACCCGCGGCGGCTCGAATGGGTGGGGGAGAGTGGCGCGTTCGCAGCCGCACACTCGACCACATCATCGAGAATCGTGGCCGCGGTCGCATCCGGTCCGGCACCCGCGCCAGCGAAGAACACCGCCGGGACGTAACAGCTGTGAACGCGGATCCCGTTGCCGGCCCCGCGAAGATGCGCAAGCGGATGTGGTGCTGGCACGAACGC